>Ga0208079_1000792_pt1 | contig 17314 bp, 12 predicted proteins | sample NGESurdeep092012_5_FD_184474 | JGI IMG/M metagenome (GOLD analysis project Ga0208079, IMG submission 184474) | Arctic peat soil microbial communities from Barrow, Alaska - NGEE Surface sample 210-2 deep-092012 (SPAdes) | ecosystem: Environmental > Terrestrial > Soil > Wetlands > Peat ... | reverse complement strand
AAATACTGAATAAGCATTCTTTCTTCCGGTTAAATTATAAACTGTCACGGTCCAGAAAGAATGTGCAATCTTTTTTCTAAACAAGTTTCCATCAATATTTAGTGAAAGATCTAGCCTGAAATAGTCTGGTACCCGTAATTGATTCCTTTCGGAATAATTAACAATATCATGATTATCCAAAGAATAAAGGTAGGTAGCACCAGTGTATGGCCTGCCAGTGCTATAGACAAAATTTGCTGAAATGCTTACTCGCCTGAGGTTACGATAATTAGCAACTATATTGATGTTATGGGGTTTATCATAATTTGAGGGATAGTAGTTTCCCTGATTAATTGTTTCTTCATCTGTATTTCCTTTAAATCTGAATTCGCTTTTGGAATAAAAGTAATTTAGCCATCCTGTTAATTTTCCGGCATTTTTCTTTATCATGAATTCAAAACCATAGTTCCGGCCATTTCCTGATAAAATATCTCTTTCTATATATTGATTTTGAACCAAGTCTGCTCCGTTTTTATAATCAGAGACATTTTTATTTTCTTTATAATAAATTTCGAAAGAAACATCGTATTTGTTTTTATCTAAATTCCGATAATAACCCAAATTGTATTGCTCTCCAACAATGGGCTTTGAGAAAGGGTCACAAAGCTTCCATCTATCTGTTGGAGATATTGAGATTGTGTTTGTAAGCATAAATACATACTGGTTGTTATGGCTATATCCCAATTTTATAGAATTATAGTCATTTATCAAATATCGTAACGAAAATCTGATATCGAGCCCTGAATAATTTTTTATTATTTTAAAATTTGGATAAACTGTTGAATCAATTACAGTTTCAGCAGATAAAGGTTCATTTTGAAGATAGGAGAAAACTGTCTTTTTGCCAAGATAATTGTACAGACTGTAACGAAGCCCCCCTGAAACACTGAGCTTTGGTGTTATATCATAAGTATCGCCCAAATATATGGCAGATTCTAAAGCTTTTTCCCCTTCAAAAGTTTTTTCCTGATAATTAGAGCTGTCTACCGGATTAAATGCCCCCGGGTTTATTTGGTATAAAATAGAATTAAACCCAAACTTCAATTCATGGTTTGGCACTGGTGCGTAATTAAATGACTGATTTATTTCGTAATATTTTAATTGATGTTTATAAATGTATTTATCGGCGGATAGAAATTCGTTTGTTTCCTTAAAGTTATAATTACTATAAACTGCCGAGGTACGGGAATATAACTTTTTATTGAAAATATGTTTCCAATTTAGAGATGATCCTATATTTGAATAGTTATAGTTAACATGGCTAACTAAAGTATAATTATCAATGCTATAATATGTAAATAGACTTAATTGGTTATTTTCGTTTATTTCATAGTTTAGATTCGCTGTTATATCATTGAAATAGATATTACTATGGCTTATATCAGGATTTTCAACCATATGCAACAGCCAGTTTGAGTATGTACTACGTATACCAATAATAAAAGAACTCTTGTCTCTAATCAAAGGGCCTTCAAATAAAAGCCTTCCGGTAACAGGACTAATACCCCCTTTCATAGAAAAACCATTTCTATTTCCTTGTTTTGACCGGATATCAAATACAGAAGAGATCCTGCCCCCATATTCAATCGGAATACTACTTTTATAAAGTTCGAAATCCTTAATCAAATCAGCATTGAAAGCAGAAAACATACCCAACATGTGGGATGTGTTGAAAATAGGAACATTATTAAAGATAAATAAGTTTTGATCTGCAGCTCCTCCTCTAATATTAATACCGGATGATGATTCACCTACAGTTTGGACCCCAGGTAATAAAAGAGATGCTTTTAATATATCTCTTTCACCAGTTGCATATGGAAGCTCTTTTATCTCCTTAGCTGAGAGTTTTTCAACCCCTAATTGGTTGATTTTAACATTATTATTCTTACTTCCAGTTATTACAACTTCTTTTAATGCGACCATGTCTTTGGATAAATTTATATTTATATTTCCATTAGAATATAAATTTACTTTTTTAAAAATAGTGGTCATGCCTAAAGTTTTAAACCCAATTTTGTATGTTCCACATTTAATATTGATCCTATAATACCCATCAACATCCGCGGTAGCTCCTAAGTTTGAGTTATCAATAAAAACATTAGCGCCGATTAATGGCTCCCCTGTTTCCAAATCTTTAATGTAGCCAGTAAGCGTGGCGTTTCCTTTGCTGTTTTTCACCCCAAAGCTTATTTCTTCAATTTTGTTCTTATTGTCGAAATAGGTATATTTTTCTATAATGTTGTCGGAATTTGCTCTCTTATAGTTGGAACTCCTTTTTGAACTATCAATAGTGATCCATTTATCTGATAATTCAGTTTTTATATTCGATTTTGTGATAATAATATTTCCATTGTTATCCGAATAATAATGTAGGTTCTTATTTTGAAAAATTTGATTAAGAGCTTGTCCAATTGATAAATTTTTAAAATTTACTGAAATAAATAGAGAGTCAACCCATTGAGGATCATAATAAAATTTGATCTGATGAGAATTTTCAATATCATCAACAAATTTTGAGAAAGCAACATCTGTTCCTGAATAGCTGATATTGACGGAATCAGTTTGTGCCAGTAATGGTCGGATAGAGATGAACAAAACTATGAAAAAGAATGCCAGGGATCTAAAACACATTTGTTCTTATGGATTTGTATTAAATAAGTACGGTTTAAACTTAAATTGGTTATTATAAAAAGGAATCAGTATAACTAAAAAGTTTTGTAAGATCACTATTGTTTGATTTAAATAACCGAATTTTATTTTCCTTCATAAAAGATTTTATTTTATTTCTTTCCCCTGCAAATATCTTGAGAAACCTTTCCCTGGATGAAATATCAACCATCTTTCCATTGATTTCAAAAAATAATTTCCTTTTTTGAGATGTAAATTCACCAATATTTTGCATGGTAATCGTTTCAACATAATCTTTACTCCATCTTGCGTAAACATTTAAATGTTTACCCAAAAATATTTCCTCATAAAAACCTGATTGTGTCAAAAAGGGTAGTTCGTAATAGTTAACAAAAACTTTGTCATCTAAATAAAATCTTGTAATAACCTGGTTATTTAATTCAAAAATAACACCTTTCTCATTTGATTTATTTAACCCAAAGTGCAGTTTCTGTTCAAAAATATCATAAATGAGATGTATGTCTTTATATGTATTATTGCCAAGAATAAGTTTGCAAGAAGAATAATTTGAAACATCAAAATATGGTTTCCCATATGCACGAGGATATTTTTCGATAAAATATCTTGCATTCATCAATACAAAATCGTTTTCTAATGATGAATCAACTTTATTGTTTACCAACAGAAATAGGGTACCCTGTCTTTTTATAATATTTTGCTGACTAAAACAAATGGGTGTATGGGGAAAAAGAAATAGAATATAAAAGAAACTTGCTAACCGATAATAATTGGATCCCATTTTATTATTAATACTTTTTACCATGATAAAGACACCTAATATACGTTTTGTAAATAAGATTGCATAAGTATTTTCAAAAAATTGAATAAGTTTTTTATCAGGGCCCACAACCTTAGTCAGATGTAGGTCTGTTCCCACTTGTTCAATCTCAGCAAGTTTTTGCAGCCAATTCCGGCCCGTAGCTCAGTTGGTAGAGCAATTGACTCTTAATCAATGGGTCCAGGGTTCGAATCCCTGCGGGCCAACAAAAACAAATGCATCATTCCGATGCCTTTTTCTTTTCTATCGTAATATTATGGTCATTTTCAATAAGAGCATGAATTCCAACTTCAAGATCTTTTTGTTTTATGAGGAAATAATCAGTGTCATAAGTTGATAAAGTGAAAACTGATATTTTCTTTCTTTTGAAAATAGCCGATATATCAGCTATGATACTTACGAGGGAAAAATCAAGAGGTCCCTTGATTTTTATTATGCGCCAGTCTTTATTACAGACAATATCGCTGGAAATTAAGTCATTCTGAGCAGCAACAACGGATATTTCATCTCTTGTTTTAGTTATTGAGTAAAAACCGGATGAATAAATCCAATCTGGCAACAACGATGCATTCCCAAATCTGTAAATTGCATAATTGCCTGTTAAAACTTCAAAATTCATCCTCCTTATATTAGTTCACATCAATCCCGATCCGAGCCACAAATAATATAGCTGACAATTTTATAGTTGCTGTTAAATATGCATTGCTCTTTATTGTATGATTCTCCAGGTTGCATTGTCTATCAAATTTACAGAAGATTGACACACTTTCAAAGGATAATAATCATTTGTTTGCTGAAGGTAAAAGCTTTTTCCATGCCCATCGCCTCACGCCTCACACCTCACACCTCATACCTCTCCAAAAAAAATTCTTGCATTGCTGTAATTTATTAATTAATTTTGGTATGACCAGGAGAAGCTGTAAGAGTTCTAAACCGATCCGATACAACAAAAACCGGTTAAATATCAGATTTATTATTTATTTAATAATTGGAGGAAATCGTTATGAAAACCAGAAGCTCTTTCTCAGTATTGATCTTTTTTGTCATTGTTGCTATCGGATTAGCGATTGCATATTCCGTGAACAATCAACTCGCAGGCGCAGGAACTATGGTAATTGGGATAATTACTTTCCTTATTGCCATTATTATTTCGTCTGCCATTAAAATAGCTGACCAGTGGGAAAAAGCAGTAGTATTACGTTTAGGACGTTTTCAATCTTTGAGAGGACCCGGACTATTCTTTATAATACCTATCATTGATAATGTAGCATACTGGATTGACGGTCGTGTCATTACAACTTCTTTTACTGCCGAAAAGACCCTTACAAAAGATACCGTCCCTGTTGATGTGGATGCAGTTTTGTTCTGGAAAGTACTGGATGCCAAAAAGGCTGCCCTTGAAATAGCTGAATACAGAAATGCAATCAACTGGGCATCGCAGACAGCACTGCGTGATGTTATCGGTAAGACGATGCTGTCGGAGATGCTCGAAGGCAGGGACAAAATGAGCATACAATTGCAGAAGATCATTGATGACCGTACTGAACCTTGGGGTATCAATGTGATCTCGGTTGAGGTTAAAGATGTTCTAATACCTTCTTCACTTCAGGATGCTATGTCAATGCAGGCCCAGGCCGAAAGAGAACGTCAGGCCAGGGTTATCCTGGGAGATTCTGAACGTCAGGTTGCAGAAAAGTTTGGAGAAGCTGCAAAAACATATGAAAACAATCCTGTAGCTCTCCATCTGAGGGCAATGAATATGCTTTACGAGGGATTGAAAACAAATTCAACAATCGTAATCGTACCGAGCTCGGCTCTTGAAACAATGCAACTTGGTGGTCTTGCAGGCATGACAGCACTGACAATGGGTCTTACTCCGGGAGGAGAGAAGAAGGGAACTGAATCACCTAAAACAAAATGAGTCTGAAGCTAACAGTCTGATAGTCTTGCGGTCCTGCTATCCTGTAGTCATAACACACTCTGTGCTCTGAGCTCTGAGCCCTGAGCCTTTGAAGCTTTGCGCCTTTGCGCGATTATGTGGCTATCATTACCAGCCATTGTGAACTTTCAGGTTTACCTGATGTTATATTAACTGAATACTTAAATTAATAGAAGCTTAAATTATTTAGAAATTAATGAGTAAAACTGCCCTGATAACAGGAGCATCCGGTGGGATAGGAGCTGAATTTGCGAAAATTTTAGCCGAGGATAAGGATAATCTGATTCTTGTGGCAAGAAGCAAAAACAAATTAGATGAACTTAAGAAAGAACTCGAAGACAAACACAATATATCGGTTTTTACAATTGGTAAGGATCTTTCTCATCCGGGTGCAGCAAAAGAGGTTTATGATGAATTAAAGGAGAAAGGTATCTCAATAGACTATCTCATCAATAATGCTGGTTTTGGCGACTTCGGATTCTTTGCAGAGTGTGATTGGAATAAGCAGGAGCAGATGATCACCCTTAATATTATAGCACTGGCACATTTTACAAGACTTTTTCTTCCTGATATGATATGCCGGCACGGCGGCAAAATCCTTAATGTTGCTTCCACCGCCTCGTTTCAGCCCGGACCAACAATGTCGGTCTATTTTGCTACAAAGGCATTTGTGTTGAGTTTTTCGGAAGCCATTGACAATGAGGTTAGAGAGCATGGAATAACTGTCACAGCTCTTTGTCCGGGATCGACTAAAAGCGGGTTTCATTCCGTAGCTGCAATGGAAGGTAGAAAACCACCTGAAAGGAACAATATCCCGTCAGCAAGGGAAGTAGCGGAATTTGGTTACAAGGCAATGATGAAGGGTAAGACTGTTGCTATCCATGGTTTCAAAAACTCACTTCTTGCTAATTCAATAAGATTCGTACCAAGGTCTCTTGTTGTGAAATTAGCAAGAAAGACACAGGAAAAAAAATATTGAACTTTCTATAAATATATTGATATGCAGACAATTTTAGGAGCAAACGGCACCATTGGACAAGTACTGGCCAGGGAACTATTATCTTACACAGACAAAATCAGACTGGTGAGCCGGAATCCCAGGAAGGTGAACAAATCCGATGAACTTTTCCCGGCTGATTTGTCAAAACCTGAAATGGTTGATAGAGCTGTAGAAGGGTCTGAAGTGGTATATCTTGTTGTGGGATTGGATTATAAACTGAATGTATGGGAGGAGCAGTGGCCTAAACTTATGAGGGCTGTGCTTGACGCCTGTATAAAGTATAACTCCCGACTTGTTTTCTTCGACAATGTGTATATGTATGATATCAATGCAATTCCTCATATGACCGAGGAATCGCCAATTAATCCTCCAAGCAGGAAAGGGGCTGTAAGGAAACATATTGCACAGATGATTCTTGATGAAGTAAAGGCTGGAAAACTTCTGGCTCTCATTGCCCGTTCCGCTGATTTCTATGGACCCAACAATGAAAAGAGTGTGGCTATGGAAATCGGCTACAAAAATCTAAAAAAAGGCAAAAGTGCCAACTGGTTCATTAATGCCGACAAGAAACATTCATTCACATTTACTCCCGATGCAGCAAAGGCTACAGCACTGCTTGGCAATACTGTTGATGCATATAACCAGGTATGGCATTTGCCTACCGACAAAAACGCTCTTACAGGCCGGGAGTTTGTTGATCTCTTTGCCAGAGAGCTGAAGGTGAAAAGTAGAGTATTGGTTATGCCAATGTGGTTAATTAAACTTTTTGGGCTGTTTGTACCTGTTTTGAAAGAAATGCCTGAGATGTTGTACCAGAATGACAGGGATTATTTTTTCGATTCTGCGAAATTTGATAAGAGGTTTAAATTCAAAACCACCACATATCAGGAAGGGGTAAGGATAATTGTGCAAAATGATAAATAGGTACTGGTTTCCGGGTCCTGGGTTCTAGGTCACAGATCCGGAGGACCTAGTAAAAATTTCAAGCACCCAGCACCCAGCATCCAGTATCTTCTGTATCAGTATGTTATAGTTAAAGGCTGAACTCCGGATAATAAAGACTACCTTTGCCGCCATTCAATCCGGATAATATTATCAGCAATCCGGACTTTCTAATTTAAATATTTATACATGCATTTTGAATCTTTGAACATTATTGAACCAATTCTTAAATCATTAAAGGAAGAGGGCTACACTATACCAACACCAATTCAGGTACAGGCTATACCAATAGTCCTGCAGGGAACGGATCTGATAGGATGTGCACAGACAGGTACCGGAAAAACAGCAGCCTTCGCTGTTCCAATACTACAGCTTTTAAGCAGAAACAAGGCCTTCGACAGAAGGAAAAAAATCAGAAGTCTTATTGTAACACCTACCAGGGAACTGGCAATACAGATAGAGGAGAGTTTTAAAGCATATGGTCGCTATACAGAATTGACCTGCGCAGTTGTTTTCGGAGGTGTGAATCAGAATCCGCAAACAAGAGCATTGCATAATGGTGTTGATATTCTTATTGCCACACCCGGACGGTTGCTCGATCTTATGAACCAGGGATTTATCACATTGAAAGAGGTTGAGATATTTGTTCTGGATGAAGCCGACAGAATGCTTGATATGGGTTTTATTCACGATGTCAGGAGGATCATTGCCGCATTGCCGCAAAAGAGACAATCGTTGTTTTTCTCTGCAACCATGCCTCCCGATATTGTAAGACTGGCCGGCTCAATAGTATATAAACCTGTAAAGGTAGAAGTTACTCCTTCTGCATCAACAGTCGATATAGTGGATCAGTTTGTATACTTCATAGACCGAGGAAACAAGAACTCGTTGTTACTTGAACTACTGAAAGATGAGAAGATAAAGACTGCCCTGGTCTTTACACGTACAAAATATGGCGCCGATAAAGTAGTGAGAGTCCTGAAAAAGAAAAATATCAGCGCTGAAGCAATTCATGGAAATAAGGCACAAAATGCCCGGCAAAAGGCTCTTTCAGGTTTCAAGGCACAGACTACACGTGTATTGGTTGCTACCGATATTGCTGCCCGCGGTATCGATGTCGATGATCTTGAGTATGTGATTAACTTTGAAATTCCAAACATCTCCGAGACGTATGTTCACAGGATTGGCAGGACCGGAAGGGCAGGCGCAAAAGGGACAGCCATCTCATTCTGCGATGCTGAGGAAAAAGAATATCTAAGGGATATCGAAAAACTGATTACTAAAAAAATCCAGGTTATTGAAGATCATCCTTTTCCTCTGATAGATAATAACCCTGTAAAACCTGTTAAGCAACAATTCAATAACCGGACTCCTAACAAGTTTGGTTCATCAAAAAACCTTATTCCCGACAGGAGGAACCACAGAAGGTAGATATTGGTTAAACGGTTCAACGGTTCACCAGAAAATAATTTAATTTCAGAATGGTTTCTAAGCCAATACTGATCATTTATCCATGTCATATGGTGAACTAATGGAGCAGGGTTTTGTTTAATACAAAAAATACATAATTATGAAAATACTTATAGGAATTATCATTGTGCTGGGAGGAATTATTGTATTATTTCTGATAATAGGATTATTTGTAAAGAAAGATTATTCTGTGGGTAAAGATATTATTGTAAATAAGCCAAAAACAGCTGTTTTTGAATACCTTAAATTTCTGAAAAACCAGAATAAATTCAGTGTCTGGGGTTCTATGGATCCTAATATGAAAACTGATTTCAGGGGTACCGATGGAACTGTAGGATTTGTATCTGCCTGGGAAAGCGATAATAACAAGAATGTTGGTAAGGGAGAACAGGAGATACTTAAAATAGTTGATGGAGAGAGGATCGATTACGAGATTCGTTTTCTAAAACCATTTAAATCAACAAGCTGGGCATATATAACTACCATTGCTGTAAATGACAATCAGACTAAGGTCCATTGGGGATTTACGGGAAAGATGAAATATCCTACCAATCTCACCCTGCTTTTCATGAATATGGAAAAGATTGTAGGAGGAGATCTTGAAAAAGGTTTACAGAATCTGAAAGTTCTGCTGGAAAAATAGTAGGATAATTACAGGATAATAACCACCTCCCTCCTTCGGGGTGGTTAAATACGCACATCAAAAACTAAATTCAATTTTTATTTCATGTATTTATCGTATTTTGCATCTACAAAATGAAATTGATTTCATCTTGTTATGTTACAGGTATTTTGCAACATATCGAACTTGTAATCGTCCCTTAAACAGATAAAAGCATGAAAAACTATTTACTGTTGATCATTGTCATAATGATTTCTTTGAATGAATATTCCTTTGCTGGGATTAGAGATTCACAGAATGATCAAAAAGTAAGATTGGATCAGCTTAAAAATGAGGTATTATTAAATCTTACTCATAACCTTTTACCTTACTGGTCAACAAGAATGGTTGATACCAAAAATGGTGGATTCTATGGACGTATAAATGTGAAGGACAAGGTATTTCCCGATGAAGATAAAGGAGGAATACTTAACGCAAGGATACTATGGACATATTCTTCTGCATATCGTATTCTTAAAGATACGGCGTATCTGAGGCTGGCAACCAGATCGAAAGATTATATTACTTCACATTTTATCGATAAAGAATATGGTGGTGCATACCGCAGCGTAAAATCAACCGGAGAGCCCTCAGATACAAGGAAACAGACATATACCCAGTCATTTTTTATTTATGGGCTAGCCGAATACTATCGCGCCACAGGAGATAAGGATGCTCTTAAAACAGCGAAAGAAATATTTGAATTATTTGAAAAATATGCTCTTGACAAAATAGATGATGGATATTTTGAAATTTTCACCCGCGACTGGCATCGTACACGCGACATGTTGATCGGGGAAAGGACACCGAACGATGAAAAAACCATGAATACTCATCTTCATATAATGGAAGCTTATACCAATCTCTACAGGGTTTGGCCCGATAAAAGAGTTGCTGACAGACTTAAAGACCTCATTGAAATTTTTCTTGATAAGATTGTCGATACAAAAACTTCACAACTTATATGTTTCATGGACAAAAACTGGAACAGGAGCTCATCAATGGATTCCTATGGACATGATATTGAATCCTCGTGGCTTCTGTTTGAGGCCGCAGGTTTGCTTAATGATCCTGTTTTGCTGAATAGAGTAAAAGAAACCAGTATAAAGATAGCAAATGCAGCATCAGATGGCTTACAGCCCGACGGAAGCATGATTTATGAAAAGGATCCTTCAGCGGGCAGAACAAATGCCGAAAGAAGCTGGTGGGCACAGGCCGAAACTATAGTCGGCTATCTTAATGCTTATCAGATGACCGGAAATAATAAATATCTCGATAATTCTATAAAATGCTGGAATTACACCAAAAATCATTTGGTTGATAATAAATCAGGAGGATGGTATAGTTCCGTATCGGACTCAGGTGTAACCGGAAAGGGCGACAAAGGTGGATTTTGGATATGTCCCTATCATAATGGAAGGATGTGTATGGAAATTATTGAAAGAGTCTCTGCAAAATAATGCTTCATGGCCTTTGTAAATATTTGGATTTGCCTTACTATATTTGAGTACTTAATTTAATTAACCATGGAAAATAATAGCCGTCGTGACTTTCTGAAGAAATCCCTACTTACCGGAGTTGGGATTATCGCCCTTCCTGAAATAGTAAAACAATCCTCATTTGGACAAACATCACAGAATAAACTTATTCAGTTTGCACAGATAGGATGCGGACGCGAAGGAACAGTTGATTATATAGGAACAATGAGGCATACCGATCTCTGCAGAATGGTTGCAGTTTGCGACCTTGACTCACGCAGAGCTGATATTGCAAAAAAAACGGTTGAGGACTTTTATAAGAATAAAGGTGAAATCAATGTTGATGTGAAGGCATATCACGATTTTCATGAGGTTCTTTCACGAAAGGATATTGATGCTGTTATTGTCAGTGTCCCTGATCATCAGCATGCCTTTGTTGCAATTCAGGCCGTCCTTGCCGGGAAAGATGTTTATGTTCAGAAACCGCTTACTTATTCAATTTCAGAAGCAATTGCTTTGAGAAGTGCTGTAAAGGCTAAAAAGAGAATACTTCAGACCGGGAGTCAGCAGCGTTCAGAAAAGCCATGGAATACATTCCGTATAGCAAGTGAAGCTGTACGCAATGGGCGAATCGGAAAAATTCAGACTGTAAAGATCGGAATAGGAATAGATAAGCCGAAGGGCATTAAGCCACAGTCGCAAACACCCCCGACAACTTTTGATTATGAGCGATGGCTGGGCGCTGCTCCTGAACAGCCATACATGGAACTAAGATGTCATCCCCAGGATAATATAGAGGGTAGGCCAGGCTGGATAACTACAGAAGATTTTGGTCTGGGAATGATCACTAACTGGGGTGCTCATCATATGGACATAGCTCATTGGGCTATGGGAATGGAACTGAGCGGGCCATCAACAGTTGAAGCTAAAACCGATTTTATGAAGGATGATGTATGGACTGTTCATACAACATACCATGTAGAGATGATGTATCCTGGTAATATAAAGGTGATTATGGATAATAGTTTCACAAATGGCATCCAGTTTGACGGCACGGATGGTACAGTGTTTTGTGCACGCGGGAGTGAAAGAGTAACATCAAGTGATCCAGTTAGCGCAGGTGATAATAAGAAAGGCCCGCTTTGGGCCAGCAATGATAAAATTCTCTATCCGAGGGTTGGACCAGAAGGCAAAATATGGATGCCGAGCGCTGATCATTACCGCAACTGGCTTGAGAGCATAATCAGCCGTAAAGATCCTATCGCGCCGATCGATCAGTCAAGCCGTAGTCTTGAGGCATGTGCTATTGCCTGGATAGGTATGAAGCTAAACCGTAAACTGAACTGGGATGCTAAGAAAGAAAAGTTCATAGACGATAAGGAGGCGAATGCGATGCTGGCACGGAAAGCCCGTAAAGCTGAATACGATATAGCTTTATTAATGAAGAAAGCCGGATTATCCTGAAACTGACTATTTCTTTTTCTTCCAGATCTTTTCAATCTCTTCCAGAGTTTTACCTTTTGTTTCGGGCACCATTTTCCAGATGAACAAAGCAGAAAGGATTCCCATTATAGCATATATCCAGTATGCAAAGCCATGATTAAACTTTGCAGTAAGTGCAATATTATCATTCAACATCGGGAAGGTCCATGAAACTACCAGATTAGCCAGCCATTGGGCAGCTACCGCGATCGACATTGCGCTTCTGATTGAATTTGGAAATATCTCCGACAGAAGAACCCAGGTTACAGGGCCCCAGCTCATAGCAAATGATGCTGTATACGTAAGCATGAATATAAGAGCACCGATGCCCAGTTTTCCAAAGTAAAATGAAAACCCAAGCCCCAGCATGCTTATTGCCATTCCCACACCACCTATTATCATCAGAGGTTTTCTGCCAAAACGGTCAACAGTGAAAATCGCAAGAACGGTAAATACCAGATTTACAATACCGACAATAATGGTCTGGATCATCGATGAATCATTCGAATTACCCATGTTCCTGAAGATATTGCCTGCGTAGTATAGAACAACATTTATACCTACAAACTGTTGAAATACAGAGAGCAGGATGCCGATAAAAATTACCAGGAATCCATATGATAACCAGGGTATGCTGGTTTCGTGAAGTGTATCCTTAATTTCTTTTAATATATCTGGAGCAGACCTTTCACCTGAAATCTTTTTCAGAACTTTAAGAGCTTTGTCCTCTTTGCCCTTCATAACCAGATACCGGGGTGTTTCAGGTACAAACATAAGCAGAATAAGGAACAGTCCTGATGGTATAAGACCTGAAAAGAACATCCAGCGCCAGCCTTCCGATACCAGCCAGTCTTCATTCCCTCTGCGTGCTATTACAAGGTTTACAAAATAAATTACAAGCATTCCGAAGATTATAGCGAACTGGTTCCAAGATACCAGTTTACCGCGAACATTTGCCGGAGCTATTTCTGCAATATACATTGGTGAAAGCATCGAGGCCAGACCTACACCAATTCCTCCTATGATTCTGTAGATGACAAATGAGAATACTGGTAACGTACCGAAAAAATTCAGTTTTTCAGGGTTCCAGGCACCTATCGCGGATATAGAGAATGCCAGGGCAGAAATAATCAGTCCGTTCCTTCTTCCAATCGATTTTGATATAAAGCCTGCCATAGCTCCTCCGATGATGCATCCGATCAATGCACTCGATATTGTAAATCCTTTAACAGAATCAACATAACCTTTTAAAGATTCCTGTGTATGGGAGATCTCTGCTTTCAGATAACCAACTACCCAGATTGTGAGGATTGTGAGCAATATAGCGCTTACAATAAAACCCTTATTTCTTCCGATGAGCTTAAGTATCTGGGCCGACACTATCAGAACCACCAGGTAGAATGCCAGGGCCACCATTAATTTGTACTGTGTGATCATTTTCAATGCATAGTCGAGATTGGCCGGGTCGATTATCCTGGCAATATAAAATTGGACCAGTGATTTCTCGGCACCATTCACAACAGCAGTGTCGTAACCAAAAAGCAGGCCGCCTAAGGTGGCTACCAGTGTGAGCGCCATGATATAGGCAGGATTTCCCTTTTCGTTTGCAGGTTTGAATACATTTTCAGTAGAAGTTCCGGTTGATGCCATTGGATAATTATTTTTAGATTATAATAGTTAGAAAGATTTTACTTTTTTTATTTGTCATCATCGCGAATCTGTACTCTCCGGATCTTACCGCTTATTGTCTTAGGTAGTTCGGTTACAAATTCAACCAGTCGCGGATATTTGTATGGAGCTGTCACTTTTTTGACATGTTCCTGAAGTTCTTTTGCGAGTTCTTCATTCGGATGATAATTTTTTGAAGTGACGATCGTTGCTTTGACAATCTGTCCTCTGTCGGGATCGGGTACTGCAGTGATAGCGCATTCGAGCACTGCAGGATGTTCCATCAGGGCACTTTCAACTTCAAAGGGACCGATACGGTATCCTGAACTTTTTATAACATCATCCGCCCTGCCTACAAACCAGAAGTATCCGTCTTCATCACACCATGCCATATCTCCGGTTCTGTATACATCATTTGTCCATACACTGGTCGTCAGCTGATCATCACGGTAATAACCATTAAACATACCCACAGGTTTGCTGCTCGCCGTATGTATAACAATCTCGCCCTCATTTCCGGCTTCACATTTATTTCCCTCTTCATCAACAATCTCGATATCATATCCGGGCGTTGGCATTCCCATTGAACCGGGTTTTGGTTTCATCCACGGATAAGTTGCGACGGCCACCGTACATTCTGTCTGGCCATATCCTTCCATGAGACTGATCCCGGTCTGATCGAGGAATTGCTTGAATACTTCAGGGTTCAATGGTTCACCTGCAACCACGCAATATTTAAGATGGCTGAGATCAAACCTGGTAAGATCTTCCTTTATGAGAAACCTGTAAATTGTCGGAGGAGCGCAGAAGGTAGTTACTTTATATTTTTCTATTACCTCCATGAGGTTTTTTGGGACAAATTTGTCATAGTTATATGTCATTACAGCACTTCCCGATAACCATTGTCCGTATATTTTGCCCCATGCAGATTTGGCCCATCCAGTATCAGCGACTGTAAAATGAAGACCGTCATCCTGTACATTCTGCCAGTATTTTGCTGTAAGAATATGGCCTAAGGGGTAGATGTAATCATGGTTAACCATTTTTGGCATTCCGGTGGTTCCGGAAGTAAAATAGAGTAGCATAATGTCGGTATTTATCGTAGACTGATCTGAAACCGGCCTGCTGAACATTTCAGAACTCATTTCCATCCCTTTGGTAAAATTCAGCCAACCGTTCCGCTCTTCACCAATCATCATTTTAATTTTGAGTGTTGGCGACTTGCTTTCCGATTCCTCTATATGCTGAATGACCTCAGGATCAGGAACACAGACAATCATTTTAATATCTGCCGCATTATTTCTGTAGATAATGTCTTTTGTTGAAAGGAGATGAGTTGCGGGAATTGTTATTGCTCCTAGTTTATTTAACGCTAAAGTACAAAACCAGAATTCAAAATGTCTTTTCAGGATCAACATTACAGGGTCACCTTTGCGTATCCCCTGAGATTTGAAGAAGTTTGCGGCTTTGTCGCTGTAAAGCTTCATCTGACCGAAGGTAAAAATCTCTTCATTACCCTTGTCATCGCACCAAACCATAGCTATTTTGGATGGACTGACGGAAGCTATTTTATCGACAACATCATATGCGAAATTGAAATTCTCAGGAATTTTGATTTTAAAATCAGATATGAATTCCTGGTATGAGTTAAACTCTATTTTATCGAGATATTTTTCAAGTATCATTGTTCTTTTTTCTAATCGTTTTATAAGACTATTGCCAGAAACCTGACCTGTTCATTATTTAATGCTCTCATTGCGTGCTTGTATCCTGAATCGAAATAGATCGAGTCACCTTCATTCAGGATGATCTCATGTCCGTCGATTATAGTCATTACGGTACCTTTAATGACATAATTGAACTCCTGTCCCGGATGAGAATTAAATTCAAGAAGCGAGTTTTCCGGAGTAGGATCGATAGTAACCATAAATGGTTCAGCTTCTTTATGAATGAAATTATAAGCCAGACTTTCATATTTATATTGCTTTCTGCGTTCAAGCTTTAATCCTTTGCCGTTCCTTACTATTCCATAGATACGGAGTCTGGGATTGTCTCCTCCAAGCATTACGGAGAGCTCAACATTGAATAATTCGGATACTTTAAAGATGATTCCTACAGGGATATCGGCGTTCCCGCCTTCATAATTAAGATAAAGATCTGTAGAAATTCCAAGCTTACCCGCAAGGGTTTCAGCTGAAATTCCGGAGATTTCACGGATCTCCTTTATTCTTTCAGCAATCTGCTTAATCTGTTCCGTCATATTGTATTTATTTTTCAATATCAATATTAATAAAATAATTAATATAAGTATAAGTAATCAGAATTATTGCGTCCGCTGATTTTATATTTAATTCTGTAAAAAAGCGTATTAATTGGTACCTTTTCCCTTTGTGTTACTTTGTGATCCTTTGAGGTTAATTATTTTTTTAACCACGAAGGGACACAAAGGTATCACTAAGGTTCACAAAGGAGACGGTACAGATACTCCTGATATCAAAAGAGTGAATTGACGTTTTACTGAGATAATTTTAAGTATTAGGAGCTGGATTGTTACGTTTTTGTTAAATTATATATAAACTCAGGAAACATTTTATATAAAATTTGTTTCCTGAGTTTATTTATGATATTTTTGCGGCATGAATGAAGAGTTGAAAAACATACTTTTGAAGGCTCGTGAATTGTACATGAAATACGGTATAAAAAGTATAACCATGGACGATGTGGCGCGAGAACTGGGTATTTCTAAAAAGACACTTTATCAGTTTGTTACTGACAAGGATGATCTGGTTGGAAAATTCATAGACAATGAAATTGCCATGAGGCAGGAGGAAATTTGTAAGTGTTTCGGAAAAAAATTCAATGCAATTGAGGAGTTATTTGAGATTTCGATTTATATGAACAGGATGATGCGCGATCAGAATCCAGCAACAGAATATGACCTCAAAAAATATTATCCACAGCACTTTCAGAAAACTGTAAATGCCCGCCATGAGGGAATATTTAATTATATACTCCTGAATCTGAAGAAAGGGATAAGAGAGGGGCTTTACCGTAAAGAAATGAATAAAGAAGTGATCGCGAAACTTTATCTGTGGAGAATTGAAAACTCACAGATAAATGACCTGTTTACCGCAGAAGAGTTTTCATCAGTCAAACTTTTTGTAGAACT
>Ga0208079_1000787_pt1 | contig 17344 bp, 15 predicted proteins | sample NGESurdeep092012_5_FD_184474 | JGI IMG/M metagenome (GOLD analysis project Ga0208079, IMG submission 184474) | Arctic peat soil microbial communities from Barrow, Alaska - NGEE Surface sample 210-2 deep-092012 (SPAdes) | ecosystem: Environmental > Terrestrial > Soil > Wetlands > Peat ... | reverse complement strand
CAACCAGGAGTTTGGAGTCAAGGCAGACTACCTGTCGGAAATGGTCAGGCAGGCTGTTTTTGAAAAGTATAAGGACGATACCTATACACAAGGCTTCAAGGTTTACACCACCATAAGGCAACAAGATCAGCTCGCCGCGTATCAGGCTGTCCGTACAGGCGTGCTGGATTATGACCGTCGCCACGGCTACCGCGGACCGGAAGGCTTTATCGATTTACACGGCGACAGCAGCAATACCGAACTGCTTGACGAAGCCCTGCAGGATGTCGATGACAGCGATGATTTAATCCCCGCCGTGGTTCTGGCAGCATCACCCAAACTGGTTCGTGCCTATGGCAAGGGTGGTGAAATTGTAGAAATCAGCGGCGATGCCTTGCTTTTCGTGCAGCCGGCTTTGACTAAAAAAGTCGCTTTGAACCAGCGTATCAACATCGGCTCGCTGATACGTGTACAAAAGGATGAGAAAGGTATTTGGCAGATAGGTCAGCTTCCACTAGTCGAGGCTGCCTTTGTTTCCGGCAATCCCCATGACGGGGCTATTTATTCGCTGATCGGCGGCTTCGATTTCAATCGCAACCAGTTCAACCATATTACCCAAGCTTGGCGACAACCCGGCTCAAGCTTCAAGCCCTTCGTTTATTCCGCCGCGCTTGAGAAGGGCTTCACCCCAGCCACGGTGATCAATGATGCGCCTCTTATCTTTGATGCCGAACAAACCGGCAATGAGCCCTGGCAACCGAAGAACTACGAAGACAAGTTCGAAGGGCCTATGCGCATGCGTCAGGGTTTGATCAAATCAAAAAATCTGGTTTCGATCCGCATATTGCAGTCCATCACTCCGGAATATGCACACGATTATATTGCCAGATTTGGTTTTGATCCCACCAGGTACCCCGCGTACCTGACTATGGCTCTAGGCGCCGGATCGGTTACACCGCTGCAAATGCTGGCAGGTTATTCGGTGTTCGCAAACGGCGGCTTTTCGGTCACGCCCTACTTCATCCAGCGCGTCGAAGATGCCCATGGCACCATACTTTACAAGGCGACGCCTGAAGTACCGGGAAATGGCGCAAAACAGATCATTGATGTGCGCAACGCCTACACCATGGTCAGCATGCTGCAAGACGTGGTCAAGCACGGCACTGGCATTCGTGCCATGCAGCTTGGCCGGCAAGACTTGGCCGGCAAGACCGGCACCACCAATGATTCGATTGATGCCTGGTTTTGCGGCTTTCATCCGACCTTGGTCGGCATCTCCTGGATGGGATACGATCAACCGCGCAGCCTGGGTGACCGGGAAACCGGCGGGGGGGCAGCCTTGCCGATCTGGATGAGCTACATGGGAAAAATGCTCAAAGATGTGCCGGAAGCCACTTACACTATGCCTGACAACATGGTTGCGGTGCACATCAATGAGGACGGGTATCGTGATGAAAATAGCCCGCGGGTCGAATATTTTTATAAGGAAAACGTTCCGCCCGAACATGCCATGCACACACCCAGCGAAGAAATAAAACCGGCAGACACCATCAAGGATCAGTTGCTCTGACCACACGCATGACCAAAGAACGCACACCCAGAGAATATGTAAATAGACGCGACTTGATGCGCGAGCAGCTAGCGCATCAAGCCGCCAAGCTGATGGCGGAAGATGGCATCACCGACCACGCTTTTGCCAAACGCAAAGCCGCTCGCCAGCTTGGCGCGGCGGACACGCAACACCTGCCCAGCAATCAGGAAGTGGATGACGCGCTGCACAGTTACCGTGCGCTCTATCAACGCGACAGCCACCCCGGCATCCTGTATCAGGTACGCGAAGAAGCACTCACGGCCATGCACTTGCTGGCTGAGTTTCATCCATACCTGACGGGTTCGGTATTGAGCGGAACGGCTGGCGAGCACTCTGACATCAACCTGATGCTGTTCAGTGACGACACAAAAGCTGTGCTGCTGTTCCTGCTCAAGCACAAGATCGATTTCGAGGATGGCGAATGGAAGGTGCGGGTGGGAGGACATGAAGAGACCGTGCCAAGCTACACCCTGACCGGCGAATCAGGCACGCAGACACACATCATCGTCCTGCCCGAAAATGCCCGCCACAGCGGCAGCCGCCATCCTGAGACCCATGCGGATATCGAGGCGGTAGCCAAGATGATATAGGAGCGAGGAAAACAGGGCTGAGTTGTGAGGACTGAGTAAACAACAACTCAGCGGGTTTTCCTCAGTCCTTATTAAGCCACCTTGCCGCATCCAGCGCGAAGTAAGTCAATATCCCGTCCGCTCCTGCGCGTTTGAAAGCCAGCAGCGCTTCCAGCACGCATGCCTGTTCATTCAGCCAGCCGTTCTGCGCGGCGGCCTTGAGCATCGCGTATTCGCCGCTGACCTGATAGACGAAGGTCGGGGCTTTGAATTCATCCTTCACGCGACGAACGATGTCGAGGTAGGGCATGCCGGGCTTAACCATCACCATGTCCGCGCCTTCCTGCAGGTCGAGGCCGACTTCCCACAAAGCTTCGTCAGAGTTGGCGGGGTCCATCTGGTAAGTGTATTTGTTGCCCGAACCCAGGTTGCCGCTGGAACCAACGGCGTCGCGGAACGGGCCGTAGAAGCTGGAGGCGTACTTGGCCGAGTAAGCCATGATGCGGGTGTGGATGAGCTTGTTGGCATCCAGTGCCGCGCGCACCGCACCGATACGCCCGTCCATCATGTCGGAAGGCGCGACGATGTCGGCCCCGGCAGCGGCGTGGGTCTGCGCCTGTTTGGTCAGCACCGCGACGGTTTCGTCGTTGAGGACATAGCCGCTATCGTCGATCAGGCCGTCCTGCCCGTGACTAGTGTAGGGGTCGAGCGCGATGTCGGTCATCACGCCGAGTTCGGGGAAGTTCTTTTTCAGCGCGGCAACCACGCGCGGCGCCAAACCATTCGGATTGTAGGCTTCGCGCGCATCCAGGCTCTTCAGCGGCGTATCGATCACCGGAAATATCGCCATCACCGGAATGCCCAGCTTGACGCATTGTTCGGCGTCCTTGAGCAGCAGGTCCAATGTTTTACGTTGCACTCCCGGCATGGATTTCACATCCTCGACTTTGTTGCTGCCTTCCAATACGAAAACCGGGTAGATGAAATCCGCCGACGTGAGCACATGCTCACGCATCAAGTCGCGCGAAAAGGAATCGTGACGCATCCGACGCATCCGCTTGTGTGGGTATTGTCCGAGTGTTTGCATGATTTTCCCTACAAAAATTATTTTTTGGAACTATTTTAGAATCTGCTTATCTGATGCTGTGAATGATGAAAGTCATTCCACGTTTCTCCTCCCTGAGCGTGTGTCTTGACTCTGTTAAGACTTTGCCCCCAGCCTACCTCCCCTTGGCTGGGGGCATTTTTTTGCTATTTGCCTGCGAACCAACCGGCAATCACCGCTTCGGCCTCTTCCATACCCAATTTCTTCAAGCTGGAAAACAATTGCACCGAACACTGCGGAAAATGCTCGGCAAGGTGCGATTTTACACGACTCAACGTCAATGTTGCTTGTTGCCTGCTGAGCTTGTCTGACTTGGTGAGCAGGATGTGCACCGGTTTGCCGGTAGGCGCGAACCAGTCCAGCATATTCTCATCCAGTTCGGTCAGCGGATGTCGGGAATCCATGATGACCACCAAGCCGATCAACTCATCGCGCGCTTGCAAATACTCACTGAGCAAACCTTCCCAGTGACGTTTGCTTTCGGGCGGCACTTTGGCATAACCATAACCGGGCAAATCCACCAGGAAATTATCCTTACCCAGCGAAAAATAATTCAGGTGCTGGGTGCGCCCCGGTGTTTTGCTGGTATAGGCCAGACGCACATGATTCGCCAGCGTATTGATCGCGCTCGACTTACCCGCATTGGAACGCCCGACGAACGCCACTTCCCTGCCGCCATGCAGCGGCAGATCCTTGATGTGATTGACGGTAGTAAAAAAGGCCGCTTGCGAAAAAAGTCCCATTACTTCCAGGTCGCGAAAATCTTGTCCGCGGCAGCGATAGTCGCAGCAATGTCCGCCTCCGTGTGAGCGGCGGAAACGAAGCCCGCCTCGAAAGCTGACGGCGCGAGATACACGCCTGCTTCCAGCATGGCGTGGAAAAAACGATTGAACGCTTCCTTGTCGCAACTCATCACCTCGGTATAACTCGTGGGCAATGCCTTGCTGAAATACAAACCGAACATGCCGCCCACCGATTGTGCACAAAACTGGATTCCGTGTTTCTTGGCGCTGGCCGACAAACCCTCGGTCAACTGCTTGGTCAATTTCGACAGATTTTCGTAAAAGCCCTTTGTTTGAATGAGCTTGAGCGTAGCCATTCCGGCGGCCACTGCCACCGGATTGCCGGACAACGTGCCTGCCTGATAAACCGCACCGAGCGGAGCCAGGCATTGCATGATGTCGCGCCGTCCGCCGAATGCCGCAGCAGGCAGGCCGCCGCCCATCACCTTGCCCAGCGTTACCAGATCAGGCTTGATGCCGTAATAACCTTGCGCGCCTTGCAGGCTGACGCGGAAACCGGTCATCACCTCGTCCAGTATCAACACCGCCCCATACTTGGTGCACAGGCTGCGTAATGCATTCAGGAACTCCGGCTTGGGCATGATCAGATTCATATTGCCCGCCACCGGTTCGACGATCACCGCGGCGATCTCCTTGCCCATTTCGGTGAAGGCGCGTTCCAGTCCGGCCGCATCGTTGTAATCCAGCACCGTGGTCAGCGCGGCGATCTCTGCGGGCACACCGGACGAACTAGGCTGGCCGAACGTCAGTGCGCCGGAGCCGGCTTTCACCAGCAAGCCATCGGAATGGCCGTGATAACAGCCCTCGAATTTGATGATGCGGCTGCGTCCGGTAAAGCCCCGCGCCAGGCGTATTGCCGTCATTGTGGCCTCGGTGCCTGAACTCACCAGTCGCACCATTTCCAGACTCGGCAACAGCTTGCACAACAGTTTCGCCATTTCCAGTTCTGCCGCCGTTGGCGCACCGAAACCCAAACCTTGGGCAGCGGCATCCTGCACCGCCTTGACCACGTCAGGATGGCAATGCCCGACGATCATCGGCCCCCATGAGCCCACATAATCAGTGTAGCGTTTGCCATCGGCATCCCACACATATGCGCCTTGTCCGCGCTGTAAAAACAGCGGTGTGCCGCCCACCGAACGGAAAGCGCGCACCGGTGAATTCACTCCCCCCGGAATGAGTTTTTGGGATTCATCGAATAGCTGTTGATTGTGCGAAGTCATATTGATTCTTTCTGTCCTAGGTAATTTTAGGAATTGTTAATTTTGAAAACTGCCGTGCTGCATCCTGAATATCCGCCAAGCCGAACAACGCCGAAATCACCGCCAGCGCATCTGCACCTGCTTCCAGCAACTGTGCGCCGTTGTGTACCGTGATGCCGCCAATCGCAACCAACGGAACCGCAATCTCGCGGTGTGCCTGTCGCAATAAATCAGTCGAGGCCGCCACCGCACCCGGCTTCACTGCCGAGGCAAAAAAGCTGCCGAATGCCACGTAATCCGCACCCTGCCGAACTGCCTCATGCGCCAGTTCCAGACGATTATAGCAAGATACCCCGATGAGCTTACCGCTGCCCAATACTGCGCGCGCCCCAGCCACACTGCCATCTTCGCCACCCAAATGCACGCCGTCGGCATCCACTTTCCGCGCCAACATCGCGTCGTCATTGATGATCAACGGCACAGAAAACTCCTGCGTCACTACGCGCAATGCCCGGGCTTGTTCCAGACGCAATGCCGCATCAGCGGCCTTGTTGCGATACTGCAAAACCCGCGCACCACCCAGTAAAGCCAGCCGCACTTTGCGCAACAATTCCGCCGTGTCTGTTTCGTCCGGCGTGATTGCGTACAATCCCTTAATTAGGCCGTCCCGATTGGGGTTCATCGTCCTCGTCACCACGCGCCCAAAACAAACGATCCGGAATATGCTGCCCCATGCCGGGACGGAAACCTGCATTCAAGGTTTGCCAGGTATATTCCTGCGCTTCTTTGACCGCCTCCGGCACATCCACGCCCTGCGCCAACAATGCGGCAATCGCGGCAGACAAGGTGCAACCCGAGCCGTGATAGATCCCCGGCAAGCGCGCCCAGCTATCGCTGCTGACTACCCCGCGCTCGCTGTACAGGGTATTGATGACCTTGGGCGTTTGTTCGTGCGTGCCGGTGATCAGCACATACTCGCAACCCATGCGCAATATACGTTTGGCGCATTCCTCCAGCGTTGGATCATCCTCTTCATTATCCTCGTTCATCGCGAGGCGGCGCGCCTCAATGCTGTTCGGCGTAAGAATGGTTGCCTGCGGAATCAACAACTCGCGCATCGCGTCCAGCATGTCGTCATTCGCCAATTCGTCGCCGCGTCCGGAAGCCAGCACCGGATCCAGCACCAAGGGAATATCGGGATAATCCGCCAATACTTCGGCAATCGCCGCAATGTTTTCCACACTGCCGAGCAGCCCGATCTTGAATGCTGCCACCGGCACATCTTCCAGCATCGCGCGCGCCTGATCCACCACCCATTCCGGGTCTATCGGCAACACATCGTCCACCCCGCTGGTGTCCTGCACGGTGATGGCCGTCACCACCGACAACGGGTGGCAACCCATACTGGAAATGGTCAACAGATCAGCCTGCAAACCCGCACCCCCGCTGGGATCGGTTGCGGCAAAACTCATTACTAACGGAAACGGTTCGGTCATGGTGTGGGTAATGGTAAAATGCGTGACGTGTTGGCATTTTACCCCATCTTGCTGAGACTACCGAACACAAAGACAATTTCAATATGGAGGAAATCTGATGCGCATTCTTCACACCATGCTGCGCGTGGTCGATTTGGAAAAATCGCTTGCCTTTTATACCGGCGTACTCGGCATGAAATTGCTGCGCCGCACCGACTACCCGGATGGCAAATTCACGCTGGCTTTTGTCGGCTACACCGACGAAGCCAGCGGCGCGGTGATCGAACTCACCCACAACTGGGGCGTGGAAAAATATGAGCTCGGCAATGCCTATGGCCACATCGCCATTGAAGTGGAAGATGCCCACATCGCCTGTGAAAAAATCAAGCAACGCGGAGGAAAAATAGTGCGCGAAGCCGGTGCCATGAAACATGGCAACACAGTAATCGCTTTTGTCGAAGACCCGGATGGATACAGGATTGAGTTGATCCAGAAGAAAACTGGTTAAGGCAACTTCGCCGGGGCTAGCCCGGCGAAGTTGCCTTAACCCGCGTAAGCTGAAAAAATTCTACTTCTTCTCATCAAGGTAATTCGCCACCTTGATAAAGTCTGCCACCGCCAGATTTTCGGCGCGCAATTGAGGATTGATCCCCAGCTTTTCAAAAGCTATCTCATCCAAATATCCGCGCAGTGTATTGCGCAATGTCTTGCGGCGTTGCCCGAAAGCTGTTCTGACAATCGCGACAAACAATTTTTCGTTGCGCACTGCGATTTCACTGGCGGGCAGCGGAAGCATGCGCACGATGGCGGAGTTTACCTTGGGTGCTGGTCGGAAGGATTCGGGCGGAACGTCGAGCAGCTTTTCCATAAAAAAACGATACTGCAGCATGACCGACAACCGCCCGTATTCTGGCGTGGAAGGCTCGGCGACCATGCGTTCGACCACTTCGTTTTGCAGCATGAAATGCATATCGGTGATGCGTTCGGCGTACGCTGCGAAATGAAACAATAAAGGTGACGAGATATTGTAAGGGAGATTCCCGACGATGCGCAACGGCGCTGCGAGTGTCGAAAAATCGAACTCCAGCGCATCTCCGGCATGGATGGTCAATTTCGATTTCGGACTATCCTGCGGGTAGTCGTTTTCCAACCGCGCAATGATATCGCGGTCGATCTCAACCACATGCAGATGATTCAATTTCTTCAACAGCGGACGGGTCAACGCGCCCAGACCCGGACCGATCTCGACCATATTGTCTTCCGGCTCGGGGCGGATCGCCGCAATGATGTCGGCGATAATCTGCTCATCGACAAGGAAGTTCTGGCCGAACTTTTTCTTGGCTTTATGCACGCTCATATTGCGCCATCTGCGAGGCCAACCTGATCGCCTCGATCATGCTGCCGCTGTCGGCCTTGCCGGTTCCAGCCAGATCCAGAGCCGTGCCGTGATCCACCGAGGTGCGGATGATGGGCAGACCGAGCGTTACGTTCACGCCTTGCCCGAAACTGGCGTGCTTCAGCACTGGCAGACCCTGATCGTGATACATGCTCAGCACACAGTCGCATTGCGCCAGCATTTGCGGTGTGAACAATGTATCGGCAGGCAGCGGCGCGCTGACATTCATACCCTCGGCGCGCAATTTGTCGAGAGCAGGGATCATCACCTCGATTTCCTCGCGCCCCAGATAACCCCCCTCGCCCGCATGAGGATTCAATCCGGCAACCAGAATACGCGGCTGTGTGATGCCAAAGCGACGTTGCAGGTCGCGCTGGATGATGCGCAGCACGTTTTCCAGCAAAGATGAGGTGATCGCCGCAGGTACGTCTTTCAAGGCAAGGTGCGTTGTAGCCAATGCCACGCGCATCCCGCCACCGACCAGCATCATCACCACCCGCTTCGTGCCGGTTTGTTCGGCAAGAAATTCGGTGTGTCCGGTAAAGGGGATGCCCGCATCGTTGATGATGGCCTTGTGCACCGGGGCCGTCACCATGCCGGAGAACTCGCCCGCTTGGCAGCCTTGCACGGCGCGGTGCAACATCGACAACACATATCCGCTATTGGCCGCATTCAGTACACCGGGATGACATTCCGCAGCAAGCGGCACATGAATTACTGATAAAACAGGTGAAAGGTGAAAGGTGAAAGGTGAAAGGTGTTGCCCCTTGCTCCTTGTCTTTTGTGAAACAAAATCTTGCACCTGCAAATCAATGCCGAGTTGCGCGGCACGCTGTAGCAGCAGATTTTTATCGGCGATGACGACGAAGGGAATATTGGGCGGTGCAACGGCAAGCTGCACGCATAGATCGGGGCCTATGCCTGCCGGTTCGCCAGATGTAATGACCAAGGGTGCGGAAAGCACAGCAGCATTCACCGGCTACTTTTTCTCTTCAAGACGATACTCAACGAACGCGCGGTCACGCAACTGGCGCAGCCAGTCCTGAAACTGTTCATCCGACTTGAATGTGCCTATCGCGACACGCGCCTGCTGGCGCTTCTGTTGCTCGCTGACGTCGGTATTGCGCCGCTCCAGCACCTGGATCAGATGCCAGCCGAATTGCGATTGCACCGCTGCCATTTGTCCGGGCTTCAGCTTATTCATAGCCTCTTCGAATTCCGGCACGGTCTGTCCCGGGGAAAGCCAATCCAAATCACCGCCTTGTTGCGCGCTGCCATCCTGTGAATACCGCTTGGCCTGATCGGCAAAATCGGCACCGCCTTCGATGCGCTGCTTGATCTCCATCAAACGGCTCTTGGCTTCGCTTTCCGAAACGATCTCGCTGGTCTTGATCAAGATATGACGCGCGTGCGTTTGGGTGATCACGACTGGCGCATTACCACTGCGCTTTTCCACCAGCTTGAGAATATGAAAACCGCTCGGGCTGCGCAACACGGCAGTCGTTTGGCCGGGCTTCAGGTTTTGCAATTCGTTCGCAAATAACGGAGGTATACGATCTCCCGGCAGCCAACCCAGATCACCGCCCTTCAGCGCGTCTTTGGCATCGGAACTGCCTGCCGCCACTTGCGCAAAATCTGTGCCGCTCTTCAATTGGCTCAATGCCTGCTCGGCGCGTTCGCGCGCGGCCTGGATTTTCTCCGCGCTGGCCTGTTCCGGCACCACCACCAGTATGTGCGCGAGATGGAACTCCTCTCCCGCATTGCCCATCTTGGCTTTATTGGCAAGATAATTGTCCACCTCTCCATCGCTGATGACGAGCTTGCTCTCGATTTCGCGCTCGCGCAGCCGCGTGGAAATGATCTCACCGCGGATCTCTTCACGGAACTTCATGAAATCCACACCATCCGCCTCAAGCTTGGCGCGAAACTCAGCCAATGACGGGAAATTATTTTGCTGGGCGATACGTGTAATCGCCTGATTCAACTGGACATCGTCCACACGCACGCCGGTTTCCTTGGCGTATTGCGCCAGCAGTATATCGTTGATCATGCGTTCGAGAATTTGTTTTTCCAGCACATCCGCAGCGGGCAGAGGCGTATCTTGTTTCTGCAACTGGCGCACCACTTCGCGCACACGATCATCCAGCTCGTGGCGGGTAATCACATCATCATTGACCACCGCAACTACTGAATCGATCACCGCGACTTGTGGTAGTGGATCGGACCGTTGTGAATCAGGCAATACGGTTTTTGTCGGCGGCATAGCTTTGGCGTCCTTAACGGGCGGCGTACCGGCACCATACGCAGTTTGCAGCATGATTAATCCACAGCACATCAGCAGGGTCTTTGTTCGCATTCTCTTCTTTCAATAATCAGTGCAAAACCTGCCCGGATTTACTGGCAGGCATTTCGTTCAATTGGGTATAGCCGGGCACACTTTGCTTGAGCATAGTCAAAGGATCCGGACCCACTTTGATAAAGTCATTCAACTCAAGCTGCAAGAATAAACCGGTATTGGTTTGTAACGTGGCGGTGACAAAATGTTGCGCAACGAGACGCATCGTCCAGCAGCTTTGATTATACTCAAGCCCGGCAGTCGCCTCCAGAGTTCGTGAATCCTGCAGCGAATAATTCCAGCGTCCCACCATATCCCAACGTCTGAACAGCGGCCATTGCGTGGAAAAATCGACTTGGCGCAGCGTGTCGCGCTGAAAGCGATATCCCAGATTGAGCACCTTGCCCGCTTCGGGACGGTAATGTGCCGCGACGTTGTAGAGTTGCGCATGGGCTTGATTGGGATCGAACTGCAACTCGCTGTCCAACGAAGTTGCTCTCGACACTTGCCCTGAAGCCGCCAATAAAATATCAGACCTTCCGATATTTGCAGCAGGTGTTGTTGTAGTAGTAGGTGTCGTAGTAGGTGTCGTAGTAGATGTTGTGGTGGCAGGTATCGGCAGATTCACCTGGGGCATTATCAGGCTAAAACGCTCTCCCAACATGAATTTCAATCGTTCGGCACCGCTCTTCTGATCCAGCAATCGCGATGTGGCTGCCAAGGTGATTTGATCGGCATCGCCGATCCGGTCACTGCCAGAAAAACGATTTTCGGTGAATATCTGGGTAAAATTAAAATCCGCTTGTGCAGAATCAAAATTTGGCAATGCCGATTGATTCCGGTAAGGCACATAAACATAAAAAGCGCGCGGCTCAAAAGTTTGCAGATAATCACCGCCGAACATATTCGACTCACGCTCGAAAAAAACTCCGCTATCCACACTCAAAATAGGCAATGTACGCGAGGCATTCGGCAACGCCCCGACGTTATTCGCGCCCATCGCATAGTACGTGCTGTGCAACGCCACTTTTGGCGTGATGTAAAAAGCGGAATCGCTTACCAACGGATAACTAACGCTGGGGTTGAGTACGGTCCGCGATCCGTTCACCTCAGTAGGATGACTGAAATCCACATATTCACCGGCGAAGGCAAGATTCACGCCGGAATGATTTTGTTGCGTTCCGATAGTCAATTGCGGCAAACGCGCATAAGGCTCAACGATAGGTGCGGCGGGATCTTGCAGGGTCTGGTAGCGTTGTACGCGCAGGGTAGACGTCCACTCGCCTGCTGCAAAGTTAAGCCCGCCCTCTTGCAACAAGTTGACCTGTGAAGTGGCATTCACCGCTTCGCCCAAATCGCGGAAATAGCTATTGTCCCCAACACGGGTGAAATTCACATAGCCATTCAAATGGTTCGCCAGTGTCTGATCATGTTTTAACGAGAAAAGCTTACGACTATGATTCGCTAGTGCGTCGTTGGGAAGCACATCCACATTCAACTCACCGCGATAACCGGGCTCCAGATAACGAAACTCGTTGCTAAGCATCAAGCCGCGCTTGGTCATCTCGCTCGGTGTAATCGTCGCATCAAGATTCGGTGCGATATTCCAGTAATATGGCAGCGTCACCTGGTAACCACTACTGACCGTTCCGCCAAAAATCGGGGCCAGGAATCCGGACTTGTTCTGGTTATTGAGAGGGAAGTCCATCCACGGCGAATACAAGATCGGAACACCTTTAAACTCGACTGATGCGCCCCAAGCTGTACCGATCTGCCGGGTACGGTCAATCTCCAGTGTACCCATTTTCAAAAACCAATCCTGATTCCCCGCCGGACAAGTAGTGTAAGTGGCATTATCCAGTGTGTAATGCTGGCGATCCTGAATGTGCAGCAGGTCCGCCGAACCGCGAGCACCATTTTCCTTCAAATAGAATTGCGGTTGCTCCATCTTGCCAACACTGTTATCCAGATTGAATTGCAGGTGTGGCCCGCTCATCGTATTGCCGTCTTGTTCCAACACGACCGAGCCCTGCGCATCCACTTCGCGCGAGCTCTGCTGATAAAGCATATGGTCCGCGCGAATCGACTGGCCGCCCTGGCGTATCGTCGCATCGCCAGTCGCCTCGATCTGGTTTTCCTTTTGACCCACCAGGCTGTCTGCCTCGATAACGGCTGGCGCTTCAGGATTGGCAGCGGTCGTGGCCGGCGGATTCTGATCCGTGCGCAACTCGGGCAAGTTCTCGCCCGCGCAAGAATATTGCGCGAAGAAACACAGCAGCAGTATGGCGAGGAATTTATGGCGAAACCGCATAACGCGCAGCAATATAGTAAGGTGATAAACTCTCGGCAGTTTAACATCAAGTGCATTTAAGAGCCCAACATGCAACGCCAGGAACAACTTACCGAATGGCTGCACAGCCTTTTCCCCAACGAAAAATTTGCCATCGCTCCCGCTTCGGCCGATGCCAGCTTCCGCCGCTACTTCCGCGCCACCTTCGATAACCGCACGTTGATCGTGATGGATGCCCCGCCACAGCACGAGGACTGCCGCCCCTTCCTGCACGTGGCAAAATTATTTGAGGATGCCGGAACGCACGTGCCGCATGTGTATGCACAAGATTTGTCGCAGGGATTCCTGCTGCTTTCCGATCTCGGCAATACCACTTATTTGCAAGTATTGAACCACGACACGGCACGCGGCCTGTATGGCGCAGCCACCGACGCGTTGATCAAGATCCAGCTTGCTTCGCGCGAAAACGAATTGCCGCCCTATGACGAAGCCATGCTGCTGCGCGAGATGCGCCTGTTTCCGGAGTGGTACATCGGCAAACATCTCAACGTCACCCTCAGCAACGCGCAGAACGCCAAACTGGAAACGGTGTTCTCGCGCATCATCGCCAACAACCTGGCCCAGCCGCACGTCTATGTGCACCGCGACTACCACTCGCGCAACCTGATGGTAATCGATCCTCCCGCAAACGGCCCGCTTCGCGTGGAACGTATCGTGGCCGTGCAACCCAATCCGGGCATCATCGACTTTCAGGATGCCGTGTATGGCCCGATCACCTACGATCTCGCGTCGCTGTTCAAGGATGCTTACATCCGCTGGGAGGAAGCTGAAATCATTGACTGGCTGATACGCTATTGGGAAAAGGCGCGCAAGGCCGGTCTGCCGGTGCATGAGGACTTTTCCGTGTTCTACCGCGATTATGAATGGATGGCCGTGCAGCGCCATCTCAAGGTATTGGGCATCTTCGCGCGCCTGTATCACCGCGACGGCAAGCAAGGCTACCTGAAAGACCTGCCGCTGGTCATGGCGTATTTGCGCGCTGCTTGCTCACGTTACATCGATCTCAAACCGTTGCTGAATCTGCTCGACACATTAGAACCACAAGGCAGCAAAGAAGGTTATACATTTTGAAAAAATCCCACTTAAGCTGCTTGTGCAAGATTTTTTGTGCGGGTGCAACAAAATGAGAGCCATGCTGCTTGCTGCAGGCCGCGGCGAACGCATGCGTCCGCTCACCGACCATACACCCAAACCGCTGCTGGAAGTCGCCGGCAAACCGCTGATCGTCTGGCACATCGAGAATCTGGTTCGCGCGGGTATATGCGATCTGGTGATCAACCACGCGCATCTCGGCGGGCAGATAGAACAAGCTCTGGGCGACGGCAGCCGGTTCGGCGCGCACATTCAGTATTCTCCCGAAGTCAAAGCACTGGAAACCGCGGGTGGCATCGCCAACGCCTTGCCGCTGCTGCTCCCTTTCCCCATTGGCGGAAAAGGGACTGAAAGAGAAGATGAGCCCTTCGCCGTGATCAACGGCGATATTTTCTGCGACTATAATTTTGCCAGCCTGCGCGAACGGGTTGCCGGGCTGAAAACCAACGGCGATGCCGCGCATCTGGTGCTGGTGAACAATCCGGCACAGCATCCCAACGGCGACTTCGGTTTACAGCAACAGCGCGTCACTGACAGTACACCCAAGCTCACCTTCAGCGGCATCGGCCTCTATCAACCCGGCTTGTTCGCCGGCATCCCGCGCGGCAGCATCGCGCCGCTGGCTCCGCTGTTGCGCGAACAGATCGCATTCGGCATGGTCAGCGGCGAACATCACCAGGGCTTGTGGGTGGACGTCGGCACACCGCAACGCCTGGTGGAACTCGACAGACAGGTACGTTCGGCATTGCATAGCCATTCCACTAAGCAATCCAAAAACGATTGCTAAGTGGCTGGTTACCGTACAATACGCCATGACCTTTGACCCCGCCATTTACGCCCAACGCCGCGCCCGTTTGCTGACGCAAATGCAGCGCGGCATCGCCATCATTCCCACCGCGCCGGAAGTGGCGCGCAATGCCGACACGCATTATGGATACCGCCACGACAGCAACTTTTATTACCTGAGCGGTTTCATTGAGCCGGAAGCGGTGCTGGTACTGGTTGCCGGCCAGAATGAAGATGGTCAACCGCGATCCATATTGTTCTGCCGCGAAAAGAATCTGGAACGCGAGATCTGGGATGGTCACCGTTTTGGTCCCGATGCTGCCCGTGAACAATTCGGTTTCGACGCGGCTTATCCCATCGAGCAACTGGATGAAAAACTAACCGGGTTGATCGGCAACCAGCCCGCGCTTTTTTATCCCTTGGGTGGCGATCCTGCATGGGATCAGCGCATCCTCAAGTTGCGCAGCGCAGTACAGGAAAAGATCCGCAGCGGCATCCGCGCGCCGGACGAAATTCGCGACGTGTGCACGCTGCTCAATGAGATGCGCCTGTTCAAGGATGATCATGAGCTGGACATCATGCGCCGCGCCGCGGCGATTTCCACTCAGGCACATCGTCGCGCGATGCAATTCACCCGCCCCGATCGATTCGAATATCAGGTAGAAGCGGAACTGCTGCATGAATTCTGCAGCCATGGCGCGCGCCATCCCGCTTACACTTCCATCGTCGCGGGCGGCGCGAATGCCTGCGTGCTGCACTATGTGGGGAACAACGCCCGGCTCCGCGACGGCGATCTGCTGCTGATCGACGCGGGCTGCGAACTGGACGGCTACGCCTCCGACATCACGCGCACCTTCCCCGTCAACGGGAAATTCAGCGCCGCGCAAAAGGATGTGTACGAGATCGTGCTGGCCGCGCAAGCCGCGGCGATTGCCGCCGCAATACCGAAACAGACCTGGGACGCCCCGCACAATGCCGCGCTGCGGGTATTGGCGCAAGGTTTCATCGACCTCAAGCTGTGCCGCGGCAGCGTGGATGAAGTGCTGGAAAGCGAAAGCTACAAGAAATTCTACATGCACCGCACCGGCCACTGGCTGGGCATGGATGTGCACGATGTCGGCGATTACAAGATCGGCGACAACTGGCGCGCGCTGCAACCCGGCATGGTGCTGACCATTGAGCCCGGCTGCTACATCCGCCCCGCCGATGATGTGCCTCTCGCGCTGTGGAACACCGGCATCCGCATCGAGGACGATGTGGTGATCACCGCGAAGGGCAATGAAGTGTTGACCGATGCCGCACCGAAAACGGTGGCTGATATCGAAGAGTTGATGAGAAAATCGTGAACGCTGAATACGACATCGCCATCATCGGCGGCGGCCCGGTCGGGGCCGCACTGGCACTGGCCTTGCGCGGCAGCCAGCTGAAGGTCTGCGTGCTGGAAGCGCGTCCGGCGCATACTGCCAGCAGCGACGCCCGCGCGCTGGCTTTGTCCTACGGCAGCCGCCTGTTGCTGGATCGTCTCGGCGTATGGGACGCACTGCACGATGTATCGGCCATACGAACTATCCATATTTCGCAAAAGCAAAGCTTCGGCCGCGCCGTGTTGCATGCCGCCGAGTTGAACGTGCCGGAACTCGGCTATGTGCTGCCCTACCCGGCGCTGCAAGACGCGTTGACCCATGCGCTGCAACATAGCGATGTTGCAACCATCTACGGCGCGAGCGTCACCCGGTTGAGCAACTCAGCCGACCAGGCCGTGATCGGCTATCAACAGGAAGGCGAGGAATACACCCTGCACGCACGTCTCGCCGTGGTCGCCGACGGCGGCAAACTACTGGCACAACAATATCCGCCGGAAGTCCACGACTACGGGCAGAGCGCGCTGATCACCCATATCACCTGTTTCGCACCTCAGGTTAATACCGCGTTCGAACGCTTCACCCCGCAGGGCCCGCTGGCGCTGCTGCCGTTCAAGGAAGGTTACGAGCTGGTATGGACTGCGTCGCATCAAGCCGCGCAGGAAATGCTGGCATGGGACGACGCTCGCTTCATGCGCGAACTGCATCAACACTTCGGTGACCGGGTCGGAGAATTTCTGACTGTAAGCAAACGCACCTGCTTCCCGCTCGGCCTGAGACGCGCCCCGCAACAAACTCCGATGCCGCACACCGTGCTGCTCGGCAACGCTGCGCAAACGTTGCATCCGGTGGCCGGACAGGGTTTCAACATGGGACTGCGCGACGCGTGGGAACTGGCTCAGGAAATTCTGGATGCCGCACCGGCTTCGTTAGGAACCGAGGCGATGCTCGCCGCCTACCGCAGCCAGCGCCGCACCGACCGCGAAGCGGGGATACGCTTTACGGACGGACTGGTGCGGCTGTTCTCCAACGACCTGCCACTAATCAGCGCAGGCCGCGCCGCCGCGCTCACCGCGCTGGACTGTTTGCCATTTGTGAAAAAATTTGTCGCGAAGAGGATGATGTTTGGGGAGAATGGTTGAAGCAGCACTTGTGCTGCATTTAGCGACATAAAATCAAAATCAACACCGCCGGGGGTAGCCCGGCAACTATAACCAATGACTTACCCAGCGTCGTTTGCTGGGTTAGTCAGATGGCTAGTAGTTCTATCAGTCACTTTTCTTGTCTTGCCAAGAAAAGT
>Ga0208079_1000786_pt1 | contig 17360 bp, 12 predicted proteins | sample NGESurdeep092012_5_FD_184474 | JGI IMG/M metagenome (GOLD analysis project Ga0208079, IMG submission 184474) | Arctic peat soil microbial communities from Barrow, Alaska - NGEE Surface sample 210-2 deep-092012 (SPAdes) | ecosystem: Environmental > Terrestrial > Soil > Wetlands > Peat ... | reverse complement strand
ATTCGTCCCCCATCGGGAGCAAGTCCATGTCCGGGAAGAATCCCTCGCGCCGCGAATTCGTCGAGACCGCCGCAAAGTCCGCGCTGGCCGCAGCGTTCGTCCCCGCCGGCTTTCCGATGATCGTTCCGCGCCATGTCCTCGGCGGTCCCGGATTCCAGGCGCCGAGCGACACGCTGAACATCGCGATCGTCGGATTCGGCGGGATGGGTTCGGGAAACGCCGAAGTGCTCGCGCAGGCCGAGAACCTCGTCGCGGTCTGCGACGTCGATCTCCTGTTCTCGGACAAGAACGTTACCGAGAAGGCAAAAAAGCGCGACGGCACGCCCCGGCCGGAGGGCTTGAAACTGCGCGAGCAGTTCGACAAGGCCGCGAAGTACCGCGACTTCCGCGAGATGCTCGACAAGCAGAAGGACATCGACGCAGTGCTCGTCGCGACGCCCGATCACAATCACGCGGTGGTCGCGAAGGCCGCGATGCAGCTCGGGAAGCATGTCTACGTGCAGAAGCCGCTGACGACGACCGTGCACGAGGCCCGGACGCTCGCTCGGCTGGCACGCGAGAATCCGAAGCTCGTCACGCAGATGGGGAACCAGGGTCACTCGATGGAAGGGACGCGCAGCGTCGTCGAGTGGATTCAGGCCGGAGTAATCGGCCCCGTTCGCGAAGTGCATGTGTGGACGAACCGCCCGATCTGGCCGCAGGGCGTCTCGCGACCGATCGCGCCGGCGCAGATTCCGCCGGGACAGTCGCTCGCGAACGGCTGGAATTCGCGGAACATCAATAACGCGGCCGCGGCCGCGATGTCGGCGGGCGGCACGCCCATGCCGGAGGGAATGCGCTGGGATCTCTACCTCGGCGGCACCGCGGAGGACGTCCCGTATCATCCAGTCTATCACCCATTCAATTGGCGCGGGTGGACCGATTTCGGAGTGGGAGCGCTCGGCGACATGGGGGCGCACCTGATCGACCAGCCGTACTGGGCGCTCGGTCTCACGCAGCCGATCAGCATCGAAACGACGTCGACGCCGTGGGGAACGACGCCGATTCCGGCTGCGCAGCCCGGCGGACCGATGCGCAGCAAGCCTGTGTGTTATCCGCAGGCGATGATCGTGCACTACGAGTTCGCAGCTCGTGGCAAGCAGCCGCCCGTGAAGCTGAGCTGGTACGATGGCGGGCTTCAGCCGCCGCGCCCGGACCTTCTTCCGGACAGCGTGGACTTGCTGCGCGAGGGCGGCGTGATCTTCATTGGGGACAAGGGCATCCTGTTGCAGGAGACGTACGGAAACAATCCGCGTATCTGGCCCGAGTCGCTGATGGAAAAGGCGAAGGCGGTTCCGAAAACGTTGCCGCGGATCGCGGTGTCGCACGAGTTCAACTGGGTCGCGGCCTGCAAGGGACAGGGTGTCGCGAGTTCGCCATTCGAGTACGCGGCCGGACTGACGGAAACCATGCTGCTCGGCATCGTGGCGCTGCGCGCCGGTCAGGGGAAGAAGATTCTGTACGATGCCGCGGCCTCGAACGTCACGAACGTGCCGACGGTGAATCAGTTCCTCGCGCGCGAGTACCGGAGCGGCTGGGAAGTCTGACGAAGGCGCATCGAGCGCGCGGTCAGCGTTTGTCCAGTTCGCGGTACCACGCGGCGAATGCACGCTCGAAGAAGACTTTGTTGAAGAGCGTCCACTCGTCGAGCGAAGCGGGCAGCGCGTAACCAGCGCCCGCTTCGGCGGCCGTCTGGCCTTTCTCGTGCGCCCGCCGCGCCGCGTTCTCGACCTCGTCGATCATCGCGATGTAGCGGTCGAATTCGGCCTCTTTCGCGAGCGCGCCGTGGCCAGGTACGTACATCGTCTTGCTCCGCCTCCGAAGCGCGCGTGCCGAGCGCGAGAGCTGAGTCGGAATCGCATCCACGTAGTTCGGGAACATCGCGTTCCACACGAGATCGCCGCAGAACACCACGCTCGGGTTTTCGACCTCGAGCGACACGTCGCTCGCGGTGTGTCCGCTGCGCGGCACCACGCGAACGACGCGACCGCCGAGATCGATGACGGTGGGTTCGGTGCCGCTGAAGAACGTGACGTCCTTCAGCGCGTCGGTGCGCGCCGGGTCGGCCGGCAGGTTTCTCTCGAGCACCAGGCCGCGCGTGACCTCGGTGGCGCGAACCGTGACTCTCGTAGCCGGACGTTCGTAACCCGCCACGCCGTTCGAATGGTCGGAGTGGTAGTGCGTCAGCGCCACGTGCGTCGGCCAGCGGCCGGTGAGCTCGCGCGCACGCGTCGCGAGCCACTCGGCTCCGGCGGGCATGTTGAATCCCTCGATCGCCAGCACGCCGCTGCGCCCGGCGATGATGCCGCCGTTCGAGAGCGTCGTCCGGTCGCCCGTGAGCGGCGTGGAAATCAGCGCCCAGATTCCGTCGGATACTTTCTCGAGATTTCCGAACGGCTCACGCGCGACGACCGGGCCAAGCGGCGCGTTTGCCCACAGCGCGCGCAGGGCCGGCGGCGCTGCAAAGGCGGCCAGCGCGATGTGCGCCGCACACGACGACGACTTCGCGAGGAACTCGCGGCGACTGAGATCGTTCATTGCTCCCTCGGCATGAGTCGGCGGTGTTCTCGAATGAACGGGACGAGTCCGCCGTGTTCGAGAATGTCGAGCATGACCCCGGCGATCGGCGGGCCGGACAGCGTCAGCTCTTTCGTGTAGTTCGCCACCGAGAGTTCCGCTCCGTCGAGCTGAACGGAGAGCCGGTCGCCTTCCTCGAAGCGGTTCGTGTCGCACTGCACGGGAATCAATCCGTTGTTGATCGCGTTGCGGTAGAACGTGCGCGAGAAGCTCTGCGCAATCACGGCCTTGATCCCCGCGGCGAGGATCACCGTCACGGCCACTTCCATCGCGGAGCCACACCCGAAGTTCTCTCCGGCAACGATCATGTCTCCCTCGCGCACCGAGGCGGCGAATGCCGGATCGAGCGTTTCGAGCAGCCACTGTTTCAGGACCTGTTCGTCGATCGTGTCGCGTTTTCGCGCGGACGTGATGATGTAGTCCGTGTTCACGTTGTCGCCGAATCGGCGGGCGCGTCCTTCGAGCCGGATCATCGTGCGGCGCGCTCCGCCCGCGGATCGGTGATCTTCCCGGTGGCGGCCGACGCGCCGCACGCGGCCGGCGAGGCGAGGTAAATCGACGCGTTCGCGTTTCCCATGCGAGCCTTGAAGTTCCGGTTCGCGGTGGAGAGCACGTTCATCCCGTCGCCGGGAATCACGCCGCTCGTGCCGCAGCAGGCGCCGCAGCCGACCGTCGTGACCGTCGCGCCGAGGGCTTCGAACCTCGCGAGCGTTCCGTCATCGCGAATGGCGTCCGCCACCTCGCGGGACGCGGGTGTCACCACGAGCTGGACGCCGGGCGCCAACTGGCCGCCCGCACGATCCAGCGCAGCGAGCGCCTCGTGAAAATCGCGAACACGGCCGCCGGTGCAGGTGCCGAGAAAGACCATGTGCACGGGTGTGCCGGCCGCCTGCTCGATCGGCACGACGTTGTCGGGAGCGTGCGGAAGGGCCACGCGCGGCGAGAGGCGCGAGAGATCGAGCGTCACCTCACGGGCGTAGACGGCGTGAATGTCCGCCGTGACCGGCGATGCGAGTCCGACTTTGCGTCCTGTGAGGTACGCGTTCGTGGCGTTGTCCGACGGGAAGATCGACGCCTTCGCGTCCATCTCGGCGCCGAGGTTGCAGATCACCATCCGCTCCTCGAGCGTGAACGCGCCGAGCGCGGAGCCGTGGAACTCCAGCGCCTTGTAGTTCGCACCAGCCGGACCGATCGCGTTCACGAGCGCGAGCCCGACGTCCTTCGGGCTCAGAAACGCCGTGCGCGTTCCGGTGAGCGTTATCTTGATGGATTCCGGCACGCGTATCCAGACCTGGCCCGTGATCATCGCCGCCGCAAGATCCGACGAGCCCACGCCGGTGGCGAAGAGGTTCAGCGCGCCGGCAGTCGCCGTGTGGCTGTCGGCGCCGATGACCAGCGAACCGGGCAGCGCGCCTCCGCGCTCGGCGAGCAGCTGGAAGCTGATCCCCTCGCCGACGTCGCAGAGCTCGGCGCCGTGGCGCGTGGCGAACGCCCGCAGGCGATCGTGGAACGCCGCGGTCTTCGCCGATGCCGGCGGAGCGTAGTGATCGAACGCGAAGAGCACGCGCGAGGGATCGAAGAGCCGCTCGCCGCCCATCTTCTCGAAATAGTCGATCGCCATCGGGCCTGACGCGTCGGTGCCCAGCACGCGATCGACCGTGCATATCGCGATCTCACCGGCGTGCACCTCGCGCCCGGCCTTTGCCGACAGGATCTTCTCGCTGATCGTCCTCGCGCTCACGTTGCCTGCCCGCTCTGCGATATCCACGCATCGCTTTCGCTCCGCGATATCCACGCGTCGCGCTCGCTCCGCGAAGTCGTCGCCGGGATTTCGCTGCGCGAAATCCAAGCCGCGCCGACCAGGTTCGCGAGCGTGTTCACCATCGAACGGACCATGTCGAGCGGCCGGTCCACCGCGACCACCAACGCGATCGCCGCCTCCGAGTGCGCGCCCAGGCCGATGGCGTTCAGCACGATGAGCGTGGTCACGAGCGAGCTGCCGGGCACGCCCGCCCCCGAGAACGCGGCCACGGTCGAGACGAGCACGATCGTGAGCAGCGTCCCGGGCCCGAGCGCGATGCCGTACAGATTCGCGATGAACACCGCCGTCACCGCCTTGTACACGGCCGCACCATTCTTGTTGAGCGTCACGCCGGTGGGCAGCACGAAGCTCGCGACCTCGTTCGAGATGCCGAGCCGGTCGCGCGCCGCCTCGATGCTCACGGGGAGTGCGACGCTCGACGAGGCCGTCGAGAATGCGAGCATGAGCACGTCGCCGGTCTTCCGCAGGAAATCCATTACGCCGAGCTTCGCGCCGAGCCGCAGCGCGGGGAGCAGCGTGATGGCCACGTGGGCAATGGTCGCAGCGAGCACCACGGCGCAGTAGAGCGCGAGACTTCGCAGCAGGTCCAGCCCCGACTTCGCCACGGTCGCCGCGATCAGCACGAACACCGCGGCCGGTGCGAGCTTCATCAGCCAGCGTATCACCACCATCGAGAGTTCGTTGACGCCGTCGAAGAAGCTCACGACCGCGCGCTTCCCGTCGCCGTGCACCGCGGTCGCCGCCGCGCCGAACATGCAGACGGCGACGATCAGTGGCAGCAGCTCGCCTTGCGCCGCCGCCGCGAACGGATTCGACGGTATCATCGCGAGCAGCGATTGCGTGAGTGTCGGCGCCACGACCTGCGCGGCCGCGCTGCCGTGCTGCTCGAACTGCGTCGTCAGCGAGTCGCGCGTCGCCGCGTCGAGGCCCTCGCCCAGGCGCGCCGCGAGCGCGGCGCCCAGCCCGATCGTCGCGGCGATCAGCGTCGATCCGAGAAACCACGCCAGCGTCTTGCCCCCGATGCGGCCGAGCCGCCGCACGTCCCCCAGCGACGCGACACCGACGAAGAGGCTCGCCACGATCAGCGGCACGATGGTCATCGTGAGCAGGCGGATGAACATGATGCCGAGCGGTTCGACCATCAGCACCACCATTCGCACCATGCGCTGCAGCGCGCCCAGATCGGGGATCCGCGCGACGATGCCGACGAGCACTCCGGCGACGAGACCGGCGAGAATCTTCGTCTGCAGCTTCACCGCGTGACCCGAAGCTCCGCGAGCGTCTCGGCGAGCGCTGTCAGCGTGCGCTCGACATCGGCGAGCCGGATGTCACCCATGTGCCCGATGCGGAACGACGAGTCCTTGTACTTGCCGAGCCCGCCCGCAGTGAGCACGCCGCGCACGCGCATCCCGTTGCGCAGGTCCTTGGGCGAAACGCCGGCGGGTGCGGCGATTGCGGTGAGCGTGGTGGAGTATGCGCCGAGCTCGGGGCACTGCAGCGAGAGGCCAAGTTCCGACGCCCCGCGGCGCGCGCGCGCAGCCATCTGTGCGTGCCGCTGGTACACCCGCTCGAGACCCTCCTCGTGCATGAGGCGCAGCGCCTCGGCGACCTGCAGCACGATGTGCACCGGCGGCGTTCCCGGAGTTTCAGGGCACTCCTTCAGGATCTCCGCGCGAATCGCCGTAAAGTCCCAGTAGTTGCGCGGCAACTTCGCTCGCGCCGCGGCGGCCCAAGCGCGCTCGCTGAGAGCGGCGAACGAAAGCCCGGGGCTCGACATCAGGCATTTCTGGCTGGCGGTCGCGGCGAAGTCCACGCCCCATGAATCGAACGAGAACGGCATGCCGCCGATCGACGAGACGCCGTCCACCAGCACGAGTGCGCCCGGCCGGATCATGTGCACGGTTCGCGACACGGTGGCCACGTCGTTGCTCACGCCGGTGGACGTGTCGGAGTAGGTGAGCGCGACCGCGCTCACCCGCGGGTGCGCCTCCAGGGCGCGCGCGACTTCCATCACGTCCACCTGGCGCGTCCAGTCGGTGCAAATGCGATGCACGGTGATCCCGTACGATTCGGCGAACCCGGCCCACATCTCGCCGAACTTGCCGTTGCAGCACACGGCAATCTCGTCGCCCGGCGAGAAGAAGTTGCAGATCGCGGCCTCGAGCGCCCCTCTGCCGGTCGTGTGAACGGGAAGAATCGGTTCGCTTGTGCCGAACACGGGATTGAGAAGTTCGACGGCGGTCGCGAGTTCCGCCGAGAACTCGCGAGTGCGATGATGGATCATCGGCCGTGCGCCTGCGCGCAGGACACGATCGGGCACGCGCGTGGGGCCCGGCGTCATGAGCAGCAGCGGCGCCGCGCCGTTGGAGATCACTCGATCACGCCTTTCTTGCGGAGTGTCTCATCGATCTCCGCCTTGAAAATCTTGCCGGCGCCGATCTCGGCAATGCGCTTCTTCTCGCGATCCATGAGCTGCAAAACGAGCTCCACAATCTCGGCGGCCATCGCTCGCGGCACGACCGCTATTCCGTCGGCGTCGCCCACGATGATGTCGCCGGGCGAAACGACCGTGCCGCCGCAGCTGATCGGCACGTTGATCTCGCCCGGACCGTCCTTGTCGCAGCTGCCGGGACACACGGTGCGGGAGAACGCGGGCATGCCAAGGCGCGTGACCCCCTCGACGTCTCGAATCGCGCCATCCACCACGATGCCGCCGAGCTTGGCCGCGGTGGCGGTGTGACACATCATTTCGCCGAAGACCGCGCTGGTCGTGTTGCCGCAGGTGCTGACGACGACGATGTCACCGGGAGTGGCGACCTGCAGTGCCTTGTGCACCATCAGGTTGTCCGCGGGGCGGCACTGCACCGTGACCGCGAGGCCGCAGAGGGGAAGCCCGCTGCGCGAGCGGATGCCGGGATCCATGAAGCCGAACCGGCCCATGGCGTCGGCGACGTTCGAGCTGGCGAGGCCACGGTAGCGTTCGAGCAGCCCGGCGCTGATGCGGGGCGGGGCGGGGAGCACCCGGAAACCGGGCGAGCCGGCGTGCGGCATCGAGGGCTTTCTCCTGAGTGAAAACGAATCCAGAGTTTGGAGAAAGCTATGTGTCGAATGTCGCGCCGGATACGGGGTTCCGTCGGCGCGGCCTACTCTCCGCGTGGCTCAGTTCACCGTGATGGTACCGGTCATCCCCGCATGAATGGTGCAGCGGTAAGGGTAGCTTCCTGCCGTCGGGAACGTGTGCAGGAGAATGTGGCCGGGAGTCAGCGAAGCGTTAATCGAGGTCCCGTCATTCGTGGTGACGGTATGTGAGATGTTGCCGTTGTTCTGCCAGCACACCGACTGCCCGTGCGCAATAGTGGCGGCGCTGGGTGAGAACACCAAGCCGTCGGTGGCTCCGATGTTGGCGCTGGCTCCGCTGCTGCCGCAGGAGTTGGCGGTCGTGACGCCCGTCGGGCTCGAGCAGGCATAGATGCTCGCGGCGCCGAGGGCCATGAGTAGCGCAAACCGCATGGCGGTAACCTCCCCGGGACGATGATGCGGAACGCCGTGACAGCGGCATGCCGCGAATGGACGTGATGCCGCTGAGTCCGGTGACTCCTGCCAACGACAATGTTCACCGCGTTGGATCTTCGAGGCAATCGCTCAAAGGGAGTCGCATCATCCCTGCACCCTCCGGGCGACGAGTGAGGGGTTTTCAAACAGCAACGGGCGACGCGTGAGGGGCTCCTAAGAAACAGGAACGAGCGACGGGTGAGGGGCGATCTGGCGAAGAGCGACGCGCGAGGTGTAAGGAGAACGTCTCCTCGCTTCTCACACATCGCTCTTCGCCAAGTCGCCCCTCACCCGTCGCCCGTTGCTGTTTGAAAACCCCTCACCCGTCGCCCGTTGCTGTTTGAAAACCCCTCACCCGTCGCCCGTCGCTGTATGTGAGCCCATCAACCCCGTTTCGGCACTCCCGCCCGCGCCGGCTCCGGAAATGCATACCCGCGCACCCCGTGCGGCCGATAAGGCTTTTCCAGTGCAGCGCACTCCTCATCCGAGAGCGTGAGGCTCAGCGACTTCAGCGCGGTGTCGAGATGTTCCATTTTCGTGGCGCCGACGATGGGCGCCGCGACGCCGGGCCTTCCCATCAGCCATGCGAGCGCGATCTCGGCCATGGACACTCCGCGCGCCTTTGCGAGCTTCTCCACGGCATCGACGACGTTCCAATCGTCGGGGCTGTCGTAGAGCTGCTCCGTGTATTTGTCGCTGTCGGCGCGCGCGGTGCCCGCATCGGCGATCTTCGCCGATGTCGGCCGCGGCCGCGCGAGCAGGCCGCGCCCGAGCGGGCTCCACGGCACGAGCCCAATCCCCTCGTTCAGGCAGAGCGGAATCATCTCGCGCTCTTCTTCGCGATAGATGAGGTTGTAGTGATTCTGCATGCCGACGAATCGCGCCCATCCGTTCCGTTCCGACGTCGAGAGCGCCTGCGCCATTCGCCATGCTGGGCCGGAACTCGCGCCGAGGTAGCGGACCTTTCCCCAGCGGACGAGATCGTTGAGCGCCTCGAGTGTCTCGTCGATCGGCGCTTTGTCGTCGAAGCGATGGATCCAGTAGAGATCGATCACGTCGACGCCGAGCCGCTTGAGGCTCGCCTCGCACGCCTGCACGACGTGTTTGCGCGACAGGCCGCCCATGTTGGGGCCGGAAGTCATGGGGAAGTTGAGCTTCGTCGCGAGGACGATCTCTTCGCGGTTCGCGTATTCGCGGATCGCGCGACCGGTGACCTCCTCGCTCGCGCCGAGCGAGTACATGTCGGCGGTGTCGAAGAAGTTGATGCCGGCTTCGACGGCTTTGCGGAAGAAGGGCTTCGCGGCGGGCTCGTCGAGCACCCACGGGCGCCATTTGGAACTGCCGAAGCTCATGCACCCGAGGGCGAGGCGCGAGACGGTGAGGCCGGTGCTCCCTAGCTGTGTGTATTCCATGGAGGGATATTAGTACCGGATTCATCGTTCCGCCCCCTCCGGAGATCTCGCATGCGTCGATCCCCCGCCGTCGCACGACTCGCGCTGTTCCTGGTCCTCCTCGCGCCCCTCGCGAGCGCTGCAGCCCAGGCGCTCAAGGTTCTCAACCTGCCCGACTACGGACGGTGGAACCGCATTACGTCGACGGCGCTCTCGCCCGATGGAAAATGGATGAGCTACGCCTACCAGCCCAACGAGGGCGACGCCACGCTGTACGTGAAGCAGCTCGACGGTGACAAGGTCTTCACGATCCCGATCGGGTCGGCACCGGCCGCCGCCGCTGCGGACGGCGGCGGTGGTGGTGGACGCGGCGGCGCAGGAGGCGGCGTGCAGTTCTCCGATGACTCGCGGTTCGTCGGTTACTACGTGAACCCGCCCGAGGCGGCGGGTGGTCGCGGAGGACGCGCCGGTGGGGGCGGGGGCCGCGGCGGCGCGCCGCAGGCCGGTGCGCCGGGTGCCGCTCCGCGCGCCGTGCGCCGATTCGAGGTGCTGGATCTCACCAACGGCGAGAAGTTCGCCGTGCCGAACGGCGCGTCGTTCAAGTTTGCGAAAGGGTCCGCATGGCTCGCGGTGCGACTCAGCAAGGCGCCGGCTGATACGGCGTTCAAGGGCGCGGACCTCGTGCTGCGGGATCTCAAGGCCGCGACGACGCGAAACATCGGCAACGTCAACCTCTACGACTTCGACGACAGCGGGCGCCTGCTCGCATACACGGTGGACGCCGCGGGACACCTCGGCAACGGCGTGTACCTCATGAACATGGCGGGCGGAGATACGCGTGAACTGAACAGTTCCGCGCTGGAGTACGACCAGCTCGCGTGGAGCGACGAAGGCGGCAACCTGCTGGTGCTGCGCGGGGAGAAGTCTCGGGAGATGAAGCAGCGCGACAACGCGCTGCTCGCGTGGACCAACGCTGGGTCGCCAAACGCAAAGACCCTTACGCTCGATCCGTCGAAAGACACGTCGTTCCCAAAAGGGATGGTGCTGAGCGAGTACACGGCGCCGCGCTGGAGCAAGGACGGCTCGCGAATCTTCCTCGGCATCAAGGAGCAGGAACCGGAGCTCGCGGCGGCGGACTCGTCGAAAGCGAACGTCGACGTCTGGCACTGGAAGGATCCCGAACCGCAGACGGTGCAGATCGTGCGGCTGCAGCAGGAGCGGAGAGCGACGCTGCCCGCCGTCTACCTCGTTTCATCGCAGAAGCTGGTGAGGCTCGGCGACGACGACATGCGTGCGGCCACGCCGACAGCGAACGGCAGGTGGGCGATCGGCCGGAACGACGTGGCCTACCGCGGCCAGGTCGAATGGGGCGCGAACCGCGCCGACATGTATCGCGTGAACACGGAGACCGGCGAACGCACCCTCATCGAGAAGACGCTCTCGCGCACGATGGGCACGTCGCCCGACAGCAAGTGGTTCCTGTACTTGAAGGACAAGAAGGTCCGGGCCTTCAATCTCGACAATGCAACGGTCGTCGACCTGAACGCGGGACCCGGCAAGAACTTCTTGAACGAGGATGACGACCATCCGTACGAGATTCCGGTGTGGGGCGTGGGCGGCTGGGCGAAGGACGGCAACTCGGTTCTCCTCTACGACAAGTTCGACGTGTGGCAGCTCTCGCTCACCGGTGCGAAGCCGGTGAATCTCACGGCCGGCGTGGGCAAGGCGCAGCAGATTCAGTTCCGCGTCGTGCGGCTCGGCGCTGGCGGCGGGCGCGGTGGCCGTGGCGGTGGCGGGGGGCGCGGTGGCGCCGCCGCGACCGAAGAGGAAGGCATCGACCTCGCGAAGCCCGTGCTCCTCTCGGCGTATGGCGACCGCACGAAGAAGAGCGGCTACTGGCAGGTGACGGCGGGGCAGGAGCCCAAGCCGCTCGTGTGGGCCGACAAGGAGATCACCGGCGCACAAAAGGCCGACAGCGCCGATCGCGTGATGTTCACCGAGCAGACGTTCAACGAGTTCCCGGATTTCTGGGTGAGCGACGCGAGCTTCGCGTCAGCGCGCAAGGTGACCGACGCGAATCCGATCATCAAGGAATATGCGTGGGGCTCGAAGGTTCTCGTCGACTTCACGAACAGCAAGGGCAAGAAACTGCAGGGGACGCTCACGCTTCCCGCCGGATACCAGCCGGGGAAGAAGTATCCGATGCTCGTGTACTTCTACGAGATCACGTCGAACACGCACCACACGTTCTCGATGCCCGTGTTCGACGACCGCCCGCAGATGTCGACGTACGCGAGCAACGGCTATCTGGTGTTCCAGCCCGACGTCGTCTACGAAATCGGAAAGCCGGGCAGCTCGGCGGTCGATTGCGTGACGAGTGGCGTGAAGAAAGTGATCGAGCTCGGCTACGCGGATCCGAAACACATCGGGCTGCAGGGACACAGCTGGGGCGGATACCAGTCGTCGTACATCGTGACGCAGACGGACATGTTCGCCGCGGTGGTCACGGGCGCGCCGCCGACGAATCTCATCAGCTTCTACGACGAGCTCTACAAGCAGACCGGCACCGTGCAGCAGGGCATCATGGAAGTCGGCCAGGTGCGCATGGGCGCGAACGTCACGCCGTGGAACGCGCACGATCTGTACGAGCAGCAGTCGCCCGTGTTCAACGTCACGAAGATCAAGACGCCGTTCCTGATCCTGCAGGGCACCGCGGACGGGGCGGTCGACTGGGATCAGGGCCTCGAGTTCTTCAACGCGGCCCGGCGCAACGGGAAGGAAGTGATTTTCCTCTCGTATCCGAATGAACCACATCATCTGGCCGTGAAGGAGAACCAGAAGGATTTCCAGGTTCGCATGAAGCAGTTCTTCGACCACTATCTCATGGGTGCGCCGGCGCCGAAGTGGATGACGGACGGCGTTCCGCAGACGAGGAAAGGCGGCCCGATCAAATAGAGGATCCGCGTGCATCCGCGAGATCCGTGGATGCAGTGGCTGTTGCCGTTGTCTTGCTGTTGAGGCTATGGAACCGTGCGTGTCGTCGTAAGCGCCTTCGTGAGACGGTACAGGAACTCCTGCCCGTCGTAGAAACTCTTCACGAGCATCCGCTCGTCGCGACCGTGCGCGCGAACGTCTTCCGGATCGCCCATGAGACCGGAGACGCCGTACGACGGAATTCCGATCGCGCGGAACGGTGAGGAATCCGTCGCGCCCGTCCCCATGATCGGGATCACGGGGATATTGCCGAAGAGTTGCTTGGTGATTGTCTCGATCGAACCCATCACCTCTGCGAGCAGCGGCGACGGCGCCGAAGGGCGCGCTGCCGGAGCTTCAGAAACCGTGAGTCCGGTGTCGGCGATCGCCTTCACGATCTGCGCGCGAACGTCGGCGGGATTCGTGTTGGGGAGCATGCGGCAGTTGATGGTGACCTGCGCGGTCTGCGGAAGCGCGTTCTGCGCGTGTCCGCCCGAGAGCATCGTCGCCACGCACGTTGTGCGAAGTGTCGAGTTGTATCGGGGGTCTCGCGAGACGATCGCCGACGCGGCGGCATCGTTCGGACTCTTGAGCAGCGCGCGCATGGCGGCGCCCGTCTCCGGAGTCTCGACGGCGGCGGTGCGCTCGAAGTACGCGCGCGTCACGTCGTTGAACTCGACGGGAAAAGCGAAGTGTGAAAATTTGACCAGCCCTTCCGACAGCTCGTAGATCGCGTTGTCGGGGCGCGGCACCGATGAATGTCCGCCCTTGTTGCGAGCCGTGACGGTGAAGTTGCCGAACACCTTTTCCGTCGCCTGCACGGAGTTGATGAACGGCTTTCCGGCGCGCAGCGACCCGCCACCGCCTTCATTGATCACGTACGCTGCGTCGACGAGCTCCCGGTGATTCGCCACCAGCCAGCGGGCGCCGTTGCAGCAGCCGCCCTCTTCGTCCGCGGTGAGCGCGATGATGATGTCGCGCTCTGGGACGAACCCTTCCTTTTTCAGGCGGATGATGTTCGCAACGAAGATCGCGGCCATCGCCTTGTCGTCCGACGTTCCACGGCCGTAGTAGTAGCCGTCGCGTTCGAGGAACTTGAACGGGTCGAGGTCGGGCGACCAATCGGTCTTCAGCGCCTCGACGACGTCGAGATGCGCGAGGAGCAATAGTGGCTTCGGCCCGCCAGGTCCGCCTTTGCCGTGGTAGCGAAGGACGACGTTGAACTTGTCGGGACGAACGCCGCCGAGGAAAATGTCGCCTTCGGGAAACCCCGCGTCGCGGTAGCGCTGCGCCATTTCCTGCGCGGCGCCCGTCGTGCCGGCGGTCATGGTCGAGCTGTTCGTCTCGATCAGCTGCTTGTACACCTCGTGCGCCAACTGCTGGTTTGGCGTCAGCGCCGGCTGCTGGGCCACGGCGGGAGCACCGACGAGCGCCGAGGCCAGCGCTGCGACGGTGAGGAGCGGGGAAGGGCGCATCGGCGGAACTCCGGTGTCTCGTGTGAATGGTTCAAACCTCGTCGCTTCGTGGACACTCGGCAAACGAAAGTGTAGATGACGGGAACATGACACGTCAACACTCTTGTATATGGTGGCGTAGAAATTCATTCCCGTAGCAGTCATTCCCCCATCGTCTGACAAGGCTATGCAACGCAACCGCTTCCTCTCGGCACTGGCTGGCGCGGCACTCGTGTTTTCCGGCGCCAACGTCCACGCACAAACCATCGACTCGGCGAGCATCGCCGGCATGAGGTGGCGGCAGCTTGGCCCCGCCAACTTCGAAGGCCGCTCGTCCGACATCGTCGGTATTCCCGGGCCGTCGAAGACGCTCTTCGTGGCGACCGCCGGCGGCGGAATCTGGAAGACCATGAACAACGGCATCACGTGGCGGCCGCTATTCGACGACCAGCGCGTGATCTCGATGGGCATGCTCGCGATCGCGCCGTCGGATACACAGCAGGTGTGGGCGGGCACCGGCGAACCCAATTCGCGAAACACGATCGAGGCGGGCGCCGGCATCTACAAGTCGACGGACGGCGGCCTCACCTGGAAGTTCATGGGGCTCGAGAAGACGCAGCACATCGGGCGCATCGTCGTGCATCCGCGCGATCCGAACACGGTGTACGTCGCCGCGCTCGGTGCCGCGTGGAAGTCGAACGCCGAGCGCGGACTCTACAAGACGACCGACGGCGGCGTGACCTGGAAGCTGATCAAGTTCATCAGCGACAAGGCGGGCTTCGTGGACGTCGCGATGGATCCGCGCGATCCGAACCACCTCTATGCCGCGGCATGGGAGCGTCTGCGCACGCCGTACTCGCTGAAGAGCGGCGGCCCCGGCTCGGGACTCTGGACGTCGAACGACGCGGGTGCGACGTGGACCGAGATCAAGGGCGGCGGATTCCCCGAGGGTGTGAAGGGCCGCATCGGTCTCGCGATCGCGCTGAGCGATCCGAATTACATCTACGCCGAAGTCGAGGCCGCCGCGCCGACCAAGGATGGCAGCTACGTTCCGAGCGCCACTCCCGAGGGCACGGGACTCTATCGCTCGACCGACGCAGGCAAGACCTGGACGCGCATGAACACCGCGGACACGCGCCCGTTCTACTACTCGCAGGTGCGCGTCGATCCGAAGAATCGCGACCGCGTCTATTTCTCCTCGACGCAGATCCAGGTGTCCGACGACGGCGGCAAGACGGCTCGTCCCGCGGCGCAGCAGGTGCATGTGGACGACCACGGTCTCTGGATCGACCCGAACGACCCGGAGCGCTGGGTGCTCGCGAACGACGGCGGTGTCTCGATCACGTTCGACAAGGGCGGCAACTTCATCCAGACGACGAACCTGCCCATCGGGCAGTTCTACGAGATCACGTACGACTACGCCGTTCCGTACAACGTCTGCTCCGGCGCGCAGGACAACGGCGCGTGGTGCGGCCCGAGCCGCCGCAAGGCGGGCGGCACGCCGAACTCGTACTGGTTCACGATCTCGGGCGGCGACGGTTTTTACACGGCGCAGGATCCGACGGACCCGAACATCGTCTACGGCGAGTCGCAGGGCGGCAACGCCTCGCGACTGAACATCAAGACGGGCGAGCGGATGAACTTCGCGAAGCCGTCGTGGCAGGAGCGCTTCAAGTGGTGGGAGGATTCGATCGCGATCGTCCGCGGCGATCCGCTCAAGCCCGAGACGAAGGACGTGACCAAGGCGCTCGCGCCGCTGCGCGCGCAGCAGAAGCAGGATTCGGTCGATCTCGCGCTGCGCTTCAACTGGAACTCGCCGTATTTCATTTCGCCGCACAACCCCGCGGTGATCTACTTCGCGGGCAACCGCGTGCTGAAGTCGTACAAGCGCGGTGAGGATTTCCAGCTCATCTCACCCGATCTCTCCAAGAAGAACTGGGCCAAGATCGACACCTCGGTCAAGTGGACCGGCGGCGTGACGATCGACGCGACGGGCGCCGAGACGTTCGGCACGGTGGTGGCGCTGGCGGAGTCGTACATGAAGCCGGGCCTGCTCTTCGCGGGCACCGACGACGGCAACATGTGGAAGTCGACGAACGACGGCGCGGCGTGGGAGAGCCTCAACGGCCGCTTCCCGGGTCTGCCGAACGATTCGTGGGTCGCGCGCATCGAGCCCTCGCACTTCGACACGCTGACCTTCTACGTGGCGTTCGAGGATCACCGAGTGAATGACTTCACGCCGTACCTGTACGCGACGAACGACGGCGGCAAGACGTTCCGTTCGATCGTCAACGACCTCCCGAAGGACGGCGTGGCGGACTTCGTGCACGTGATTCGTGAAGATCCGTCCAACCGCGACCTGCTCTTCGTCGGCACATCGCTGAGTGTGTACGCCTCCGTTGACCGCGGTGCGCACTGGTCGAAGTTCGCGGCAAACCTCCCCTCGGTCGCCGTCTACGACCTCAAGATCCATCCCCGCGATCACGAGCTGATGGCCGCCACGCACGGGCGCAGCCTGTGGGCGGTGGACATCGTCCCGATCGAACAGCTGACGGCGAAGACGCTCGCGGCAACGGCGGCGCTCTTCGAGCCGAAGACCGCCCTGCAGTACGGTGAGGGCCCGACGCTCTCATCGACGGGCAACGGCAACGCGCAGCAGTACTTCTCGGTGCCGAGTCCGGCGTACGGCGCGGAGATTTCGTATCGCCTTGGCGCGGGTGCGCCGAGCGGACCGGTGCGCATCTATGTCAGCGACGCGCGTGGCGACACGATCGCGACGCTCAACGGGTCGGGGACACCCGGTGTGCACACGGTCGTCTGGAACTTCCAGGGAATGCGGCGCATGGCGCCGGTCGTGGCGACGCTGTCCGCGTCGGAACGCCGCGACAGCATCATCAAGGCGGTGCGCGCTCCGATCGTACTGGATTCGCTCAAGAAGGCCGGATTCGATACGGTCGCGATCGCGCGCGTCGGCGTGCTGCTGGCCGGCGGCGGTGCTCCCGCCGGCGGCGGACGTGGTGCTGGCGGCGGTGGCGGCCGCGGTACGATCAACTGCGCCCACCCGCTCACGATGTGGGAACCGTTCTGCCCGCGCCCGGGTGAGGGCGAGGCCGGCGGCGGCGGCGGCGGTGGTGGCGGCCGCGGCGGCACACCGGAGACGGCCAACGTTCTAAAGGTCTACGCGATCATCGGGCTTAGGGCGCCCGCTGGTGGTGGTCGCGGAGGCGGTGGTGGCGGCCGCGGCGGCGCAGGTGGCGGTCGCGGCGCGCTCGTCGCGAGCACGGGCGAATACCTCGTGACGATGACGGTCGGCGGGCAGACGTACAAGCAGGTGCTGCGGGTCGAGCGCGTGACCGGCGTCGATGATGCGGCGAATCAGTTTGGGGGGACGCCGGAAAAGCAGCCGTAAACCGCGGCGACGAGTGACGGGTGTTCCAACGGCGATGAGCGATGGGTGAGGGGCGATCTGGCGAAGAGCGATGAGCGACGGGTGAGGGGCGACTTGGTGAAGAGCGACGAGCGAGGAGAGCGAGAAGACTTTCTCCTCGCACC
>Ga0208079_1000785_pt1 | contig 17367 bp, 16 predicted proteins | sample NGESurdeep092012_5_FD_184474 | JGI IMG/M metagenome (GOLD analysis project Ga0208079, IMG submission 184474) | Arctic peat soil microbial communities from Barrow, Alaska - NGEE Surface sample 210-2 deep-092012 (SPAdes) | ecosystem: Environmental > Terrestrial > Soil > Wetlands > Peat ... | reverse complement strand
GGATCGTGGCGAATGCCGACTCTGAACCGGCTCCCCTGCCGCCGATGCCCTGGCCGATCTCGGGGAAGACGTAGAGGAAGACGAAGCACAGCAGGAACGGCTGGATGAGGGTACGCAGCACGAACTCCCACTTGTGCTTGCGCAGCACGACAAGATCGCGCAGCAACAGCGCGCCCAGTGCCGTCGCGCTCGCTGCCTTGACGGAGCGCGACGGGCCACCTCCAATGTGCGCGGCGGGAACGGGCGCGGTCTTCGGCGTCGTCATGAGTCCCGCAGCTCCTTCCCGGTGAGGTTGATGAATACCGTTTCAAGGCTCGGTTTGGCGATCGAAAGGTCGAGGATGTCGAATCCGGCGCGTTCGGCGGCTAGAACGATCCGTGGCACGAGTCGCTCACTGGCCTGCATGTGCAGCTGGATCGCTGCGTCGACGGACCGGGTGCGCGTGACCCCCTCGATCTCGCTGGTGAGCAGCTCGCTCAGCTGGCCCTGATCGCCGCTGGTCTTGACCGTGACAACTGTGTCGGCCCCCACGCCCTGTTTGAGCTCGGAGGGTGTGCCCAGGGCCAGGATCCGACCGTGGTCCATGATCGCGACTCGGTTGCAGAGTCTGTCGGCTTCTTCCATGTAGTGGGTTGTGAGCAGGATCGTCTGGCCTTCGCCATTAAGCTTGCCCAACATCTCCCACAGGGCGAGGCGGCTCTGCGGATCCAGACCAGCGGTCGGTTCGTCGAGAAACAGCACGGCGGGGCGGTGGAAGATCGCCCGCGCCACCATGAGCCTTTGGGCCATCCCGCCCGAGAGCGCGTACACCGATGCGCGTGCCCACTTCGTCAGCTGGAACTGCCCCAGCAGCTCGTCGGTGATTAGCCTCGATTGCTTCGAGCCGATCCCGAACAACCGGCCGTGGAAGTACAGGTTCTCCGAGACCGTCAGCTGACGGTCCAACGTGTTCTGTTGCGACACGATCCCGCTCAGCTGCTTGACCAGCGCAGGATGCGCCGTGACGTCCACCCCGCCGACGAAGCCGCGTCCCGACGTTGGCACCACCCGCGTGGTGAGCATCCCTGCCGTGGTCGTCTTCCCAGCCCCGTTGGGGCCCAACAGGCCGAAGATCTCGCCGGCCCGGACATCGAGGTTGAGCCGATCGACCGCCGCGAAGTCCGCTTCTGGGTAGACCTTGGTGAGCTCCTTTGTGTGGATCGCCAGCGCCTGCCCGGACCCGGCGAGGGCCGAAGCGCTCGTCGAGTCTTCGGGGCTGGTCATCCTGCCAATGATACCGACAGCACCCATCCAAGTCCGGGACCTACGGTCGAGCGCGGCGGCTGTGGCGGGACACGCTGATAGGTCACCCCGGCGACGGCCGCTGAGACCGGCCGTGATCAGCTGCCCAAACGCCATGGAACAGTGCCAGCCGGGCTGCTGAGCCGGGCGATGAGCGCTCGCGCCTTTCGCATCACGGTCCGGGGCGTCTTTCTCGAGCTGCGCGCGGACCAACGTGCCGAGCTCCTGGCCTGCGCGCCGGAGCACGACATACTGCGTGCCGCCTTCATCCCTGAGGGCCACCTCAGCTGCGACCTCCCGGTGCGGCCCTGCTTCGCCTTCCGCTTCTTGGATTCAGGAGAGGCCGAGGAGGACATCCTTGTGGCGACCGTACGCGCCGCCGGTCGCAGGCGCCCGCGGCGATGGAACCATGACCTCATGCGCCAGATTCACGACTGATCACTCAGGTGGCGAGCCTGGCTGCGGTGCCTCCGGGTGAAGCGTCTCGGTCAGCGACTGACGTAACCGGGTCCACTGATGGGTCCAGTTCTCCAACGGCGCCAGCGACTTCTCGAGGACATCCAATTGGTGGTCGAAAGCTGACAGCTCTGCCTGCAGCGCTTGCACCGTCAACCGCTGGGCATGGAGCTCTTCGATCAGGACGTCGAATTCGGCGGTGAACGCCGGCGCCTGCTCGATGAGTTGCTGAAGGGACTTCATCATCCGGCTCACGGTCGCCGGGCTCAGGCAGTGCGCCGAGCGCACCGCTACCGACCGACCCCACGAGGTTGGCTACGTCGCGGGTCCGTTCCAGTAATTCCTCCATCGCAGACTGCAGCAAGCCGTATCGATGCGTCTCTTTATCAGTCATCGCCACCACCTTCGTCCGGCGCACATTTGGCGCGGTCAACTCCGATTCGATTATCCGCTTCGAAAGCCAGGCAGAGGGCTGTCCGCACCCTAAGAACGGGACCTAGGGCCTGTGGGTGGGGGCCCGCCCCTGCCCACAATGAGAGGTATGGACGTCGCGCGAAGTGTGTCGCCAGGCAGCGGCGCCCGACCTGCCGAGGGCGGGCACGGCACCCGGCGTCGCCGGGCCGATGCGCCAACTTCACCGTCTGGGATGCCATGGACCGTTTGAGCCCCCTCGACGCCTGGTGGCTCCATCTCGAGCGCGACGTTCAGCAGCTGCATGTGGGCTCGGCCCTCCTGTTCGAAGGTCCCTCGCTTTCGCACGTCGAGCTTATGGCGGCCATCGAGTCTCGGCTCGACCTCGTCCCCCGGTATCGGCAACGGGTGCGGCGGGTGCCCCTGGAGCTGGGGCGCCCCGTCTGGGAGGATGACCCGAGATTCCGTATCGGAGATCACGTCAGGCATGCCACCCTGCCCCGCCCCGGCACGGAGGAATCGTTGCGGGACCTGGTCGCCGCCCTCATGTCGGCGCACCTGGACCTGTCTCGGCCGCCGTGGGAGAGCTGGCTGGTCGACGGCCTCGAGGGTGGCCGCTGGGCCATGGTCAACAAGACCCACCACTCGATGATCGACGGCATCTCGGGTGCCGACATCATTGATGTGCTTCTGGACCGCGACCCCCATTCCGCGGCGCGACCGGCTGCTCCCTGGACACCGGCGGTCGAGACCTCGCCCGTGCGGCTGGCCGCGTCAGCGCTGGGCGACATGTTCCGCGGTCCCCTTGAAGAGGTTGGGCAGGTGCTCTCGCGAGCCGCCAGGGCGCCGCGCCGTTTCACGCGTCAGACTGCGGCCGAGCTGTACGGCATCGCCCAGCTGGGGGAGAAAGTGATTCGGCCGGAGACGGTCCTCGACGGTCCGATCGGAGCGCTGCGCCGCTGGGGCTGGGTGCGCGCTGACCTCTCCGAGGTCAAGAGGGTGAAGAACTCGCTGGGCGGCACGGTCAACGATGTGACCCTGGCGGCGATCGCCGGCGGCTTCCGAGCGTTCCTGACGGCGCGGGGGGAAGCCGTGGACGGGCGCACCGTGCGCACTATGGTGCCCGTCTCGATGCGTACCCCCGAGGAACACGGTCGACTGGGCAATCAGGTATCGGCTGTCTTCGCTGACCTGCCCGTCGGCGTCTCGGATCCTGCTGAGCGGTTGGCGGCCGTGACCCGCCAGCTCTCCTCGCTGAAGAGCAGCGGCATGGCCATGGGCGTCGACAGCATGCTCACGGCAGCCGATCTGGTGCCCGGAACGCTTTTTGCCCTTGGCGCCCGCGTGGCAGCTCGTCTGCCGCAGCGTGCTATCAGCACCGTCACCACCAACGTGCCCGGTCCGCAGGTGCCCATGTACCTGCTCGGCCACCGGATGACGGAGCTGTTCCCCTATGTACCGATCGGTGCCGAAATCCGAATCACGATCGCGATCGCCTCATACGCCGGGCGCCTCACCTGGGGGGTAACGGGTGACTTCGACGCCGTTCCCGATCTGCAGGTGCTGTGCGATGGTATCGAGGCAGCCACCGAAGAGCTGGTCGCGCTGGTGAGGTAGCCCGGCGTTCGCCGGGCCGGGTCAGATGCGCCGGCTGTCTGGACTCGCGGCGTAGGCGGCGGCCACTCCGTCGGTCTCCAGCCAGTCCCGGATCAGGCTGATCGTCCAGTCCGGCACCTCGAGCTGCGGCACGTGACCCACCCCGACGGCCACCTCGAAACGCCACGTCGGGTTGGCCGCCGCGGCGGTGCGTGCGGAGGCGATGGGGACCAGCCTGTCCCGGTCGCCGTGCATCAGCAGCACCGGCACGGTGATGTTGTGCAACAGGGACGCATGCACCCGCCTGCGGGCGAGGACCCACAGCAGCGAGCGCGCGGCCACGATGAGCTCGGCGTCGACGTCGGGGTAGTCGTTTCGCTCGCGGGCGAGTGCGAGGTGCTGGTCGACGATAGGGCGCGGCACCAGCGAGGGGTCGGCGCAGCACAGTCGCAGCAGAGCCATCGCCACCTCTTCGGCCGAGCCGGACGAGCGACGTCGGGCGACCACGCTGCGCCCGACGGCGGGCACTGCATACAGGCCGAACGTGGCGGCCACCCGTGGATCGGGCCGTGAGGCCAGGCCGACCGGCAGTGCAGGATCGATAAGCACGATGCCGGCGACGGTCTCGGGGTGGGCATCTGTCTGCAGGACTGCGATCAACCCTCCCATCGAGTTCCCGACCAGGATGGCCGGATCCCCGCAGACCTCGGTCAGGAACCGGTGAAGGAGCCGCTGGTTGGCGTTCACCGATGTGGACCGGCCGTGGCTCCGGGTCCGCCCGAAGCCGGCAAGGTCCAGGGCGATCACGCGGCAGGTTCTTGACAACGACGGGGCGACCGCCGCCCAGTTGACCAACGAGCCACCCAGGCCATGGACACAGACCATGAGGGGACCGTCCTGGGGGCCGCCATAATCGACGTAGTGAACTGGGCCATCCAGGTCGACCCACCGCGACGGTGGGCCCCCAGGTCGCTGGCGTGGCACGTTTGTGGTCACGGCCCACCTCCTTGCGGTCAACGCCCCCAGAGACACCTATCGGCGGTACAGCGCCTCTACGTCGGCGCCGAATGTCTTCAGGACGATGTGGCGCTTCACCTTCAGGGTCGGCGTGAGCTCTCCGGTTTCCTCCGTGAAGTCGATGGCCAGCACCCGTATCTTCTTGATCGCCTCAGCGGCCGACACCGCCTTGTTCGCGTCGTCCACTGCCGATTGGAGGGCGGCCAGCAGGTCGGGGTCCTGGTGGAGGTCGGCCACGCTGGCAGTCTCCGGCTTGCCGGTCTCCACCTTCCATGGCCCGAACGCCTCCGCGTCAATGGTGACCAGGGCGCCGACGAACGGCCGCCGGTCGCCGACCACGACGCACTGGCTGACCAGCCAGTGCGCCCGCAACCTGTCCTCGAGCACCATCGGGGCCACGTTCTTACCCGAGGAGGTGACCAGGATGTCCTTCTTGCGGCCGGTGATCGTGAGGTAGCCGTCGTCGTCGAGCTCGCCCAGGTCACCGCTGTGGAACCAGCCGTCCTGGTCGAAGACCTCGCGCGTCGCCTCGTCGTTGTGCCAGTAGCCCTGGAAGACGTTGCCACCCTTGATCAGTACTTCGTTGTCGTCGGCGATGCGAATCGCGCATCCGGGGATCGGGCGTCCTACCGAGCCGATGCGTTGCGTGGCGGGCAGGTTGAGGGTCACTCCTGCACAGGTCTCGGTGAGCCCGTAGCCCTCGAGCACGTTGATGCCGATGCCGCGGAAGAAGTGGCCGAGCCGAGCGCCGAGGGGCGCCCCGCCACTGACCGACCACCGCACGTCGCCACCGAGCGCAGCGCGCAGCTTGGAGTAGACCAAACGGTCGAAGATCGCGTGCCGCAGCCTCAGGATCAGACCGGGGCCGCCGGTCCCCAGGGATTCGCTGTAGGCCGTCGCCGTGGCGTCGGCGAGATCGAAGATACGTCCCTTGCCCTCTGTGGCCGCCTTGTGCTGTGCGGTGTTGTAGATACGCTCGAACACGCGAGGCACCGAGAGCACCGCGGTCGGCTGGAACTCGACCAACTGCGGGGCGATGTTCTTGAGGTCGCCGGTGTGCGCGAGGTGGACCCGGTTGTGTACCGCGCCGAGCTGGATGGACCGCGCCAGGATGTGCGCGAGCGGGAGGAAGTGTAAAGTCCTGCTCTGTTCGTTGAACACCAGCTCACGGATCCCCTCGGCCGTGCAGACGTTGCGTATCTCGGCCAGGAGGTTGGCGTGCGTGATCGAGCAGCCCTTGGGTCGTCCGGTGGTGCCGGATGTGTAGATGATGGTGGCCAGCGAGTCGCTCGTGACGGCGCGGCGGCGCTCCATGACCGTCTCCGCGGAGACGTCTCGGCCAGCGGCGGCAAGCCGGTCGATGCCGCCGGAGTCGAAGACCCAGACCTCGCGCAGCTGGGGCGGGCGGACCGGTAGCTGAGCGATTGTCTTTGCATGGTCCTCGGTCTCCACGAACGCCGCGACTGCCCCTGAGTCGGCGAGCACCCACTCGACCTGTTCAGCCGAGGAGGTCTCGTAGACGGGGACCGTAATGCCACCGGCGGTCCAGATCGCGAAGTCGCACAGCATCCACTCGAACCGGGTGCGGGAGAAGATCGCGACCCGGTCGCTCGCCTGCACGCCAGAGGCGATCAGCCCGGCAGCCAGCTTCGTGACCTGCTCTGCAGTCTCCCGGTAGGTCACCGGCACCCACCGGTCTCCCACCCGACGAGAGAAACCCGGATGCTCCGGCCAGCGCTCGGCATGACCAAAAATGTCGTCGGTCAGGTTGTCCTGCAGGTTTGCCACATAGTTGGGCGGCACACTGAACTCATCCATTTCACACCTCGCAGGCTGGTCGCGACAGGCGTCGAGACTCCGGCCTCTAAGATCCCACGTCAAGCGGTCCGCCGCTAGGTGAGAAAGTCCCTGTTTCGGCAGGGAAGGCCAACTATATCCGCCGCTCTTCGGATCGATTGCGGTTGGGCCAGTCTGGGCGTGGTGTGGTGAGCGCGGCGTGCAGTTGCGCGACGCCTTCTGCGATCACCACGCGCGCGTGTCCCTCGCGGGCCAGCTCGGTCACCGGACGGTTCTCCGCGAGAAACAGCGCGGTGAAGTCCGTGATGCCGCACTCCTGAGCGCGGCGAGCGAGAAGTTCGACGAGCGCGGTCGCCAGGCCAACCCGTCGCCATTCGGGCGCGACAGTGACAGCGACGTCTGCTGCGGGCGACCCGTCTCTGGACCGCGGCAGCACCCCGTAGCGGGCCACGGCGACGCCGCGCCCTCGGCTGCGGGCGACCAGTGCGAAACGTCTGACGTAGTCAACCCGGGTCAACTTGTCCAGCACGGCGTCGGTGAGCTGTGGCGCCCCGCCCAGGAAACGTGCATGAAGCGTCTCGGCGTCGGCCGTGCGAATCGCCTCTGCCAGTTCCGGCGCGTCCGACGGCAGGATCGGGCGGATCTCCACCTGCCGTCCCTCAGCCAGACCAACGGCGGACTCATAGCTGCTGGGGTATCCGGACGGGAGATCCTGAGTCCGGCCAGGCGGGTTGGGCATGCTTCATTCTGCATGTGTCGGGCTGGCGCCGCTGCCTGACCGTCGGGGGCGTCTGGCTACCTGGGCAGTAGCACGGTCGTCCATTCTTGACGTTGAGCGAAGTAGACGTTGAGGGCAATACTTTGGCCCATGGACCTCAAACTGACCACCAAGGCCGAGGAAGCCCTCTCCGCGGCGGTTCGTGATGCCGCGGCTGCGGGCCACCCTTACGTCGAGCCGGCACACATCCTGCTTGCGCTGACCCGCCAGACCGACACCACCACCGGCCCGCTGCTCGAGGCCACCGCCTCGTCGGCGGCCGCAGCAGCCCAGGCCGCGACCGGCATACTCGCGCACACGCCTAAGGTCAGTGGATCGTCGGTCACCGCCCCGGGTCTGTCCCGCGCGAGCCTTGCCGTGCTCGAACAGGCACACAAGATCATGGAGTCGATGGGAGACGGATTCGTCTCGACCGACCACCTCCTGCTCGCGCTCGCCCGCACCGGCGACTTCGGGATCGACGGCGAGGCCATCGCCGGTGAGATCCCCGCCCTGCGCGGCGGCGCCAAGGTCACCACCGCCGACCCTGAGGCCACGTATGACGCGCTGGCCAAGTACAGCGCGGACCTGACGGCGGCCGCCCGCGAGGGCAAGCTCGACCCGGTCATCGGCCGTGACGCCGAGATCCGCCGCGTCGTGCAGGTGCTGTCGCGACGTACCAAGAACAATCCCGTCCTGATCGGTGATCCCGGCGTCGGTAAGACCGCCGTGGTTGAGGGCCTCGCCCAGCGGATCGTCAACGACGACGTCCCGGAGTCTTTGAAGGGCAAACGTCTGATCAGCCTCGACCTGGCCTCGATGGTGGCCGGCGCAAAATACCGCGGCGAGTTCGAGGAGCGGCTCAAGGCCGTGCTGGAGGAGATCCGCTCTGCGGGCGGTCAGGTCATCACCTTCATCGACGAGCTACACACGGTCGTCGGCGCCGGGGCGGCCGAAGGCTCGATGGATGCCGCCAACATGCTCAAGCCGCTGCTGGCCAGGGGCGAGCTGCGGATGGTCGGGGCCACGACGCTGGACGAGTACCGCAAGCACATCGAGAAGGATGCTGCCCTCGAGCGCCGCTTTCAGCAGGTGTTCGTCGGTGAGCCCAGTGTCGAGGACACCATCGGCATCCTGCGCGGGCTTAAGGAGCGCTACGAGGCCCACCACAAGGTGACTATCGCCGACAGCGCGCTCGTGGCCGCCGCGTCGCTGTCCGACCGTTTCATCAGTGGACGTCAGCTGCCGGACAAGGCGATCGACCTCATTGACGAGGCCGCCTCCCGGCTGCGGATGGAGATCGACTCCTCGCCGGTCGAGATCGACGAGCTTCAGCGCTCCGTTGACCGGCTCAAGATGGAGGAGCTTGCGCTGGCGCACGAGTCTGACGATGCGTCCAAGGAACGGCTCGCGCGGTTGCGGCGTGACCTCGCCGACCGTTCCGAGCAGCTGGCCGCACTGACCGCGCGCTGGGAGCAGGAGAAGGCCGGGCTCAACCGGGTCGGAGATCTCAAGGCGCAGATCGACGACCTGCGCGGCCAGGCCGAGCGACTTCAGCGGGACGGAGACCTTGCGGGCGCTTCTCGGCTGCTTTATGGCCAGATCCCCTCTCTCGAAAAGGATCTGGCCCAGGCGCAGGCGGTCGAGGCGACGTCCTCGACGGCCGGCGGAGAGGCGTCGATGGTCAAGGAGGAGGTCGGTCCCGATGACATCGCCGACGTCATCAGCGCCTGGACCGGCATCCCGGCGGGCCGTCTCCTCGAGGGCGAGACCGAAAAGCTGCTGCGGATGGAGGACTTCCTCGGGCAGCGCCTCGTTGGTCAGGCCACCGCCGTGCGGGCGGTCTCGGATGCCGTCCGCCGGAGCCGTTCCGGCATCGCCGACCCCGACCGCCCCACCGGCTCGTTCCTTTTCCTGGGCCCCACCGGCGTGGGCAAGACCGAGCTGGCCAAGTCGCTGGCCGACTTCCTTTTCGACGACGAGCGCGCAATGGTCCGCATCGATATGAGCGAGTACTCCGAGCGGCACTCGGTCGCCCGCCTGATCGGTGCACCTCCCGGGTATGTCGGGTACGAGGAGGGAGGTCAGCTCACCGAGGCGGTGCGCCGGCGCCCGTACTCCGTGGTGCTGCTCGACGAGTTGGAGAAGGCGCATGAGCAGACCTTTGACGTGCTGCTCCAGCTCCTTGACGACGGGCGCCTCACCGACGGGCAGGGTCGCACGGTCGACTTCCGCAACGTCATCCTGGTCATGACCTCCAACCTTGGCTCCGACTTCCTGATCGATCCGACAATGAGTGCGGACGCCAAGCACGACGCTGTCATGGCCGCGGTGCACGTGACGTTCAAACCGGAGTTCCTCAACCGCCTGGACGATGTGGTCATCTTCGACCCGCTGTCCACCGAGGACCTGGCTCGCATCGTCGAGCTTCAGGTCAACATGATGACCAAGCGGCTGCAGGACCGGCGGATCAGCCTTGAGGTGACCCCGGCGGCGCGTGAGTGGCTGGCGATCACCGGCTACGACCCGGCATACGGTGCACGGCCCCTGCGGCGTCTAGTGCAGCGCGAGATCGGTGACCGTCTGGCGCGTTCGCTGCTCGAGGGTGTGGTTCGCGACGGCGGCACGGCGGTCGTTGACAGGGACACGGACGGCGACACTTTGGTCCTGCGCTGAGCCGGGCCCCCGGGCCCGGTAGCGTGCTACCCATGCCAACTCGAACCACGGCCCGGATGGCCCAAATGGCGTTTTCCCTGCTGATGGTGACGGCGCTCGCGGCGTGCGGAGGTTCGAGCAACGCGCCGGCCAAGACGGCGGCCCAACAGCTGGCGGCGGCCAAGGCGCGGGTCGACGCCGCGAAGTCCATGCACCTGACGCTGCGCTCCAGCGGCATCCCGGCGACGCTCAACGGCGCCCTGGGCGCCGATGGCTCGGGCACGCACGCCCCGGCATTCAAGGGAACCCTGGACGTGCGCATCAGTGGGTTCGAGGCCAAGGTCGACGTGGTCTCGATCGACAAGCTCCTCTATGTGAAGCTGCCGTTCACTACCCAGTTCGTCCAGGTCGACCCGAAGACCTACAACGCTCCCGATCCCGCCCAGCTGTTCGCCACCCAGACAGGCATCACCTCGTTGCTGACCGTTACGACCAACCTGGTCCAGGGGGAGAAAATCCGCGTGGGACCTGAAGTCCTCACCACGATTACCGGGACGCTGCCTGGCGCAAGCGTGGCGAAGCTGCTCAACATCGGCGACGCCACCAAGACCTTCAAGGTCACCTACGCCATCACCAACCCTGGCGGCGAGCTGCGCACCGTGACCATGACCGGTCCGTTCTACCAGGGTGCGACATCGACCTACACGCTCACGCTGGACAAGTACGGCGCCCCGGTTGAGATCAGCAAGCCCTAGGGCGCAGCTGGCGATCGCGTCGGTCGCGGTCGCGCTCGCTTCGGCGGACACCTACGTCGTGGTCGTGGCACTGCCGGACATGATGGCCGGGGTCGGCCTGGGAATCGACGCGCTGCAAAAGGCGACGCCGATCATCTCGGGCTTCCTGCTCGGATACATCGCGGTCCTGCCGCTGATCGGCCGGCTCTCGGATCTCATGGTGCGCCAACGGATCCTGCTCTTCTGCCTGTGTCTGTTCGTTGTCGGTTCGGCTATCACGGCGGTCTCCGTCGAGCTACCGGTGCTCGTGTTCGGCAGGGTGCTGCAAGGCATCGGCGGTGGCGGGCTGGTGCCGGCGACGCTTGCGCTCGTTGCCGACCTGTGGCCCCCTGATCGTCGCGCGACCCCGCTGGGTGTGGTCGGCGCCGTGCAAGAGCTCGGCAGTGTTCTCGGTCCGTTGCTGGGTGCCGCGGTGCTCGCCGTGGCCGACTGGCGCGCGATCTTCTGGCTCAACGTCGTGCTTGGCATCGTGATTGCGGCAGTCCTGGCGCTGACCGCCGGCCGCGAGGGGCGGCCTCACCTGCGACCACTGCCAACGGCTCTTGCGTTGATCACAGTCGGTGCAGGACTGCTCACCCTGGTCGCCCCGACGGCGCTGGCCAGCGACGTCACCCTCGGCGTTCCGTTCGTGCCCTTTGCGGGGACGAGCCGCCTTGCGACCCCCATGGGTCTGGTCACCCTCGTGCTGCTCCTGGTCTTCCTGGCAACCCTGACAACAGGGTCGGGCGGAATCAGTTCTCGCCTTGCCCTGATGCGACGTGTTGACCTGTTCGGCGCCTTCTGTATCGCCGTCGCGCTGGGTTCGTTGGTTCTCACCTTCGCCTCGGCCAACCCCGAGCGCGAGGTCGTCGGGCCATGGGGCTGGACCCTGGTGCCGGTGGGAATGGTGGCTGTGGCGGCATACATCTGGCGGCACCGCACCGCGCGCGACCCGCTCGTGGCTCGTGGGCTCATGGCGACCAGGGGTGGATCCAGAGTCGTACCCGCGTTGTTTGTCAGCACCCTGGTAGGGGTCGCGCTGGTGGCCATCGTGGTCGATATTCCGGTTCTCGCGCGACTGACGGTGACCTCGTCCCAGACCGTTGCGGCGCTGGTGCTCGTCAGGTTCCTGGTCGCCGTGCCGGTCGGTGTGTTTCTCGGAGGCTGGTTGCTGCGCCGGTCCGGTCCGGCCGCTCTGGCCGCAGGGGGTCTCATTCTGGCTGGGGGTGGGCTCGCCGTGATGTCCGGCTGGGGGCACGGCTCGTTGCAGTCCTGGTCGGCGACCCTGGTTCTGGTGCTCGTAGGCCTGGGCCTCGGACTGGTGATCGCACCGGTCAACTCAGCGGCGCTGGCGTCGGCGCCGGATGATGCACGTGGTGTCGTCAGCTCACTGGTCGTCCTGGCCCGGATGGTCGGGATGGTGGTGGGGCTAGGTCTGCTGACCGCTATCGGGTTGCACCGTTACTACGAAACGGTGGCTGCACTCCCGGACCAGAGCAACACGGCGGCGCTGGCCGCCGCAGGTGTGGTTCAGGTGCAGACGGTGTTCCTGGGTGGGGCCATCGCAGCATTCGGCGCTGCCGGCATCTCCTTGGCCCTCAGTGACCCCAGATCTCGTGGAAGTGGTGGACGGGTCCGTGGCCGTGGCCGATCTGGAGACCGTCCGCCGCGACCAGCGCTGCAGTGAGCCAGCGCTTGGCGTCGAGAGCTGCCTGGAGCCAGGAGTCTCGTTGTGGGCGTAGGGCTGCCAGGGCCGAGGACAGGGTGCAGCCGGTGCCGTGGGTGTTCACGGTGTTGATCCTTGGTGCGCGCAACACCGTTTCGCCGTCGACGTGGAGCAACAGGTCCACCGCCTCCGGACCGTCTTTGAGGTGGCCACCCTTGATGAGCACGCGCTGAGCGCCCATCTCCTGCAGGGCCATTGCCTGGAGTCGCAGGTCGGGCAGGGTGCGGGCCAGCTGGGTGTTGAGCAGGGCTGCTGCCTCGGCGAGGTTCGGTGTGATGAGCGAGGCCAGTGGCATGAGATCGCGCACGGCCCGGACCGCATCGTCGTCGAGCAACCGGTCGCCGCTGGTGGCGACCATTACCGGGTCGAGCACGACATGTTCATGGGGGTGGCGCCGAAGGAACTCCCCGACGGCACCGACGATGTCAGCGTTGGCAAGCATGCCGATCTTGATTGCGTCGAGGCGAACATCGGCCACCAGCGTCTCGAGCTGGGCGATGACGAACTCTGTTGGTACGACGTGGACTCCGGACACGCCCTGGGTGCTCTGAGCGGTGAGAGCCGTAATCACGGACGTGCCGTAGACGCCCAACGCCGAGAACGTCTTGAGGTCGGCCTGGACACCGGCACCGCCGGATGGGTCGCTGCCGGCGATGGTCAGGGCGACGGGTGGTCGGCTCATGTGGATGTTCCGTCCCAGGCGGCGCGCAGCCCGCGGGTCGCAGCTGCCACGTCCGGCTGGCCGCAGATGGCACTGACCACTGCCGCGCCGGCGGCGCCCGCCCGGCGGACCTGGGCCAGGCGCTCGAGGTTGATACCGCCGATCGCCACACACGGCCACGGGCTCACGGATGCGATCTGGCGGAGCCGCTGCACACCTGCCGGTGCGGCTGCGTCGAGCTTGGTTCCTGTGCTCCACACGGGTCCCACGCCGAGGTAGTCCAACGTTCGGTCATCGTGCTCTCGGGCTGTCACAACGTGTTCCAAGGTCTGCACCGACAGCCCCAGGTATGCCTCGGGACCAAGTAGTGCGCGGGCCTGCCCGATCCCGAGGTCAGACTGTCCCACGTGCGCACCCCCGGCGCCGATGGAGCCGACCAGGTGAACACGGTCGTCGACGATCAGCGGCACGCCGGTGCCGGTCAGCACCGCCATGACCTCACGGCCCAGAACCACCAGCTCGTCGTCGGTGGCATCCACGTCCCGCAGCTGCACGACGGTCACTCCGGCGCCGATTGCCGCCGAAACCGTCGCTGCGAGACCGAACTGGTGGCACATGACGGTGTCGGTCACCAGGTAGAGCGACAGATCCAGGGACGGTCGGCGACCCATCTCAGCTGATCCATACCCGTTCGGCCAGATCCGCGGGCTGGAGCAGTGACAGCTCGTCCAGGAGAAGAACCGCAAAGCTGCCAGGCCCGCGGGTCTCCTTGGCTGCTGAGTCAGCGGCCACAGTCAAGGTCGCGGTTGCCGCTGCTGCGGCGACCACGGCATCCGGCACCACGGCCGCGTACGCAGCCATCAGCGCACCGAGAGCGCAACCGACTCCGGTCACGTGGGTCAGCCAAGGATGACCGTTGGAGAGCCGGACGACTTTGCTGCCGTCGGTGATGTGGTCGGTAGGGCCACTGACAGCGATCACCGTATGTTGTCGCTCTGCAAGACCTTTGGCGACCCCAACGGCGGCCTCGGGAGAGTCAATCGACTCGACGCCCCGGCCGCCTTCGCCACCGGCCAGCGCCAGTATCTCCGAGGCGTTGCCGCGAATGATGGTCGGTCGTGCTTCGCGGAGCAGCTGATGCGCCACGCTGGTACGCCACCACAGGGCTCCCGCGGCGACAGGGTCGAGCACCCAGGGGGTTCCCGACCGATTGGCACCGGCGACGGCGAGGTGCATGGCGCGGGCGGTGTCGTCATAGGGAGTGCCGAGGTTGACCAGAACCCCCCCGGCAATAGCAGCGAAGTCTCGGGCCTCGCGGGGGTTGTCGACCATTGCGGGGGCTGCTCCGACGGCCAGCAGGACATTGGCCGTCCACCCCGCCGCGACGGTGTTGGTCAGGCACTGGACCAGCGGGGGTCGCTCGCGCAGCGCGGTAAGGGCGTCGGCCAGGTCCTGCGGGGTCACGGCAGAGGTCGTACTCACGGTGTGAAAGGCCCTTCGTTGGGAAACAGATGTCTAGTCGGGAATCTCGCCGAACCAGTCTCATGCATCCACGAGGTCGACGATGACAGGCGCGTGGTCACTGGCGCCTTTGCCCTTGCGCTCTTCGCGATCTATGGACGCTCCGTCCACCCTGGAGCTCAGAGCGGAGGAGCCCAGCACGAAGTCGATCCGCATTCCGTGACGCTTAGGGAAGCTCAGCTGTTTGTAGTCCCAGTACGTGTAGACGCCTGGGCCCGGGGTGTGGGCCCGGGCGACGTCGGTGAAACCGGCATCGACGATCGCCCGGAAAGCCGCGCGTTCGGGCGGTGAGACGTGGGTGCTCTCGACGAATTCCGCCATGTCCCAGACGTCTTCGTCCACCGGGGCGATGTTCCAGTCACCCATCAGGGCGATCTGGGCGCTCGGATCGGCTGACAGCCAGCCGCTGGCCGCCGCGCGCAGGCTCCGGAGCCAGTCCAGCTTGTAGACGAGGTGCGGGTCGCCCAGCGCCCTTCCGTTGGGCACGTAGAGCGACCAGATCCGGACGCCGCCGCAGGTGGCACCGATGGCGCGTGCCTCGGAGACCATCGGGTCGCCAAACGAGGGCATGTCCGGGAAGCCGACCTCGACGTCCGCCAAGCCGACCCGCGAGAGGATCGCGACACCGTTCCACTGATTCAACCCGTGGTGGGCCACCTCGTAGCCGAGGGCGTTGAGCCCCAACATAGGAAACTGCGACTCGTTGGCCTTGGTCTCCTGGATCGCGAGCACGTCGCAGTCGCTGCGTTCGAGCCACGCCTCGACTCGGTCGACTCGCGAACGGATGGAGTTGACGTTCCAGGTAGCTATGCGCACGTCCATGATCTTAGGAGAGTCAGAGATCTGAGGAGTGCGGCATAGAGTTCCGGTCATGAGAACCGCACTTGTCACGGGGGCGACATCCGGAATCGGACACGCATTCTGCCGTGAGCTGGCCGAGCGAGGCAACAACCTGGTCATCGTGGCGCGCCACCGGGCCAGGCTGGAGAACGTCTCGGACGAGCTGCGAGCTCGCTACTCGGTCAGCGTCGAGATCCTGGCCGCAGACCTGTCCAAACGGACTCAGTTGCGGCGCGTCGCCGACCGTGTGGCCGATCAAAACCGCCCCATAGACCTGTTGGTCAACAGTGCCGGCTTCGGTATGAGCAAGAGCCTCCTGAAGGGTGACCTGGCCGACGAGGAAGCCATGCTGGATGTTCTGTGCCGCGCGGTTCTGGTGTTGTCGCATGCGGGTGCGCTGTCGATGAAGGAACGCGGACGCGGCCATATCATCAACGTGTCGTCTGTGTCCGGTTTCGTGCCGATGGGCACGTACTCAGCGGCGAAGTCCTGGTGCACGGTCTTCACCGAGACCCTGGCGCAGGAGCTGTCCGGGTCTGGCGTCTCGGCGACCGCGCTCTGCCCCGGGTTCACCCACACCGAGTTTCACGAGCGCGCGGACCTCGACATGTCCAGGTTGCCCAAGGCGTTGTGGCTCGACGCCGACGGGCTGGTCCGTGACTGCCTTGATGACGTCAGGGCCGGCAAGGTCATCTCAGTCCCGGGAGTGCAGTACAAGGTGATTGCCGGCATCGCGCAGGTCCTGCCGCACAGCCTTCTGCGCGCCGTCTCCGCTCGTGTCGACTCCGTCCGCCGCCCCAAGCGGTAGTTCCCTCGAGATAGGCACCGATAGGCTCGAGTCTTGTGACTGACGCCACTGATCCCACTGAAATCTCCGCCGTCTCGCCCGAGCGGACCACACGCCAGATGTCGCCACGCGACCGTCTGCTCGAGCTCATCAAGGCCAGGGCCATCGTCCATGGCCGGGTCACCCTGTCATCCGGTCGGGAAGCGGACTACTACGTCGACCTGCGACGGATCACCCTCGATGGCGAGGCCGCACCCCTGGTTGGCCAGGTCATGAACGATCTGACCAAGAATCTCGACTTCGAGGCCGTTGGCGGACTCACCCTCGGAGCGGACCCGGTGGCGACGGCGATGCTGCATGCCTCGGCCGCGGCCGGCCGGCGGCTGGATGCCTTCGTCGTGCGAAAGTCCGGCAAGGCTCACGGCCTCCAGCAGCGCATCGAGGGGCCGTCGATCACAGGGCGTCGGGTGCTCATTGTCGAGGACACGACGACCACTGGAACCTCTCCGATGGATGCTGTGGCCGCAGCCCGGCAGGAAGGCGCAGAGGTGGTCGCCGTGGCGACTATCGCGGACCGTGCGACGGGGGCGAAGGAGAGGCTGGAGGCGCAGGGCCTGACCTACGTCACGGCCTACAGCCTGCAGGAGCTGGGTCTGGCCTGAGCAGGTCGACCTAGACGCCGACCTTGCTCTGGCTGCGGTGACGCAGGTACTCCACGCCGACGGGAACCAGCGAGAGCGCCACGATCAGGATGAGCATGACCTCGATGTGATTGCGCACGAGCGCGACCTGCCCGAGGAAGAACCCCATGAGTGTCACGATGAAGGCCCACAGAACAGCGCCGATGAAGCTGTAGGTGAAGAAGCGGCGGCGGTCCATCTTGCTGACCCCGGCCACGGCCGTGATGAACGTGCGAACCACCGGCACGAAGCGGGCCAGCACGATCGCCTTGCTGCCATGTTTCTCGAAGAAGGCATGGGCTTTGTCGAAGTGCTCAGGCTTGAGCAGCCGCCCGCCACGGGAGTACAGCGGGGTGCCGGCCGCTCGCCCGATCTCGTAGCCCACAACGTTGCCCAGGAAGGCAGCGGC
>Ga0208079_1000780_pt1 | contig 17450 bp, 15 predicted proteins | sample NGESurdeep092012_5_FD_184474 | JGI IMG/M metagenome (GOLD analysis project Ga0208079, IMG submission 184474) | Arctic peat soil microbial communities from Barrow, Alaska - NGEE Surface sample 210-2 deep-092012 (SPAdes) | ecosystem: Environmental > Terrestrial > Soil > Wetlands > Peat ... | reverse complement strand
GGACCGAACTCGCTCTCGGACCAGTCGTATTCGGCCGCGACCATGCCGCACCCTGCCGCCGGCGGTTCGTCGGCCGTAGGAGAATATCCTTGCGACAATCCGGCCACGCCTACATTTTAGTCGGCTCTTTGTGCTCGCAGGGCCCTAGAACCACAGTTTTTGGATGCCAGCGAATCTGGGGATGGTGCACGGTCTTCGGGACTGGTCAGGTCGTGAGCAGCACTTTGCCGATGTTGGTGCCGGCTTCGAGCTCGCGGTGGGCGTCGGCAGCCCTAGCAAGAGGAAATTTCCGGTGCACGATCGGCTTCACCTTCCCGGCCTCGATCAACGGCCAGACATGTTCGCGCACCGCGGCCACGATGGCGGCTTTCTCGGCAGAAGGCCGGCCGCGCAACGACGTCGCGATTACCGCGCCACATTTGCGCAGCAACATGTTGAGGTCGAGCTCGGCCTTGACCCCACCCTGCAGCCCGATGATGACCAGACGTCCGTTGACTGCAAGCGCGCTGACGTTACGGGCGAGATACTTGGCGCCGATGTTGTCCAGGATGACGTCGGCCCCGCGCTGGTGGGTCCCTTCGCCCAACACCTCAACGAAGTCCTGCTGCCGATAGTTGATCAGGATCTCGGCCCCCAGCTCGCGACAGGCCGCAAGCTTCTCGCCGGTTCCGGCAGTGACCGCGATGCGAGCGCCGACCGCACGCGCAAGCTGGATCGCCATTGTCCCGATCCCACTGGACCCGCCGTGGATCAGGACCGTCTGACCCGGCTGCAGGTTGGCGGTCATAAAGAGGTTGGACCATACCGTGGCGACGACCTCGGGTAACGCTGATGCGTCGACGAGCGAGACTCCGTCCGGTACGGGCAGCAACTGTGTGGCTGGCACTGCCACCTCCTCGGCATACCCGCCGCCGGAAAGCAGCGCGCACACCAGATCGCCGACGGCCCAGCCGGTCACGTTGTCGCCGAGGGCGCTGATCGTGCCGCTGACCTCGAGGCCGGGGTATGCGGACGAACCGGGCGGCGGGGGGTAGAACCCCTGGCGTTGCATCAGATCCGCGCGATTGACGCCGGCTGCCGCGACTTGCACGAGTACCTCGTCGGCAGCTACGTCGGGCCTGGGCACCTCATCGAGGACGAGCGCGTCGGCGTCTCCGGGCATGGGAATCGTGATGGCTCTCATGTCCCGACGATATGTCAGGCGCGTCCCCGTACCCGACGGGTCAGGTCCCTCGCGGTCCGGATGACTTCTTCGACGATGGCCTGACGTTGGTCGGCCGTGACCTCGGTGGCGGGATACGTCACGGCGATTCCGGCCATCGGATGCCCACTGGGGTCGAGCACCGGGGCGGCGACGGAGGCGAAGTCTGGCGTTACGGTCCCATCCTCCAGCGCGAAGCCATCTCGGCGAACGCGGGACAGCTCGACCCGCAGGCTTGGCAGCGTCGTCGGGCCGACGCCGTGGCGTTGGACGAAGGAATCGCGTGAGGGAAAGAGGGCCCGAACCTGTTGTGGCGGAAGGGATGCCAACATCGCCAAACCGCTCGCGGTCAGTTGTGAGGGAAGGCGCACGCCCACGTCGGTGACCAGTGGCGGACGGCCGGGCGCCCGCTCCTCAATGAGATAGAGGACGTCACGACCGTGCAGCACCGCGAGATGGGCGTTGTGTCTGGTGGCGTCCACCAGATGAACCAGCAACTGCCGGGCGAGGCGCTGCAACGGCGCCTGCCGGGTGTAGGCCGAACCCAGCTCGAAGGCCGCGACACCGAGGCCGTAACGTCGCTCGTGCGCCAGATGCACCACGAATCCCTGGTCGCAGAGCACGGCGAGCAGGTGGTAGACGCTGGACCGGGGCAGGTCAAGGTCGCGGGCGATGGCAGAGGCAGGCACGGGTTCGGTGTGTCGAGCCAGCAGTCGCAGAACGGCCAGGGCCTGACTTGCGGCGGGGGCGTTGGCCATGATGCAAGTGTCTCAGGCGGGCGTGTCTCAGATAAGAGACGTCGGCTGGTTGGTGAGCGCACACGGGGCCTGGCCGAACCCATCCCCACGGTGTATTTTCACGATCAGGCCCGCTGGATGTCGATCAGGTCCAGCAGCAAGGGAGCCTGTGGATAAGGAGCTCGTGATGCAGAAGATCACCCCATTCCTCTGGTTCGACGATCAAGCAGAGGAGGCTGCCAACTTCTACGTCTCCATCTTCAGGAACTCCTGGATCCTGGGAGTCTCGCGATACGGAGATGGTGGGCCGGGTCGGCCCGGCAGCGCGATGTCCGTGACTTTCACACTGGACGGGCTCGAGTTTCAGGCGCTCAACGGGGGTCCGGAATTCGCCTTCACCGAGGCTATCTCGCTCTTCGTCTCAGCCGTGACACAAGATGAGATCGACCACCTGTGGGAGAAGCTCACCAGCGGCGGCGGCGAGCCGGGGCAGTGCGGTTGGCTCAAGGACAAGTACGGCCTCTCGTGGCAGGTCGTCCCGCCCATTCTGAATGAGCTGCTGGGAGACCCTGACCCTGACAAGTCAGGCAGGGTCATGCGGGCGATGCTGGAAATGGGCAAGATCGATATCGCTGCCCTACAAGCGGCACACGACGCCGAGTAGGGGAAGGATCCAGCTGACGGTGGTGCCCGCCCTGATCAGCTCACGGAGTGCGCCGGTTGAGCAGCTGTAGGAGAAGGCCGGCCGGCAGGTTCACGGTGAGCATGAGTCCCCCACCAGGGGTTGTGACCGAAGAATTGGTGACACCGAAGAATGCCGAACCGCCGGCGGCAGATGTCAAGATCCTGACTTCAACCGGGTGCCAGGTGGTTTCTCCCACAGCAACGGAAGGCGAACCCCGGGGTTCGCCTGAGTCAACAGGACTTCAGCTGCAGCTATGGACGCGGCAAGAACGAGGAGGACAGCCGGCAGGACAACGACCTTTGTGGCCTCATGACATCCTGTGTCTCGGTCCTTGCCAGATCTCGACATGTCTCAGATTAGAGACACTAACCACAGTCCGGGGATGGTTGACCGCTCGCCAGTGGGTTCCAATGAACTCATGACATCAGCCCACGTCCCCACAACCCAGCCGGCCTCAGACATTGCCGCGATCGCTGTCGGCATCGGTCCGCTGTCATTCGAGGACGTGGTGGCCGTTGCCCGCCGCGGCACCCGCATCGAGATCACCCTCGAGGCGCTCGACGAGATCCGCACAAGCCGCACCATTATCGAAGCCCTGGCTGACGACGTCGAGCCGCACTATGGGGTCTCGACCGGTTTCGGTGCGCTGGCCACCAAACACATCGCAACGGACATGCGCGCCCAGCTGCAGCGCAGTCTGATCCGTAGCCACGCGGCCGGCTCCGGTCCCGAGGTCGAGCGCGAGGTCATCCGTGCTCTCATGCTGTTGCGCGTCTCGACCCTGGCGACCGGACGCACCGGCGTGCGCGAGGAGACGGTCATGGCATACGCGGCCATGTTGAACGCTGGGATCACCCCGGTGGTCCACGAGTACGGCAGCCTGGGATGCTCCGGTGACCTTGCGCCGCTGGCTCACTGCGCTTTGGCTCTCATGGGCGAGGGGCCGGTCCGCGACGCGTCGGGGGAACTGAGCTCTGCCGCCGAAGCGCTCACTGCCTCGGGCATCACCCCGATCGCTTTGCGCGAGAAGGAGGGCCTGGCCCTGATCAACGGCACGGACGGCATGCTCGGGATGCTCGTTATGGCTATCACCGATCTGCGCAACCTGCTCAAGGTCGCCGACCTCACCGCAGCGATGAGCGTCGAAGGGCTGATGGGCACCGACAACGTCTTCGCTGCCGACCTTCAGGCACTGCGTCCGCACCCCGGCCAGGCTGCATCGGCCGGCAACCTGCGCAGGATCCTGGCCGGAAGCCCGATCCGGGCCAGCCACGACAACGAAGGTTGTACGCGGGTGCAGGACGCCTACTCACTGCGGTGCGCGCCGCAGGTGGCCGGCGCTGCGCGTGACACGGTTGACCACGCCGCGCTGGTCGCCGGTCGCGAGCTCGCCGCTGCCGTGGACAACCCCGTGATCACCCTTGATGGCCGGGTGGAGTCCAACGGCAACTTCCACGGTGCTCCGGTGGCCTATGTGCTGGACTTCCTGGCCATCGTCGCCGCTGACGTCGCGAGCATGTCCGAACGCCGGACCGACCGCTTCCTGGACGTCGCTCGCAACAATGGCCTGAGCGCCTTCCTGGCCGACGATCCCGGCGTCGACTCGGGACACATGATCGCCCATTACACCGCTGCCGGGATCGTCTCCGAGATGAAGCGGCTTGCAGCTCCGGCCAGCGTCGACTCGATCCCGAGCTCGGCGATGCAGGAGGACCACGTGTCCATGGGCTGGTCGGGTGCGCGCAAGTTGCGCCGGTCTGTGGACGGCCTGACCCGGGTGCTGGCTGTCGAGCTGCTGACGGCCGCACGCGGCATACAGCTTCGGGCTCCGCTGCAGCCGTCGGCTGCCACCGGCGCGGTGATCGACGCCCTTCGAGAGGTGACCGAAGGGCCGGGAGTCGACAGGTTCATGGCTCCCGAGATCGAGGCGACCGTCCAGTTCGTCGCCAGCGGCGACGTCCTGCGTGCCGTCGAGAGCGTCACCGGTCTACTGAACTGATGGCTGTGAACGCTGTGACATCTAAGTGCATGTTGTGACAAGGAGATTCGTCATGGAAGGCGCACGTCCCGTCCGCGCACCCCGCGGCACGACCCTGACCGCCAAGTCGTGGACCACTGAGGCCCCACTGCGGATGCTGATGAACAACCTCGATCCCGAGAACGCTGAGCGTCCCGATGACCTGGTCGTCTACGGCGGCACCGGTAGGGCGGCCCGCGACTGGAAGTCCTTCGACGCGATGGTCCGAACGCTGACCACGCTTGAGAAGGACGAGACCATGCTGGTCCAGTCCGGTCGGCCGGTCGGCGTGATGCGCACCCATGAGTGGGCGCCGCGGGTGATCCTGGCCAACAGCAACCTCGTCGGTGACTGGGCGACCTGGCCGGAGTTTCGCAGACTCGAGCACCTCGGTCTGACCATGTACGGGCAGATGACGGCCGGCTCGTGGATCTACATCGGCACCCAGGGCATCCTCCAGGGCACCCATGAGACCTTCGCCGCCGTGGCCGACAAGCGCTTCGACGGCACCCTGGCCGGCACGCTGACCCTCACGGGAGGTGCCGGCGGGATGGGTGGCGCCCAGCCACTGGCCGTGACCATGAACGAGGGCGTCTGCCTGCTCGTGGACGTCGACGAGACCCGTCTTCGACGGACCATGGCGCACCGTTACCTGGACGTCGTCGCCACGGATATCGACGATGCGATCGCCCAGTGCCTGGCTGCCAAGCGGGAACGCACAGCACTCTCCGTCGGGCTGGTCGGCAACTGCGCCACCGTCGTCCCCGAGCTCCTGCGCCGCGGCGTGGAGATCGACATCGTCACCGACCAGACCAGTGCGCACGACCCCCTGTCCTACCTGCCCGAAGGCGTTGAGGTGGCCGACTGGCACGACTATGCGGAGAAGAAGCCCGAGGAGTTCACCGACCGGGCGCGGGCGTCAATGGCCAAGCACGTCCGGGCCATGGTCGAGTTCCAGGACGGTGGCGCCGAGGTCTTCGACTACGGCAACTCGATCCGCGAAGAGGCCCGACTGGGTGGCTACGACAGGGCTTTCGAGTTCCCGGGCTTTGTGCCGGCATACATCCGGCCGCTGTTCTGCGAAGGCAAGGGTCCCTTCCGCTGGGCGGCGCTCTCGGGCAACCCGCAGGATATCTACAAGACGGACCAGGCGATGATGGACCTGTTCCCGGACAACGACCGTCTTCAGAAGTGGATTCGGGCGGCCGGCGAGAAGGTCGCCTTCCAGGGCCTCCCGGCCCGAATTTGTTGGCTGGGCTATGGCGAACGTGATGTCGCCGGTCTGAGGTTCAACGAGATGGTCGCCTCGGGCGAGCTGGAGGCTCCGATCGTCATCGGTCGCGACCACCTCGATGCCGGCTCCGTGGCTTCGCCCTACCGCGAGACCGAGTCCATGGCCGACGGTTCGGACGCCATCGCCGACTGGCCACTGCTCAACGCGCTGATCAACACCGCCTCCGGTGCTACGTGGGTCTCGATCCACCACGGTGGCGGCGTCGGTATCGGCCGCTCGATCCACGCGGGGCAGGTCTCGCTGGCCGACGGTACGGCGCTGGCTGCCGAGAAGCTCGCCCGAGTCCTGACCAACGACCCCGGGATGGGAGTCATCCGCCACGTGGACGCGGGCTACGACATTGCCGAACGGGTCGCGGCAGAGCGTGGCGTGCGGGTTCCGATGCGTGAGACCTGAGAAATGACAGTCGCCTAGGTTGTGCACATGACGTTCGACACGATGACATTCGACGGCATGTGGGCGGCGATCGCTCCCATTGGCCGCGACGTCGGTACCGGGGGCTATCGGCGCTATGCGTGGTCCCGCCAGGACGCGACGATGCGCGAGTGGTTCGCCGGCGAGGCTTGCGCGCGGGGGCTGGACCTGGTCACTGATCGCGCCGGCAACCAGTGGGCCTGGTGGGGTGATCCCGATGCTGCCGTTGCCGCCGGTCGGCCCGGAGTGGTGATCGGCTCTCACCTGGACTCGGTCCCGGACGGGGGGGCCTTTGACGGTCCGCTCGGGGTGGTCTCGGCTCTGGCTGCTATCGACGCCCTGTTGGCCAAGGGTTTCGTGCCATCACGTCCCATCGCTGCGGTGAACTTCGTCGACGAGGAGGGCGCGCGATTCGGCATCGCGTGCGCCGGATCCCGTTTGATCACAGGCAAGCTCGACGCTGACAAGGCTCGAGGTCTTCGCGACGCGGACGGTGTCACGATGGCCGAGGCGATGAGGGCCGCCGGCCACCCGGTCGAGCAGGTCGGCCAGGACGATGAGACCCTGCGGCGGATCGGGACCTTCGTCGAGCTGCACGTGGAACAGGGTCGTGGCCTGATAGACCTCGGTTGCCCCGTTGGTGTCGGTTCTGTCATCTGGCCCCACGGTCGCTGGCGTATCGACCTGGACGGCGAGGCCAACCACGCAGGCACCACGCGCCTGGTGGACCGACGCGACCCGATGCTCGACCTCGCCACCACGGTGCTGGCCGCTCGTGCGGCCGCCACGTTGAACGGGTGCGTTGCCACAGTGGGAAAGGTTCGGGTGGAACCTAATGGTGTCAACGCGATTCCGTCGCGGGTCACTGCATGGCTGGACGCCCGAGGCCCTGACGAGGCAGGAGTCCGGGCCGTTGTGGTGAACGTGGGAGCAGAGTCCCGGCGGCGCCCGGTGGAGGAGTCATGGACCCCTGAGACACCTTTCGACGTGCCCTTGGCACAGCGGCTGTCGACCTTGCTCGGCGATGCGCCGATGCTGGCGACCGGAGCCGGTCACGATGCCGGAGTCCTTGCCACGGCCGGGTTGTTCACCGCCATGCTGTTCGTCCGCAACCCCACCGGTATCTCGCACTCGCCGGCTGAGTTCGCTGAGCCTGAGGACTGTCACAGCGGCGTCGAAGCTCTGACCGTAGTGACCGACGAGCTGGCCCGATGAGCAGCCGCGAGGTCAGCCCACCGAACCCTCAGCGGTGGTGGACGGCGTACGCACTGCTGCCCTCCGGCCTCGGCCGCGACGTGACCTTCGAGGTCACCGGCGGCCGGTTCACGGCGGTCACGTCCGGCACTCTGCGCGGTGATGCCCAGGTCCTGCCCGGTGTGGTCCTGCCGGGGTTCGCGAACGCCCACAGCCACGCCTTCCACCGTGCGCTGCGAGGCCGCACCCACGACGGAGGCGGCACCTTCTGGACCTGGCGCGAACGGATGTATGCGGTTGCGGCGCAGCTGGACCCGGACTCCTACCTTGTGTTGGCCACCGCCACGTACGCGGAGATGGCGCTGGCTGGTATCACCGCGGTCGGGGAGTTTCACTACCTGCACCACGCTCCAGGTGGGGCGCCCTACGACGATCCCAACGCCATGGGTGAGGCCCTGCGTCAGGGCGCGGCAGACGCCGGGATCCGGCTGACCTTGCTGGACACCTGCTACGTCGCCGGGGGGTTGAGCGCCGCCGGGCACATCCCGCTGGACGGGATGCAGCTGCGCTTCGGCGACGGCCACGCCGACCGTTGGGCGCAGCGCGTTGAGGGTCTCAAGGAGTCCGCCGGGATGCGGGTCGGTGTCGCCGTCCACTCCGTGCGGGCAGTACCGCGAGATCAGCTCGCGGTGGTGGCAGCTGCTGCGGGCGATCGGCCGCTGCACGTCCACCTTTCGGAGCGACAGGCCGAGAACCAGGCCTGCCAGTGGTTCTACGGTCTGACACCTACCGCACTTCTGGACGTCGAGGGGCTCCTCGGCCCCACGACCTCAGCGGTTCACGCGACTCACCTCACCGACGACGACATCGCGATGCTTGGCCGCACCGGCACGACGGCCTGCCTGTGTCCTACGACCGAGCGGGACCTCGCGGACGGCATTGGACCTGCCCGCAGGTTGTCCGACGCTGGCTCACCGCTGTCTCTGGGGTCTGACCAGCAGGCCGTCACCGACCTGCTCGAGGAGGCGCGGGCCCTGGAGATGCATGAGCGACTTGACTCGTTGCAGCGTGGCCGTTTCCGTCCTGACGAGCTGCTGGCGGCAGCCACCAGGCACGACAGCCTGGGCTGGGACGATGCCGGCCGCCTTGAGGTCGGGGCACGTGCCGATCTGGTTGCTGTCCGAATCGACAGCCGCAGGACCGCCGGGAGTGCGCCGGAGCAGATCATGCTGTCGGCCAGCGGTGCCGACGTCGACACCGTCATCGTGGACGGCACAGTCGTGGTGACAGGCGGCCAACACCAGCTGGGTAACGTGGGGACGTTGTTGCAGCAGGCGATTCAGCCCCTCTGGGAGAGCTCATGAACTCGACTGCGTTCACCGGTATTGCCGAGCTCGTCACAGGCGACGCGCTGCTGGACGGTGCCGACCACTCGGAGCACCTGGGCCTGCTGAGCGACGCTGCGGTCGTCGTGCAGGACGGGCTCATCGCGTGGGTCGGCCCAGCCTCTCAGGCACCACCGGCGGATGAGCGTGCGGACGTGGGCGGGCGGGCGGTCATTCCGGGCTTCGTGGACTCGCACTCGCACCTCGTGTTTGCCGGGGACCGCTCGCAGGAGTTCGCGGCCCGGATGACTGGCGTCAGGTATGACGGTGGCGGAATCGTCACGTCAGTCAACGCAACCCGCGCGGCCAGCGATGACGAGCTTCGCGCCCTGGTCGCCGGACGTGTCGCAGAGATGCGCGCTCAGGGGACGACAACTGTCGAGATCAAGAGCGGTTACGGACTCAGTGTCCGGGACGAGGCGAGGTCGCTGCGTATCGCGGCCGAGTTCACCCCCGAGACAACGTTTCTTGGTGCCCACGTGGTCCCGCCGGAGTTCGCGGACCGCCGGTCCGAGTACGTCGACCTGATAACCGGCGAGATGCTCGCCGCCTGTGCCCCCCACGCACGCTGGATCGACGTCTTCTGTGAGCCGCACAGTGCGCGCGCCTTCACCGAGGACGAGGCGCGGGTCGTCCTGTCCGCAGGCCGACAGGCGGGTCTCGGCCTTCGAGTGCACGGAAACCAGCTTGGGCACGGTCCTGGCGCGCGCCTCGCCGTCGAGATGGGTGCAGCCAGCGTCGACCATTGCACCTTCCTGAGCGCCGAAGATGTCGAGCAGCTCGCAGCTGCATCTGACACGACGGTGGCGACACTCCTGCCCGGTGTGGAGTTCTCGACCCGCTCGCCGTACCCGAACGCCCGGCGGCTGCTCGATGCGGGCGTGAGTATCGCCCTGGCCAGCGACTGCAACCCCGGCACGTGCTACTCATCCTCGATCCCGTTCGTCCTCGCCCTTGCGGTACGCGAGATGAGTCTGACGCCAGCTGAGGCACTGCTCGCAGCGACCGTCGGCAGCGCCAAGTCGTTGCGGCGCAAAGACATTGGCGTGATCCGTACCGGGAACCGTGCGGATCTGACGGTTCTGGACGCGCCGTCATTCCTGCATCTCTTCTATCGCGCCGGCGTTCCCATCGCCCGTGCACTCGAGCCGGGAGGCCGTCATGGGCAATGATCGCACTCCAGACCATCTGGGGGTCGTGCGCTTCGCGCAGCTCACCGCCAGTCCCTGGCCTAACTGCGGCGGTGTCACGCGTGAGGTGGTGTCGGCTGGCGGGTCCGGACCGCAGGCTTTCGACTGGCGGATCAGCATCGCCGATGTCAGCGAACCCGGCCCTTTCTCGACCTTCCCAGGTGTCGATCGCATCCTCACCGTGGTCGAGGGGGAGCGGATGGATCTGGTGGTCGACGGGGTCGAACACGTGCTGGGTCTGCATGAGCCGTTCAGCTTTGACGGTGCGAGCCGGACCTCGTGCAGTCGGCTTGCCGGACCGGTCCGCGACCTCAACGTCATGACGCGTAACGACCGGCTGTCAGCGACCGTTGCGATCAGGAACCTCTCCGAAACCAGGCCGATCGCCGTCGACGGCAGCCAGGTCCTCGTGCTCCTGACCGGATCGGCCGTTGTGGTCGGAGCCGACGGAAGCCGGGCCGATCTGCATCTGCTGGATGCAGTGTGCCCCAACGGGGAGCACGTGCGGCTGGTTGAAGGGTTAGGCCGGGCTGCCGTCGTGCGGATTGAGGACCGTCGCCAGTCGCGCGTCCGCAGATCCGATTCCTGTGCCGGAGAAACAATGGTGGCCACGGTCCAGATCACGGTCGACTGTGCAGATCCGAAGGCCCTGGCGCAGTTCTGGCTGGCGGCTCTGCACTACGTTCCGGAGCCACCACCGCGAGGCTATGGGACATGGGAGTCGTGGTTGGCCGCGATGGGCGTTCCGCGTTCGGAGTGGAACGACGGTGCCTCGATATGCGATCCCGAGGCCGCAGCCCCCACGCTGTTCTTCCAGAAGGTTCCAGAGCCCAAATCGGTCAAGAACCGGCTCCACCTGGACCTCGACATCGCAGACAGGAGTGACCCCATCGCAGCGCGGTTGGCCGATGTCGAGGCAGAGGTCGTCCGTCTGACAGCCCTCGGCGCGACGGTCATCGGGCGGGTCACCGATCATGATCATTTCCACGTCACCATGGGCGACCCCGAGGGCAACGAGTTCGACCTGCGCTGAGTGGGGGATTCAGAGTACGGGATGTGGGTACTCTGGCGAGCGGCCGTGGAACGAGAGGATCTTGGGGTTCTGCACGAAGCCGGCGCGGATTTCGATGGCCTCCTGGATGGTCCGATCCTGGTCCCACGCCGAGGGGCCGCTCATCACCGTGCGCAGGTAGGGGATCAGAGCCTCGCTTATCCCCCAGGTCGCGCTGTTCCAGAGATAGGTCGGGCTGTGATCCACCCCGTAGTAGGAGACGCCGTCACCCACTGTCAGCATCGGTTCCTCAAAGCTTGTGGGTCGCGCGCACGCGAACCCCATGCCTGCGTCGCAGGAAACGTCGACGAGCAGGCTGCCGGGAGCGAACTCTGCCAGCTCCGCGTCCGAGACGAACATCAGCGGCGCGTCAGTGTCCTGGAGCACGCAGTTGACCACGATGTCGTGCCGGGCCAGGAACGCCGCCGTGGACACCTGGCCGGTTTCCGTTTGGACTGTCGTGCGGCTGGGGTCGGCCTCGGTGCGGTCCAGGTGGTCGAGCACGACGGAGGGGACCGGTGAGGCAACGGCAGTGGGGTCGCGCATGGTGAGCACCGTGACGTCGTGGACACCCAACGCATGCAGAGCCGTGACGGCACCGCGCGCCGTGTTGCCGAAGCCGATGACGACAGAGGTGAGATGTCGGCCGTAGTGACCGGTTGAGCCGAGCAGTGTCAAGGCGTGCATGACCGAGCAGTAGCCCGCGAGCTCGTTGTTCATATGGAATACGTGGACGAGGAACCCCCCGGACGGTGTCCAGTGATTCATCGCCTCCCAGGCTATGAGTGTCAACCGCTTGTCGATACAGATCTGCGTCAGCTGCGGGTCCTGGACGGCGTGCGGCCAGCCCCACAGCACCTGCCCGTCGCGAAGGCTGGCGACATCGTCCAGGGTGGGCTTGGGCAGCAGCACCACGTCGCTGATCGCGACGATCTCCTCACGCGAACGAATGCCCGCGACCTTGGTGGCGAGATGCTCGTCGGACACCCCGTAGAGGTCGCCGTAGCCTTGTTCGAGGACCATCCGCGCTCGCAGGTCGGCGTCGATCCGGTCGAAATGCTGCGGATGGATCGGCCGCCTGAACTCGTTCTCCTTGCTCGAGGTAGCAAGCACTCCAAGACTGAGCTGGTCCATATGCATCCTGTCGGTAGGCACTGCCACCACATGGCTCGCTGCCATTCGCCGGGTGGAATCTTCTCCGTGTAGCGGCAATTAAATCATCACGCTGCTCCTGCTCCTCCCCGCAGGCGCAGACATAGCGCAGGCATTCACCGCCTCCTGACCGATGAATGCCCGCGCTCGGACCTCCGGCGTGTTCGTGGACAACGGCCGTGATCAGGGCCAAAAGTCCCCTGTCTTGCGACGCCTCTACGCTCCCGGACGAAGCCGCAGAAACGGCCTATAGCTCAGCCAGCAGCAGTACAGGTCTTTCTACGCAGTCGGCCACGAATCGTAGGAACCCGCCGGCTGTTCGGCCATCGCACACGCGATGGTCGAACGTCAGCCCCAGCTGGGCCACCTTGCGCAACGCGACCTGGCCCTCGTGCGCCCACGGGCGATCGATGATCCTGCCGACACCCAGCATGGCTGCCTCGGGATAGTTGATGATCGGTGCAGCGCCATCGGTCCCGAACACCCCGTAGTTGTTCAGCGTGAACGTGCCACCGGTCATCTGGGCCGGGGTGAGCTTGTCGTCACGGGCGAGCTCGGTCAGTTCCCGGAGGGCAGCTGCCAGCTCGGCCGTCGTCATCTCAGCGGCATCATGCACAACGGGCACGACCAGTCCGCGCGGCGACTGAGCAGCGAAGCTCAGGTTGATGTCGCGAAGCTGCACGATCTCCTGGGCTTCGACGTTCACCCGCGCGTTGAGCTCTGGAAACTTCGTGAGTCCGGCGATGCTGATCCGCGCGAACAGCGCCAGCAGACCGATACGGGCAACGGCATTGACTGCCTTGATCTCGTCCTTGGCGGCCATCAGGCCGGTCGCGTCGACGTCGACCCAGGTGGTCGCCTCCGGGATCTCGCGTCGGCTCCTGGTCAGCTTGTCCGCGATGGTCTTACGCACGCCGCGGAGCGGAGTTCGTATGTCGTCAGCGCGGTCCGCGCCGGCCGGGACCTGTGCCGGGGCCACCTCTTGCGAAGCCAACCCGGCCTCGCCCATCCGTACAGCGGCCTCGACATCGGCCCGGCGGATGACGTCGCCGGGGCCGCTCGGAGCCAGTCTGGCAAGGCTGATCTGGTTGTCCCTGGCCAGTTTTCGCACTACTGGCGAGATGACCTTGGGCGCGACGGATGGCGCTGCCGTGGCGGGTGCCGTCGTGGCGGGTGCGTTGATGGTCCGCGCTGCGGCGTCCGATCCAAGGTTGTTGGCAGCGGTCGGCCGACCCTCGGGGTTGACCCGGCGGCGCCCACTGCGCTTGGCCTCGGAGGTGCCGTAGCCGACAAGAACGTTGCCAGAGCCGGACTGCTCCTCAGCGCCGGAGATTCGTTCGGCGCCGATGGTGAGCAGGGGCCTGCCCACCTCGACCACAGCGCCAGGCGCGTTGTGCAGGGTGAGGACCGGGCCGGAGTACGGGCAGGGCAGATCAACGGTCGCCTTGGCGGTCTCGACGGTCACCACGATCTGGTCGACGTGAACCTCATCGCCAGGTGCGACATGCCACTCGATCACCTCGGCCTCGGTCAGACCTTCACCGAGGTCCGGCAGCATGAACGTTCTGCCGGTGGTGGAGATCGTGGAGACGCTCACGCGGCACCGCCCTTGCTGGCGTTGGCCAGGAACCGGGTGTCCGCATTGTCGTCCCACTGCAGCCGGGCGATCGCATCAAGAACACGCTCAACGCCGGGCAGGTGAAGGTGCTCGAGCTTGGGCGGGGGATAGGGGATGTCCAGGCCCGCGACGCGCAGCACCGGCGCGTGCAGCGAGTGAAACGCCCTTTCCTGTACCCGGGCCGCGATCTCGGCGCCGACGCCCGCGAAACCCTGGGCTTCCTGGACTACGACGCAGCGGCCGGTCTTGCGGACCGAGTTCACCACCGTCTCGTCGTCGAACGGCACGATCGTGCGCAGGTCGACGACCTCGACCGACCAGCCCGACTCGATTGCCGCCGATGCCGCCTGCATTGCCACGTCGACGCTCGGGCCATAGGCCACCAGGGTCACATCGGTGCCCTCACGGCGCACAGCGGCGTGACCGAAGGACTCGAAGGTCGTCGCGGCAACTGCCGACTCGATGGATCCCTTGGACCAGTAGAGCCGCTTGGGCTCCATGAAGATGACCGGGTCGGGGTCGTTGATCGCCTCGCGAAGCAGAGTGTAGGCATCCTCGACCGTGGCAGGGGTAACGACCTTCAGACCCGGTGTGTGGGCGTAGTAGGCCTCGCTGGAGTCGCAGTGGTGCTCGACGCCGCCGATACCACCGCCGAACGGTATGCGGATCACGATCGGCAGGTTGACCCTGCCCGCGGTCCTGTTGCGCATCTTGGCCACGTGGGAGGCAATCTGCTCGAACGCCGGGAAAGCGAACGCGTCGAACTGCATCTCTATGACGGGACGGAACCCGGCCATTGCCATCCCGACCGCGAAGCCGACGATGCCGGCCTCGGCAAGCGGGGTGTCGAAGCAGCGGTCCTGGCCGAAGTCGCGGGCGATGCCGTCGGTGACCCGGAAGACACCACCGAGGGTGCCGACGTCCTCGCCGAACACCACGACGTCGGCGTCCGCCGTCATGGCGTCGCGCAACGCGCGGTTGATGGCCCCTGACATGGTGACCTGCTGGCGTGCAGACGCGGGTGCACCGGCGGCATGAGCAGCGGCGGTGAGAGTCATCGGCTTGCCGCCTCGGCCTCGAGCTCGGCTTCCACCATCGCGCGCTGTTCGAGAAGCTGCGTCGTCGGCGCGGCAAATACGTTGTCGAACAACGACATCGGGTCGAGCGCGAGGTCAACGCTCATCCGGTCACGGATGTCTGCGGCGAACGCCTCGGCCTTCTGCGCAACTGAGGCGACGAACGCGTCGTCTATCAGGCCCTCATGGCGCAGCCATGCCTCAAGCCGTGCGATCGGGTCGCGGCGGAGCCAGTCTTCGACCTCCTGGGAGTCGCGGTAGCGGGTGGCGTCATCGGCGTTGGTGTGGGCGTCGAGACGATAGGTGTGTGCCTCGACCAGCACCGGCCCCTGGCCGGAACGCGCATGCGCAACTGCCTTGTTGAGCACAGCGAGCACCGCCATGACGTCGTTGCCGTCGACTTGTTCGGAGGCGATTCCGTAGCCGATTCCCTTGTATCCCAGGGACGGAGCGGCGGTCTGTTTCGAGAGCGGGACACTGATGGCGTACTTGTTGTTCTGGACGAGGAACACGACGGGGGCCTTGAACACGGCCGCAAAGTTGAGCGCCTCGTGGAAGTCACCCTCACTGGTGCCGCCGTCTCCGACGAACGCCATGGCGACGGTCGGGCGGCCCTTACGCTTCTCGCCCGAGGCGAACCCGACGGCGTGGATCAGCTGGGTTGCCAAGGGCGTGCACTGTGGCGCGGTCCGGTTTGCTCTGGGGTCGTAGCCGCAGTGGGCGGAACCGTGCGGCACCGTCAAGACCTCGACAGGATCCAGCCCCCGAGTCACCAGGGCCATCGAGTCGCGATAGGTCGGGAACGCCCAGTCGTCCTGCGACAGTGCCAGCACCGAAGCGATCTGACAAGCCTCCTGGCCGCGCGACGGCGGGTAGACGGCGAGACGACCCTGCTTGGCCAGCGCGGTTGCCTGGATGTCGAACCGGCGGCCGATGACCATGGCGCTGTAGGCGGCGACGAGCTGCTCGCTGGACGGCTCGGGGTAGTCGTCGTTGAACACCTGTACCCGATGCCCCAGATCGTCGAGGAAGCGTACCGGCATCGGCGCGGGTATCAGACCTCGAGCGAAGGGCCGATCAGAGGGCACGGTCTGTGTCACAGGGGTGCTCGTATGCGTGGTCAAGGCGTCGGCCTCCAGTGGTGTGGGGCACCAGCGTGGTGCAGGCCTGCGCCCGATAAGCGATATGACTCCCAATTCTTCCTCCTGTAAGACCCTTGTCATAACTCCCGATAGAATCAAAGACAAACGGCTCGAAAGGGAGTTCATGAAAGACCAAGTGTCCACTGCACAGACAACGAAACCGTCCGGCTCGGGACGCCCGGTCAGGCCGTTGGACGGGCCTGACCGACTGATCCTGAGCGAGCTCATCAGAGACGCCCGCACGTCGATCCGTTCGCTGGCCGAGCGGGTGCACATCTCGCGGGCCAACGCCTATGCGCGGGTCGACCGGTTGGTCGCCGATGGAGTGATCACCGGGTTCTCCGCGCAGATTGCCCACGAGCGTGCGGGACTGGGGACCTCGGCATACGTCTCACTGTCCACTGACCAGAACTCCTGGCGCGAGGTGTCCGCCTGCCTGGTGCGACTGCCCTACGTCGAACACGTCTCGATGCTCGGCGCGGACTTCGACGTCCTGGTTCAGGTGCGTGCGCCCGACAACGTCGCCCTGCGTGAACTGGTGCTCGACCGGATCCAGGCCATCCCGGGTGTCCAGAGGACTCGCACTTGGTTGGTCTTTGACGAATTGCAGGGTCCTGGCGCCGACTGGTCATAGCCTAGAGGAATGAGCGATGAGCCTGAAGGCATGAGCGATGAGCCTGAAGTCATCAGCGATGACAGACCCTGGGACGACAGCGTCGACAGCCCGCCGGATTCGCAACTGGTGACGATCGCACACGCGTGTTTCGACTTCGCGCGCGCAGGTGACGCTGAGAGACTGCGCTCGTACATAGAGCACGGAGTCCCGGCGAACCTCACCGATGCGGCTGGCAACACGCTGTTGATGCTGGCTGCCTACCACGGGCACGCCGAGACGGTCAGTGCCCTGGTGGCCCTGGGCGCCGACCCCGACCGCACCAACGACCGCGGCCAGAGTCCGCTGGCCGGGGCGATCTTCAAAGGTGAGGACAACGTGGTCGCGGCGTTGCTAGCCGCTGAAGCCGACCTGGATGTCGGCACCCCGAGCGCACGCGCGACCGCGAAGATGTTCGATCGGGGCGAGCTCCTCCACCACGCTCCCTAGGTTCAGACGCAGCGGAAGGGAACGCTCCCTGCTTCAGATGGGGCGCAGGGGAACGTGCCCCAGGTTTGCGGAATACGGGTGTAACGTCATCCGGGTAACAACAGGGGAGCGCCCCATAGCGCTGAGAGTGCGGTTCGCCGCAGACCCTCGAACCTGCTCCGGTTAGCACCGGCGAAGGGAGTTGAGAATCTC
>Ga0208079_1000777_pt1 | contig 17505 bp, 16 predicted proteins | sample NGESurdeep092012_5_FD_184474 | JGI IMG/M metagenome (GOLD analysis project Ga0208079, IMG submission 184474) | Arctic peat soil microbial communities from Barrow, Alaska - NGEE Surface sample 210-2 deep-092012 (SPAdes) | ecosystem: Environmental > Terrestrial > Soil > Wetlands > Peat ... | reverse complement strand
ATACGCAGCTTAATTAGTTAAGTTGCCGTCCTCTTCGGCTTTGCTCATGGGCTGAAAAAGGGCGTCGCACAGTGAGCTGGCTTCGAACTCTCCACCTGTGAGTTCGCGGCGAGATTATCAGGTTGGCTGGCTGCGTTTCTTGTCCGCTCTGAGCGCGGCCCGCGAGAGTGCCGGGTAACTCCGGCGCATGAACGTGACTAAGTATGTAGGCTCTTTACTGACAACATTTTCGGACGCGGGTTCAACTCCCGCCGCCTCCACCAATTTCATGATTCATAACTAGCTGATCGACGCCGGGCAGTTGTCTCCCTCCCGCTAACTGCCCCGGCCTAGCCAAAATCGGGCTAGAACGGGGCACCCGGATTTGATTCCCGGATAAATTCGGGATCTGCCGGAGCTTCGGTGGCCCACCCGCCTTTCCATCCCTTGGCGAACCGTATATCAAAGATTGACATCGAAGCATCTTACGGCTAGGTTTGAGAACACGAAGATGCAGGAGGGAGGACAGTGGACCAGATGAACGTATCGATTACGGACCGCCTCGCGGGCTACGTACGCAAAAAAGTAAAAAGTGGCCGCTACAACAACGCCAGCGAGGTGGTGCGAGAAGCTTTGCGGCGCATGGAGGATGACGACGCGCGAACCGTTCGTCTGGCAACCCCTAGCGCCGAGGATATACTTTCCGATCTCACCGGGCAGCAGCTCGAAAGTATCCGGCAGCGTGTCCGGTCCGGCATCGAGTCGGTCGAGGCTGGCGAATTCAAGGAATATAAGGGCCGTGAAGGCCTGAAAGAGTTGGCGGACGAGGTGAAGGCACGAGGGCCGTAGACTGCTCGCACGGGAAGACCCTGGCCGCTAATGCGCTATCGTGTCTCAAAAGAGGCTGGTCGCGATCTTGACGAGATTTTTCTTTATTGGGCAAACCGGGCTGGGCTGAAAGTCGCAGACCGGCTGATCGACGGCATCACAGAGCGTTTCTGGCTGCTCGGCGAACACCCTGATGCCGGCAGACCCTCAGCGGACATCGCCGCCGGCGTGAAATGCTTCCCCGCCGGCAAATACCTCATCTACTATCGCAAGGCTCGGGGACCCATAGATATACTTCATATCTTTCACGGTGCTCGGGATCAGAAGAACGCGTTCGGCAGGGCGAAGAGCAAGGGTGAGCATTAGGCGCCCGGTTTGATCCAAGAAACTGCCCCGCCCTAGCCAAAATCGGGCTGGAACGGGGCACCCCGATTCCCGGATAAACTCGGATTCTACTGTAGTTTGGGTGGGTCACCCCCGCCTCCCGGAAGGGATTAGTCATCATACTTGCTGAGGTGCAGGATGCCCTCGTAGTCCACAATTGCAATCCTAAACTGCTGCAGCCATCCAACGCGTCCCACAACGTTACGAGGAAATTCCAGCTCTTCTGCGAAATAAACAATGCTGGCAAATTCCCACCCGAAACTTTCCAACACTATTTCATGTCCAAAGGCGTTAAATCCACCGGCAGCAGGTGCTGATCCTAATCCTCTCGCCACCCTCTATGTCAACGCCTAGTTCTTCGCCGTGTTCTCTCTGAAAGATGCAAAATGCGGCTCCGGTATCGACTTTCGCCTGAATACGAACCACACGCTCTCCTGCCTTGAGCTGAATAGGGATGGTGATGTCACTACCCATGGCCCCGTAGAGATGTGATCGTTGAAAGTGCAGCGTGGCAGGCAGAGTTACCAACCTCCGAATGGAGCTTTATCAGCGGCCTCTATCTTCACGACCAGAGGGTGCTCATGCGACCCGCGAATGGCATCATAAACCTGCTTTGCAGTGTTACCCTCCGCTAACAAACGGTTACCAGCAATGGCTATCCACCGACCAGAATAAGCAGCGCCATGGTCAGCAATCCACCGCATTTCCTGAGCGTCACGTTGTTGCCGAACGACTTCCTCCACGACGCCTTTAAGCATTTCGACGTGCTGCCTTGCGCGAACGAATTCCGCTCTGCTCACTGGCCGACTTGGAGATCCACTCGGCGCCATCGCTAGCGCGCCTTGGATAGCACCCTCCCCAATGACAGACTGGTGCGCAGTCCACGACCTGCACTCATCGTGGCTGAAATTCGTAACGTCTTGTGGGACAAGCGTCATTGTGGCCATGAAAACCGCCCTTCATTTCGGCAGCAATTCGGACAATTCGAGCAGTTTGAGAACTCTTATTTCGTCGTCGTAAAGCATTTTAGCCAACTCGTCGAACGTGACCGACCCCGCAAATGCTCGCTGCAAGCGCACGAACGCACCACCATCAAATCGGAGCGATCTGTCGATTATGAAGGATGAGTCGCTTTCATACACTCCTAGTCCATACATGTTCCCGACACCCAATTTGTCACTCCTGACCAATTCACGCATTACTTCCTTGAAGGGACGAGCGCCCGGTGTTACATGAAAGGCCAAAACCGCTTCCTGCCTTGCGATCTGCAAACCGACCGCAGCCTCAAGAACGCTGGTGCATGTCTGAAACAGTTCCAACAACTGAGGAGCTTTCGCCCAATCCGGATTGAACGCGTTAAAAACCAAAGAATCCAGGCCGACCTTCAGCACAGCACCAAGTTTTTGAACATTGAACGTAACTTGGAGGTCCTTTGCAGAGTTATTCTCACGATTCCAAGTCACATCCCCAAGCGTGACGCCCCACTGCTTCAGAACCGGCACTAGCACAGTTACGGCTTTGTTGGGCGGTGTCCAAGCCTCGAATAACGGCGAACCCAAATCAGCCCTGTATTCAAAGGACGCTTCGTGAATGTCTGGTGCCTGCATATTTGCCATCGCGAAATAGAATTATCTTAAACGCCTTGGACAAGATTACAGCACACCTGCGCCCCATGCCCAATCTTGTGCCCGCGGGCCTTTCGTGTGCGTGGCAAGCGTTCGGGTTAGGTCATATGCTGAGTCACGACTTCGTTGATTAGGATTTATTTGTACCCATAGTCCCAACGGTGCGGCGGGTTCCCTGCCCGCCGCTTTTCCGTTGATGGGCATCGAACTTCCCGAGGGCCAGAGTTATGCGGCTCCAGGGCCCCTGTTCCCACAGCTCAGATGCGCTCCAGCACCGCCTTGAGGTACTTCCAGAAACTCTCGACGGAAGATATCTGGACGCGCTCGTTGGGACTGTGGGGATCGACGATGGTTGGACCGAACGACACCATCTGCATGCCGGGATATTTTTCGCCGATCACGCCGCATTCCAGGCCGGCGTGCATGGCAATCAGCTTGGCGGGCGCGCCGAAGAGGTCTTCATGCACCGCTTGAAGTTTACGCACGATCTCGCTGGTGGGCTCGGGCTTCCAGCCGGGATAGCTGCCGCGATGCTCGACGTCGAATCCCGCCAGGCGACACGCGGTGGCAACCATGCGCGCTGCCGCCTGCTTGCTGCTCTCAATCGCGCTGCGCTGGCTGGTGACGATCTCGATCACATCGCTCTTGGTAGCGATGATCGCCAAATTGGTGGAGTTCTGCACCAGTCCGGGAACGTCGGGGCTCATCGCCAGAACGCCATGAGGCATGGTGACTAACAAGGCGACTGTCTGCTTTGCGTCAGCGGCGTCAAGAACTTTTTCCGGGCGCTCGGCTTTTTCGACCGTGATCTGCAAATCGGGATCGAAGCTGCCAAGGTCGGCCTTGTACTCAGCCTCGGCTGTAGCGACCAGGGACCTCAATTCTTTTTCCCGCGACGAATCCAGCACCACGATTGACGAAGCCTCGCGAGGAATTGCATTTTGCGCGCTTCCACCTTTGATCTCGGCGACTTCAGCGGGCAGACTTTCGAACAGCTTTTGCAGCACGCCACCTAAAACCCGCAAAGCGTTGCCACGGCCTTGATGGATATCCACACCGGAATGGCCGCCCTTCAGGCCGAACACCTTGATGCGCCAACCGGCACCGGCGGTCGCAGGGCGAAGCGTGACTTTGCGCCGAGCCGTAGTGGTCATCCCGCCCGAACAGCCGATGCACAGCGTACCCTTCTCTTCATTGTCTAGGTTCAGAAAATAACTGGACTTGAGTATTCCGCCCTGAAATTCCGCGGCGCCCGTGAGACCGGTTTCTTCGTCAATGGTGAAAACAAACTCCAACGGACCGTGTGCAATGTCGGTGCTCTCCATCACTGCCAGAGCTGCCGCCACGCCCACTCCGTTGTCGGAGCCCAAAGTGGTTCCGTCGGCCTTCAGCCAATCGCCATCGCGCAGCACCTTGATGGGATCGGTGTCGAAGTTGTGGGGCGTGCCTTCGTTCTTCTCGCAGACCATGTCCAGGTGACCCTGCAACAAGGCCTTCGTCGCACCCTCACGACCAGGGTGCGCTGGCTTGCGGACAACAATGTTGCCAGCCTTGTCCTGAACAACCTCAAGACCCAGGCGGGCCGCTTGCGCCAGCACGTACTCGCGTGCGGCTGCCTCCTTGGTCGAGGCGCGAGGTATGGCCGCGAGCGCGTCAAAGTGTTTCCAAACTGATTTGGGTTCCAACTCTGCAAGTGCAGGTATCATGACATCCTCCGTCGCATTTGAATGCAAGGATCATGGTACAGCGGCGGCGGACGCGTGGCGAGATCTGGGCGGGTGCGGGTATGCGACCTTGAAAGCCCCGGATTATTATGAACGGGTAGAGGAGATGGATTTCCTACACTGCGGGATGAGAAATGGCGCTCCCACCCTTTCGCAAAGGCAGCGAAAGGATGGGGCACCCGCGGGCGGTGAGGTTGGTCAGCCTGTTAATCGAGGGCGCAAGCGGGGTGCTTGCAATCGCACTGGATTTCGATTTCCTTTTCGCTTTGCGCGTCTCGGCAGTAGTCGCTGCAATACTTTTGGTCTTGCGGAACTACACACTGGCACTGCGAGTAGCCGCACTTCTCGTTCTCGTTAGCCATGGACATTTCCCTTTCTTTTTATGACTTCGATTTGTAACTAAATCAGATGCCGGCGCTTTGTTTCGCGGAACAAGCGTCCAGCGTAAACCGCGCCAGCTCGCGCTTGTCGTCCAACGAATTCATGATGGTATTCGTACAAACAATGCGCAGGCTCTCGGTGCCGACGGCGGAAGCTTCGGCTTCGTCGGCGCGGTCGGCAACCAACACATCAAGAAAATCGTGGTATGCATGCGCAACCCCCGCAATACCGCTTGGCCAGCCCATCATCTTTATCAGCGCACTGGCTGGACCCGTAACCGCCTCTCCTCCAACAATCGGACTCACCGCGGCAACTGGAGCCTTGGTTCGTCGCAACGCATCGCGAATTCCGGGCACGGCCAGAATCGGCCCGATGCTGGTCACCGGATTGCTCGGCGCAAGGATGATCGCCTCGGCCGTGTCGATGCTCTCGATCACGTCGGGAGCGGGACAGGCCCGGTGGGCTCCTTCGAATCGCACCCTGCGTACTCCAATCTGATGCCGCTCGCGCACGAAATATTCCTGAAAAGCTAGCGTGCCCTTCGCGGTGTCGAGCATGGTCGAGACACGGTCGTCCGACATTGGCAGCACACGCGCTCGAATCCCCATCCTGCTCGCGAGTTCGGCGGTGACACGGCTCAGCGACTTCCCGGCCCTGAGCATTGCCGTGCGAGCCAGGTGTGTCGCCAGGTCGAGATCGCCGAGATTGAACCACGACGGCTGCCCGAGCTGCTTCATACGCTCCAGGCAGCGAAAGCTGTCGTTGTCCACGCCCCAACCGCGGTCCTTGTTAAGCAAGTCCGACAATCCGTAGAGCACGGAATCGATATCCGGCGAGACGTGCAGTCCCCACCACTCGAGGTCGTCACCGGTGTTCACAATCACCGTAAGGTCCCCCGGCGCGACCACCTGTTGCAAACCCTGCACCAGCTTGGTTCCGCCGGTTCCGCCCGTGAAGACGACGATCATCTACGCAGCCCTCGCATAGCCGTCGCCATCCGCCGCAGTCCGAAGCCGTTCGCCCAGCATTCCGCCGCGAGCCGCCACACTCGCAATGAATTCGGGATACACCGGCAAGCGCTGCTTCAGCTTCTGTCCAGCGGCCTCGGTGCGGCGCTGTAAATCGAGCAAGTGCGGCCACGGCGCTTCCGGGTTGATGTAGTCGGGCGTCAGCGGCGACACGCCTCCCCAATCGTTGATGCCGCCGTCCAACAGCTTCTCGTAACCCTTCTCGGTGAGGTTCGGCGGCGCCTGGATGTTCATGTCCCGCAACAGCAAGCGCGCGACCGCCAGCGTGCGCAGCATGTCGCCCGTGTCTGGCTCAGGCCATGCCGCCATTGGAATACGCGGCTTCACGCGAAAATTCTGGATGATGACTTCCTGAACGTGACCGTACCGCTCGTGCAGGCGCTTGATGGCGAGCAGCGACTCCACGCAATCTTCCATGGTCTCGCCGATGCCGATCAGGAGTCCGGTGGTGAACGGCACGCCGAGTTTGCCTGCATCCTCGATGGTCTTCCGTCGCAGGGCGGGAAACTTGTCGGGAGTACGATCTGACGGGTGCGCGGCCACAAGATTCGTGCTGGTGCTCTCCAGCATCAGCCCGAGGCTGGGATTGCTCTCGCGCAGTCTTGCAATCCAGTTCGCGCTGAGCAGGCCGGGATTGGCGTGGGGCAGCAGCCGGGTTTCGCGCAACACCAGTTCGCACATGGCTTCCAGGTAATGCAGCGTGCTGCGATAACCGAGTTTGCGCAGCGTCTCGCGCATCTCGGGAAACAGCGCCTCTGGCCTATCGCCGAGCGAAAACAGCGCTTCCGTACAGCCGAGCTTCTCGCCCGCTTGCGCTACGGAGAGCACTTCGTCAGGCGTCATGGTGTGCGCACCGGGCTCGCGGGGGTCACGGCGGTAGGTGCAGTATCCGCAATAATCGCGACACAGATTGGTCAGCGGGATGAAGACCTTGCGCGAATACGTGATGACACCAGGGCGATATTGCTCCTTGAGCGCGCACGCAGTCGCAAGCAGTTCGGGCAGAAGCTCGTCGTCGCAGCGCAAGAGCTGGCAAGCAACTTCTGGGGAGAGCGCGCGCCCATCGCGTACCTCGCGCAAATAGGCCGCCAGAAATTCGCTCGACACGCGATCCGCAGCAATAGGCCGTACTGTAATTTCTGCTGGCAAGAGATTCCCCGGTCGCGACGTTTGACGCTGTGAAACGCAGCGTCATCGAGGATAGCGCAAGACACGGAACGCCGCACGCGGGCCTTGGGCAAAAGCGGGCCTTCAGCGGATTACTCATCTGTTTCGGTAGCTTTGAAGGGGCACGGCTTCAGCCGTGCCGTTATGAGCGCGGAGAGTTGGGCTTCAGCCCTGGAGGGAAGTCGCACTTCGCCTCAACACCGAAGACCCTCAGTGGCTAAAGCCACCCTAAATGACGGCGGTTACGGCACGGCTGAAGCCGTGCCCCTTCAAAGCGTGACATCCTTATGAATAATCCAGTTGAAGCCCGCGTCAGCGCCCCCAAAGAGCGGAGCCCCTTCAGGGGCGCCATTGAGAAACGGCAACCTGCCATGCCTATGGCACTCAAACTCTAATTGGAGTGTTCAACGCGGGCCTGAAGGCCCGCTCTACCCGAGGTCGCCCACCCTACGGTTCCTGCGGGACGTCACAAATCCGATACCGCCCGCGAAAGTACAATAGCGGCGCGCCCTCGGCCACGATGACTTCCTTCACCTCGCCGACGAAGATGGTGTGGTCGCCCCCGTCATAGGCATTCACGACGGAACAATCCAGATTGGCCAGCGCATTCTGCAACACAGGGGTGCCGCTCTGCATGGGCCGGTATTGAACACCGAGACGGTAGGCGGCATCGTGGTTGCGCTCGGGATCGGCAAAAAATTCCGACAGCGCTTCCTGCTCCTCTTTGAGCACGCTCACTCCAAACTGGCGGCGCTCACGGATGTGGAGGTAGGTCTCGGCCAGATGGTCAATGCAGACCAGCACCAGCGGCGGCCGCAACGACACCGAGCAGAACGCGTTCGCGGTCATGCCATGCACTTCTCCGTGGGCCGTCTCGACGGTAATCACCGTGACGCCGCTGGCGAAGCGGCCCAGAGCAACTCTGAATTCGTCTGGTGTGACCAAGTCTGTCATGCGATGCAGGTCAGGCGCGAAGCCGAACCCAGTGGCCAATATACCTCCATCCCATCACGCCCGCCATGAGGGGGTGCGCTGATGGGAAGTCCGCGCTCAACCAGCGAGGGAAATCTAACCACGGATTTACACGAACTTCACGGATAATGTCCTTATGACTCTCTTTGCTTTTAATGAATCCGTGTTGATCCGTAGGTATCGGAACATCTTCAAAGCAATACAAGCGGCCGCTACGGCAGGGCCGAGGAGCTAGCCGTGGCCATCACATTTTCAGGCGAGTTCACCTCGCCGCGCAGTCCGGACGAAGTTCACGATTTTCTTTGCGATCCCAAGAAGTTCGGCCCGCTGCTTCCCGACTTCGAGAGCATGTCGGTGCAGGATGCGACCCACTTCACGGTGAAGGTGCGCGTCGGCGTGGGCAACATTCGCGGCACAGCGGAAATCAAGATGGAGCTGGCCGAGTCCATACGGCCAACGCGGGCGCAATATAAAGGGCGGGGCAACGCCGTCGGCAGCCAGATCACCGTCGCCGCCGGCTTCGATCTCTCTCCCCTTCCCGAGGGCACCAGGATCGCGTGGCAAGGCGAGGCCAGCGTATTCGGCAGGCTGGCTTCCATGGCGGGCGGCATGCTTGAGCCGCTGAGCAAGAAGAACATCCAGAAGCTGATCGATGGTTTGCAGTGGGCGCTCACGTGGCCGCCAGCGCAGGTCGTCGCGAAGGAAGCCCCGAGCGACGCAGTGCAGGGCGCGGCTACCGAGCATTCGGTGCAAGCGCCTCCGCAGGAAGTGTCGAGCGAAGCAATGCCAGGCATGCCCGCAGAGCAGTCCCCGCAGTCTGTCGCAGGGGAATTGCCCGGTGTGCAAAACGCGGCGGAGCCGACAGCCAACCCGTAACGGAAGAATCGCACAGCGATCCAGCGCAGACCGCGCAAGCCGGAGAGTCCCACGAGCACGCGAGACTCACGATATTCCTGGCGCGGAACCATCAAATGCGGCGGAACAGACAGCGGTAGCGGAAGAGCGGCACACCGGCCCAGACGCCAGCCCGCAGGGCGGAATAGACGTAGCCCAGAACGTAAGTCCAACGGCCTTCAGGCCGTGAGGGATCTGCTGTTTCCCAGATGCCGTTTCAGCCCAAACAACAGCAGATTCCTCGCTTCGCTTGTAATGACCATTCCAAGAGCGAACCGTGAATTGCAAATACCGTGCATTGGACATTACTTACGCAGCGATCTAAGAAGCCCGATTGATGGAAGCACAGCTCTTTCTCGCAACGCTGGAGCGTTGCTTCCCCCGCATGAATGTGAGGGCTCCCACCAAACAACGCCGTTGGTTTCGGACCTGAGAGCCCGCTCTACCCACTCGCGGCGCTCTCCGCTTCACCGTCCTCCCAACAGCCCATACACCACAACCTGGTTCTCAACCCCGACGAAGACGCTTCCGTCCGCGATGGTTGGAACCGTGAACTTCACTGCCAGCCCCGCGCGGTCGCGGCTTGGATTCTGCTCGGAATTGTAAAGCTCGGTCCCCAAGTTGGTAGCGTCATAGGCCCGCAAGACGGCATTGCGTCCTCCATAGGTGTCATTCTCGACGATCCAGACAATCCCATTGTTTGCGCCATTGGACGAGACCGACGGAGTGGATCCAGGAAAGTTGAAGTACTCCGGAGAGACGGAGGTGGGGCCGGTGGAAAATTGCTGCGCGTGAGGATCGAACGCGAAAGCTTTCAGACGATCATAGGCGCCGCCAAAGTAAGCCGTGTTGTTCCAGAAGGCGGGAGCGCCCCAAATGCCGCCAATCGCATACGGGATGGTTTGCACGATCTGGCTGTCGCTCCCCGAATGGAAGTGTCCCATGTTGTCTCGATTCACCAGATCGATGGTGCCTTCTTTGCCGACCTGCACCAACAGGTGGGGATGGGTCGTGCCCGGCTGATCGGGAAGAAGCATGGCGCCGCCGGAACCAAAGTCGGCATCGTTCTGATCCAGAGTCTGCTGATTCCAGGGAGTGAAATAGTCGCTCAGAGCGATTGATCTGCCGACGCCCGGCCATGTCAGGCGGAGAACACTGTCCCCGAAATCGGGCCCTCCGTCGTAGCCGCCATTGCCGGTCGCAGCATAAATCGATCCGCCGGAGTCAGCCGCCGGACCAGCGCCGCCACCCCAGAATCCACCTTCATAACCATTGGGTGTATCCACATAAAGGCCGCTACGCGCCAGGCTCGACTCGTTGTACGACATCACATAACCGTGATAAGTACCGAGGTCGCAGTGCGAGGCCCAGGCGATGAATACCTGACCCTTCAGCAGGAGCAAGGCCGAACGCTGCCCTTCCACCAGCGGGTCGAAGGTGAGAATGCCCCCGACGGAGCCGGTGCCGTTACCGGGTGAGGTGGCTGAAATGCGGACCGGCGCCACCTTGTCTTGGCCCGTCTTGATATCGAGCGCATGCAGAGTCTGATAGAAGGAGGTGGTGCGGGTGAGCGAGTCGTATTGTTTCGTCTTGGCGACCAGGTACATGGTACCGGTGGTGGTATCGATCGCCGGGGTGCCGGTGATACCAATCTCGGGGACCAGGTCGCCACAACTCACGTCGCCACTGGACACGGGGCTGATCACGTAGCGAAATCCCGCGGTAGCCAGGAAATTGGTGCGCCAAAGCTGCTGGCCACTGTTCACGTCGAAGGCATAAACCTGATCGTGTTCGGTGGCGACGAAGAGCACATTGTGGACGGTCCCCCCAATAGTGAGGCCCGGCAAGTACAGCGGTTGTGCATAAACGTAGCCCTGCACGGCAAACGTAGCGCGCTTACCGAACGATTGCATTCTTACATTCGACACAGTGGGGACCGTTTCCTGGGTGTTGGAACCGGAACGGTAGTTGTCGTTGTGATAGGTGGTTACGGCAACTTGCGCCATGGCGACGGTAGAGCTCAGCAACAACCAGACGGCGAAGCAGGTGAAGCGTAACATACGGGCGGACACTTTCTTCATAAGACGAAGTCCTCCTGTGCGAAATAAACGTGTGCGGGGCCTGATGGAAGAGAAGGCGAGATTATCCTATAAAATCCGGCGGGTCACAATGGCTTTCTTTGCAACGCTCCAAGAGGGGAGCGGCTTCAGGTGCACACAGTACGAGCTTTCTGCCCGTGCGCAGTCGAAGGCCCCTTGTAGCGGCAACCACCCTGCCCAGCAGGTTAGTCATGCGCCTTCCCGGCGCCAGCTTGTACGATGCATCACCATGCATTGTGAAAGAAGTAAGACCAAAGTGTAGAACTTTATTGACTTGCCCATCGCGCTGTGTAAATCTGCTGGCGCGCGGCCAAGTTCCCGATTCGGAGGGCGAGTTCGGCCTAGCGACTTTATCCCTGTTCCCGTCAGGTTTGCGCCTGGTGTCACCGGGACGATGGGGAGCGCGCCCTTCGAATTGGGGAACCTGGTGGCGTTTGCGCCAGCAGTGCGATTTATCGTCCCTTGCCGTCATTCAGCCTTGCGCCCACACGGCTGGCGAGCGTGGTCTTCTGAAAAGCCCGCGCAGCCTCAAGTTGCGAATCCAGCACGACAACCTCGATGGCCTTTTCATCGAAGTGCTGGGGAAAGGGAGCAGTAAATGAGAAGGTTCTTGACCTCACTGGGTTTTGTCGCTCTTGCAAGTCCGCTTTTCGCCACCGATGGTGGTGCACCACAGATGTACCATCAGAATTACAATCCTCTGGGCAATGTCACTTTGTCGACGATCGTGGCGGCAATCCCGATCCTCACACTCCTGTATTTCATCGCCCTCCATCCGCACCGGGATAAGCAAGGCGTTAGCCATCGCGGCATCAGCGCACCTTATGCCGCCTTCTATGGTGTTGTGGCCGCTTTTCTGGTCTCATGCGTGGCGTTCCGCATGCCCTTCAAGTCGGCATTCTCAGCCTTTGCCTTTGGATCGCTCTCAGGCTTTCTGGGCATCATCTGGATCGTCCTCGCAGCCATGTTCCTCTACACGATGACGGTCATCACCGGCAAGTTCGAGATTGTCAAGGAATCGATCATCCACATCTCTTTTGACCGGCGCCTGCAGGTGCTGTTGATTGCCTTTTCCTTCGGGGCGATCATCGAGGGTACCTCCGGCTTCGGGACACCCGTGGCCATCGCGGGTGCCGTCATGGTAGGCCTCGGCTTTTCGCCGTTTGACGCCGCCGTGCTCAACCTGCTTGCCAATACCGCCCCGGTGGCATGGGGGGCAATTGGCACTCCAATCGTTACGTTGGCCCAGGTGAGCGGTCTCGATCAGCTCACCCTTTCGGCCATGGCCGGCCGGCAGCTCCCCTTCGTCTCCATTCTCATTCCTTTCTGGCTGGTGACGACTTTTGTGCTCATGCAGGGAGGCAAATTCAAGGATGCCTGGGAAGTATGGCCGGCGACTCTCTGCTCCGGAGCGTCATTCGCCATCATGCAGTTCTTCGCCTCCCAGACACAGGCTTTCCACCTGATGACCGACGTCGTGTCGGGCGTGTTTTCCGTGATCTGCACCGCCCTTTTCCTACGCTTCGTCTGGCATCCGAAGACGCGTTTTCTCCTGAGGTCCGAGCGCAAGGCGCTGGCCGCAGCAACCGGCGGCCCGACTGCAGGAGAGACCACACAGCCAGCTAAGGAGTGGACATACCCATACACCATCGGTCAGACGATATATGCCTGGTTGCCGTGGACCATCTTGATCCTCTGCTGTGCCATCTGGGGCATGCCAACCTGGAAGGCTCACCTCAATACCCTTCTTGCCGGCGTGAAGATCAACGGAATGCTGCTTGGCTCGAAGTTAGCCGGTACCCTCTCGCTGCCCACCTGGCAGATGCCCGCATTGCATAACCTGGTGCAGCGCATGCCTCCTGTGGTGCTGCCGAACGCCAAGCCAGAGGGCGCTGTTTTTGCCGTCAACTGGTTGTCCGCTGCCGGTACCGGCGTCTTTGTTGCCGCCCTGCTCACCGGCTTGACCCTGAAGTTGAGCGCCGCCCAATGGATGGAAGCGGCCGCCCGCACCCTGCGTCGCATGAAGATCCCCGTCCTGGTAATCGGCCAAGTACTGGGCCTGGGCTTTTTGACCCGCTACTCCGGTACCGATGCGGTCCTCGGCCTGGCCTTCACCAGCGCGGGTCCCATGTATCCTTTCTTCGCCGCTTACCTGGGGTGGCTGGGTGTCTTCCTGACCGGCTCCGATACCGCCTCCAATGCGCTGTTCGGAAGCCTGCAACGCATCACGGCGCAGCAGCTTCACTTGAATGAGGTCCTCATCGTGGCAAGCAACTCGACGGGCGGCGTCATGGGTAAGATGATTGACGCCCAGTCCATCATGGTCGCCTGTGCTGCCTGTTACGATGATCCTTACGAGCGTTCCCACGCTCTGGGGCCGATCTTCCGCAAGCTGTTCTGGCACTCTATAGTACTGGCCGGCATCATCGGCTTGATCGTCATGCTCCAGGCATACGTCTTCCCGGGGATGATCCCGCTACCTCCCAAGTAAAAGCGACCGTGGGTAGTGGCTCAATTGAGCCACTACCCGATTATGGCCCTGGCATTCGCTCACACCGGTCATCTCTACCCATTCTTCGGCACCCTGCTGGGATGGCTGGGCGTGGCGCTGACGGGATCGGATACTTCGTCGAACGTGCTGTTCGGCAGCCTGCAAAAGATCTCGGCGCAACAGGTTGGCGTCTCACCCGTTCTGATGTCGGCGGCCAACAGTTGCGGCGGCGTCATGGGCAAGATGATCGATGCGCAGAGCATCGTGGTAGCCAGCACTGCGACCAACTAGTACGGACATGAAGGAGACATCCTGCGTTACGTCTTCTTCCATAGCTTGGCGCTGGCCGCGCTGGTGGGGATATACGTCTACCTGCTGGCGTACGTGGCTCCGATCACTCACCTGGTGCTAAGGTAGGTCTTCGCGACGGAAGCTCGCCTTCCCCTGGCGGGCTTCCGCGTTGGCGAGTGTTGAACGAGGCACAGCCTTAGCTGTGATCGGAAGGGGCGCACCTTTAGACCCGCGGTACTTATGACCAAGACGTATTTCATCACCGCGTCGGCCTATATGCACCAGAACCTGTTCCAACGGACGGAAACGGCCGACCTGCTGATGACCACGCTCTTTCGATATCGCGACGCCGAGGAATTTATGCTCCATGAATTCGTCATTATGCCGAATCACGTTCACCTGCTGTTGTCTGTGGATGACGATCACGCAGTCGGTCGGCCGTGCAGATGATTAAGGGCGGTTTTTCGTTCGCGATGGGGAAGGCCGGGCTGAAGTTGAAGGCCGCATGGCAACCAAGCTATTACGAACATCGGGTGCGGGATGCGGAGGAATACGGTCGCATGCGGGCGTACATTCACGACAATCCGGTGCGGCGAGGGCTAGTAAGGACGGCAGGAGAATTTCTGTATTCGTCCGCTTAGGACGTCGTGGCGTCTGGACGATGTACCCGAGAGGCTAAAGCCTGAAAATCAAGAGGCAGCGTTAACGCGGCGCTGAAGCGCCGCACTACGCGAGCAAATGCGGTAGCTGGCGTTGACACAGGAACGAACTACCCAAGCGTGTCAGCGGCGGTATTGAAACGGGTCTGAGCACCGACAATACCCGATTCTGGCGGGCGTGCGAAACAATGTGATCAACATCACAGTGCGGTGTGACCCCCGCACAAGATGGTAAGCGCCTCAAGCTGATAAAACTTATAGTTCCATGACACTAGGGAACCGGCACAGAAGAGAGGCATAGGAATGCCCGAAGAAACCAAAGGAACCGACCCAGTCTCTCCTGAATCATCCTCCCCGGCGGGCGCGCCTGCGGCGCCCGGTGAGGGAGCAGGATCGGGCGGCGCCAAAGCGTCCACCGAACCATCCCCAACTTCTGTTGCACCGATAGTTCCGCCGCCAGTCGCGCTCTCCGCCGAGGCGAAGACGCCAGCCGCCAAACCCGCTGATCCCGCAAAAGCAGCCGCCGCTGAGCCTGTGAAACCAGCCACTCCTGCGACCGCCGAAAAGCCTGCTGCCCCGGTCGCGGCGAAGCCTGCCGAGCCTGCAAAGCCTGCCGCTCCGGCTGCGGCCAAGCCCGCGGCACCCGTTGCCGCCAAGCCTGCAACTCCCGCTGCCAAGCCCGCGCCCAAGCCAGAAGGTCCCAAGCCGGAGCCCTGGGAGGCAGAACTGGTCACGCGCCTGCGCAGCCAGTACGGCTCCGGGATCAAAGAGGCCAGCACCTACCTCGGGCAGAAATACCTGGTCGTGGACGGCTCGCTCGTTTACGAGATCCTGGTGCGCATGCGCCATGACGAGCTGTTCGACTACTGCGTGGACATCACCGCAGTGCATTATCCCAAGCGCGAGGCGCAGTTCGACATCGTTTACATCCTGTACTCGTTCCACCACAACCAGCGCGTGCGGATAAAGACGCAGATCAAAGACGGCGAGCATCTTCGCACCGCGGTGGAAATTTGGGAGACAGCCAACTGGCTGGAGCGCGAAGTCTTCGACATGTTCGGCATCGAGTTCGATGGGCATCCCGACCTGAAGCGCATTCTGCTGCCAGACGGATGGAAGGGCCATCCTCTGCGCAAGGATTATCCGATCCTTCAGCAGGACCAGGAATGGGTGCAGATCAACCTTGGCATCGAGAGTGGACAATGACGGACAACGCGCGCACCGATTATCTCGACCTCGATACCAAGGACGAAACTTTCCTCGATGCGACGGAGCTGGTCCTCAACATGGGGCCGCAGCATCCGTCCACCCACGGGGTGTTGCGCGTCATCCTGAAGCTGGATGGCGAGAAAGTCCTGGGCACCGAGTGCGTCATCGGCTACCTGCATCGCGGCGTGGAAAAAATTGCGGAGAACCGCACCTACGCTATGTTCAACCCGTATGTGGACCGCATGGATTATGTTGCCGCGGTCTCCAACGGGCTGGGCTACTGCGAAGCCGTCGAGAAGCTGCTGAGCGTGGAGGCCCCGCCGCGGGCGCAATACCTTCGCGTCATCCTCACCGAGTTGTGCCGGATCGCCAGCCACCAGGTATGGCTGGGCACGCACGCGCTCGATATCGGAGCGATCACGCCGCTGTTCTATTGCTTCCGCGATCGCGAAGAGGTACTGAAGATCTTCGAGAAGTATTGTGGCGCGCGCCTCACCACGCATGCTTTCCGTATCGGCGGCTGTATCTACGAAGCCTACGAAGGCTTCGAGCAGGATTGCAAGAAGTTCTGCGACGCCTTCCTGCCCAAGCTGGACGAATACGAAGAACTGTTGACCACCAACCGCATCTGGGTGGAGCGCACCAAGGGCGTGGGCATTCTGAATCCGGAAGATTGTATTGCTCTGGGCGTTACTGGTCCGGTGCTGCGCGCCAGCGGCGTGAAGTGGGACCTGCGCAAGGCTCAACCGTACGAGTCATACAAAGACTTCGACTTTGAGATCCCCACTGGACTGCACGGCGACACCTACGACCGGTATTTGGTGCGCATCGAGGAAATGCGCCAGGCCGTACGCATTATTCGCCAGGCCGTGGACGGACTGCCGCAAGGCCCGATCATGGCCAAGGTGCCCAAGGTGATCAAGCCGCCGGTCGGCGAGGTCTATCACTCCATCGAAGCGCCCAAAGGCGAGCTGGGATATTTCATCGTGAGCGACGCTTCCACGCAGCCGTATCGCATACGGGTGCGTCCTCCGTCGTTCGTCAATCTGCAAGCCCTCGACAAGATGGTGCGCGGCTTGCTGGTGGCCGACGTGGTTGCGGTCATCGGCACGCTCGACATCGTGCTCGGGGAGGTGGACCGCTAATGATCGAGTACATCAAAGGCTATCTGAGTTCGGGCACGACTCCGGGCGAAGCGGGAAACCTGTTCTGGGCCACGGTCTATATCCTGCTGGTGATCGTCGGGGTTTCGGTGGCGGTGCTCTGCATGAATTGGCTGGAGCGCAAGATTCTGGCGCACATGCAGATTCGCCTTGGTCCCATGCGCGTGGGCCCGCACGGATTGCTGCAGCCCTTCGCCGACGCGCTCAAGCTGCTGATCAAGGAAGACATCATTCCACAAGAGGCCGACAAGGTCGTGTTCTGGAGCGCGCCCGTGGTGGTGACGATGACGGCGTTTACTACGTTCCTGGTGGTGCCGTTTGGCCGCACCCACGCCGTCACCGACATGAACATCGGCGTTCTGTTTATGCTGGGTGTGTCGTCGTTGGGCGTGCTGGGCATCATCATGGCGGGCTGGTCGTCGAACTCGCATTACCCGCTGATGGGCTCGCTGCGCTCTAGCGCGCAGATGGTCTCGTACGAAATTGCCATGGGGCTGGCGATTGTCTCGGCCGTGCTCATGACCAGCCTGCAGACGGGCACCGGCACGCTGAGCATGATCGGCATTGTCGAATCGCAGGCCAGCCAGCACACCTGGTTCATCTTCAAGTTT
>Ga0208079_1000774_pt1 | contig 17536 bp, 19 predicted proteins | sample NGESurdeep092012_5_FD_184474 | JGI IMG/M metagenome (GOLD analysis project Ga0208079, IMG submission 184474) | Arctic peat soil microbial communities from Barrow, Alaska - NGEE Surface sample 210-2 deep-092012 (SPAdes) | ecosystem: Environmental > Terrestrial > Soil > Wetlands > Peat ... | reverse complement strand
ACTCCAGGATTGACCGCAGAGGCTGCACTTCAAATCCGAAGACCTGCCCGGCATTCTCCAGCAACTGCGGCTTCGCCTGTGGCGGATTTTCTCCCACTGCGATCAGAGCATGGCGGAACAGCGTTAGAACGGATGTGATCGATTTTGCCAGCACGGCGCGAAGTTCGTCTTCGTTGTCAGGACTCAGCAGCAAGTGGTGGCGCAACCGCAGCAGTGTCGTCCGCAGTTCGTGTTCCACCTCGATCCGGTGCAGGTTCATCGGTACATCGATTGCTGTCACTACATCCTGGCCGAACAGCGTCTTGTGGGAGCGCTGCATGTCGAGCAGCTCAATCGCGAAGACATCGGCGGACTCACGCAACTCGTCGAGCGTCATGATCATCGGCGGGCGCAGCTTCTCTTCCCGACTCCACCACTGCAGGACCGCTGAGATCGCCGCAAACGACGCCGCCTGCAAGTGCTGCAACACAACCAGCACGTTCACGTCGGAGAACTCTTCATGAAAGTCTGCGCGGGCCGCGGAACCATACAGAACAACGGACACCAGATTCTCGCCGCACGCCTGCTGCAATCGGGTAACCAGTTCCTGTAGTTTGTTTTCCGGTTTCTTCATCGATTGTCACTCCCAGCGTGGTAGTTCACCAACTGCCGCCCGCGCCACCACCGCCGCTCAGGCCGCCACCAAAGCCGCCGAAGCCTCCAAATCCACCGCCGCCGCCCGAGTAGCCTCCGGAGCTACCGCCAAACCCGCCACCCCAGCTACCTCCACGGCCCCCCAAGGCGCTCCCCAACAAAAACCAGGGAAGAGCGGATCCACCGCCTCCACCCGATCGTGGACCGCGACCGTTGCCTCGCACCGAGCGCGAAAGAACGCGGACGACAACGAAAATGATCACGATGATCAGCAGCGGGATCCACCACGACGTTTCCCCTGCGGGCGCGCTCGGCTGGGAGGCCGGCACGCCATTCAACTGCACACCCTTGTCCGCTGCTATCAGTTGGGCCACACGCGTCGTACCCAGGAGTACAGCAGCGCTGTAGTCTCCGTTGCGTAGATCGGGCACCATCTCCCGCCCGATGTCCCCTGCGCGAGCATCGTTGATCACCGGCTCTAACCCGTAGCCAACCTCAATCTTGTACTGGCGCTCCTTAGGCGCAATTAAAAGCAGAACGCCACGGTTCTCCTTCTTCGATCCGACACCGAGCTGCTTAAACAGATCGGCCGCGTAGTCTTCCTTGCTGCGGCCATCGAGGGAGTTTACGGTCACCACCGCAATTTGAGCGGCTGTCTTTTGCTCGACCTCGGCGCACAGCGTCTCCAGCTTGGCCTTGGTCGCGGGATCAACGACGTGCGCGAGATCGGTGACGTAGCCCTGTGGACGAATATCCGCGATCTTCTCTGCCCCTGCGAAGGAACACCAAGCTAACAGCAGCACAACCAGCAGGGCGAATTTGACACGCTTTGGCATGAGTTATCGCTGACATTGCATCGGCGTAAGTACCGTAGAGAATGCAGGACGCAGTGTCAAGGAACGCTGTATTACAGGATGCTACTTGGCACCACTCGCGCGATACGCGTCGGGCCCGCCGTAGCTTAGTCGTCACGCCGGCCAAGTTTCGGCAGCCGTTTCCGGCAGAAGGCTGCCGCGAATATCTTCCAGACGGTGATGCCGAGTGGAAAGCTTGCGCGTTCTGATCGGACATTGTTTTGGAGCGTCTACAAATCACAATCCTCCAGTTGCGTCAAACCCCCAGAACAGGATATTGTCTCCGCGCACACTCAGGAGGGGCGAAGCGATGCGATTGAATTGGGGTGCCGTGGTGTTGGCAGGCATTGTGGACTGGATACTTGGGGCGGTGTGGTTCACGGCCTTCCGAGCGCCGTGGCAGGCGGGCACGCGCATCCCGCCGGAGGAATTGCAGGCGTACATGGCCCATCCGGACTTCTGGCCCTATATCGTCTCACTAGTCTGCAGCCTCTTGATCGCCTACGTCATCGCCCGGATCTTAACTGGCTACCTAACGCACAGTCTGTTACGCGGGATCAGCATCGGCATCCTAGTGGGCTTGGCGGCCGCAATTGCTATGATCACCGAAATGGTCTTTGAAATTCGCACGGTGTCCTTCATTATGATCTCCGCCGCCTACCCGCTGCTCGGCTGCATTTTGATGGGAGTGATCGTAGGCGTCTGGAAACCAAAAGCAAAGGCCGAACTGAGTTCGGCGCCGGCTTCACGATGAAGATCGAGGGGAAAATCGTTCCGGGTTACCTGAAGGCGCTAAGCGGCCTGGACCAACTACCCGGCCCTAACGGCGAGCGCTCCGTAGAGTTGTTTCGGCACGGTACGCTAACAGTGAAGCTGTACGCGCCGCGCGGCACCGATAAACAGCATCCGCACAGCCGCGACGAGATCTACGTGATCGCGTCGGGCACGGGACGCTTTCAACGTGGGGCCGAAGAGTTTTCGTTCGGACCGGGCGACGTGTTGTTCGTGGCCGCCGGCGAGCCACATCGCTTCGTGGAGTTCACCGACGATTTCGCGACATGGGTATTCTTCTACGGCCCGGAGGGCGGAGAGGCAATCCGCGAGAAAACCTAAGCTACGGACCTCCAGGGATGCAGGCGGATATCTTTTGCTCGTGGTTCGCCGTTTCGGCTGGCGGGGGCTGTTCTAGGTTCGTTGTTCGTGGGGGGCGGCGCGTTCCTCCAGCCGCTTCACCCGCTCTTCCAGATGCAGGGCTACGAGCAAGGACGTGTGCCGGCGCTCAGCCCGGACGTCCACGTCGCCGATCGCCTGCTTAAGGTCAGCGAAACCCGAATCGACTCTTTTCTCCAGCGCCTCGACGCGCACACTCAGGGCTTTCAGGTCCGGCGTCACCAGGTCCTGCAGCAGCTTGCGGGTATCGTCAATCGTACCCATGGTGCCTCATTATATTCTCCGAAAAACCTGAGTCGCAACGAGTAAGATTCCCCTATTTCCCGGCATAGCGCACTCGCCAGATCGAATTCGACCCATCGTCAGTTACCAGCAACGATCCGTCCGGAGCCACCGTCACCCCGACTGGACGTCCCCAAACTTGCCCATTGGAAAGCACGAAGCCGGTGAGGAAGTCCTCGTATTCGCCGCTCGCCTTTCCGGTCTGATGCCGTGGCACGCGGATGACTTCGTATCCCACGCGCACGCTCTTGTTCCACGAGCCATGCTGCGCAGCGAAGATGTCGCCCTGGTATTCCGCGGAAAATTGCTTACCCTCGTAGAACGTCATCTCGAGTGACGCATTGTGAGGCTGCAGCAACACATCGGGCACAATCGTTTTGTCCTTCAGTTCGGGATGCTTGCCCTTCAAACGGGGGTCCGGGTTGCCGCCGGTATAGTAGTACGGCCACCCATAAAAACCGCCAGCCTGCACGTGGGTAATGTAGTCGGGCACGAGATTGTCGCCCAGGCCGTCACGCTCGTTCACCGAACACCACAGCTCGCCGGTTTTGGGATCGATTGCCAGCCCCCCGCCCGCGTTGCGCATGCCATAGGCATACACGCGCTGGTTGGAACCATTGGGATCCATGACCAAAATATCGGCGCGGTTTTTCTCCGCAGGATGCGTGTCGGGGTCATCGACATTTGAGGCAGAGCCGACAGCGACGAACATCTGCTTGCCGTCTGGCGAGAAAACGATGTTGCGAGTCGAGTGTCCGCCGCCGCTGGGCAGGTCGGCGACGTGCTCCGGCTTTCCCGCCGCCTTCAGGTCGCCGCTGTGATAAGGGAAGCGCAGCACGGCGCCGGTGTCGCCAACATAAACATATTCCGGGTTCGGTCCTGGAGGATAAAAGGCGATGCCGTATGGCTCGTCGAGCCCCCTCGCGAAGGTCGCTGTCTGTCCCGGCTTTCCATCGGCGGTGATGCCGCGGAAAATCGTGATCTCACCCTTGTGAGTTTGGGCGAGAAAGATATCGCCGTTGGGCGCGGCGATGATCTTGCGCGGCTCATCGAGGCCAGTGGCAAACAAATCGACTTTGAAGCCCGCCGGCGCCTGCGGCCACGCATTCTTTGGGCGGTCCACAATGCGAGCCCAGCTCGACGCGGATTTCGTTGCGTAGGGCGCAGGCAGGTCCTTCGCGGTGATCTTATGGATCGTGCCAGGTTTTTCGTAACGGTAGTCGGTGAACGGCCCTTGCGGCGGAGCCGCCGATTGCGCACTCTTGCCGCCTTGAGCGCACGCAGGGGAAGTTGAAAACAGAAGGACAAACAGCAGGGGTGCAGATGAATTCCAAGTTATCTTCATGAGTTCTCGAGTCGCTCCGGCATTGTCAGTACTGGTCTGGGCGCCCCTAACGGTTGCCCGAGTGGGCCGCGCACTTGTTCAATTAGATGAACCAGACAGAGCTTCGTATACGAAAAAAAGGGACAGCTTTCTCGATAAGGGCGTAGAGCGAACGCTCGGGCAAGCTGCGGCGTGTCGCGTAATTCGACTCGCTGACCGAAAAGGAAGGATAATGACGGCATAGGGGTGCCGAGGCTATGACGATCCAAATTGAACTTAACCCGGAAATTGTGGAGCGGCTTGTCGCAGAAGCCCAAGCGCAAGGCATCGCGTTGGAAGAGTATGCGGAACGGCTGCTGCGGGAGGCAATTGCGGAGCACCCGGAACCTCAGGGGCGGCTGTCTGTTGAAGAACTCCACGTCATGCTCAACGAGATCGCCGAAGGCTCGGATAAGTTGCCGAACCTGCCAACCGCGGCATTCACTCGTGAAAGCTTTTACGAGGACCGTCGCTGAAAATGGCCGGCACGCCCTACCTGATTGACAGCAACATCCTGATCCGCTGGGTACAGCCCAGCGACCCTGATTATCCAATCGTTGAGTCTGCTCTTGAGGCGCTGGCCAACCAAGGAGCGCTCCTCTGCTACACCTCACAGAACGTCGCTGAGTTCTGGAACGCCTGCACACGACCAGCGGACCGGAATGGGTATGAGCTTTTACCGCAGGAGGCTGACCGGCGCGCACGGTTGTTTGAGTCGCGGCTTCGGCTACTCGCGGACAATTTGGCAATTCATCAAGAGTGGCGCCGGTTAATCGTGACCCACAACGTCTCAGGGGTTCGAGTTCACGATGCGCGCCTGGTTGCCGCGATGAGGGTGCACCGTCTCAAGCGCATCCTAACCTTCAATGAGAAGGACTTCGCTCGTTTCGCTGACATCGAAGCGATTCACCCGAGGGCATTTTCCTAAAGAAATCGCTGACACAATGCCGGCCCGAGCGAAGCTCTCGATGTTTAATCAAGACGCGTCGACATCGTCTTCGGCACTGGATGTCAAGAACCCTCCAGCAGGCCAGTTGCAGAACCTCGGTAAGAGGTCTAGATTGTTGGGCAAGTAGTCGGGTGGGTCGTGTTCAGCCTCAGTTTCATCCTCATCATCGCGGGCTTGGCTTTCGGTGGCGCGACGACGCTCATCGGATTTGGCGGTCTGCTGGGAGCTTCGTTTCACCGCGCCTTGGGAACTCCCTTGCCTCTGCCGACGATTCATAACCCCCACGAACGGCGTCTCTACATCTATGTCGGTCTGGCAGGGTTCGTGGTGTGGGTTAGCGCCTTCCTCTATAGCCTGAAGATCGCGCCGTAGTGCTGTGAATATCATTCTGACGGAGCGTGCCTCCTGGTTGATTTTCATCCCTATGGATGGGCGACAGGACCATATAACACTCACAATGACAGCTCCTAGTTCGGGTTCGCTCAAGCATCTCCCATCGCGGCAAGTACTTCATCGGCGACGGCTGCGGCTTCTACCGCTGGTCTGACGTCATGGACGCGCACGATATGGGCCCCGCGCAGGATGCTGGCGACCATCGCAGCCAGCGATCCAAACAGGCGATCCTGCGGCGGCGCATCTTTGCCGGCCTGCTTGCCGATTGTGCGCCCCACGAATGATTTGCGCGAGGTCCCCGCCAGCAGCGGAAATCCAAGCCGGTGCAATTGATCGAGATGCGCCAGCAGCGGATAGTTTTCCTCGAAATTCTTGCCGAAGCCAAAACCGGGATCGAGCACGATGCGTGTCCGCTCCACGCCGCCCGTCAAGGCAATCAGCAACCGATTGGCGAGGTCATGCTCCACCACGGCGGTGATATCAGGGTCGCGGGGAAGATTGCGCCATTTCTCCGGTTGTCCACGCGTGTGCATCAGCACCACTCCGCATTGCAACTGGGCGCACGTCCGCCCCATCTCAGGGTCCCACTGAAAGCCGCTGACATCGTTCACGATCTCTGCGCCTGCGTCCACGGCTGCGCGGGCTACGCCTGACTTGTAGGTGTCTGCCGAAATGACCGTTCCCGGCCGCGCTCGCAGGATGCCTTGCAACACCGGCATCACCCGCCGCAGTTCTTCCTCCTCCATGACCACCGGCCGTACCTTGGCGTTTGCCTCGTCCCCTGCAATTCGCGCTCCCGGACGAGTGGACTCGCCACCCAGATCCAGAATGTCCGCTCCCTCGTCCAGCATCTGCAATGCGCGTTGCACCGCGCGTTCCGGCTGAAGAAATTCTCCTCCGTCGGAGAACGAATCCGGGGTGACGTTCAGAATTCCCATGACGAGAGTTCGTCGGCCCAACTCCAGCGTCCGGGACCGTACCTGCCAGCGAAAATAAGGCCGCATGAAACGATTGTAATTGAGCCGCAAAGGCGCGGGATTGCTCGTGCAGAATGAAATACGGCAGCCTTGCCTGCCGGTGCTAGAATCCGAGTAGTAGTTCCATGTGCCGGGTTCGCAATCTCGCCGTCTTAGCCCTAGTATTCGCGCTGCTCTCACCGGCTTTTGCCGCCACCAACAAGCGCGACAAAAGGCAGAGTACGGAGAAGAAGCTGGCTTCCCAGATCGAGCAGATCCTCAGCGATCCCGAGGCTGCGCGCGGATTTTGGGGTATCTATGCGGTTTCGATGGACAGCGGCAAACCGCTCTACGCCCTCAACCAGGACAAACTGTTTACGCCTGCATCGAACACTAAGCTGTTCACGACGGCGGCCGTCTTTGGACTGATCGGGCAGGACTATCGCTTCAAGACCACCGTAGAAACCTCGGGCACGCTCGACAAGTACGGACGGCTCAACTCCGACCTGGTGCTGGTGGGACGCGGCGATCCTAATCTCTCTGGACGAACGCTTCCCTACAACATGCACACGGAACGCAAGACGCCGCCGATCCAGGTCTTGCAGAATCTGGCCGAGCAGCTTGTCCAGCAGGGGTTGAAATACATTGACGGCGACGTCGTGGCCGACGACTCGTACTTCGTCTTCGAGCGCTACGGCGAGGGCTGGTCGCAAGACGATCTGGCGCGGGAATGGGGGGCACCGGTTTCGGCGCTGACCATCAACGACAACGTCATCTTTGTGAACATCATGCCAGCCGACCGGCCAGGCGAGCGCGCGTTCCTTACCGTCACCCCGTTTCCCGAGTATTACAAAATCGATAACCGGGTGATGACCACGCCGCAAGGGACGGGGCCGCGCACGGTGTCCATCAACCGCGAGCCCGGCTCGAATCAGCTCACTTTCTGGGGCAACATCCCGCAGGACGACCCCGGCTTCGGGGAAGCCCTGGCCATCGAAGATCCCGCCGATTTCGCAGCCAGACTCTTCCGGCAACTGCTGGAGGAGAGGGGCGTCACCATCTATGGGCGGGCACGCACGCACCACACCGAACTTGCGTCGACGCAGACATTCAGCGTCACCTCGATGGCTTCGGGCGGCGGCGATAGGACACGACCGCCCAATCCTGCGCCGTCGGTACTGGCCAGCTATCAGTCGCAGCCGGTCGCGCAAGACCTGCGGATCATCAATAAGGTGAGCCAGAACCTGCACGCCGAGCTGATGCTGCGCTTGTTAGGCAAAGAGAAGGGCACATCGGGCTCAATTCAGGGGGGACTGGAGGTCCTGCGCGGTTTCCTGATTCGTGCTGGGATCAAACCGGAACAGTTCGTCTTTCTGGACGGCTCCGGACTGTCGCGCGAGAACCTGGTCACTCCCGATGCCGTGGTTGCGATTTTGCTTTACTGTCATAAGCAACCCTGGGGACAGCTCTACGAAGACACCCTGCCCATCGCTGGAGTGGATGGATCGCTCTCGGAACGTTTTCGCACCACGCCAGCTATGGGCCTGATCCATGGCAAAACGGGGTCGCTCGCACACGTGTACTCGCTCGCGGGCTACGCCACCACCCAGCGCGGGGAACACATCGCGTTCTCTATCATGACCAACAACGACACTATGCCTGCCAAGAAAGCGCTCGACACGATTGACCAGATCGTGGAGAAGATGGTCGAAGACAAAAAGTAGCTGCTTGCCTGAAGTAGTAAACATTTCTGCGTCTCATGTAACCGGCACTGACAATCGTGTACAACAGTATCTTGCAGTTATATCGACCCACTAACAAAGAAGGAGCACGCACCGCCATGATTGAACGACTCAAGGAAAGCTTTGGGGGAGTACTGGGCTTCAAGGTCGTCGGCAAGCTGACCGCCGAAGACGTCAAGGCGTTTGAGCCGCAAATCGAAATCGTGATTGCCCAGCGCAAGCACAAGCCGATCGGCATCCTCGCCGACCTTTCGCAGATGCACGGCGCCGACTGGAAAGCGCACTGGGAGGAAATGCGGTTTCTGCAGAAGCACACCGACCACATCGCGCGCATGGCGGTCGTGGGCGCCGATAAGTGGGAAGAGATTGTGGCGATCGTCACCGCGGGCGCAGCCATTCTTGAGGCCGAGACGCGCTACTTCGATAGCTCCGAAATCCTGCACGCCTGGGAGTGGGTACGCACGGCGAAGCACGCCGAGGACGTTCCCGTCCGCCAGATCTCGCCTGGAACAGGGATCTGGAAGGATTACCATCCGGAGTGGATGGGGCTGTAAGTAGGAATTCTGCCAGCAGCGAGCTTCACAGCTCCTGCCAGTTATTGACAATAACTGTCACCACTCCTTAGACTAGCCTCATGGAAATGACATCGCTCAACGTCTCCCTGCCCAAGGTCCTCAAAGAATATGTCGAAGGTCAGGCTACCGCGGACGGTTACAGTACGCCCAGTGAATACATTCGTGAACTGATCCGCGATGACCGCAAGCGTCAGGCTACGGAGAAGCTGGAGGCCGCCCTATTGGAAGGGCTCAATTCCGGCCCGGCGAAAGAGATCACTTCGGCTAAATGGGCACAAAAGCGAAGCTCCCTGCGCCAACGTCACAAGCCTGCCAGGATCACAGGTTGAAGCGTGCAATCCTGGTTCGACGGGCTGCGGAGCGGGACCTCGATGAACAAGCCGAGTACTTGGCTATCCAGGGCAACGTCGAAAGGGCGCTACGCTTCTACCGGGCGGCGGAGGTAACCTTCGAGCTATTGGCTAGCCGGCCCTGGATAGGCAAGGTCAACCAATTCCGCAGCCGCTTCCTCACCAATGTCAGGACGTTTCCGCTGAAAGGGTTCCCTAAACACCTCGTCTTCTACCTGCCGATTGAGCATGGAGTTGAGATCATCCGTGTTCTGCACGGAGCCCGCGACCTCGAAATCCTGCTTCAGGAGTGAATAGCGACAAAGCGGCTCGCCGGGCTTATCATCGAGGCTTGGATATGTGCTGCTGGTCACGCCCGAATCGCGCTACACAACACGGCATCTACTGAGAATCACTTTCTGAGAGGACGCACTTATGGCTACGACAACTACTCCCGCCCGGGAAGGAACTCGCATTTCCGCGACCATCAATAACGCCCAGATTCCCACCACATTCAAGAACGAACCATCGGTTGATTTCACCAATCCCGAGAACGCGCGCCGTATGCGTGCTGCCATCGAGAAGGTCCGCAACGAACTGGGCCGTGAGTACGACCTCGTCATCGGCGGCCGCCACCTGAAGACCGCTGAAAAGACGAACTCGATCAATCCAGCGAAGCCGTCGGAGATTGTCGGCATTCACCAGGCGGCGGGCGCGAGTGAGGTTGAGCCCGCGATGCAGGCCGCGTTGAAGGCATTCGAGACCTGGAAGTTTTCCTCGATCGAGGAGCGCACCAACCTGCTGTTCCGGGTGAGCGCTCTGCTGCGCGAGCGCAAGTTTGAGTTGATGGCGTGGATGATCTTCGAGGTGGGCAAGAACTGGGCCGAAGCCGATGGCGACATCGCCGAACTGATTGACTTCTGCGACTTCTACGCCCTGGAAGCGCTGCGCCTCTCCAAGGCCGAGGCGCCGGTGCAGTTGCCTGGCGAGCGCGACTACTTGCGCTACATCCCGCTGGGCGTGGGCGTGGTGATTCCGCCGTGGAACTTTCCCGGCGCCATCATGGGCGGCATGACCCTGGCGTCCATTGTGAGTGGCAACACGGTCATCCTGAAGCCCTCGAGTGACTCGCCCACCATCGCCGCGAAATTTTTCGAGCTCCTGGAAGAAGCCGGCCTTCCCGACGGTGTGGTCAACTTCTGCCCGGGCCACGGCAACAGCTTCGGCAACGCCATCGTCGAGCATCCCAAAACGCGCTACATCGCGTTCACCGGATCGAAGGAAGTGGGCCTGCACATCAACCAGCGCGCCGCGGTGCAACAACCCGGCCAGATTTGGATCAAGCGCACTATCCTGGAGATGGGCGGCAAGGATTCCATCGTGGTGGACACCGACGCCGATCTCGATTCAGCGGTTGAGGGCGTGGCGGTATCGGCGTTTGGCTTCACCGGGCAGAAGTGTTCGGCGTGCTCGCGCGCCATTGTGGATGAGCGCGTGTACGACAAATTTCTGCAACGCCTGAAGGAGCGCGTGGAGAAAATCACAGTTGGCGACCCCACGCAGAACCCGGCGATGGGCCCGGTGGTCAACGAGAAATCGATGCAGTTGATTCTGGGCTATATCGAGAAGGGCATCGCGGAAGGTGGCCGCCTGATTACTGGCGGCGCGCGCGCCACCGAAGCCGGCGATGGCTTCTTCATCCAGCCCACTGTGATTGCCGATGTCGATCCCATGGCGACGATTTCGCAGCAGGAAATCTTCGGTCCGGTGCTGGCGGTGATCAAATCGCGCGGCTTCGAACATGGCCTCGAAATCGCCAACAACACCGAATTCGGCCTGACCGGCGCGGTCTATACCACGTCGGAAGACAAGATCGAGGCGGCCAAAGAGCAGTTCCACGTCGGCAACCTGTACATCAATCGCAAGTGCACAGGAGCGATGGTGGGCGCGCATCCCTTCGGCGGCTTCAATATGTCGGGCACCGATTCGAAAGCCGGAGGCCCGGACTACCTGTTGCTGTTCACCCAGGCAAAGTCAATTGGAGAGAAGATTAGACGATAGGGGCTAGGGGCTAGGGGCCGGGGAGAAAATCTCCGGCCATTTTATTGTCGAGGGATGGGCAGTCGACCGGAGAATCACGCAGCGGGAACAACCGCAGATCCTTCGACTGCGCGCCCGCCCGACCTGCAAAAAAGGCGGGTCGGAAAGTCTTTGCGGGCACTCCGCTCAGGATGACAGTGAGCACACCCGCAGACGCTCACGCGCGGGATTCATTCCGGCCGGATACCGATGGCCGCCATCATGCGTCCGGTCTTGCCGAACTCGGCGCGGTGCGAGAAGAAACGCGTCGTGTCGCACGCGGTACATCCGTCGATAATACTGATGTGCTCTGCGGGTATGCCGGCCTCCTCGAGCTGGCGACGGCTGGCCTCGACCAAGTCGAGGTGCAGTTCGGGACCAAGCTCGCTGTGACCGGGAGCTCTCGCTGTCAGGAACAACATGGGATAGCGGACGTGAATGGCGTTAGCGTCGAAGACCTCTTCGAAGAGATCGCCGCTATAGGGGAATTGCGAGTCGAACTCAGCCCGCACCTCGGGGCCAACCTGATAACAGCAGCGCCGGATGGACGGCCCGATAACAGCGCGCAGGTCCCGCGGCACGCTGCCAAACTGCCTCCGCATTTCGCCCACGCCCTTCTCCACGACGCGGGCCACGGTTCCGCGCCATCCCGCATGAAATGCGCCAATAACGCGGCGCTTCACGTCAGCTACTAGCACAGGAACGCAATCGGCGGTCTTGATCGCCAGCAGCAATCCCGGTGTGTCAGTGATGATCCCGTCCCCCGCGAGAGGCCCGCGCGGCGGCGCGCCCACCCGATGAACCACCGCCGAGTGCATCTGCTTCAATTGCACCAGCGGCCAGGTGCCGCCGGAGCCTTCGGTCGACGCACCCAGAGCTTCGAGAAACAGCCTGCGGTTATGTGCGACATTCTCCTTGGTGTCCGCGGGGGTGAGGCCGAGGTTCAAGGTTCGTCCGCCGTAACAAGTGGAAACTCCGCCCCGTCGTGTGCTGAATCCATGCACCAGCCACGGCACGCCCGTGAGGCTTGGTGCGCGCAAAATCTCGATCGCACTCCCGGTTGCGGATGCGGGTTTACCCGGCCGAGATTTCTGTCGCGGGGGATGAGGATTGGGGGTAGGGCGCGCGGGCACGGCTCTATTCTAGAGGAGATTCGCAGTTGCTGTGCCGCGCGGTCCCACCGTGATCCTGGCAGCAATTAGGGGTCCTTCGACTCGCTGTGCTCGCTCAGGAGGACAGACAGAAAAGCAGATCCTTCGACTACGCGCCCGCCCGACCCGCAAAAGCAGCGGGCCGGAAATCCTTTGCGGGCGCTCCGCTCAGGATGACAATTCAATGTTCATGAATGATGCAGCTTAAGAGACTGTGTCTGCGTCCCGGCGGGTCGTTTTGATGAACTGGAGTCAGCTTCAGCGCTTCTACAAATCTCGCTCATAGCCCACCCGAGAAGTTTTTCAGCTACGGTTCATCCCATCAGGATGCCGCCGTTGACCTTCAGCACCTCGCCGGTAATGTAGCCGGCCTCTTCCGACGCCAGAAATTTCACCGCATGCGCTACGTCGAGATCGGTTCCGCCATGTCCCAGCGGAATGTTCTTCAGGATATTCTCTTTCAATTCGGGGGAAAGTGCGGCGGTCATGGAGGTCTCGATGAATCCCGGCGCAACCGCGTTGACGGTGATGTTGCGCGAACCCACCTCGCGCGCAACCGCCATCGTCAAGCCAATCAATCCCGCCTTCGACGAGGAATAGTTGGCCTGCCCCACCTGCCCAATTTGGCCGAAGATGCTGGTGATGTTGATAATTCGCCCCCAGCGCTGCTTCAGCATGGAGCCGATCACCGCCTGAATCAGCAGAAACGGGGCGGTGAGGTTGGTGTTGATGACGTCGTCCCAATCGGCACGCTTCATGCGCATGATCAACTGATCGCGCGTGACCCCGGCGTTGTTCACCAGAATGTCGATCTTGCCGAAGCGCGCAATGGCGGCCTTCACTCCGGCCTTGATCTCCTCTTCCTGGATGACGTCCATCTTAAAGACCGCGGCCTCGCCGCCTTTGCCACCGATCTCCTGGGCCAGTTGCTCCAGCTTTTCCTGATTGCGCGCGCACAGCGCGACCTTGGCCCCTGATTCGGCTAGAACCAGCGCGCAGGCGCGTCCGATCCCCTGCGACGCACCGGTGACGAGCGCGATCCGGCCTTCCACTCCTGCCATGAAGCCTCCGTGTTAGAGCAAGGAGGATTATAACCACCATCGCGAATTCCAGCGGAACGCGCTTTGTGATACGGCATGCTGTGAGTTCCATTAGACGCTGGTTTTGAGGAGTGGTCGGGAAGCAGTAACATTGTAAATGATTAGAGTGACGTCATGCCAACCGCCAAAAAGATACGAAGCCTCGGCGACTTTATGAACGAGGTGAGCCTCCACCGCGAGAGGTGGAGAGTTGAGGAGGACAAAGAGCTGTGGTTCCGTGGTGAGAGCAGGGAGTACCGAAGTCCTCTTCGTCCTGAACTTTACCGGCCCCGGCAAGATACATCGAGCGGAGATGATCTTCCACTTAAACCTATCTCTGATCTCTTGAGAATTGAAAATAATTTGCACGAGGATTTTCAGCGCTGTGCTGTTCAACTTTCCGACGAGAAAAAGGAGGATGAGGACTGGGAGTGGGATTCGTATTTTCTGATGCAGCATCACGGAGGCCCCACGCGACTCCTCGACTGGTCGGACGGCGCGCTGATGGCCTTGCATTTCGCGCTGCGCAACAAGAGAAGCGACTCGGATGATGCGCATGTGTATGTGCTGGAGCCTTACCGACTGATAGAGCGCATCGAGGCCCTTCCGGACATTGAGGTTCTCAAGCAGAATTGGAAAGCATATGTCGAAAAACACCCGTCATATGAGCTTTCGGAAGATGAATGGGATTATTCTTACTTACCTGCTGATGAAGACGACCTTGCAGAGTTATATGTGCCCGCTCCGCCTTTGGTTTTGGACTTTCCGCATATCACACGCCGAGTAGCCGCCCAACGGAGCCGATTCATAGTTTTTGGTACCGACCCGGATTGGCTGGCCGTGGAGTTTCGCAAACCCGACTCCTGCATAGAGGAAATCACTATCAACTCTAATTCACGGCACAGAATCAGACAGCAGTTGAGAGATAGCGGGATCACCGAGTCTGTCATCTACCCAGACCTTGACGGCCTAGACCGGGAGATGAAGCAGCTTTGGGAAGATCGTAAGTAGCCCATTACCGCAGCCGCTCCGGCGCCCAGAATAGGACCTTCAGCTCACGGGCAAAATAAACCAGCTCCGGCTGCGGGGGAAGCTGGACGCCCGCAGGCTGGGCCATGGTGTTCAGCTCCACTTCAAATGTAGCTTGCTGCAAGTCCCACGGCAGATGGTGAATCTCGCTTCGGTAGAGCCGTTTGCGACTGAAGGCATAAAGGCAATAACGCTCGGTGAGGAAGTGCTCGATCGAGCCTGGCCGTGCGTGGAACCTGTCCGACGCCGGGCCGTAGGAGCAGCGGAGTTCCGCAGGCTTCGGTCCGTGTTGCCGTTTCGAAACGCATTCGAGCCTCGGCCCGCCTTGCCCTTTCACCTTCATCGAGGCCTGCCAATAAGGCAGACGGTAGAAGACGCGTGCGCCCCAGACCGCCGACAAGTTGCTGGCATCGAGGCTGAAGAAATAAATACCCGGCTTGCCGTCGTAGGTGACGTAGGTCCGCACGTTGATCTCGGAGAAGTGTGACAGCCAGGGCAGGGATGGAACTCCCGGCGGGCGCAGATGATTGATCCAGAAGGGCGTGACTGTGATCCACGCGCGTTGCTTGTAGGTGTCGAGGGTAAGCACGTCCGGGACGAGCGGGCGAATCGCTTCTGGCGCAACTGCGTAATGCAGGAAGAGCAAATCATTCCAGCGCTGTGTCATGATCCACGGCGCCATGGGCGCGGGCCAGGGGCGATGCGCGGTGGCAAAGAGAATGGAATCGGCGCCGACCCATTGCGTCCGGCTATCGTCTTGTCCGGACAGGCTGTCGGTGGTGGACGAGGGAGTACGCAAGTGAGTGGTCACGGCTGACCGGCAGGGCGCTGGTTCAGGGCGACCGACGCACTAAGCGGCTGAGCCTCGTACTGCCGGTGGAAGACGTCAACCACCGCCCGGCCCACAAAACGCGCCTGCGCTCTGCTATGCAGGTGGACTGGCAGGGTGAAGTGCCGGTTGCCGACAAATTCCATACCGCATATGATTCACGGCAATGTCATTAAGTTCCAAACCCAACGACGAAACTCGCGACGTTCCCCATCACGAGCCCAGCACTGAAGTCTATGCCGTTCATGGGGCCGACCCGGAAGTGCTGGCCTATGGCATGGCAAAGTATTCGCGCTCAGCACTTTCCATGCGAGAGTCGCTGGCCGAACTGAATGAGCAAAAAGCCGAAAAGTTCCTTAACACGTTCTACTTTCAGTACGGACATCGCAGCATCGCGGATTTGGCACACCTGGCTCTTGCCATCGAGCGACTGTCGATTCTTGCTGCGACCATAGCGGTCGACGAACCGCGTTGGGACGGACAGGAACGTTCCACCCGCTATCAGGATTTTCAGAAGAGCGGATATTTTGTTCCCGATTTTGCGCAGGACGCCAGCGCCCGCGCCCTCTATCGCGAGACCGTTGACGTGCTCTTCGCTGAATATCGTCACTTCTCCGAGGAGATGTTCCGCTATCTGCGGGACCGCACCCCCAAGCCGGTGGAGATGAAGCCGGACGCCTACGAGCGCACTCTGCGCGCCCGCGCTTTCGACATTTCGCGCTACCTGCTGCCACTGGCAACGAACACTTCGCTGGGTCAGATCGTCAGCGCACGTACTCTGGAAACGCAGGTGTCGCGATTATTGTCAGACACACACGCGGAGGTCCGGAGACTGGGAGAGCTGCTGAAACAGGCTGCACGCGATGCCTCTTACAACGTGAGCCACGCCAGCGCGCGCGAACTGGTGCAGGGGATCCAGCGCGAGTGTCCGGCGATTGCCGAACGCGCCAGTGAATTTCTTCTGCGGGATGTCCGGGTAGCGCCGACGTTGATGAAGTACGCCGAACCCAGTTCCTACGAGATCGAAACTCGTTGCGATTTGACCGCAGCGGCGGCGGAACTGCTTGCAGGGGTGGCCATCCAGCCCGCGCCTTTGGTTGATCTGCTGGACGACGATCTCCTGGAGATCGAACTGGCGACGACGTTGCTCTACCAATACTCGCACCATTCGTATCGGCAGATTCGCCAGGTTGTAGAGGCTCTTCCGGAAGCGCAGCGCCGCGAGGTGATCGACCTCGGTCTTCGCCATCGCGGCCGTCACGACGAGGTTTCGCGCGCCTATTGTGCCGGTCAGCAATTCCGCTTCGACATCCTGATGGACATCGGTGGCTTCCGCGACATGCATCGCCACCGCCGCTGCGTGCAGATTGTGCAAGGCTACACGGCTGCGCACGGATACGACATGCCGCCGGAGATCGATTCGGCTGGTCTGACCGACCGCTACGATTCCGTGATGGAGCGCGCGCGGGATGTTGTGGCTCAGTTGGCCGCGCGCGATGCTGCCGGCGCAGAGGAGCAGTCGCAATACATCATCCCGCTGGCTTTTCGCAAGCGCACGCTGTTCAAGATGGACCTTTCCGAAGCAATCTACATCAGCGAACTGCGCACCGGCGCAGCCGGTCACTTCTCCTATCGCAACGTTGCGTATGCGATGTATGAGGCGGTGGCGCAGCGTTATCCCGCGCTGGCGAAGTACTTCCGCGTCACCGACGTGCGCGAGCCCGTGGATTTATTGAAACGTTGATCCGCCGCCTTGTGCCGTTCTTAGAGCAGTTTCACTCCTGATGTATATGCGACGGGTGGAGCACGCCTTCACAGGCTGCGGAAAAAGTCGGAAAAGCAGATCCCTCGCGGGCTGAAGCCCGCTCGTGATGACAAAAACAAAGAGCTTAACGGCGCACCTAGACCAGTTTCAGGGTTGGCATGGACCGGGTAGAGCCAGCCTTCAGGCTGGCGTCCAAGATCGCCCCACACTATAAAGCTCAAGCGGTTCGTTGGTCCGCAGCGAACGCGGCGCTGAACCAGGATTATTCATGAGGATCTCAAAGCTACCGAAACAGATGAATAATCCAGATGAAGCGCCGCTCTATCCGAACTCGCCGGACTACACCAATTCTGAAACC
>Ga0208079_1000772_pt1 | contig 17558 bp, 5 predicted proteins | sample NGESurdeep092012_5_FD_184474 | JGI IMG/M metagenome (GOLD analysis project Ga0208079, IMG submission 184474) | Arctic peat soil microbial communities from Barrow, Alaska - NGEE Surface sample 210-2 deep-092012 (SPAdes) | ecosystem: Environmental > Terrestrial > Soil > Wetlands > Peat ... | reverse complement strand
GGCGGCGCCCCGCCGCTCGAGCTGCGGCGGGTGAGCGCGCGGTTCGAGATCGGCCTGCACGGCGGCACATCCTCCGCGCAGGTCCGGCTCCACGAGGGGTCGGCCCTCGGCGCCGACTTCGCCGAGCTGCTCGCCGCACCCGCCGCCGCCGCGACCGGCGTGCTCGAGACCCAGCCGATCCTGCCCGAGGCGAGCGCGATCCTGGCCGCGCTGACCGCCAAGCTCGCCGCCGAGGCCGGTGGCAGCCCCGCCCGGGCCGCGGCCGACCTCCTCGCCGCGCTCGGAGTGACGCAGGTCGGCGGCGGCCTGGTCCCGGACGCGCTGCTACACCTGCTCCACGACCCGGGCGCACACGTGCGGACCCTGATCGGAACGCCGCCCAGCCGGGCCGCGCTGCTCACCGCGCTGGCAGGGCTCGTGCCAGATCTGACCTCCTCCGGCGACACCCTGCGCCTGGTCGCCGGACCGGTGAGCGCCGACGCGGACCTCGCCGCCGGCACCGTGGGATTCGCTGCGACTGCGCACGAGGGGCTGCTGTCCTGGAGTGCCGGAGCGTCCTTCGACAGCGCCGGCCACCCGTCGTTCACGATCGGGCTCGGCGACCCGGCGACCGATCCGTTCGCCCTCGCGGTCGGCTCCGCGCCGCACCCGCATGCCGAGCTGGTGCGGCCCGGCGGACGCCCGCCGATCGGGCTGTTCCCGACCCTGGACGTCGACGGGCTCGCGCACCTGGCGCTCGCGGCGATCCCGGCCGAGGCGGTCCGGGTGCTGCTCGAGGGGCTGCGCCGGATCGACGACCAGCTCGCCCAGGTCCTGGACGCCCTCGCCGACGCGCTGGGGATGCTGAAGGCCGCGGACGAACGCGGGAAACGGGCCATCGCCACGCCCATCGGGCTGTTCGAGGACCCGTCCGTATGGTTCCGCCAGGCGGGCGTGCTCTCCCTCGTCGAGGGCGGGGCGTTCGACCCCGCCAAGGTCATCGACCTCTTCGAGAGCCTCAAACCGTTCCTCGGCTTCGCGGGCAGCCCGCGCGGGCAGTGGCCCATCGTCGGAGGAGTCACCGTCACGGCCGCCGCGGGATCGAGCGGACCGACCCTGGCCCTGGACGTCGACGCCACGACCTGGCTCGCCGGGCTGACCGGACGGGCCGACTTCGCTGCCGGCGTGAGCGTCGGGCTCTCGCTGCCGCCGGCCGGTGCACCGCAGCCCTCTGTGGAGGTGTTCGTCGGTGTGCCAGACGGCGCCGGCGGCACGACGACCCCCCAGCATCGCCGCGCAGGTCACGTCACCGTCGATGCGGGTCAGCTGAAGGTCTTCCTGCGCCCGGCCGCCGGCTCCGACGTCGAGATCTACCCCAGCACGGCCGGCCTCGGCGACCTCATCGCCACCGGGGTGACCCAGGTGCTGCCGCTCGCGCTGACCAAGCTCGCCGCGCTGACCGGCGACGAGGTCCGTACCGAGATCGGCGGTCTCGTCGGGTCCGCCGGCCGCGGCCTTGCCCTAGCCACAGGCTCGCCGGCGGTCTTCGACGGAACGGCGCTGAAGGCGTTGGCTGCCGACCCCGCGGCATACCTGCGCGCGCACCTCGGTGCCCTGCTGGCCGAGGCCGGTGCGGCCCTGGACCCGGTCCTGGTCCGGCTGCTCGGGCTCGGCGCCGGCCAGCACGCGGCCCGACTCGACGGCGCCGGGGTGCTCACCGTCAGCGTGCGCGGTGCCGTCGTCGTCCTGCACCCCTCGCCGCTGGCGGTGTCGGTGTCGGCGGACGTCACCGGGCTGCCGTTCGTCGACGCGGTCGAGGTGTCGGTCGACATCGACGGTACGGGCCTGGCGGGCTGGTCGGCCGGGGTTGGCCCGGCCACCCTCGACCTCGGCGGGCCGGTGGTCCGCCCGTTCGTCCGCGCGGGGTCGTCGGGGGCCGGCTGGCAGGTCGGCCTCGGTCTGGGATTGGACGCGCTGGCCCCCGACGCCACCGGACACCAGGAGCTCACGGCGCGGTGGCAGGAGGCGAGCGGTCTCGGCATCCTCGTCGCCACGCGCACGAGCCCGACCGCCGTCAGCGAGGACACCTCTCCGGGCGGTGTCGCGGTCGCCGGCATCGACGCCGTCATCGACCTCGTCGGCGGCTGGATCCTCGACGTCCCAGAGGTTGTCGCGCTCCTCGGCCAGAGCGTGGGCACCCACGCGAAGACGGTGAAGTTCGTGCTCGAAGGGTCCGTCCTCGCGTCCGGCACGCCGCTGCGGCTGCTGCCGGGGGTGCTCACCGGGTGGCCGGGCAAGCTGCTGACGATGGCCGGCCAGCTCGCGGCTGCCGCGCCCACGGTCACCGTGGGGCCGTTCGACATCGGGGTCGCGAACACCGACGGCGTCCTCGGGGTCTCGCTCTCGGCGGCTGACCAGGCCGGGATCGACCTCAACCCGGATGGCGACATCATCCTCCACCTCGAGGTCGACGCGTCGTGGATCGAGCCGCCCAGCGGCGCGCCGCCGTCCCCGGGCATCGTCCTGGACCTGCTACGGGTCAACGGTGCGAACCTTGAGCTGGCGCCTGGTGTCGCCGTGAACGGCGTCGGGCTGCGCCTGGGCAAGTCCAGCGGCCCGCTCATCGACGCGGGCCTGCAGCTGCAGACGCTGGCCCTGCACGTGTTCGGCAGCGTCGTTCTGGGCACCGACGGGAACCCGGATGTCGCCGGTGGCGTCCAGATCGAGCTCGGCGGGCTCGCCGTTCCGTTGGGTGGCGGCGGGGGCGACAACGCCGTGGCGAAGGGGATCATGCACGACGCCGGTGGCAGCGGGGCACCGCCGCGGCCGGCCTTCAGCCCGGCCATCGCGGTGCAGGACCACGGCACCGGCGTGGCCGTCTCGCTCCGCGCCGGCAGCGGGGACGGCCCGTGGTTCCTGCCGATCCAGCGGGCGTTCGGTCCGGTCTACCTGGAGCAGATCGGGCTCGGCGTGTCCTACAAGCAGAACCTCACGCCGCGCCAGATCGAGATGGTCAGCCTCTTCCTCGACGGGCAGGTCTCCCTGCTGGGGCTCACCGCCGCGGTCGACAAGCTGCGGCTCGGCTACCACGTCTCGCGTCCGCTGTTCGACCCGTCGTCCTGGGAGGTCGACGTCGCCGGGTTCGCCATCGCCTCGAGCTTCGGACCCCTGACGCTGGCCGGCGGGCTGGCGAAGTTCGACCTCGACCCGCCGCTGGTCGGCGTGGAGTACCTGGGGATGCTGAAGATCGGCTACAGCACTTACGGCATCGACCTGTTCGGCGGCTACGCGCACCCGACCGCGCCCGGTGGGGCGGAGTTCGCGTCGTTCTTCGCCTTCGGTGTCCTGCACGCCCCGCTCGGCGGCGTCCCGGCCTTCTTCGTGACCGGCGTCGGGATCGGCTTCGGGATCAACCGCGAGCTGCACACCCCGACCATCGACGAGGTCAACAGCAACCCGTTCATGCTGGCGCTGCGTGCGAGCGGACCGGCCCAGGACCCGATGAAGCAGCTGAAGGACCTGCGCGACAACATCAAGCCGGCGCAAGGTGAGTACTGGATCGCTGCCGGGATCAGCTTCACCAGCTTCGTCCTGGTCACCGGCGAGATCCTCGTCACCGTCCAGTTCGGCGACGGGCTCGAGGTCGCGATCCTCGGGCTGGCCCGGGCGCAGCTGCCCGACGCGGCGTTCCCGCTGGTCTCGATCGAGCTCGCGCTCCTGGCGCGCTTCTCCACGAAGGAAGGCCTGCTGCTCGTCCAGGCGCAGCTCACCGAGAACTCGTGGCTGCTCGACAGGTCGGTGCGGCTCACCGGCGGCTTCGCGTTCGAGACCTGGTGGAAGGGGCCGAACGCCGGGCAGTTCGTCATCACGGTCGGCGGCTACCATCCGCGGTTCCAGCACGACGGCTACCCGCTCGTGCCCCGGGTCGGGCTGACCTGGCAGCCGGCGGACTTCATCAGCATCACCGGCGGGGTCTACTTCGCCCTCTGCTCGGAGGCGATCATGGCGGGCGCCGGGATGCACGTCGCCGCCCACCTCGGCCCGGCCCACGCGACGCTCGACTTCGGCGGCGACGGCATCGTCTTCTTCGACCCCTTCTTCTTCGACATCACGGTGTACGCCGAGGCGCGGGTGGGGATCACGATCTGGCTGCTGTTCGGCAGCGTCGACATAGACGTGTCGCTCGGGTTCGACGTCGACGTGTCCGGCCCGCCGATCCACGTCGAGGGCCACTTCTCGGTATGCGGCGTCGGCATCCCGTTCGAGTTCGGCGAGAAGAGCAACCCGGCCGACCGTGCACTGGGGGCCGGCGAGTTCGCCCAGAAGTACCTGCGCGGCGACCAGGACGCCCAGATCATGCAGGCCGCCGTCATCAAGGGCGCCCTGACCGCCGGGAAGTCGAGCGACCCGGGCTCCGGCGGGGTGGCCAAGCCTCCGGACGGGACCGCCGCCCTGCCCTTCCGGGTCGTGCCGGAGTTCCAGATGAGCTTCGTGACGACCGTCCCGGCCCAGCAGCTCACCCTGACCAGCCCTGCCGGGTCACACGCGCAGTCGGTGTCAACTCCCGGGCTCGCCGTGGCGCCGATGTATGCCGCGTCGATGACGTCCAGGCTGACCGTCACGACAACGTCCGACACCGGTCAGGCGTTCGACCTCGACGCCGTCACGATCACGCTGCGCCCCGGGGCGGCCTTCCCCAAGGGCATCTGGGGGCCGGCACAGAACCCCGACGCGAAGACGATTCCCACTGGCGACACGGTCAGCGGCTGCGACGGGTTCACCGTCGACACTCAGCTGCCGGCGAGCGAGTTCACCGGCGCCCCGGAGATCGACTACCACCAGATCGAGCTGCCGCTCTCGGGCCGGAAACCGTTGCCGTTCGTCACGAACCGCGCCAAGACCGACGGACGGGTAACGGCGGCCAAGGCTCTCAAGGACGCGGCCAAGGTGCTGCTCGCCGGCAATCCGGGCACCGACGAGCGCTTCGTCAGGGCTGCGCTGATGCTGGCCGCGGCGGACGCCGGACCGACGACCGTGTCGGCGCTGCGTGGAGAGCGCAACAGCGCACCGTCCTTCGGCTCGCTTGCCGACGACCTGGTCGACAGCCCCGACGCCGTCTCGACGACCGTCGTGCCGGTGGTAGTCGACCGCAACCCCCCGCCCCCGCGTCGCGTCTCGCCCATGGTGAAGTCCGTCCTCGGCGCACCGCTGTCCCTGACCCTGGAGCGGCCAACCCTGACAACCGTCAAGGACCCGGGCGCGGCCGTGCCGCAGACCGTCTCCCGGCTGGCCGACGTCCAGGCCCAGCTCGCCGGCACCACCCAGATGTCCCTGCAGCTGATCCCGCGGGTCGCCCAGGGCGCGGGACGCACGCTCGCGTCGGTCGGTGTCGCCCCGCTGACCCGCCTGGCCTCCGGAACCGTTGGCGCAGTGGCGAACTCTCGCCCCTCACCAGCGGCCGCGACCCGGCTGAGCGGTATGTCGGCCAGCCTCCTGGTGGGGGCCGGGGGCGACGGCGCCGGCCCGAAGTCGGGGGGCCGCCGGTCGGCAGCCAAAGCCATCACCCCCGGAGGTGCGCTCGTGCACGACGGCGAGCTGGCCATCGTGACCATCGCCAACCGACCGACGGGCACCGCCCCGGACACCCTCACGGTCAGCGGCGTGGGCCTGACCCGCGTCGTGTCCATGGCCGCGGGCGGCGCCGTCCTGGACGACCGCGTCCTCGGAGCCGCCGGCGCACCGCAGGAGAGCCTCGCCCTGCCCGTGGAGACCGAGCGAGTCGCCGTGATCGGGATCGGGACGCAGGCGGCGGGCGGCGGGACGGTGCCCGGATGGTATGCCGGACAGTCCCTCCCGCAGGTCGGGTGGGGCACCGCGATCGGCGGCGGCGTCGTCGTCACCGCCCAGGGCAACCGGGTCCGTCCCCATCGCGAGCGAGGCGACGGCGGCTGGGTGGCCGCCCGCGAGCTCGCGACCGCAGCCCTGGTCGTCACCACCTTCACCGACCCGGTCAACGTGATCGCGGTCGTCGTCGACGACGCGGTTGGCTCCGACGCGGCCGCTGAGGTGTCCATCCGGATGGCCGACGCCTCGCGCCCGCTGGACGCCTCCGGCAACCCCGAGCCGCCGCAGGCCCTCGTCGACGGGGTGCGGACGATCCTGCTGTATGCCGTGGACACCGTGGGACCCAACCCGCGGGTGTTCGTCGAGGGCGCCTCGAGCGGCCAGCTCGCCGGGGTCCTCGGCTCGTCCGTAGGCCTCCCCGCGCTCGCTCACGCGCTCGCCCTGTCGGGCGTCGCCGCCGCCGTGCAGCAGCCCCTGGTCGGCGGATCCGGTCAGCGGCAGGTGGCGGCCGCGCTCGGCGACGACGCCCCGCCCCCGACGCCGAGCCCTGGGAGCTCCGGGCCGGCGACCGGCGTCGTGAAGCCCGCTAAGAAGACCACCGCGAAGAAGACCGCTTCAGCCCCAGCAAGGAAGAGGAGCAGCCGATGACCACGCCAGGCTTCTTCGAGCTGTACTCGACGGCCCGGCCGGCCCTGCCCGCCGGCGCCTACACCGCTGTCGGCGACCAGCAGCTGGTGGCCCAGACACCACACGACGGCGCGCAGACCGTCCCCATCGACGACGCCGACTTCCACTTCGTCGTCGACGCCCCGCGCTACCAGATGCCGCCCGACCAGATCCTGTCGACCTTCCCGCCGGCCGGCTCTGCGGGCGACTGGCGCGAGCGTCTCCCGCAGATTGTCCTCAAGCGCCGCACCCTGCCGTGGGAACGCAACCCCGACCCGGTCCACGCCCCCGAGACCTCGCCGCCGTGGCTCGCCCTCGTCGTCCTCGCCGAGGGTGAAGGAACCCTGGTGTCCGATGTCGACCCGCTCCAATGCGTCTCGGCCGGTGTCGACCTCGGAACCGAGGCAGACGTCCCGCTCGGGAAGTACCTCGAGGTGTCGAAGGACATCGTCGACAAGGTCTTCCCGTGCCGCGACGAGCTGGATCTGCTCTGCCACGTGCGCAAGGTGGACCTCAGCGACACCGAGCTGGCGCTCGGCGACGACGACGGCTTCCTCGCGGTGGTCCTGTCCAGCAGGCTGCCCCAGCCGACGCCGCCGACGGTGGCCGGGCAGCCGGCGCAACCGCTGAAGTACACGGCATACCTGGTCAACCTCGAGAAGCAGCTCGACAAGCTCCTCCCCACCGAGCCGGCACCCGCCCTGTTCTACAACACCCTGGAGGCGACGTCGCTGGTCGACGTCGAGCTGCTTGCCCCCGCCCCGAACGCGACCGTCGACCAGGTCGCGATGCGGCTCGGCCCGGCCTCGGCCTCGTTGACGGGCAAGACAGCGCTAGCCAGGCAGGCCGGCGCCACCGGTGTCGCGCCGTTCCAGGCCTCGCGCGGAATCGAGGACAAGGCCGGGGCGTGGCAGACCGGGCCGTCCGCGGTGGGGGTCTCGACATCGAAGGACCTGGTGGTCACGAGGGGGTACAAGGCAGGTGCAGGCACCGGGCTCACCAGTGTCGTGGCCGCGAAACTACGGTTTCCCGTCCTCGTGTCGTGGGACTTCACCTGCACCGCAGACGGCGGTTTCGAGCGGCTGATGAACTCCCTGCACGTCGGTCTGCTCGGCACGGTCGACGAAGCGGACGCTCCCCCCGGGCTCGAGGTGGCCGCCACCGGGCACGTGGGCCTGGACCACCGCACCCGCCGCGGCGAGGCGACCCGGTCGTGGTACCGCGGCCCGCTGACCCCGCAGCCCACCGTGCGCGCCGAGGCCGTCGACGGGGTCCTCACCCTCGCCAACACCGGCGACCAGCTGCGCAAGGTAGTCCCGGACGGCCGCGAAGACATCTCGCTCGCTGCGTTGTTCGAGATCGGCCGGCTGCTCACCCTTAACAAGCCGACGCTGGTCGCCCAGCTGATGCAGTGGCGGCGAGACCTGTTCGGTGCAGCCCGCGCGCGCGAGCTCGCGCAGGCTCTGATGGGCTCGGTGATCTCCAAGGCGGGCCTCGGGGCGGTCGGCGGCCGAGACGCGCTGGAGAACCTCGTCCGCGCGTCAGTGGTCGGTTCGTTCACGGCCATGTCGGACGGCGCCCTGGCGCGCTCCGCACCACAGGTGACGGCGCCGCGGGTGCCGGTCGAGCTCACCGACCTCGGCACCTCGGACGTCCTGAACGGGCTCGGCATCAGCGTCGCCGCGATGGCCCGGGCGGCCAAGCTGGGCGGGGTGGACGGTCTCGGCGCGGTGCCGGTCGCGGTCGGGCAGGCGCCGACCGGGCCGGCCGCGCAGGACGAGACGGCCCTCGCAGCGCTCTCCGGCGCCCTCGGCCGCCGGGTCGACGACCTCGTCCAGAGCGCCCTCAAGGTGGCGGTTGCGCCACCGAAGGGCGTGCGGCCCAGACGGGGACGGCGCAAGGACACCCTCGACCGGATGATCACCGAGGCCGAGTCACGGGCGCGGGCCGGCGGCGAGGGCGACGGCCCCGGCGGACGGAAAGGCTGACATGGAGCTCAAGGCCACGACATACGTCACCTCGATGAAGCTCGCCCTCTCCACGTTGCAGGCGACCATCGCCCAGCTTCCGAAGAGTGGCGGCGTCGAGGACGGCATCCGCCCGGACGGCGTGGTGCCCGCCGAGATCGTGCGCTTCCTCGCCCAGCTCCGGCTGCTCCAGGGGGTGCCGTTCAGCTATCTCGTCCCCGACGCTGAGCTGATCCCGGCCGAGACGATCCGGTTCTTCTACCTGGACCGCAACGCCACCGACGCGCTCGTCCAGGGTGCGCTGAGCGTCGGCACCGTCAACGCGGCGGACCGGGCCCAGCTCGCCCAGCTCTACGCGACCGTGCGCGACGAGGTCGACGCGGCCGAGCGCCTGGTGCGGATGAAGGACTCGGACGCCCCGGCCGTCGACGCCCAGGGCCGCCCGATCGGGGCCGGGGGCCAGGTCTCGGGGTTCCTGCTGCGCTCGCGCCTGGTGTCGGGCTGGCCCGGCCTGCACGTGCGGGCCTACGCCAACGATACCCACCCCGACGACCAGACGGTGCCCGACATGGACACCAGCCCTGACCGGGTGCGCCTGCTGCGGATGGAGCGGCTCTCGCCGGCGGTGCTCCTCGTGCTGTTCGACGGCGTCCCGGCCGTCGTGCACATCGAGGAGCCGCGTTCGGGCATCCAGTTCGGGGTCCGCCTGGACCCCGGTGCCGACCCGGCGAAACAGACGGCCGTCGTGACCGTCCGCGACGTCCTGGCCCCCAACAAGGGCCCGCTGAAGTCGGGCGGCAACGACGTCACCGTGCCGGTGCCGTTCCGGTCCGGCTCTCCCGGGGTCATCAATATGAAGAAGCTCAACCAGGACCTCATCGACGTCACGGCGGCCAACATGGGCCCGAACATCGACGCCGCCGAGTACGCCATGCAGATGCTGAGGTTCCCGCTGCGCCAGGTCTTCGGGGACACCTCGATCTCGCCGACGGCCGACGCGTTCGTCGCCACGATCAAGATCGACATCCTGACCGAGCGGTTCCAGCTCGCCGCCAGGGTTCTGGGGAAGTGACATGAGCCAGTTCGAGGCCAACGACATCCGCACCGCGTCGCTCACCCCGCGGTGGGCGGCGCTGAGCCAGCTCGGCCGGGTCGCGGCCGACCTCAACAACCACGACGCGTTCCTCATCCGCGAGCCGCGCCTGCTCGTGCCGATCGACGTCCAGGCCCTGGTGGTGCGCGCCGGGGCGAACGACACCGAGCCGATGGTCCGCCTGCCCTGGCGCCAGGAGGCGGACGAGGCGCCGCTGGACGTCCACGACCCCGGCACGCCCCGCGACCCGGGGGTCCACCTGCTCTGGTCGGCACCCGGCGCGCTCGGCCGGGGCACGTTCGTCGACGACCCGGTCGCCCCCGGCGACGCCAGCCGCCGCCGCCTCCAGCTGCCGCCCCTGCCCGACCGCTGGGTCGTCGTGCGCCTCGCCGTGCCGAGCGGGGCACACGACCCCACGGTCACCGGGTGGGTGCTCGAAGCCGACTCCGGCACCGTCAGCGCGCTGACCGAGTGGCCGGCCGGCGTCGCCACACCGCTGGTCGACCCGGTGCCCGCCGACCAGCTCACCGTCCACACCGGGGGCGCGGCGTGGACCCAGGCCTACGACGGCGCGCTGGGGAGGTTCAGCCTCCACGACGACCTGGCCGACCTGGCCGGGACCCAGGTCGAGGGCGACGCCGTGTCCTACCTCGTCTGCGGCTGGTGGGCGGTCTCGGCGCACGACCCGCTCGACGGCGTCGGCACCGATACCGGCTACCGCAGCAGGCTGGAGGACCTCGGCTGGAACGACCCCGACCACCCGAGCCCCGATGCCGACCAGCGCGCGGCCTCCGACAAGCGATACGAGGTGGCGCAGGCGTTCGGCCTGGCCGCCACCCAGCGCTACACCCAGCCAGTGCTGCTCGACCAAGGGAAGGCCGCCGCGGGCAGCGTCCTCTCCGGTGAGGTCACACCCATCGCCACAGGCGCCCGCCCGGCATACAGCGGCTTCCTGCGCGACGTCGTCGCCGCGGCGACCCTGCCACCCGCCCCGGCGCGGACCACGTTGCTGCACGGCAGGATCCACGGGGTGCCGGCCCAGGGGGCGCCGGCGCCCGACAGCCGCCCGGCCGGCGAGAGCCTGCGGGTCGTCCTCGGCACCTCCACCCCCGATGTAGCCGCGACGCTGTCGGTTGCCGGGGCCGGCATGGGCCAGGCCGACCAGGACGCGCGACGCGACGCCGAGCGGCTGCTGGCGGCGTTCGCCTCCGGGGACCTCGTCCGGATAGGGCAGAGCGACGCGTGGTCGGACATCGCGGAGTACGAGCACGCCCACGGCTTCGTCTCGATCGCGGGCGGGACCGAGGGCGTCGACCGGTTCGTCGACAAGCCGGCGCCCACCGCCGACCCCGGCGCCGGCCAGCGCCGCGTGTCGTCGGCCAAGGCCGCGCCGAAGGCGGCGGCCCCGCAGGCCACCGTCTTGTGGAGCGCGGTCGAACGCCCCCGGCTGAACGCGATCCTGGACCTCGCCGTCTCCCGGCGGTACTCGCAGTTCGACGGGCCGCTCAACACGGTGCCGCCACCGGGGCCGGCCGTCGTCCGCGAGGTCCCTCGCCCGGCCCCGGCGTACCACCAGCCGGCGGCCGCCGTGCTCAGCGTGGCCGGCGGCGGCCGGGTGCTCAGCGCCGTCGAGCGGGAGGAGGCAGACGCCAAGCTCATCTGCCGGCTCTCGGACCAGACCTCACGCGGGCACTCCGGCATACTCGCCAGCGCCGAGCTGCTCACGACGCTTGGCACGTCCGCCGTACCGGACGAGGTCCTGGGCCTGGCCAGGGAGTGTCTGTCGGAGGACCCCTTCCTCAGCACCTGGCGGGCGACCCGGGCCAAGGCCAACGGCGTCGACGGCGACCTGGCCTTCGCCCGGTTCCGCGCGGAGTCGGCCATCTCGCACGCCTACTACACCGCGGACAACGCCCGGTTCGGCAGCCTCGTCGGCACCGACATCTCCTCGACCGCCACCCGGCAGAAGGCCACCGAGGCGCTGCTGCGCAGCTCGATGTCGGACGGGGTCTGGGCCCACCCCGAGGGCGTGACCATCTGGGGCCAGCCGTGGCGGCCGCTGTTCTGCGACTGGGAAGTTGCCTTCGAGGTCGGCCCGACCGAGGGCTGGGGCCTGGTCGGCACCGACCTGGAGTATGCCGGGGACGCACCCTTGCCCGGGCCGGACTCCCTTGTCTTCCAGGGGCGTTCGCCGCTGGCCGCGGGTGCCGCACAGACCGTCGCCGCCGGGATCGACCGCTGGCTGAACGAAGAGCGGCAGCGGGACATCGGCGGTCACGGCCTGGCCGACCCGGCGACGGAGACGGCCCTGGCCGCCCTGCGCGACTCGCTGGCCCAGCTCGACCTGCTGTCCGTGGCGCTCGACGGGGTCCGCGAACAGCTGCTTGGCCTCAGCTACGACCGGGGACTGCTGCACAAGGACATCGACGTGGCCGACGACGGGACGCGCCGGGCCCTGGTCGACGCCCTGCCGCGGCTGCTGGGCGCCGGCCTGGTGACCGTGACAGTCGCCCGGCTCGTGGACGCGTTCGGCCGGTGCGTCGACCTGCCGCTGGAGGCGCTGCTCGTCCCCGAACGCGTCGCCCACGGTGAGGACCGGGCGATGCTCTACCGCCCGCGCCTGAGCGCACCGACGCGGTGGCGGTTCTCCCTCGTCGACGCCAGCTCCACCGCCGCCGACGCACCGCTGGCGTCCATCGACCAGGCGGACCCCACCCGCCAGGTCAACCCGGTCGCCGGCTTCCTCCTCGCCGATCACATGGACGAGTCCCTCGAGGTGTTCGCGGTGGACGGGCGGCCGCTGGGCGAGCTGTCGCACGACGCGTTCTCCGACGCCGTGTCGTGGGAGATCGCCCCGGGCCGCACCGACGTCGCACCGGCCGCCGGCCCGACGGACGACCCTGATCCCACCCACCGGCGGATCGGCTGGCTCGCGGCCGGCCTGGTCGCCTCCGACGCCACGGCGCGCCAGGGAACGCCGAACCGTCCCGAGACCGAGTCCGCCCTCTCGGCGATGCTCCGGGCGATCGACACGACCCTCTGGTCGGTCGACCCCTTCGGGTCCCTGGGCACCGAGCACATCGCCGGCCTGGTCGGACGGCCGATCGCCGTCGTCAACGCCCGGCTCTCGCTCGACGTCCAGTCCGACGTCAACACCCGCGTCTACGCCGACGCCGGCGCCGACGGCTCCGGTGCCCTCAGACCGGGCCGGCAGGCGGCATACGACGCGCTCGCAGAGAATGTCTTCGAGGTGCGGCTCGGGGAGGTGACCCGCTCCGACGACGGCCTCCTGGGCTACTTCGTGGACGACGACTACTCCGTCTTCCACCTCGTCGACAGGGTGATCGCCGACGAGGCACTGCCCAGTGGCAGGTGCCGCGGCCTGCTCGACCCCGACAACCCCAACCCGCTGGTGCCCGACCCGATCGACCCGGCCCACCCCTACATCGACGCCACCGGGGTCATCCACGTGCGCCCCGGGCAGACGGTGCGGCTGACGCTGCTCATGCACCCCGGCGGCAAGGCGCACCTGACGAGCGGCATCCTGCCCCGGACCAGCCAGGCGCTGGCGCGCGACTGGGTGCAGCCGGGGCTGGCGACACTGGCGCCGTCGCTGCGCAGCGGGCCGCTGCTGATCGACGCCGACAAGGTGCGGCTGCCGAAGGTCGCGTCCTTCCCCGCCGAGCAGCTCTTCACCCACCGGGACACTCCGAACACCTGGAAGGACGACCCGATCCTGGCCGCCACCCAAGCCGCGCTACTGCCGGATACCCAGCCCGAGGTGCAGGAGGGCTGGGTGCGCATCGACCCTAACCCCCAGCCGTCCGACGGCCCCGCCTCAACCGGTGCCTCGGCAGCCGGCGGAACGACGACGGGAAAGTAGGAGGCGATATGGCACGCTACGACTGGCCGTCCCCGCCGCGGGGTGAGGACCGACCCCTGGCGCGGGCCGGCTACGTGGCACGGATGCGGCCCGGCATCGACCCCAGGTCGGTCCCACCACTGCCCAGGTCCGCCCGCAGCCGCAGCCACCGCGCCGTCCCGCACACCATGCCCACCGGCGTCCAGGACCTGTGGTTTCCGATCGGCCCGACGGTCATGTCGAACGGCCAGGCCGGGGGCAACCCCAACGTCGCCGGCCGCGTCCTAGACGTCCAGGTGGAGCCCGTCAAGGGCCAACGGCTGTATGCCGCGGCGGCCGGCGGCGGGGTGTGGTTCTCCGCCAACGGCGGGCGCTCGTGGACGCCGCTGGACGACTTCCAGCTCAGCGACCTCAGTGACGTGCACACCATCTCGAGCGCCCTGTCATGCGGGGCGATCGGCCTCGACTGGGGCAGCGCCGACGACGGCAGCGACGACGTCGTGTGGGTCGGGACCGGCGAACCACGCCTGGCAGAGGGGGGACTGACCCCGGCCGTGCCGGCCGGCGGGGGGCCGGGCGGCGGTCTGCCAGGCGGCAACCTGCTGGGGGTGGGCCTGCTGCGCCGCGACCCGGCGATCAGCAACGGAGCCTGGGCGGTGATCAAGGGCGATACGTTCGCCGCCGACCACGACACGTTGCGTGGGGCGGCATTCTTCCGGATCGCCGCCGACCCTACCGTCAAGGGACAGTTCGTCGCGGGCACCACCAACGGCCTGTACGTCCTGCCGCACGCCGGCAGCTGGACCCGGGTGGCGAGCTGGGTGGTGCACTGGGACACCCAGCCCCTGGACGTCGTGATCACCCAGCCGGCCGCCGGCCGCCTGCGCGTCTGGGTCGCCTCGGCGAGCGCCCTCAGCGTGGCCGAGGTGAGCGGCGCGGATGCCAACCCGCTCGACCCCACCAAGCTGGCGTTCACGACCGTGGGTCTGCCCGACGTCGCCAAGAACCCGTTGCCGGACACCAAGACCCTCAACGCCGGGGGCACCCGGATCGCTCTGGCCGCCGCTGGGACGAGCGTCTTCGTGCTCGGCCGCCAGGTCATCCCGAACGGCAGCAGGCGGACCACGCCGGCCGCCGCGCTATGGGTGGTGGACGCCACCGCCGCCGTCGCCGGCCTCACGGGTACGAAGCTGACCGGGGTGCCCGAGGACGTGTTCATGTCGACCGGCGACCAGTCCGACTACGACATGGCGATCGCCGCCGACCCGAGCGTGGCGGGCCGGGTCTTCATCGGTGGCGCGACGGTGTCCACCAGAAGCGGGTATAACGCCTCGCTCTACCGCTGCGACACCTCCGGGGGCGCCGCCAACCCGACCCTCGTCGGGGAGGGCGTGCACGCCGACGTCCACGTCGTGCGGGTGTGGCCGGCGCCGCCGGTCGCCGCGGCCAAGCACACCGTCTGGGTGGGCTGTGACGGCGGCCTGTTCCGGTCCGACTCCGACGGGGACCCGGGCACGTTCGCCAACGAGAACGACGGGCTGGCGGTCCTGGAGCCGGGGTTCGTCGCGTGCCACCCGACCAACCCGGGGATCGTCGTCGCCGGGTTCCAGGACAACGGGACCGCGCGACGCATCAGCGACAGCGTGTGGCGGCAGGAGTTCGCCGGCGACGGAGGGGGGGTGGTCTTCGACCCCACGGGAAGCGGGCGCTACTTCCGGCAGTACAACAAGGCCGCCTGGAACAGCAGCGACGGCGGCAGTGTCGCGCCCGTCTACCGCCGACAGCCGCGCGCCAGGGGCACGCTCAAGACGTCGGAGACGATCGAGGGGGAGGCGTCCCTGTTCTACTCCGGGACGTCGTCGGTGGTGCACGGCGGGGACACGCATCTGGCTCTCGGCACTGACCGGGTGTGGTATTCGCGGGACTGGGGCCGCTCGTGGGTCACGCTCCCGACGGCCACCGACCCGCGCGCCGCGGACAACCCGAACCTGGCCCAGGACGTCCTCGACACCACGACGAACCCCGCCTACAGCGACACGATCGGCTCGACCGACTGCTGCTCCACCACCTACGCCGGCCCTGGCGCGAGCGGCCCGGGCATCATCACCGTCAAGCTCAGCGCCGCGCCCGACGACGCGAACGGCAACCTCGTCCTCCGGGCGATCGCCATGCACTCGAGCGACCTGGTGTGGATGGTCGGCACCCGTCCGAAGGCCACGACGGGGGCCTTCACCTGGACCCCGATCGCGACGACGCCACGCCAGCAGGTGCGGGTCCCCCGGACCAGCAGCGAGACCAACGCCCTCAAGGCCGGCGATCCGCTGAAGTTCCTCCCCGCGCCCGACATGGTGAGCGACCTCTGCGTGCACGACCCGGCGCGCGGCACGCTCGGGTCGTGCTACGTCACCACGCTCGGCCACCCGCTGGTCAGCGGGCCGGACACGATGGCCCGCGACACGCTGTGGTGGTTCGACGGCACGGACACCTGGGTGCAGACCGGGCTGCGCAACGTCCACAAGAACGGCACCTGGCCGAACGCGACCGACCGGGTCAGCTCGCCCGCGCTCGGGGTGCTGGTGGACCCCGCCGACAAGAGCACCGTGTATGTCGCCACGAGCGTCGGCGTGGTGCGGGGAACCCTCGCCATCGGGGGGACGGTCGCCGCACCGACGTACCAGTGGACCTGGAGCCGCTTCATGAACGGGCTGCCGACGGCCGCGGTGCAGGACCTCTCGCTGTTCTCCAGCGGCGGGATCACGTTGCTCCGCGCGGCGATCCAGGCCCGGGGGGTATGGGAGATCGATCTGCGCGGCGGGGTCGTCTCGCCCCGGACGTATCTGCGGCTGTTCGCCACCGACACCCGGCGAGTGCTTCCGACGCCCACCGGCGGAGAGGTGCTCGCCGGCGACGTGGACAACCCGACCCACTGGGACGACAGCCCGGACGTCGTGATCGACGCGACCGGCACGGCGTGGCCGGCGCCGCCGACGGAGGCCCAGCTGACGGCGCTGCCGCGCGGCGGGCCGGCCACCGACCGCGCCCAGTCCTCCACCACAGCCCGACACGTCAAGGTGCACGTTCTGCTGCACCATCGATGGAGTGAGGTTCTCCCCAAGGGGAAGGTCAAGGTGGCGCTGATGCGTCATGGCCTGCCTGAGAACGGGGTCGTGCCGATCGGCCAGCTGTGGCCGCAGCTCGTCGGCGTCTCCGCGCCGGCCGCGGCGGTGCCGGCGGTCCTCCAGGACGGCTGGACACGGGCCGGCGCCGACCTCTGGCTGAACCCCCAGGACGACCTCGACACGCGGGTGCCTCGATCGGTGACGTTCGACGTGGACCTGTCGGCCGACCCCAGCGGCGCCGCGATCGTGTTCCTGGCGGTCGTCATGAGCGAGCCGGACCAGATCAGCGCGGCCGACCTCTCGATGGGCGGCGGCACGGCGCAGAGCGGGTTCGAGCTCGTCGCTTCCTCGCCGCACGCCGCCGCCCGGTCCGTGCAGCTGACCTGACTCGGCTGGGCGACCGGGGCCCCGGTCAGTCGTCGGGCACGGGGTCGGCGGTCACGAGGAAGGTGCCATTGCCCTCGTAGCCCGTGACGGTGACCCGACGGCCGTCCAGCCCGGCGAGGTCAGGGTCGGGCGCGAATGCCGCGGCCCCCGCGCGGCGCAGCAGCCAGGTGCGCTCGCCGGTGGTGAAGACCACGCTGATCTGCTCGCTCTTGGAACCGCGCGCGACCCGGCGGACGCTGACCCGGCCGGTCTGCGTCGACTCGCTCATCGGCGCAGCACCACCCTGACGTCCGGCGGGCCGCCCGGGTCCTCGCGGACCACGACGAGCGAGGCGGCCTCGCGGGCCATCGGGGGCAGGAAAGCCACCTGGGCGCGGGGCGCGAGCCCTCGCGGCAGCGGACCGGCGGCACGCTCGGCGTCATAAGCTCGGATCACGGTGTCCGGGGGCACGGTCCTGCCCAGCAGCGCCGCGAGGCTGCGATGGGTCATCTGGGCGCGCGGGCGGGAGGTCGCGGAGCACGACACCGTGGTGCGGTGCAGCGCCTCCCCGATCGCGGTAAGCGTGTCGCGTCGCGTGCGGATCGACCTGGAGGCCATCGGCGGCGAGACGAGGGCACGTCGGAGGGCGGTCTTCGTGGCGG
>Ga0208079_1000771_pt1 | contig 17560 bp, 9 predicted proteins | sample NGESurdeep092012_5_FD_184474 | JGI IMG/M metagenome (GOLD analysis project Ga0208079, IMG submission 184474) | Arctic peat soil microbial communities from Barrow, Alaska - NGEE Surface sample 210-2 deep-092012 (SPAdes) | ecosystem: Environmental > Terrestrial > Soil > Wetlands > Peat ... | reverse complement strand
GTACCGGGGGACGGCGTCGGGGTCCGAGGCGCTCTTGACCAGTGTGGGTACGACCACGTCCTACAGCGACACCGCGGTGGTCAACGGCACGACTTACTACTACGAGGTCTCGGCGGTCAACGGGGTCGGGGAGGGCGCCAAGTCGGCGGAGGCGTCTGCCACCCCGGCGACTACGCCGGGAGCACCCCAAAGCCTCACCGCCCAACCGGCGACCTCCAAGGGCGTGACCCTGACCTGGTCGGCACCGTCGAACAACGGCGGGTCGTCGGTCACCGGGTACAAGCTCAACCGGAGCACCCGTTCGAGCCGGGAGACCGCTTACGTGACCGTCACCTGCACGACGAACCCCTGCAGCTACACCGACACGGGCACTAACAGCCGCACCACCTACTACTACGACGTGGCCGCCACCAACCGAGTCGGTACCGGCCCAGTCTCCAACCAGGCGTCGGCGAGGGCCAAGTAGCCTGTAGGGGTGCGCGGTGCCCTCGGCCCGGGCACGGTGTCGGCCCTGGTGACGGCGTGCGGTGCCATCTCGACCCGGACGACCACCACGATCGCCCCCACGATCGGGACCACGGGGGCGCCGACCACCACGATCGCGGCTACCGCCAGGCTGATCTGGACGACGGAGACAACCCGGATCAGCCCTTGCTGCCGAGGTGATCATCGACTCTGCTTCACCCGCCGGACCACAGCTTCACTTCGGCACGAATACTGATCGTCTCGCTCACTGTCAGGTGGCACTCGCACCCCCTACTCCAGCCAGTGTTCTGGGGCACCCAGAGCCAGACTGACCTGCCTGGCGGTCGCCCAGGACGATGGAGGATTCGCTAACGTGGAGACCGTCACTCCCGTTCCGCCCCAGGAGGTGCACCATGGGAACTGCAGAGGATGCCGAACGAGTTGTGCGCGACCTGTGTGGCGCATTCGGGAAACACGACGCCGAGGCTCTGCGCCCATTCTTTACCGACGATGTCGTTTACCACAACATCCCCATGGACCCCGCTGTCGGTATCGACGCCACCATCGCCTTCATCGACGGCTTCTTCGCCATGTGCGAGAGCATGGTGATCGAAACCGTCCACCTGGCCGTGTGCGACAACGTGGTACTCACCGAGCGGGTCGACACGTTCACCGTCGGACAGGTTGTGGCACCACTGCTCGTCATGGGCACGTTCGAGGTTCGTGACGGCAAGATCAGCGCCTGGCGTGACTACTTCGACATGGCCCAGATCACAAAGATGCTGTCCGGGGACGCGTAGTACACGGGAGGCAGGGGAGCAGTCAACGATCCTGGCGTCCCGCTCCCGGCATTGAGGCATACCGTCGACGGGGTGCGCCGGCGGCTGGCTAGAGACACCCCCGCCCGACGTCGATCGCTATGGCTCGGAGCTGGCGGCGTTGTTCGACATGGCCACTCGCGGTGCCCGAAACGAACAAGGGATAGTAAGCAAGAATGAAACTACCGTTCAGGACCTATACGGCATACAGCATCGGTTGTGCTGTCGTCTGGGCCGTCATTTTGGCTGTTGTGGCGGCTGAAGGGCAGCAAAGACACCAGGCACGCCCTCATCTTGATCTTCCTTGGATGGGTGCTCGGGTGGTTCTCGGCCACCATCGCCAGGGCCGTTTATCCGCCGCCCAAGTCGGGGCGGCGGATGGACACAGCGCCCTGAGGGCTGGGACTTGCAGGCGCGCTGACTCGCCTGTCGGGGTCAACGGACCATCCCCACAATGCCTGATTGAGACTTGTGGCAGACGTTGCGGTTGATTCGTAACGTTTAGAGCACCCTGGCGGAGTCGCTCACGAAGTGCCTGCCATCGGTCTTGTCGACTGGCTTTCTAACGAAGTGCTCCCCGCCAGGTCCTTGCCGCGAAGTGGCTCAAAAGAGGAACGTGCACGATCATCGGAATCAGGATTGCCCTCGCGGTTCCTAACCAACGAACCAGGAGGTAATCATGACGGTGATCATCAGAATTGATCCCCATAAGGCAACCCACACCGCAGTGGCGATCGGCTGTTGGCCGGACCCCCGATAGCAGGTCCACCGCCAGTCGCGGGAGCGCACCAGCGGACCCGTCATCGACGGTGTCGCGGTTTATGGAACGGAAGGGCCTGTCTGCCAGCAGGCCTGCGGGCCGGACCGAGCATGCGCGGGATGGTCAGTTGCTGCCGTTCTCGATCAGCGCTTCGTGGTCAGGGGTCTCCCGCTGTCGATCAGGGTCCATGGTCACGTAGCGGTTCAGTGCGTCGAGGGTCGCCTTGGCCGCGGCCACGAGGTCCCCCTCTGACCGTGCAATGCCCATCCTGTCGCCGTCATCCGAGAGCGACCGGAGCGCGACGATCACTGACCACCCGGTCACCGTGTCGACCTTGGTCACCGTCATCAGGTAGAAGGGGATCGCATACTTGAGGTCCCGCAGCGCGGCCAGGGTTGCCTCGGCTCCGCCGATGAGGGGCCCGCTGCCCGCTCGGCCGATCCCGACCCGACCGGCGTAGCTCAGGTGAACCTCACTCATGCCGTTGTGCTCATTGAAATCGGCCCGCACCAGGGCAACCCTCGCACCGTTCGAGCCGCGCACCGAGGGCAGGTCTTTCGCGTCTTCCACGATGACCGCCGCGTCCGGATAGTAGAGGCTGGCCACCTGCACGGCGCCGTCCCGGACGGCCTCGGGATCCTGGCCGCGGACCAAGAGCGTGACCGCGTCCACCTCGCCGCTATCCCCGTGGCTGATGCCCACGTTCAGCACACCGGGAAGTGACCGAAGTTCGAGTTCGAAGTCTTCTTCGATGGTCGCCGTCATCGGGAAACGATGCACTTCTTCTCGTAGAGGCGGGCGTCAGCGATGCGGTACAGCTCGGCTGGGTCGGTGGAATCGCGAGGTGACGTGGCGGTGCCGAACGTGAAATCCAGATCAGGGGCCGGCACGAGAGGGGAGCGAAGCCGCTCAGTGAAGGCCAAGACCTCGGTGCCTTCCGCGTTGCAGAGGATGATGGCGAATTCGTCACCTCCGATCCGCGCGGCGGTATCACCGCTTCGCACGGAACGGCGGAGCGCACAGCCGAAGGAGCGCAGCAGATCATCGCCGACGACATGTCCTACTCGGCCGTTCACGGCCTTGGACCCATCCAAGTCGATCAGCACCAGTGTGAACGCCCAGCCGTACCGGGAGCTCCGCGCCGCTGCGGTACGCAACGCGGCATCGAAGTGCCGCCGGTTGGCGATGTTCGTGAGTGGATCGTGGTCAGCGCCGTAGCGGGCGAGGTGTAGTGTCAACGAAAGCTGACACACGTTACGGACGGCGTCCCGGACAATCTCAGGAACGACATCCGGTTCGGAGAAGACGCCAGGAGCGGTCGCCAAACTCGCCGGCGAGTCGCCGTTCACACTCTTCCGGCCCAGGCGGAACGCCTGCATGCCAAGGGACGCATCCTCGAGGACGACCACTACGTCCGAAAGTTGGTACCGCAAGGCCAGCAGATCGAGGATCGAATAGATGAACCCGAGATTCGCCTCGCTCGACGATAGCTGATCGAGCATCGTCAAAAAGAGCCAGGGCTCGTACATCTCCCCAGAGGGATCGGTCTCGACCGGGGCGACGTTCTCCACCAACGTCACAAGGACCTGTCCGCGAGTGCGGGGGCCACCTTTCCAGCAGGTCGAAACACCGAAAGGGCAATCGCCCCGGCGTTCAGCACAGGGGCAAGCTCCTCCGCCGACATCGGCACCGACATCAGGTATCCCTGACCTCGATGGCAACCCAACTCGAGAAGCTTGTCGATGGTCGCGCTGCACTCGATACCTTCGGCGACTATACCCAGGTCAAGGGCGCGCCCGAGCTGGATGATGGCTTCGACGATGGCCCGGTCGCTCGGGTCGGTGATGATGCCCTGCACAAAGGTCTGGTCGAGCTTCAGAAGGTTCACCGGCAACCGCTTCAACTCGGTAAACGATGCGTAACCCGTCCCGAAATCATCAATGGCGATCTCCACGCCGAGGGCCTGGAACCCCCGCAGGATCCGCGCTGTCTGTTCGGGCTCCTGCAGTACAGCGTGTTCCGTGATCTCGATGCACAGGCGCTCACCGGGTATGTCATGCACGCGCAAGCAGTCCTCGACGAATTCGACGAGGCCACTGATCACGAACTGCGCTGGTGACATGTTGACACGGACAACAAGCGGCAGGTCCGGGTACTCCCGCCGCCAAGCTGCGAGCTGCCGGCATGCCTCGGTAAAGACCCAACGCCCCATGTCCACCACGAGTCCGGTCTCTTCTGCCACGGTGATGAAGGTGGAAGCGGGCAGAAGGCCCTGAGTCGGGTGCTCCCACCGGACGAGTGCCTCCACGGCAAGCAGCTTGCCTGTGCGTAGGTCCACCTCCGGCTGGTAGTGAAGGCGCAAACCGTTGTTCTCAATGGCCTGCCGAAGCATCAACTCTGTGCTCGAGCGTTCACTGACCAACTCCTGTAGCACATCGTCGAACACCACCGCCTGATTGCGTCCCTGTCTTTTGGCCGCGTACAGGGCGACATCTGCCCACCCCAGCAGTTCCATTCCGTTCCGCAAACCGGGCCTGGACAGGACGATCCCGACGCTTGCCGTGTGTCTGACCTGCTGGCCCGCAAAGTCGATCGGCTCGCCGATGACGCCGAGGATCCGGTATGCGGTTGCCACAACCTCCATTTCACCGCTCACCTCGCCGATGAGGATCACGAACTCGTCGCCCCCGATCCGGGCTGCGAAGTCGTTGGGCCTGATACTCGTTCGGATCCGGTCGCCGATGGTGGTCAATACCCTGTCTCCACTGGCGTGGCCCAGGAAGTCGTTCATTACCTTGAAGCGGTCCAGGTCGAAGAAGAGGACCGCCGTCTTCCGGTGCGCCTCGAGACGGTCTTCCAGCTCTTGGAGCAGGGCTCGCCGGTTGGGCAGTCCTGTCAGGTCATCGTGGAGCGCGATGTACTGGGTCCGCTCTTCGGCGTCTATGCGCGCCTGCAGTTGCATGAGCATGGATGCAACCGCCTGCAGCGCGCCGATCTCTCCGGGGGTCCACGCGTGGAGCCCGAAGTGGAGGAACCCCAGCAGTCCCCAGGTCGTGTCCGCCAGGAGGAGTGGCACTGCCGCGCCTCCGACGACCGGAACGCCAGTAGCCTTCTCCACACGACCCAGGTAGTCGTCGGGTGTGTCCGTCACACCGGCCAGGTACGGTTCGCGAAGAGTCTTCGACGCCGCGAAGACCGGGTCGGAGTCAAAAGGGACTTCCCCGAGCGGATCGGGGTCGGGGGTCTCCCGCGGCGGCCATTCCGCCTCGAGGATGCTCAGGCCCCGTGAGTGGTCATTACGCCGCAGGAACGCAACGTCCGCACCGAGGAATTCGGCCAGCACGCGAGTCGTCCAGATCAGCACATCTTGACGAGTCCGTAACGACGCAGACATGAGCCGTTCCGCCACCTGGCCCACGAGCTCGTCCAACCGACGCTGGTCCAGCAGCGCGCTCTCGCGCGTGGACAGTGTCGCCGCATGGCTCAGCAGACCCCCGAACACCTTCGCGAGGGAGCGCTCCCGGCTGGACCATGCCCGACCCTGGCGCGCCACGACCAGCGCTCCCATGACGGCGCCGTCCTGCACCTCGATGGCCTCGACTAAGACTCCCCATGCGACGCCCGAGATCATGCAGGAGAACGACCCGACCGCGGTCAGGCCGCCGAGCTGACCCAGGACACGCTTGCGGATATGCGAGAGCGAGTTCTCCGACCCGGGTGCCGCCCACGACTCTACGTCGAAGCCGGGAATGGTCTCGTCTGACTCGGCCACGATCTCGACAATCTCCGTCCCCGGGATGACCTGGGTGAGCGTCTCGATGACGAGACGAGTCTGCAGACCGACCACACTGGGAGACACGTAAGGGAGATTTGTCATAAGATACCTATCCCTTCATCGAGGGGTTCGATTAGCGATTAGGGGGCACCTTCAGTTGCCCGCAGCCGGATACCTGGTTCCTCAGTATCGCATACCGTTGGCTCGGTGGGAAATTATTCTTTCTAAAATCCCTGGTGGGGTGCGCCTTCGCCGCAGCTCACGCAATGTCAAGTTCGCGACTCAGGAGGTGGGCGAGTGGCAGCCGTGCACTGCGGACAGCCGGTGGCGGCGCGTGGCTTACGCGGAACAGTAGAGCGACCGTTTCATTGTCGCCCAGGTCCCAGAGCTCGTTGAAACGCTGCGACAGCCCAAAAATCGCGTCGAGATGGCGCTCACCCCCGAGGTCCAGGAAGTCCTTGTCGTCGACAGCGTAGAGGAACACTGGTGATACGGGCTGGACAGCGAGCCCGTGGAGCTCCGCGGTGAGCCAGAAGCGCTCCACCGCGGCTCCGCCTCGGACGTACCAGGTCGGGTCCACTTTCGGCACCGTGACAACGGCCAGGGCCGAGCTCGATCTGACGATGGCGCGCGTGCCGGCGCCGAGCGCCTGGCCGGTCCTCCAATCGGCCAGGTGGCCCATGACGTCGGGACGGCGCAACAGTTCGAGGACGGGCAGCTCGGACGCGGAAAGCTCGAGCGTGCGGACGTCGAGCCCCTCTTCCAAGCTATCCCGCCCGGGCCAGCGCAACTCCCCGACCATCTCGCGGTGCAATGTCGGGATGAGGAAGCGAATCCGATCGGACTCCCCCAGCAATTCCGCCATGCTGTCGATCTGATCGCGGGCGGTCGCAATGCGTAGCTGCGCTCCTTCTCGTTCTACGCCTCGAGCAAGCAGCTGGAGGATCTCGTCGTCAATGGGCGATAGGTCTCCCATTCGACGGTTGGCGACCCGCGTGCACACACAGGACTCGAGCGAGACGATCTCGTAGTCCGTTGATGTCCCGACCTGCAACGTGGCGACGTGATGCGAAGGAGACCCCTCAGGGAACAGCTGCACCGGCCCGAGGCTCCTCAGAGACGCGGCGGCGACACGAGCGTTGAAGAGGGCTGCCCCTATTGCCACATAGCTGCCCCGGTGTCGTACATCCATGGTTGTTGTGCGCTCGGGAACGAGATACATCCGGATCTCATGCTCGTCGGCCTCGAAGCGCCACGGCTGAATATTGCCACCCGAAGGCGCCCGCCGAGCTGCGTCGACAATGACGTCGACCGGATCGGCGCCCTCCGGAAGCGGATGGTCCGGCGTCTCCACGGGAGAGTCGTCCTCGGCCTCGGTGTCCACTTCAACGGGGAGGATGCCGGAAAGAGCTTCTTCCACGTCGAAGCAGACTCGGCCGGATGGCAGATCCCCGGCCTGTCCGATCCGGCGCACCGCCGCGGCCGCCGTAGCGGCACCGAGCGTGACCTCGCTGCCGAGCTGCGGCCATCCAGTGATGGTCCCCCCGACCTCCAAGAGCGATGCCGCCCCGCGGGAGGACACATCGCCTGCACCCAATATGCGTAGCACGTACGGCGCCTTCTGCTCCAGCGACAAGCCGGACAGGTCAGAGGAGTGAAGGCCCCGCAACAACCCATGGAAGATCGGTCGGTCCGGCTCGAGGTCGAAGCGTTCGATGTCGAGGATGCCCCGGTCGCTCGTCTCCATCAGCACGGGGATTCGGCGTTCACGTGCAGCCTCACGCACGAGAAGCTTCACGTCGAGCGAGTCGCACTCCTCTATGACCAGATCGAGGCCGTCGAGAAAGCTACCGAGATTATCGGGCCGGATACCTTCAGGGACCGTCACAAGCCGCAGATAGGGATCGATCTCACCGATCCGACGAGCTGCCACCACCGCCTTGTTCACCCCGAGATCGAGAACACTGGCGGGAATGCGATTGAGATTGGACAGCTCGACGGCGTCGAAGTCAGCGAGACGAAGCTCTCCAGCCAGGCCCTCCATGGCGAGGACGTGGGCGATGGTATGGCCGGCGCTGAGGCCGACCACGCCGATGCGAAGCGCGCGCTGCCGGGCCTGCTCGGCACGCGTCAGCTTGTTGCGGTTGCGATCGAGCCGGAGCGTGGCGAAGGCGCGCGGCGCAAGCAGTCGTACCACCGCCCGTCGCCACGGGTAGTAGACCCACCGCTGCCCTTCCTCCATGAGGGAGCGAGTGGGCGCCGGCTTGATCTCGGAGAGCTGCTGGCGCTGCTCGGCGAGGCGGTCGATCACCTGCAGCGAGGGATCTTCTCGCAGGATCCGAAGCATTTCGCGTTGGTCCCTCGCTCTCACGTCCAGCACCAGCGGCCGCCATGAGCGAGTCCGCGTCGAGGCGGGCGCGACGGGGCCGGCACCGAGCAGGTTGGGATTGCGGGACAGCTGCTCGGCCTCGAGACGCAGGGCCTGCCGGTGCTCGGGCGTGCTCAGCTCCTGGCTGCGAGACCGGCGCCACGATAGGGCGATGGTCCGGTACCGATCATCCGGGAACGGGACCGAGGAAGTGCCTATCATCCGGGCCCCGGTGTCAATGCCGAACGGCAGCAGGGTGTCGGATATGGCCGCGATAGCGAACTCCGCGCCCAGCCAGTTCATGGCGTGGGTGGCCGAGCGTGAGATGGCCTGTATGAGCCGGTGACCGGTGGCAGCTTCGCCCTTCGACCACGCACCTTTGATCTCAAGAGCGCCAAGGCGCACCTCGTCGTCGATGTTGCGGGCGATCTGGTCAATTTCGGGTGAGGCCCCCATCTCCTCCACCAAGAACGCCTGGTGACTGGCCTCCAATGGGCCGTGACAACGCACGCCGGCCACTGCCTCTCCATGGGCGTCGAAGCCCAGGAAGAACAGCGACACGCCGTTCCCCTCCTCGAGGTCTTGCCGACGCAGCGTGCCCTCAAAACCAAAGTCGCGGTAGCGCCCCTCTGCTTCGTGCAGGTAGCACTTCCACAGGTCCGGTCGCTCGAGGGGATGGTGGCCTTCGAAACGCACACCCGACTCGCGGTCGATGAAGCTCGCGCCGTAGCGGTATCGACGACTGATCATGTTCCCCATTGACGAGCCCCATCTGTGCACAATTTCGAACTGACTCCCGAATTGGGATTCCCCTGGATCCTCGCAAAACCTAACGCCGCATGGAGCGGCTGAGGTGGATACCCGCAGTTGCGGACTCCCCCTGAGCAAGAGACCGAGCGCGTAGGTAACCGTACATCGGAGGTGGTTGAGGCACTCCACAGAAGCGGGGTGCGTACCTTGACACGCCCGCGGCGATCCATTCATCGCGGCGCGCTCGCAACGTGGTGTCGGAGACTTGGCGGTCGAGGATCGCTTCGACACTGACCCCGGAACAGCCGGTGACCAATCGGACGAGGATCCCCCAGGAGCACAGCCGGTCCGAGACCCGTGGCCGGTGACAGCCCAATGGGTGGCTTTCCGGTGCTGGCGGGATCAAAGGTTCGATTGCTGACCAGACGGCATCTACTACTTCGGGTTCGAGCGCGCGCATGATAATGAGGACCTCCGCTCTGTCGTCATTGTTGGATCGCGCTCGGGATAAAACCCGAGCCAACCTGACGACCGGTGGATGGCCACCTATCCGCGCGGCCCCTTAACTTGCAAAGAAACCCCCGGCCCAGTCAGGCCGCCTTTTTGATCGCCGGATACCGGGTTCTTGGCGGTCTTCGAGTCCCCTTTCGGTCGCCCGGGACCGGGTATGTCGGATTTCGGTGGGTTGGCTGGTGTGCCGATGGTTGCACGCAGTCGCCGAAACCCTCGTCGGACTCGAGCTGGAGTCAGCCTCTTCGGGTCGCATCTCCGTTCCCACGGCAGGCGCAGGTCACTGACGAGACTGCGAGCCAGGCGTAGTTCGGTGTAGGCCGCTATGACGAGCCAGGTCCAGCGGTCGGCCTGGCCGGGCATGCGGATCGCCGGCGTCGTCCAGCCGAGGGTGGACTGCACAAAGCGTTAGGTGCGCTCGATGTCGAATCGCCACAGGTAGGCGCGCCAGCACAGGTCGAGATCGGGCACGCCGTCTCCGGACCACCACAGCCACAGCGTCTTCTTCGCCCGTGCGATCGGCCTTGGGAGGTGCTCGACCTCCACGCGGATGACGCTGCCGCGGACGATCGGCGGCTCGTCTTGTTCCCGCCCGCGCCCGCGGCCGTGCAGCTTCGGGTGAAGCCCGTGCCAAACGCTCATGAGCTCGGCGTCGGCTTTGGTCCAGCTTTCCGGGTCCGACAGGACGAAGCGTGTCCCGTGGCGGCGCGACCGTCCGATGGCGCCGGCTGCCCGCGGAGTGGGGTCGGGGTGGAACACCCGCTTCGAGCTGATGCGCACGAGCACCTGGGTGCGCGTACCGGCCAACTCCGCGCCGAGCGCGATGGCGTCGTAGCTGGCGGACCTGGTCGATCGTGGCCGTCGTCGCGTCCATGGCTGGCGTGATGCGCATCGCGTCGAGCGGGGCGGTCCAGCTGTCGGGCGCCCAGTCGAGTTGACAGATCCACTGGTAGGACCATCCCGCCACGATCGGCTGGCCGGCCGAGTGTTTGGAGGCCGAGTAGTGAAAGCCTCGCTCGGGGCTCGTCTCGGCATCGCAGCGGTCGAGGGTCGAAGCGTCGACGGCGAAGACGGCGGGCCAGCTCTGTGGCCGGTTGGCAACGAGCAGCTGCCGGAGAGCTTCCACGTCGATCCGACCACGGGCGAGCGCCTTGTAGAGGCTGCCGTGGCTTCTCCGGAACACCGGCTCGAGTGAGAGCGCAGGCACCGAGGAGACCGGAGCCGGCGAGCAGAGCGTCGCAGAGCTCGAAGAGCGCGTCCGGCCCGCTGTCGAACGTGCCCAGACATAACCGACCTCTTCCGCTACTCGCGTGAGGTGGGCGCTACTCCCACCTCACGGAGAAGAGGAGCAAAGGAGTAGCAGGAGATCGAGCAGCTTTCAGGCCTTGGGCCATTTATAGCCTCTGACCTGGACTTATCTGGTGCGCTCGGAGGGATTCGAACCCCCAACCTTCTGATCCGTAGGGGGGATCGTCATTGTCCCATCGTGTTTCGCACAATCGCAGTCTGTCGCATGTTGCTTGGTGAATCGACGGTTTTCGGGAGGTGCCCTCGACGAGACGACACGGCCCGGGACACGACGAGACGGAATTGTTGGCTCGCGTGTTGGCTTTTTGACCGGCCTGGCCGGGTCCACGTGAGCCGAACGCGATTGGTCGCATGAACCTTCGCGGAGATCCTGCATCGGACTCTTGGTTCGTAACCCCAACGAGTCAGCACGTCCACGGCAGCAGTACTTGCTGCAGCAGCGAGAAGCGCACGCGCTCCTGTTCGAGGCGGACCGCCAGGGCGTAGCGGTCCTCGATGAGGTCCCGGTAGAGCGCCTCCTCGGGTGCGGTGAGGCTCTGCAGTGGACGGTTGGTCGGGCTGGGCTCGGTCACCCACTGCCGGGGATGGGCCAGCAAGGTCTGCTGGTCCATCAGGATCGACCGCACGGAACCGAACCGGGCTCGCAGACGGTTCAGGATGTCGAAGCCGTGCGTGTCGATGTCACCCCAGTACACGATCTCCTTGGCGGCCAGCCAGGGGAGGTCTCCCAGGGCGCCAAGGCCGAATCCGGACCCGAAGACCACGATCGAGTCCGGTACGGCGGGAAAGGCCAGGTAGGTGATCTCGTTCTCGACGACGAACACCGTGTTGGAGGCGATCTCGATCGCCGCAAGCTCTTCGGTGCGCAGCGTGAGTTCGCTGAGGCCTTCCGGGAACGCCGGCTGTGGACCGAGCATGCGGAGCCGCGTGTAGGAAGGTTTGGCGCGGAACCGGAACCGGCGCGCGAAATTGCCGGCGGAGTACCGGGAGTCGATACGCCCCTCGGGCAGCACCACCGTCAAGAGCTCGTCCAGCAGCCTGCGATGACCGTCGACGAACTTGGTGTCGACGCCTTGGACATCGATCTGGCGCAGGTAGAGCCACTCCGTCTGGTTTACGGCAATCCATGCGACCGTAGCCAACAGATCGCCCCAGATGCCCTGATGCTCGATTGCACTCAGGGGATGGGCGACCACCCATGGCACGAGCATCGGAACCGCGACGCCGGTCTGCTCCAGGATCGCATCAAGGGTACGCACATCACGGGTCGTCCCGAGCACCGCGCAGAGTTGCTCGAAGCTCTCGATCCGGACCCGCGTCGGCACCGAGTTCGCGCCGAGATTCCTGCCCTTGACCGTGCGAGACATCACCGTGAAGCGTGGCGTGCCCCCAGCCGTACAACTGTCCCGTTGGAACTTCTCGGCCCACCGCACGGCTTCCTCGAAGCGGTCGAGCAGTTCGGCCGCCGATGGCGCCTTCACGGGCAGCTCGACCGGCGTCCATGGCAGGCCCTCGGCATACTCCCGTAGATAACGGCCAGTCGTCCACCGCTTGCGCAAGGTGGCGACCAGGTCATCGACGTTCGACCAGGGGGGCATCAGGCCACTGAGGGCCCGGCAACGCCTGTTGCCTCAGTGGCACCAGGGCTCGAGGTGGCGGCACCGGTCACCTGCTCATGACGGCGGTGCCGGTACTCGGCGATCGTGAGGCACTGGAGGCGTGAGTAGTTGCCGTTCGAGTTGTCGACAAAGCCGACCGCCGCCACGTGGGGTTCGATGACGTGGATCTTCTGGAGCGGAGTCACGATCAGCAGCTGTAGCCCGAGGCGGGTGAAAAGGCTGAGGGCGTAGCGGGTCGACATCTCCGATCCACGACTGAACGCCTCGTCGATGACGACGAAGCGGAAGGCCTTCGAGCGCGCGGCACCCCAGTCCAACTTGAACTGGTACGCCAGGGACGCGGCCAGAATCGTGTAGGCGAGCTTCTCTTTCTGGCCGCCCGACTTGCCGGCCGAGTCGGTGTAGTTCTCGTACTCGGTGTCGTCGGCCCGCCACCGTTCGGAGGCGGAAAAGACGAACCACTGTCGGACGTCGGTCACCTTGCGGGTCCAGTTGCGATCCTGATCGGCGGTGCCCTCGCGGCCCTTGAACCGATCGATGATTTTCTTGACCTGCAGGAACTTCTCCTCGGAGTACTGGTCTGTTGCCTTTCCACCCACAACGTTGTCGGTGCACGCCCGGAGTTCGGCCCGGAACTCCCGCACGTCGGTGTTCGGGGTCTGGTCCGGCACGAGCCGGATGTAACGGTCGGGGTTATAGTCGATTCCGATCAACGACCCGTTGATCATCTCGATCCGATCCCGGATGAGCTTCTCGTGTTTGTTGAGCTGGGCCGAGAATCCGGCGATGTCCCGGATCGTGTTCTGGTTCAGGTAGTCCTTGAACTCGCGCTCGAAGCGGGGGAGATCGTCGGTGGCCACCCGCTTGTGGAGTTGGCGGTACTCGCCGGCCGATCCGAGCGCGTCATCGAACTCGCCCGTCTCGTTGGGGTACCTCCCCCGGAACGCTCCCATTGACCGAACAATGCGCAGCCCAACATTGTTCTGTTGCCTGGTGATCCCGTTCAGCTGATTGCCGAGGGTGGTCCGGACCTGTTGCTCGACGGCAGCGAGCGTCCCGGCGTCCGGTGCCACCCCACCGAGTTCGGGCGCCACCAGTAGGTCAATCGAGCCGAATGATCCGGCCGCGGCCGCGACGGACTCCGTGTCGGAAAGCACCTGCCCGACGCGGGCCAGCCCGTCCTCGGCCGTTCCTTGCCGGCTCTCGACGCCGCCCCGTTCTCGCTGGAGGCCACTGAGGGCGCCCCCTCGGGCTTTGACATCCTCCCGGACAACATCTCGTTCAGCCGTCAGTTGGGTCAGCGTGTCCGACGAGGACGTGATGCGGTCCCGCTCGGACTCGAGCGTGGCCACCTCGCCCACCAGACCCTGCCAGTCCAGTTCGTCCCAGCTGGTGTACTCGCCCAGCTTTGCCAAGGACTCGAGCTGGGACGAGGATGTACCTTCCTGCTTCTTCAAAGAGTCGATGATCCCGGACAGCGAGGACTGCTGTCCGTACAAGGCGGTGGCGTGCGCCATTACGGCGTCGATCTTGGCCTCGTTGGTCCAGCCCAGTACGTACTCACGACGGTCGTCGATGCGCTTGCGGTCGTCCTTTTCGTGACGTTCCCGGTCCTTGATCTGCCCGGCCCGGGTAACCGCCTTCTGCGTGGTGCGAAAGTCGCCGACGCTGTCCACGCAGGCATGGTTGGCGCGCCGGGCGAGTTCGGCCTCCAACCACGGTTCGAACCCGGAATCGGGCTTGAGCTCGAGCATGTCGACCATGAGCGGGTGGGTCGACCGGCGTTCGGGGGGAGAGGCTGGCCCCAACCGTGCCGGCACCCGGAAATAGACGAGCCGGGCGTTGAGATGGTGTTCGTTGATCCAACCCGCCACGGCGTCGTAGTGCCGGTCGGGTACCAGCAGCGACAGGGCAAAGGTGCGAAGCACCCGCTCTGCCGCGCCCTCCCATTCGGCCGCATCCTCACGGACCTGGATCAGTTCTCCGGCAAACGGGAGATCGATCGGATCGACAGCGAGGTCGTCGACAAGCCGCTGGCGCAGTTCGAGGCTGGTCCGGGGCACGTTGCTCCGGCGTGACTGCAGGCTGTGCAGCTCCTCATTGACACGCTTGGCTTCCTCATCGATCCGGCGCTGCTCGTACTCCCGTTCGTTCAGCTCGTTCTGGACGCCGACACGCTCTTCGTCAAGCGCCGTCCGCCGGGCGGCGGCCCGGTCGCGAGTGCCAACGAACTGCTCCACCGCCGATACCTGCTCCATGCCTACGTCGTCCAACAGGGCATTGAACCGGGCAGACTTGTTCTGTCGGGCGGGCTTGGCGCCCAGGAGGCGTTCGATCGCCTTCTCGATCTCCGCCAAGCGGTCCCCTCCAATACCGGCGATCTGGAGGTTCAGCTGCCCCTCCGTGTCGCGGAGCTGGTGGATGGCTGATCCCACCGACTCGAGTTCCTGATCGAGTTCGACCAGCCTGGCCGCCAGCCCCTCGAGCTCGCGTTCCAGGACCTGGCGCGTCCGATCGGCGAAGTAGAAGGGCAGTGCCTGTTGCTGTCGCTCGATGCCGTCCCGGTCCCTCGACAGCTGCTCGTAGGAGTCGAGGTCGGCCACGATCGGCTCGAGGAGCTCCATCTGGGCCCGGGCCCGCACCACCGCGTCATGAGCCCGCGTCAGGTTGTCGAAGTGCTCGATCAACGAGGCGATCTGGGCTTTGGTGTCGACGGGCTCGAGCATGTGGATGCGGACGAAGTCGTTGAGGTTGTCGACCGCCTTCATCGAGACCGTCTGATGGAAGAGTTCCATGGCCTGCTCGGAATCGATCCCGAGATGGCGCCGGAAGTCCCGGCCGTACTCGGGGAAGCTGTCGTAGGTCCGCGCCCCGCCCTCGCGCAGCCTCCGCTTCAGGGCGGTGATCTCGGTTCCGAACTCGGAGAACTCCCTGGCGATCGACAAGTCGGTGTCGGCGACGACGAAGAACCGGTCGGGCTGGCCCTGGCCCACGTCCCTGGACCGGAACACCTGGGCCAATGTCACCGTGGTGGCGTAGTCGGTGCTGGCGAAGACGCCCAGGATGACCGAGAAATGCCGGGTGTCGCGCAGGCCGACGGGCCGCGACGCTCCCGTCGTCTCGTTCCGCTCCGACTTGTAGTGCCCCTGGACGTACGAGCGCAGATCGCGTTCACGGGTCTCGGCGCCGGCGGCCTTGTTGTAGGAGATCTTGTTGGCCGGCAACAGCAGCGTGGTGATGGCGTCGACAAGGGTCGACTTGCCTGACCCGATGTCACCCGTCAGGAGTGCATTGCGACCGCCGAGCTCAAACGACCAGACCTTCTGGTCGAAGGTCCCCCAATTGAAGACCTCGAGGCGCTGCAGGCGGCATCCGGGGAGCCGGTCGGGCTGTGCCCCTTCGAGGTCGACCAGGCTGAACAGCGAGGAGGTCATGCCGGCTCCCCGTCCCGATTCAGCTCGGCCAGGTACTCGTCGAGGCGGGCGTCGAACTCCGAGAGCCACTGCCCGTCGATGTAGGCCTTGAGGATCCGGCGGACCTCGAAGAGATCCTGCTCGCCCCGGAGCCGACGCAGAAAGCCCAGGTCGACCACCTTGTTGATGTGGGCGTCGATGTTGTCGACCAGGCGGGCATCGTTGGTGGAGTCGGGTACGAACAGCCGAAGCATCTCCACGATCTGGTCACGGCTGAGGACCAGCCGGACCTCGGCGCTGCTGGCGTCGAACTCGGCCAGGCGCTTGCGGAGCAGGGCCAGCAGCACGCTGACATGGAAGGAGAGGGTGCGTCGGGCCACCAACCGAGGGAACTCGGGTGCATCGTCGTCCGCGGGCTGGCTGCGCAGGTAGGCATATCCCTCGGCCTCGTCGACGACCACGTTAAGCCCGAGCACCGCCACGTAGTCACTGACGTTATTGCGCTCCCCCAGCAGCAGACCCCAGAACTTCTCGTGGGAGTCCCGGTACAGGGGGCCCTTCATCAGGTGGACGAGCACCAGCGACAGGTCTGTCGGCTCGCCCGTCGCATCAAGAGTCGTGTGGGTCACGGTGCCTCCGGTTGGTCCCGACTGAAATTGACCGCTGGCAGGTCGGCCACGCGCTCGACCTCCCCGGCGCTCCACTCGATCTGCTCGCGACGGCCCTCGTCGAAGATGACAGTGAGCCCGGGCTCCTTTAGCGAGAGGTATCCGACGAGTTCAGCCAGGCCCTGGTCGAGCGGGTCGCCGGCCACGACCTCACCGAGGCCGATCTGGTCACGCCGGCCGAGTGAGCTCAGCACGCGTTGGGCCAGCAGGTCACGATCGACGTAGAGCTGGTTCAGCATGGCCGAGGAGTCGAAATCGTCGTTCCCGTGCTCCATCGATTCGCTCTCGAGCGGCGTGCGGCGCGTGCGGCGGTGGAGCGGACGCTCCATGGGCATGCTGACCGCAATGCCGGAGTCGTCGAGCTCCATTCCCACGGCCGGGTTCGGTTGTTCACGGACCAAGAGGGCCTTGGTCTCAATGGCATGCAGCAGGTCGAAGACGCGCCGGTTCTCCAACCACACCTGATCGTCGAGAAAGCGCCGGAGCTGATCCGACAGCAGGCGGACGGTGGCCTGAGTGCGCTCGCTGGCGTCGATCCAATCGAAGTGAATCCGTCCGAGGCGCCCGTCCTGGTGGTCGAGGTCCTCAATCCGCTGCAGCCGCTCGAGCAGTTCGGTGAGCTCGGCCTGCTTGTGGTGGGACAGCAAGAAGTCATAAAAGGCCTGGAAGCTGCGGCCCTGGTCGGACTCGGCGATGCTGTTGCGGCTGCCCAGCGCCTCATCGAGCAGGGCACCCTTCGATCCGGCCCAGCCGGCAATCTGCTCGCGCAGGCTGCGGTCGAGCCGTCGGAAGTTCTCCTCCACCTCCCGGAAGTCGGCGAGCAGTTCCCGTGCCGTGCGGGCGAACTGCTGGTACCGGTCGCGCTGGCTGACCGCGTCGAGCATGGTGACTTCTCCGCGCTCAGCACGGGCGATCTCCTCATCGATCTCCGCCCGCCGCCGCCGGAGCTCGGCGAGGCGGCGCCCGGGATCGTCATCTGCGCCGAACACCATCTGGCGGAGCAGTTCGAAGATGATGTTCAGGCGTGACTCTGTTCCGATGAACTCGCGCGCGGGGAGGTCCCGAACCCAAAGCAGTGCCTTCTCGACGGCCGGGGCGAGGTCAAA
>Ga0208079_1000769_pt1 | contig 17585 bp, 19 predicted proteins | sample NGESurdeep092012_5_FD_184474 | JGI IMG/M metagenome (GOLD analysis project Ga0208079, IMG submission 184474) | Arctic peat soil microbial communities from Barrow, Alaska - NGEE Surface sample 210-2 deep-092012 (SPAdes) | ecosystem: Environmental > Terrestrial > Soil > Wetlands > Peat ... | reverse complement strand
AGGTCGGATGCGTAGACGTCCTGGCTCGCGCCGGTCTCCTCGACCGGTGCGAGGAGTCGGCCCGTCCGGTCCGCTTCGCGGGAGTCGCGCCCGGGAAGCTCCGACTCCTCCGGCTCTTCCTCGGACAGTCGCAGCCCGAGAGGCTCACCGAGCTCCTCCTCGAGCGCGGTCTCGCCCCAATGGTTCTGTCGCGGTCGTTCGGGCGGCGAGTAGCCCTCGTCCAGAACGTCCTCGAGGCCTCGGTCGAGCAGCGTGTCCTCCAGCGGCAACTGGTCTGAGTCACCGTCGGAGTCCCACTCGTTCTGTCCACCCGGGAGGATGGCGTCGTCACTGCCCATAGGCTCACGGTGTCACCGCTCGGCGGCCCATGCACGTCGAACACGCCCAGGCTGAGCCTGACGGGTGATGAGTGCACTGATGGAGGCCATCGGCGGTGAGGGCGGTTTTGACCCCCCGGCGCGTGTGCGGGTATCGTGGCAGGTCGTTGTGCGTTCACACGGCGGCCGGTGATCCCACTCGCCAGGCCACGCGGTTGATGCGCAGAGACGACCTCCTCGGTGATCGGCACCAGGCCGATTGCCGTACTGACCACATCAGTGACACGAAACGAAGGCTGACCACCGTGCGCACGTACACCCCGAGGCCGGGCGACATCGAGCGGAACTGGTACGTCATCGACGCTACCGACGTCGTTCTCGGCCGCTTGGCGAGCCACGTGGCGATCCTGCTGCGCGGCAAGCACAAGGCCACATTCGCCCCGCACGTCGACGGCGGTGACTTCGTCATCGTCATCAACGCCGCCAAGGTCGCCCTGACGGGCAACAAGCGCGAGCAGAAGCTGGCATACCGCCACTCCGGTTACCCGGGCGGCCTCCGAGCGGTGTCGTACGGCGACCTCCTCGCCACGCGCCCCGCGCGGGCCGTCGAGAAGGCCGTGCGTGGCATGCTGCCGAAGAACTCCCTGTCGAACACCCAGATGAGCAAGCTCAAGGTGTACGCCGGCGCGGAGCACCCGCACGCTGCGCAACAGCCGCAGCCGTTCGAGATCACCCAGGTCGCCCAGTAGGCATCCGCCTCACTCGGGACGACATCACCATGGACGCGAGGACCGCAGTGGCAGAGACCACGGTCGACATCGACCTTGAGGGCGAGAACACGCCCAGCACGTTCACCTCCGAGTCCGCCGTTCCGACGGGGCGCGGGCAGAGCATCACCGCTCCCGGCGCCGCGCTCGGCCGCCGCAAGGAGGCAGTGGCGCGGGTCCGGCTGATCCCGGGCACCGGGACGTGGAAGATCAACGGGCGCACGCTTGAGCACTACTTCCCGAACAAGGTGCACCAGCAGCTCGTCAACAGCCCGCTCAAGCTCGTGGACGTCGAGGGTCGCTTCGACGTCATCGCGCGCATCACCGGTGGTGGCCCCTCGGGTCAGGCCGGAGCACTGCGCCTCGGCATCGCCCGTGCACTCAACGGGATCGACACCGAGGCCAACCGCGCAGCGCTCAAGAAGGCCGGGTTCCTGACTCGGGACGCTCGCGTCGTCGAGCGCAAGAAGGCCGGACTCAAGAAGGCCCGCAAGGCTCCGCAGTACTCCAAGCGCTGATCGTGCGTTCGCGCTGAGCGACGGCCTCGGTGGTTTCGACCACCGAGGCCGTCGCTGCGTCGTACCGTCAGGGGCATGGCCGTGCGAGAAGTCAGGGAGGACATCGATGGCTCGACTCTTCGGGACCGACGGCGTTCGAGGCCGCGCGAACCGTGACGTGACCGCGGAGCTCGCCCTTGACCTCTCGGCGGCTGCGGCGCACGTGCTGGCGGCCTCGGGTGCCTTCGCGGGCCATCGGCCGCGGGCGGTCGTGGGGCGTGACCCACGCATCTCGGGCGACTTCCTCTCGGCCGCTGTCTGCGCGGGACTGGCCTCGTCAGGCGTGGACGTGATCGACGTCGGGGTGCTGCCGACGCCGGGCGTTGCTCACTTGACCGCCACGCTCGACGTCGATCTCGGTGTGGTGCTCTCCGCGTCGCACAACCCGATGCCCGACAACGGGATCAAGTTCTTCTCGCGCGGTGGGCACAAGCTCCCGGACGAGGTCGAGGACGCGATCGAGAGCCGGCTGGGCGAGACGTGGGACCGGCCGACGGGCGCCGACGTGGGGCGCATCTCGATCGACACCGGTGCGGCCGGCGACGCCTACGTGGAGCACCTGATCAACTCCGTTCCGCACTCGCTGGCCGGGCTTCGGATCGCGGTCGACTGTGCGAACGGTGCCGCGAGCGAGGTCGGCCCGGTTGCCCTGCGAGGCGCAGGAGCCGAGGTCATCGTGATCAACGCGGCGCCGGACGGGCGGAACATCAACGAGGGCTGCGGATCGACGCACCCAGAGGTCCTGCAGGCAGCCGTCGTGGCGGCCGGCGCCGACCTCGGGGTTGCGTTCGACGGCGATGCCGACCGTTGCCTCGCGGTCGACCACGCCGGGGCGCTCGTCGACGGGGACCAGATCATGGGAGTGCTGGCTCTCGCCATGCGTGCTCGCGGCACCCTGGCGGCCGACACCCTCGTGACGACCGTGATGAGCAACCTCGGCCTGAGGCTCGCGATGAGAGCGGCCGGCATCGTCACGGTCGAGACAGCGGTCGGTGACCGATACGTGCTCGAGGAGATGCGCGGGAACGGCTATTCGCTCGGCGGCGAGCAGTCCGGGCACGTGATCATGAGCAAGTTCTCGACCACCGGCGACGGGGTGCTGACCGCACTGCACCTCGCCGCTGAGGTCGCGGCGTCCGGCCGGCGGCTCGCGGACCTGGCCGGAACCGTGCAGCGGCTCCCGCAGGTGCTGGTGAACGTACCCGGGGTGGACCGGAGCCGGACGGCATCGGACGACGGCGTCCGCGCGGCCGTGGCGCGGGCCGAGGCCGAACTGGGGGAGACCGGGCGGGTGCTGCTCCGCCCGTCGGGCACCGAGCCTCTGGTCCGGGTCATGGTCGAGGCGTCGACGCCGACGCTCGCCCGGCAGGTCGCGGACTCTCTCGCCGACGTGGTGCGGGAGCGGCTGAGCCTGTGACGGCATCCGTTCGGGACCAGGTCGAGAGTCTGGTGCTGACCGGCGCGCCCGTGCCGATCGTCCAGGCCGGACACCCGGTGCTGCGCGCCGTCGCGGAACCCTACGTCGGCCAGCTCGGTGAAGAGCTCCTGGACGCGCTCATCGAGACGATGCGGGTGACCATGCGGGCGGCGCCGGGGGTTGGCCTGGCGGCGCCGCAGATCGGGATCGCGCTGGCGATCGCCGTCGCGGAGGACGCGGGCACCGTGGAGGCCGAGGGCGACGACGCGCGCGAGCGAACCCCGCTGGCGTTCCGAGCCTTGATCAATCCCAGCTACGAGCTGCTCGGGACGGAGCGGCGCAGCTTCTACGAGGGCTGCCTCAGCGTGGACGGCTGGCAGGCCGTCGTCGCGCGGCACCGGACGGTCCGGCTCCGATGCCTGGACGTCCGAGGCCACGCGGTGGACGAGGTCCTGACCGGATGGCCGGCCCGGATCATCCAGCACGAGACGGATCACCTCACCGGCCGGCTCTACCTCGACCGCGCCGAGCTGCGCTCGCTCACCTCCGTGGGCAACCTGGTCGAGTACTGGGCCGGCGAGGGCGCGCCGCTCGCCGCCTCGCGCACGCTGGGCTTCCCGCTCGCCTAGAGCCGCCCCGGGCCCTCGCGTGGGCGGGCGGTGGATCGACTGGTGCTCGATGGTGACGGCACTGCGCTCGGCCCCTACGCTGGTGCGCGGCCCGGTTGGCGCGGCCCACGGCACTGGCCGCGCGACTCGATGGGATGGGTGACGCGTGTTCGCAAGCTTGGGTGGTCTCGGGAGCGCGATGGAATCGTGGATCCTGGCTCTCAGCAGCTCCCCCTGGGTCTATCCCGCGCTGACCGGTTTCGCGATCATCGACGGTTTCTTCCCGCCGATCCCCTCGGAGTCGGCGGTGATCGCTCTCGCCGCCCAGGCCAAGACCAGCGGAGCTCCCAACCTGCTCCTGGTGATCCTGTTCGCCGCGGTGGGCGCGTGGTGCGGTGACCAGATCGCGTACCAGATCGGTTCGATGGCCAATCCCCGCACGCTGCGGATCCTGCGCGGCGAGCGAGCCCAGAAGGCGCTGGACTGGGCGGAGCACGCGCTCGAGCACCGCGGGCCGGCCTTCATCATCGCGGCGCGCTACGTGCCCATCGGCCGCGTCGCGGTGAACATGACCGCCGGCGGCGTGCACTACCCGCGCCGGCTGTTCATGCTCCTCGCCGCGATCGCCGCAACGACCTGGGCGGTCTACTCGGCCGTCATCGGCATCGCGGCCGGCATCGTGCTGCACGACAAGCCGATGCTCGCCATCCTCGTCGGCGTGGTCGGAGGCCTTCTGATCGGGACACTGATGGAGAAGGTGATGAGCGCGAGGTCGCGGCGCAAGGTGGCCGCGATGATCGCGTCCGAGGACTGAGGAGGGCCCAGCGGGGCAGTCTCAGAGCTTGCGCAACCGGACCCGCTGCACGCTGTGGTCCTCGCCCTTGGTGAGCACGAGCGTTGCGCGGCTCCGCGTCGGCAGGATGTTCTGCTGCAGGTTCGGCGCGTTGATCGAGTCCCAGATCTGACCGGCGAGGTCGATCGCCTGTCCGTCGGTGAGATCGGCGTAGCGGTGGAAATACGACTCCGGGTACCAGAACGCGGTCTGCCGAAGCGCCAGGAAACGGTCGATGTACCACTGGCGGACGTCGGCGGTTCGCGCATCGACGTAGATCGAGAAGTCGAAGAAGTCACTGACCGTGAGGCTCGACCCGCTGTTGGAGCGAGGCCGTGCCGGGGCGAGCACGTTGAGCCCCTCGACGATGAGGACATCGGGCTTGCGCACCGTCACGTGCTCGCCGGGAACGATGTCGTAGGTCAAGTGCGAGTAGACGGGAGCCAGGACTTCTTCGCGCCCGGCCTTGACCTCGGACACGAAGCGCAGCAGCGCGCGCCGGTCGTAGGACTCCGGGAATCCCTTGCGCGCCAGCAGGCCGCGTCGCTCGAGCTCGGCGTTCGGGTACAGGAAGCCGTCCGTCGTGACCAGCTCGACGCGGGGGGTGTCCGGCCAGCGCGCGAGCAGCTCCCGGAGGATGCGCGCCGTCGTCGACTTCCCGACCGCCACTGATCCGGCGACGCCGATCACGAACGGGGTCCCGCCCACGTTCTCACGGAGGAAAGTCGACGAGGCCGCGTGCAGCCCATCGGTGGCGCCAACGTAAAGGTTGAGGAGTCGCGAGATCGGCCGGTAGACGACATCGACCTCGGCCAGGTCGATCGGGTCGCCCAGCCCGCGTAGCCGCTCGACGTCCGCGTCGGTCAACGGTAGCGGGGTCGACTCCGAGAGTCGGCTCCAGGCCTCGCGGTCCAGCTCGACGAACGGAGTCAGACCAGCGGTGCTGTCATCGGAGCGGGATGCCACCGCACCAGTCTGCCCGAGGTGGGCCCCGGAGCCGAATGGGACCGCCCGGGCGCGCCAGTAGACTCGCGGCATGTGCGGAATCGTGGGGTACATCGGATCGCCCATACCGAGCGGTCGGCCGCTGGACGTGGTGATGGGCGGCCTTCGCCGCCTCGAGTACCGCGGCTATGACTCGGCCGGGGTGGCGGTCGTGACTGCCGACGGCGGCCCGCTCGCCATGGCCAAGAAGGCCGGCAAGCTGGTGAACCTCGAGGACTACCTGGCTGCGCAACCGCTGCCGCTCGGCACCGCCGCGATCGGGCACACCCGTTGGGCCACCCACGGGGCGCCCACCGACCTCAACGCGCACCCGCACCTGGCGGACCGCGGTCGGCTGGCGGTCATCCACAACGGCATCATCGAGAACTTCGCGGTGCTCAAGGCGGAGCTTCTCGCGACGGGCGTCGTGTTCGCCTCGGAGACGGACACCGAGGTGGCCGCTCACCTACTTGCGAAAGCGTTCGTTGAGACCCGTGACCTGGCCGAGGCGATGCGCATCGTCGCCCGTCGGCTCGAGGGCGCTTTCACCCTGCTCGCGGTGCACGCGGACGTGCCGGACGTCGTGGTGGGTGCGCGACGCAACTCGCCGCTCGTCGTCGGCCTCGGCGACGGCGAGAACTTCCTCGGCAGTGACGTGAGCGCGTTCATCGAACACACCCGGGACGCCCTCGAGCTCGGGCAGGACCAGGTTGTCACGATCACCTCGGACGGCGTGTCCGTCACCGACTTCTACGGCGGCGCGGTCACCCCGCGCCGGTTCACGGTGGACTGGGACGCCACCGCGGCCGTGAAGGGCGGCTTCCGCTCCTTCATGGACAAGGAGATCCACGACGAGCCGAAGGCAGTCGCGGACACCCTGCTCGGGCGCACCGATCCCGCCGGGCGTCTGATCCTGGATGACCTGCGGATCAACGAAGAAGTGCTGCGCGCGGTGGACAAGATCGTCGTGGTCGCGTGCGGCACCGCTGCCTACGCCGGGCACGTGGCGAAGTACGCGATCGAGCACTGGTGCCGGATCCCGGTCGAGGTGGAGCTCGCCCACGAGTTCCGCTACCGGGACCCGGTGGTCAACGAGAAGACGCTCGTCGTGGCGATCTCCCAGTCCGGCGAGACGATGGACACGATCATGGCGGTGCGGCACGCGCGCGAGCAGGGTGCGAAGGTGCTCGCCATCTGCAACACGTACGGATCGACCATCCCGCGCGAGTCCGACGCCGTGCTGTACACCCATGCCGGCCCGGAGATAGCGGTCGCGTCGACCAAAGCGTTCTTGGCGCAGATCACCGCCGCCTATCTCCTCGGCCTGTACCTGGCGCAGCTGCGCGGCAACAAGTTCCCGGACGAGATCCGCGAGATCCTCACGCAGCTGCACGCGATGCCCGACAAGATCCAGTCGGTGATCGACCACGCGGGGCCGGTGCGGGAGCTCGCGCGGTCCATGCGCGACGCGGAGTCGGTGCTCTTCCTCGGCCGGCACGTCGGCTTCCCCGTCGCGCTCGAGGGAGCGCTCAAGCTCAAGGAGCTCGCCTACATCCACGCGGAAGGGTTTGCCGCGGGCGAGCTCAAGCACGGTCCCATCGCGCTGATCGACGAGGGCCAGCCGGTGTTCGTCATCGTGCCGTCCTCGAGCGGGCGCGACTCGGTGCACGACAAGGTCATCTCGAACATCCAGGAGATCCGCGCGCGCGGCGCTCGCACCATGGTCATCGCGGAGGAGGGCGACACGGCGGTCGAACCGTTCGGGGATGACGTCTTCTTCGTTCCCGCGACGCCGACGCTGCTCGCCCCGCTGGTCTCCGTCGTCCCGCTGCAGATCTTCGCGTGCGAGCTCGCGACGGCCCGCGGTCTCGACGTCGACCAGCCACGCAACCTGGCGAAGTCCGTCACGGTCGAGTGAGTCGCTGAGGGGACGGCGAAGCCGTGATCATCGGGGTCGGGATCGACGTGGTGGACGTCGCTCGCTTTGTCGCGACCCTTGCCCGCGCGCCGCGACTGGTCCTGCGACTGTTCACCGCGGAGGAACGGGAGCTGCCGCCGGCCTCGTTGGCGGCGCGGTTCGCCGCGAAGGAAGCCTGCGCGAAGGCGCTGGGAGCCCCTGCCGGGCTGCGCTGGCTGGATGCGAGCGTGTCGCGCGGGCCGGCCCGCGAGCCGTCGCTGCGGATCTCCGGCACGGTGCTGGCCCGAGCGCAGATCCTCGGCGTGGACCGCTTCCACCTCTCCATGTCGCATGACGCCGGCATCGCGTCGGCCATCGTCATCGCGGAACGGGGCGACTGAGCCGTGCTCCGCGCATACACCGCCGCCCAGGTGCGATCCGCCGAGGAGCCGCTTCTTGCCGCCCTCGGTGACGGTCTGATGGAGCGCGCCGCGTTCGGTCTCGCCATGGTTGTACTGCGCGGGTTGAAGCAACGCCGTGGCCGGGTGCGCGGTTCGCGCGTGGTCCTGCTCGTGGGCGCGGGCAACAACGGTGGAGACGCGCTGCATGCAGGCGCGCTCTTGGCCCGGCGCGGAGCATCCGTGCTGGCAGTGACGGTGGCGGCGCGCGTGCACGCCGCGGGTCGGGCCGCGCTCCTGCGGGCCGGTGGGCGGGTGGTGAGCGTGGCCGAGGACGGCGCGGACGAGCCGGTGTGGCTCGGCGATGCGGTTGCCGAGGCCTTCACCGCCGACGTCGTTCTCGACGCCCTGGTCGGCATCGGCGGAGCGGGGCCCCTGCGTGGTCCGGCCAGGCAGCTCGTGGCCGTCCTCTCCGGCCTCATCTGCGCCGAGGAGTACGGGTCACCGTGGGTGGTGGCTGTGGACGTGCCGAGCGGCATCGGCGTCGACGACGGCACTGTCGTCGGTCCCGTGCTCCCCGCTGGCCTCACGGTCGCGTTCGGGGCGAGGAAGCCCGGTCTGCTGCTGCCGCCTGCGCGAGAGCTGGCGGGTCACGTCCAGGTGGTCGACCTAGGCCTGGTGCCCGGCCTGGTGCGCGGCGGCGAGCCGGCCGTCGCGAGCCTCGAGACGGCGGATGTGGCGGCACTCTGGCCGGTGCCGGGCAGCCGCGACGACAAGTACTCGCGGGGTGTGCTCGGGGTGGTGGCCGGTAGTGAGCGGTTCCCGGGCGCGGCGGTGCTCGCGACGAGCGCGGCGGTGCGCGCCGGTGCCGGCATGGTCCGATACCTCGGCCCGAGATCGGCATCGCTCGCGGTGCTGGCTGCCCGGCCCGAGGTGGTGACGGCTGACGGCCAGGTTCAGGCATGGCTGCTCGGGCCCGGTGTCGATCCGCTCGATCGGGAGCAGGCGGACCGGGTCACCCGGGTGCTCGCTTCAGCGCTCGACGGCCGCCCGGTTCCCGTCGTGGTCGACGCCGGTGCCCTCGAGCTGCTCCCCGAGACGTGCGCCGAGCACGTCGTGCTCACCCCGCACGCGGGCGAGCTCGCGCGGCTGCTCGCTGCGCGCGGCCGGGCGACCGAGCGCGGCGCGGTGGAGGCTGAACCGCTCCGGTTCGCGCGGCTGGCCAGCCGGTTGACCGGCGCCACCATCCTGCTCAAGGGCTCGACGACGATCGTCGTCTCCCCGAACGGCTCCGTTCTGGCGCAAGGGGGCGCTCCGGCCTGGCTGGCCACCGCTGGTGCGGGAGACGTTCTCGCGGGGGTGCTCGGGGCATTGCTCGCGGCGCACGGCCCGCGGGTCATCGCGGAGCCCGGACTGGCCGCGCGTCTGGCCGCGTCCGCCGCCCTGGTGCACGGTCGGGCGGCTCGCCGGGCGTCGGCCGGCTGCGCGTCGAGGCGCGGCGTATCGACCTGGTCGAGTGCCGTCGAGGTGGCGAGTGCGCCGCTCGGTCCGATTTCCGCGCTCGACGTGGCCGAGGCGCTCCCCGGGACGGTCGCCGCTCTGTTGGCCCGGCCGGCGCGGTGACCGGTCGGTCCGAGCGCCCCGAGATCCGCTCGTTCGAGCAGGCGATCGCGATCGCGCGCGTTCTGATGACGAGCGGGCGGCGGCGCATCCTCGGGATCGTCGGTGCGCCCGGAGCGGGCAAGTCGACCCTCGCGGGTGCGTTGGTTCGCGAGCTCGGGCCGGAGACCGCACTCGTCCCGATGGACGGCTTCCACCTGGCTCAGGCCGAGCTCGAGCGCCTCGGCAGGGCGGAGCGCAAGGGCGCGCCGGACACCTTCGACGCGGCGGGCTACATCGCTCTGCTCCGGCGGCTGCTGGCCGCCGGCCACGGTGAGGTCGTGTACGCGCCGCGGTTCAGCCGCGACCTGGAGGAGTCGATCGCCGGCGCCATCCCGGTGGCGCCCGAGGTCACCCTGGTGGTCACCGAGGGGAACTACCTGCTGCTCGGCGAGGGCGCCTGGGTCGACGTCCGAGGGCTTCTCGACGAGGCCTGGTTCATCACGGTCCCGGACGAGGATCGGCTCGAGCGCCTGGTCGCCCGGCACCTGGCGGGCGGCAAGAGTCCCGCCGAGGCGTACGCGTGGGCGCATGGATCGGACCAGCGGAACGCCGAGCTCGTCGTCGCGACAGCCGACGCTGCTGATCGCTCGGTGTCGGCCGGGGTGATCGCCGAGGTTCACCGGCGAGTGATGGAAGACTGGGCGCCGTGAGCAGCTACCCCGCCCGCGCCGTCGTCGATCTTGCGGCGATCCGCGCCAATGTCGAGACCCTGGCGGCCCGCGCGCCGTCCGCGCAGGTGATGGCGGTGGTCAAGGCGGACGGCTACGGGCACGGCCTGGTGCCGAGCGCCCGCGCTGCCCTCGCGGGCGGCGCCTCGTGGCTCGGCGCCGCCCACGTCTCGGAGGCACTCGCGCTGCGCGCGGCCGGCCTCGACGCCCGGATCCTGACCTGGCTGTATGCACCGGGCGCGCCGCTCGCCGACGCCGTCGCGGCGGACGTCGACGTCTCCGTCTCGGCGCCCTGGGCGCTCGACGAGGTCGTGGCGGGTGCCCGGCAGGTCGGCCGCACCGCGCGGGTCCACCTCAAGGTGGACACCGGGCTGGGGCGCAGCGGGTCGATGCCGTCGGAGTTCCCGGCGCTGCTCGACGCCGCGCTGCGCGCCGAAGCGTCCGGCGAGGTGCGCGTCGTCGGCATCTGGTCGCACTTCGCGTGGGCCGACGCGCCGCAACACCCCACCGTCCGGGCGCAAGCGGAGGTCTTCGCCGCGATGGTCGGGCTCGCCGAGAGCCGGGGTGCCCGGCTCGAGGTGCGGCACCTGGCGAACTCCGCGGCGACGCTGACGAACCCGGCCGTGCACTACGACCTGGTCCGACCCGGCATCGCCGTCTACGGCCTCTCGCCGATGCCGGACCTGGCCGACGCGGCCGAGCTCGGCCTGGTGCCGGCGATGACCCTCGAGGCCGAGCTGGCGCTGGTCAAGCGGGTGCCGGCCGGTCAGGGGGTCGCGTACGGGCACCTGTACACGACGGCCGCCGAGACGATGCTCGGGCTGGTCCCCCTCGGCTACGCGGACGGCATCCCGCGGCACGCCTCCGAGCGCGGGCCGGTCCTGGTCGGCGACCGGCGGCTGACCGTCGCAGGGCGCATCTGCATGGACCAGTTCGTCCTCGACCTCGGCCCCGAGGCTCGCGAGAGCGCGGGCGACCGGGTGGTGCTGTTCGGTCCGGGCACCGCCGGCGAGCCGACCGCGGAGGACTGGGCCCGCGCGTCCGGCACGATCGGTTACGAGATCGTCACCCGGATCGGCGCGCGGGTGCCCCGGGTCTACGTGGGGACAGAGTGACGCGCACGGGGCAGCGGTGACGACCATCCGGGTAGAGCTGCCGGACGCCGACGCGACCCGGGCCTTCGGGGCCGCCCTGGCAGGCGTGCTGCGCGCGGGTGATCTCGTCGTGCTGACCGGGGAGCTCGGCGCCGGCAAGACGACCCTGGCCCAGGGCCTCGGCGCTGGCCTCGGGGTGCGCGGTCAGGTGGCGTCCCCGACGTTCATCATCGCTCGGGTGCATCCTTCGATCTCCGGTGGACCCGCTCTCGTGCACGTCGATGCCTACCGGTTGACCTCGCTGGACGAGGTCGAGGCGCTTGATCTCGACGCGAGTCTCGACGAGTCCGTGACCGTGGTGGAGTGGGGTGCGGGCTTGGTCGAGTCGCTGACCGGAGATCGGCTCGAGGTGACGATCCACCGTCCGCACGGCGCCGAGGGCGGCGACTCCTTCCTCGACGACGACGACGCCGAGGCCGGGGTGCGGCACGTCACGGTCACCGCTGTCGGGGATCGCTGGGCGGGCGTCGAGCTCCCTGCTGCGCCGTAGGCTGGACCCGTGCCCTATCTCGCGATCGACACGTCCTCCGCGGTCGCCGTGGCGATCGTGGCCGACGACGGCGCGACCCTGTGCGCGGCCAGCGCGCTCGAGCCCCGGCGGCACGCCGAGCTGCTGGCGATCATGATCTCCGACGTGCTTCGGGACTCGGGGGTGGCGCGTGACGAGCTGGTCGGCGTGGTGGCCGGGACCGGCCCGGCACCCTTCACGGGGCTCCGGGTGGGCCTGGTCACGGCTCAGACGCTCGGGTTCGCACTCGGCGTGCCGGTTCATGGCGTGAGCAGCCTGGACGCGCTCGCCGCGGGCGCGGTCCGAGCGCTCGCGCTGCCCACGGGCGTCGAGGTGCTCGCGACTGGGGATGCGCGCCGCCGAGAGGTCTACTGGGCCCGGTACCGGGTCAGCGAGACGCCCGGGATCGAACTTCTCGCGGGTCCTGGGGTGGCTCGCGCGGCGGCTCTGGTGGCGAACGGGATGGCAGCGGGCGCCGTCGTCGTCGGGCGAGGTGCGGCCGGCTACGCGGCCGAGCTTCCGTCGGCCGAAGGAGCGCCGCTCGACCCTGATCCGGCCGATCTGGTGCGTCTGGCACTCTCGCGGCTCGCCGCCGGCGAGGTCCTGCCGACGGAGCCGCTGTACCTGCGTCGGCCGGACGTGCACGGCACGCCGGCGCAACCGTGACAGCGGTCCGGCGGATCCGGGACCTCGGCCCGGCGGACCTCGACTGGGTGGCCGAGCAGGAAGAGGCGATCTTCGGCCCCGCCGCGTGGTCGCGAGCCATGATCGAGGAGGACTTCCGCTTCCCCGGCAAGCGGTACATCGGTGTCGAGGACGACGGCGCGCTCGTCGGCTACGGCATGACGTCTTTCGACGGCGAGGCGCTGCACGTCCTCAACCTGGCCGTTCGTGCCGATGCGCGGAACCGCGGGAACGGGGCGGCTCTGCTCACCGCGATGGTCGAGCAGGCACGCGAGCTCGGCGCGAGCGAGATGTGGCTCGAGGTTCGCGTCGACAACGAAGCCGGCCACACGCTGTACGAGTCGTTCGGCTTCGTGCCGGTCCGGATCAGGCCGCGCTACTACCAACCCGAGGATGTGGACGGGCTCGTGATGCGGCTACAGCTCGGGGATCAGGCCTAGACCACCCGCGCGGCCCGCACTCCAGGGCCTGGTGGTGAGATCCGCCCGATCGGGCGAGGGGTACCGGGGGCCCCGCCTCCAGACCGTAGACTCCTCACCCGTGAGTGCAGACGGATCGCTCGTCCTCGGCATCGAGACCTCGTGCGACGAGACCGGTGTGGCCCTGGTGCGTGGCACCGAGCTGTTGGTCGACGCGATCGCGAGCTCGGTCGACGAGCATGCCCGGTTCGGCGGGATCATCCCTGAGATCGCCTCGCGGGCCCACCTCGAGGAGATGGTGCCGACCCTCCGGCGCGCGCTCGCCGAGGCCGACGTCGATCTCGCCGAGGTCGACGCGATCGCGGTCACGGCGGGGCCCGGGCTGGTCGGCTCGCTCACCGTCGGCGCCGCCGCCGCAAAGGCGCTCTCCGTCGGCCTGGACATCCCGCTCTACGGGGTCAACCACGTGATCGGCCATGCCGCGGTCGACGAGCTCGTGCACGGCGAGTTCCCAGCGAGGGTGATGGCGCTCGTCGTCTCCGGCGGCCACTCGTCGCTGCTCTTGGTCGACGACATCGTCACCGGCATCACCGAGCTCGGCCAGACTCTCGATGACGCCGCCGGTGAGGCGTTCGACAAGGTCGGCCGGTTGCTGGGCCTGCCGTACCCGGGCGGTCCGCACATCGATCGCCTGGCGCGTGGCGGCAACCCCGAGGCGATCCGCTTCCCCCGCGGCCTCAGCCGGCGCGAGGACCTCGAGCGGCACCGCTACGACTTCTCCTTCTCGGGGCTCAAGACGGCGGTCGCTCGCTGGGTCGAGGCGCGCCAGGACGCGGGGGAGGAGATCCCGTTGGCCGACGTCGCTGCCTCGTTCGCTGCGTCGGTCGCCGACGTGCTGACCGCGAAGACGATCGCCGCGTGCCAGCGGCACGAGGTCGACACGCTCGTCATCGGCGGCGGTTTCTCGGCCAACTCGCAGCTGCGCGAGCTCGCCGCCGAGCGTTGTGCGGAGGCGGGGATCACGCTTCGCATCCCGCCGATCCGGTTCTGCACGGACAACGGCGCGATGATCGCGGCGCTCGGCGCAGCGGCGCTCCGTCGCGGGGTGGCGCCGTCAGATCTCGGCCTGCCGGTGGACTCCTCGATGCCGCTCACGCTGGTCACCGGGTAGCGCGGTGCTCGGGTCCCCGCGGCCGGCGCCGCACCCCGGAGGCGGTCACGGCGCTCGTCGCGGTGCCTACCGGCCGCGCGACCGCTACAGCGGTCGACCCGCCCGCATCTCGGCCACCAGGGACGACACGACGGAGTCGAGCTCTCCGTTGTTGCGCCGGGCGACCGCCCGCTGCCGCTGGTAGGACGCGCCGCGGCGCAGGATCAGTCGCACGTCGGCCAGCTCCTTCGAGCAGCCGAGGCGCGCCGCGACCGGTTCGAGCACGGTCAGCCAGCGTGCGACGTCGTCGGTCACGAGCTTCTCGTGGCCCTCGGCATCGAGGATGACGATGGCGTCCATCCCGTACCGCGCCGAGCGCCACTTGTTCTCCTGGACGAACCACGGCGGCAGGGTGGGCAGCTCCCGACCGGCGTCGAGCTCGCTCGAGAAGTGCTCCACCAGGCAGTGGGTGAGCGCCGAGAGGGCGAGCACCTCGGTGATGTTCGAGGCGCCATCGCAGATCCGCAGCTCGAGCGTCCCGAACCGGGGTGAGGGTCGCAGGTCCCAGCGGATCTCGCTCACGTCGTCGATCACGCCCGTGTGCAGCAGGTCGCCCGCGTAGGCCTCGAAGTCGGACCAGCGTTCGAACTGGAACGGCAGCCCTGCCGTCGGAAGCTGCTGGAACATCAGCGCCCGGTTCGACGCGTACCCGGTGTCCCGTCGGTCCCAGAACGGCGAGGAGGCCGAGAGCGACTGCAAGTGTGCGAACACGGTGAGCATGGCTCGCAGGATCGGCAGGACCTTCTCGCGGTCCTCGATCCCCACGTGCACGTGAACGCCGTAGATCAGCATCTGGCGACCCCACCACTGGGTGCGGTCGATGAGGGTCGCGTAGCGCTTCTTGTCGGTGACCTTCTGCTGGGTCCACCGCGCGAACGGGTGGGTTCCGGCGCACATCAGCTCGACCCGCAGCGGGTCCGTGACCTGCCGGATCCGTTCGATGCTCCGTTCCAGGTCGACGCCCGCCTCGGCGACCGTCCGGCGCACGTCCGAGACGACCTCGACCGTGTTGAGCAGCAGTTCCTGGCGGATGTTCGGGTGCTCGCCGCCGTCGGCCGGGCGCACGTCGTCCAGCACCGTCTGGGCGACCTGGCGAAGGTCGCCGCTGTCGACGTCGACCAGCGCGAGCTCCCACTCGATGCCGACGGTCGACCGCTCGGATCGCGCGAAGGGTATCTCCACGCGCCCATCCTGCCGCGTTGGGCCTCGACCGCGCTGCTCAGTCCGGGTGCGATGTGCCGAGGGGCGAGACGATGAGCATCATCTGAGCGCCCGCGACCCGGGTCAGCACGACCGTCGATTCCTGGCTGCCGCTCAGGTCGAGCTGACGTCGCAGCTGTTCCGGCACGACGGCGGTGCCGCGCTTCTTGATCGTGAGCCGGCCGACGTCGTGCTCCCGAAGGTAGGTGCGCAGCCGCTTCAGACCGAACGGCATCACGTCCTGGACGCGGTAGCCGGTGGCGAGCGCCGTCGGTACGAGCGCGTCGGAGGTGACGTAGGCGATCGTGCGGTCCAGCAGTCGTCCGGACACCTCGGACGCGACGACCTCCACCAGCCCGGACCGGATGACCGCGCCGTCCGGCTCGTACAGATAGGCGCCTGGAGACCCGATCGGGACCGGTTCGGGCCGCGCCGCCCGGCGCGCGGAGACGGCGGTTCCGGCGCGGATCACCAGCGCGGTCCGGCCAGGTCCCTCGGGCGCGAGCGGACCGAACCACAGGCCCGCTTCGACCACGTCGCCGTCCACCGAGATCCACTGTGTCTCAGCGTCCGCCGGAAGATCGGCGTGGGCGATACCGGGCCCGACCTTGATCCCGAGCGCTGGGAGTGTCGCACGCAGGGCAAGGACGTCGGCGAGCGGCGGGGCGTACGAGTTCGGGTCGAACAAGCGGGTGCCACCGCGGGTCCGCCTGGACGGGTCGGCGAAGACGCCGCTGATCCCCTCGGCGAGCAGATCGACACCCAGCCCGTCGCCGTACCGCACCTCGGCGTCGGGAAAGTGCCGCAGGTTGACGGTGGCGATGGCCGCGGTGAGCTCGTCGAGCTCAAAACCGAGGACTCGGAGCCCGAGCGCCGCCATCGCCATCGAGTCACCGCCGATGCCGGTCGTCAGGTCGGCGACCGCGTCGATCCCGGCGGCCGCGAATCGCTGAGCGTGGAGTGCCGCGACCATGAACCGGGTGGCCTGCTCGAGACCCGCCTCGGTGAACAGCATCCCGTCGGCGAAGTCGGCGAACTTGCCGCGCGCCCTGGCCCGCAAGCGGGACTGGGTGAGTGCCGCGGCGACGAGCTCCGGGTCGAACCCGCCGGCTCGGAGCCGCTCCGAGATCGCCATGGTGCGCGACTCGTCGTACGGCGGCAGCGTCCCGAGCAGCGCCCAACCGTCCGGGCTGAGCAGCTTGCCGAGCGCGCTGGCGTCCACACCGTGATCCTTCCACGCCGGGTCGCGGGCCGGCGTCGCTGGCACTCGCCTTGACCGAGTGCTAATCCATGCCTAGATTGGGAGGTGGGCATTCTCCCTCGGGACATGCCCACCGCTCGGCTGGGTCGGCCGGTTCCCGCGACGACGGACGCCCCAGGTCAGCGACCACGAACCACTGAAACCACGACATGTGAAGGGGAGGTCCGCTGTGTCGGTCTCCATCAAGCCGCTCGAGGACCGGATCGTTGTCCGGACCCTCGACGCGGAGCAGACGACGGCCTCGGGTCTGGTCATTCCGGACACCGCGAAGGAAAAGCCCCAAGAGGGCGAGGTCCTGGCCATCGGCCCGGGTCGCATCGACGACAACGGCAATCGAGTCCCGCTCGACGTCACCGTCGGCGACAAGGTGATCTACAGCAAGTACGGCGGAACCGAGGTCAAGTTCGGCGGGGTGGAGTACCTGATCCTCTCCGCTCGCGACGTCCTCGCGATCGTCGAGAAGTAGCAGCGCGTCCCCTCGTGGGACGCAGAACATACGGACGGCGCCCCGAGCCGCGATGGCTCGGGGCGCCGTCCGTGTGTTCGCGGCGGGTGCCGGCAGGCTCAGCTCGCCTTCGGCAGACCCGATGCCAGGATCGAGCTGCGCTCGTCCTCCGAGATGCCGCCCCACACGCCGTACGGTTCGCGTACGGAGAGGGCATGTGTTCGGCACTGCTTGAGCACCGGGCAGCCCTGGCAGATCGCCTTGGCGGCGTCCGCGCGACGGCGTCGGGCAGAGCCTCGTTCTCCTTCCGGGTGGAAGAAGAGCGTCGGGTCCGCGGTTCGGCACGCCCCCTGGTACTGCCAGTCCCATAGGTCCATCACAGGCCCCGGCAAGCGCGAGATCTCGGTCATCAGTCCTCCTCGCCTCGGTGGGAGTGGTCCCGGACTTGTCACGGTACAACCGCGCCAAGAGTTGTTCAAGGGCCCGGCCGTTACCAATACGTAATCACATGGTTGGGGTTCTGAGCACACCGAGATCTGTGCTATACGAGCCAAATCGATGCAGGTTCACCCGCTCGAGATGTCGTGTCCAGTGGCA
>Ga0208079_1000766_pt1 | contig 17629 bp, 20 predicted proteins | sample NGESurdeep092012_5_FD_184474 | JGI IMG/M metagenome (GOLD analysis project Ga0208079, IMG submission 184474) | Arctic peat soil microbial communities from Barrow, Alaska - NGEE Surface sample 210-2 deep-092012 (SPAdes) | ecosystem: Environmental > Terrestrial > Soil > Wetlands > Peat ... | reverse complement strand
TGATTATTTTTTTGGATATTGCAGTGCTGCGGCACTTCTGGTGTCGTTTTGCCTGCGTCTACAGAGTTTGGCAGCATTCATTCAAAACCAAGGAAACGCTGCATGTCGTTTACGATGCCAGCCGAGTAGATGAATGCGAAAAATGCAATTATTGCGTTACAACATGCTTTATCGAGCTGGATCCGCGCAAGACAGAAATTTATGACAGCTGTATTAACTGTGGTGATTGCATCGATGCATGCAATAATTTGCAGGCAAAAAAAGGAGGTACGGGCTTATTGCGGTTTGAATTGGGACAGCGTGCAACGGGCAAGATCCGTCAATTCCGTGATAACTCCATGTCGTTGTTGTCACGATTCCGTTGGACTGCGCCCTTCGCAACTCTGGGCGTCATTATGTTTGCGTGGGGGATCTGGTCATACCAGCCTTATCACATAGCTGTGGGATATTTGCAAACGGCTCATAATCAATCGGCGCGCGATTACCGCATCGAAGTTTCCAGCAAGCGATATCGCCCAAGCGAATTGAGCCTGTCGGTTGAAGGATTGCCACTGGATGCTTTCACCCTGAGCAACCTTAAGGTGAACCTGGCATCGGTTGGGCGCACATCGGTATTCCTTTCGGTGTCTCCAAAATTACAGCGTGGTTTCTATCCCATTGTGGTGGTTGTCCATTCCAATGATGGTTGGACCGGACGTTTTAATGTTCAGCATTTTGTCGAATAGGGGGTATAGGTGATGGAACAGCAGGATAAAAAATTGGAATTGGCGAATGAAGAGTCGCAGTGGGGTGAGAACCGCAAAGATAATTTTGGCTATGCATCGGACGAAGAACGTTTGGAAAAGCGCGGCATGGAAGATTGGGAATTGGTAGAGAAGATTCCGGAATCGCAACGGAATGTTCCTTATTGGTTCATTGCGGTGGTGGTGATCGTATTGCTGGTTGGCGTGGGCCTCAGTTTTCCATTCTGGGGGCTACGCCCCGGGGTTGTAGTGAAATGGACTGACTGGGTGAAAGATCCGGGATTTTTGGGATCGCTTGTATATATCGCTGTTGCTGCAATATTCGTATATTACATGGTATATCTGTACGGATCTTCTACCGCGGGTAGATTGGATTCCGACAAGGAAGAGCAGAGTGAAAGAAAAAGCGATAAGCAATAAGCAAAAGTAAGTATTGCAATCGGCCCTTATAAATAAATTTCTATCCGCATAGTGAAAAAATTTCCGGCCATAATATTAAGCATTGTTGCGATAGGGCTTACCGCTTGTAACGATGGAGCCGAGCCTCTTACAATTCCTGTCCAGCACTGGAAAGAGGCGGTTGTGCGCATTGAGACTCATCCGAACCCGCCGCTCGCAGGGATGTCCGAGATTGTCGTCATCGTCACCGGCCCACACGGCAAACCCACCGAGAATTTAATTGTTTCACTTCGTGGAAATGAGTCGATGCCGTGGGTTCAGGCGATTCAGGATGGATTTATTGGTGTGTACCGTCGAGCCGTCGATATTGGAGACGGGGATACAGTCGTATTGCAAGTACGGCTTCAGCAAGGAGAGGAGCAGAAAGTATTGCTTTTCCCGCTTAAATTGGCAACTGGTTAATTTTGCCCTATTGATTCTGCAAAGGGGCTATTTCGTCGCCGGATGATGAGGCTGTTATAGTCAAAACGACATTTGCCAGATAAGTACAAAAGCCAATCGCCATTACCGTGCCGGAAATCGCCATAATTGGCCCGTAAAAGCGGTGTACAGAAGGTATGTCTTGAGGGCTGGAATGCAATAGCAATCCTTCCCAAATGCCAAAAACCATTTGTATGATGTAGAAGCTATAAACACCAATGCTGACCCACCAAAAAGTATGTTTAACCAACTTTATGGAATAAATTCTTTTGCCAGTGAAAATCGGCAGCAGATAAAAAGTTACTCCCATAGCCAGCAATACCACCCCGCCAACCAAATTCATGTGTGCGTGAGCCAACGGGTCGATCATATGGCCGGGGCCTCCGTAAGGACTGCCAATCGAATCCAGCCAAGCGCGAACAGGAGGCATAACCTGAAGCATGCCGTGAATGGTGCCTATGAAGAATGAAAGAGCAGAAAGCAGCAGAAATTTTAATAGATGCCGATGCAGAATGTCTGTGCTCATAGGGTGGTGGGATACATTTACGGGTTCCCTTGCGGTGTAGAACTAATTGATTAGGACGACTGACCGCGAGTGTGTGCTCGGACTACAAAAGAAAATGCCCGGCGATTGCCGGACACTTTCGTTTCTTCTATGCGGGCTAAGAATTGCAGCGCGCTTGAATTTACTTCTTCTGGCCTTCGACGATACGTTCAATTCCTAAACTGCTCAAGCTCACAGAAACTACGATTCCCAACAAGAAAATTGTAATCGGCACTAAAAGTTCAATTGGCATAGCATATCTCCTTCTTTTTGTTACATGACTTATCAATATAAAGTATAAAACAACACACCCGACACTTCTCCTCCTACTACAGAGCAGTCTAGCGGAATCCTACTTTTCATGCAACTTCTTGTAAGTGGTAAAAACCACAGTGTATATGTATTGGCCGTATGGATATATTGCTGCCATGGTTTGCTTCCTGATAGAATCTGCGGCACTTTGGGATATGGGAATGATGCACTTAAATTCGGTCGCTTGGGTGCTACATGGTTTGCCAACAACAACCGGCATCACGATAATAGATGCTATGTTGGTTAATGCCCGAAAACAGGGGTACCATTTTTTGTTATTGCACTCCTCTCAGCCGTAAATCCAACAAAATCTTTGTAAACCACTTTTAAAGGCAGCGATGTGCTGTCTTTAGAGTTGGTTGTGTTTCTACTGGTGACTAAAATTAAAATGAACAATTGGTTTTTACGTATCCCTCAAAAATATTTTGCTTATTTCGCACTTTCGCTTTGGGGTGCCTTAAGCTACATGTTGTTGAACAAAACTCTTTATGGAATTGACGAGGGAGCAGCGCGCGCTTTATTGCTGGTCTGGTCGGTAGCGGACGATGTCGTCAGTCCGATTGTAACTTTGGGATTGCCGGATTTTCGCGCGATATTCTTCGTGCCGGTCGGCTATTTATGGGTAGGCAATATAGTCGCCGCAAAGATTTTTTCAATGCTTGTGATGTCATGCGCAGTGTGGGCCATATACAGATGGAGGCAGCGCAGTGGGGATTCTGAAAGCGCGTTGCTGGCGACAGGATTGTTGTTGATCTCTCCGCTGCTTATCGATCAAATTGACACGATTTCCGTCGCGCCTTATCTGCTCATTACTTTCGCGCTGGGAGCGTGGTTGGAACAAAATTACCGTGACGCACCGCATGCATTTGGAGGAATGTATTTTTCCCAGATTTTTTTATGCATGGTGAGTGTCACCCTTCACCCCATCGGTTTGGCATATCCACTTGTCCTGTTGTGGACGTGGTATAGAAACCCGTCTGATGCTAAACATAAGAATTATTTTTTCGGTGGTATTACTTTTGTCGTTATTTTTACGCTATTGCTAACCCTGGGATGGAATCACACAGAGTGGTTTACCAACCCGATCAGAAGCTTGTCAAGCTTACTCTCGGGATCGCCTGGCACCGAGGATAGTGGGGTTTTTCGCTGGATCAGCGGAATAGGGGTGTTCGTTATCCTGCTCTTGGTGATCTGGAAACAAGCCGGCAAATTATGGGCAGATTTTCTCGGGCGTACACTGTTAGCGGCACTCGTTATCGGCATATCTGTCGGTGATGAAACTTGGAGCATTATCGCCCTGACAATCTGCTTGTACTGGGGGTTGCCTTTATTGTTGCCGACACGCACGAATTGGTCTAGTGGGTTCTGGGGGCAGCGCGGATTGGCCATGTTATTGCTCTTCATTCTCTCGACCACGTTTATGCTGGCTGATAAGGCACATTATCAAACGGTGCAAGCCGGTTACTTGTCACCACGCGACAGCCTGATCAAGGCTTTAGCGGAGGATAGTGGCAACTTTTTAAATGAAGAGACCAGTCAAAATCCTCCTGCCAAAAAGCCGGTTCGCGTAGCAAGTCAGTGGCCTGGACTTACCATGTTGGCCTGTCGATGTGATGCACTTCCTTTGCCGCCAACCGCCAAAGACAGTGAAGCGTTAATCGCGATGTTGCGGGGTGTCAATTATTTGATATTCGACCCGCGTGATCCTGTGAATAGCTCGCTCTCGCGCAATCTTGCCACAATGGAAGCAGGGCAAGTCGAGACCGTCGCCTTGCAACCAGGCGGGGTAATCGTTGAAATCAAGAGCCCAACGCCCGTGCAAAAACCGTGAGTAGGAATCATGATCGTTGAGATATTAATTTACTTGGTTTCCGCGATTAGTGCGCTTTTCATTACGGGCTTTGCGGTACATATGTTCGTAGGCGGATTGGTCAACCCGGAAACAGAGTATCAGCTTATCGCCCTGGCTTGTTTAATTGTAGTCTGCGTCACTGCTTATATGACATGGGATGTCATTCAAAGACGAGCGGGAAAAAAGTAGAGCGCGTTCTGCCTATTTAAGGGGAAGCCGACTCTGATTCTTACTTGAGGTGACGCTTCAAATTCGCTTGAGCGGAGTCGTATTGCCCGACAGTTGCAAACTGTCCCCTGTGAAACACGAATTGCAAATGCTTTCCTGCACCATCCATGCCGGAAATCCCAAAAGACTTACCCGCATAATCGGAGTAGTAGCGCAGGTTTTTCACCAAATTCACTTGGGTACCGTTTCTTTGCACCAAGCCCAGACTTTGCTCGCTCACTTTAAGGCATACCGGTGCCGATGGCAAAAGCATCAACCGCGTCTTGAAAACTCGATTAAAACCGGCAATAAAAAAGAAGCAAGTCAGGAAAAAGAATAAATAGCCCATGTTGTGATCATCGCCATACCAGAAACTGGCGGCTATAGAGGCAAGCGCTATCACTGTTGGAATGTAAAGCAACAAATCCCATACCATTCCTTTACGATCCTGCACCAGATCAAATTGCATCGCCTCTGCCATATTCCCATCCGCCATTATCTTGCCACCCACCCATATTTTGTCTATTATTTTACTTCAGTGATCAAGATCAGCTCTACATCTTACAAAATCTGTTTGATTGCATCGTCCAATTCACCGTATAACATTCGGCCAGCGCGTTCAAAGTGCACAATGCCATTCTTGTCGATGATGAACGTCCAGGGGTCGCCCATCACCTGATAGGCTTTATACGCTTGCGGGTTCTCATACTGATCGATGTGGATAAATATCATCTGATCCTGGTACTTATCCAGAATTGCTTTAAGCATTTGGAGCTGCTCGTCACAATTCGTGCAATGTCCGGGTGTTGCAAATTCCAACACAATCGGCTTGCCGGTTAACAAAGCCTTGTCAACCGAATACTGGTACATGCGAGGGTCCGGTTGCCGATAAGTGGTAACTTTACTGAAGTTACCCCCTGCATCAGCCAACGTCTTGGTGGGCAAACTCGGAGCGCGTTCGCCTACTGCGAAGCCCGCAGATAATCTCTGTTCACACCCACATGTCAAGACCGAGAGAGCAATCCCGCAGCAGGCCGACAGAAACAGCCGTTTGTTCATATCCGTTTCTGCCAACCGAGCGTAGTTTTATATAAGTTATATCCCCAGATGATATTGGCCGACAGCACCAGCGTTCCGAATATGCCGACAAAAGCAAGTAAGTGACTGACTAATTTTTCTGCATCTTCGCCCGTATATAACCCTCCGATCAGCCCGGCAGAGAGGAAAAACACTACCATCCCGATCAGCCCGAAGTTATGCATCCAAAAATGGATCTTCACCAGGCGCAAGCTGTAAATAGGACGGCGGGCAATCGTGGGAACCACATAGTACAGGGCAGCGAATATCGCCATCTCGACCCAGCCCAGCAAATTGATGTGCCCATGTGCCAAGGTGATCAAGCGTCCATGCGGGCTGTAATCCACAAAATGCCGGAAGGCGGGAACGCCGCCCATGATTGCGCCCCATGAAAAACCGATGATGCTGTAAATTATGCACGCGTAAACAAACCACAAAATGTATTTGGTGAAATCTTGGCTCTGTAATGCGTTGTGCTCAATGCTTTCCGTCATGCTGTTCCTCTTGTGTGTTTGATTTCATCCAATCGCGAATATCCCTGAACTTGCTTCTCCAACCGTCTGGTGTCCACATGTCCAGCATGGCGTTGATAAAACTGGATTCGCCCTTGGGTGGCTCGAACGATGAAGATGATCCTTGATCAGCTTTTAGTTCAGATAGAAAAATTGCCATGGCACGTAAATCCGCATCTGGAAGAGCCGACACATATGCCGCATCCTTGGGTGGCGCGCCATGATCCATAGTCTTCGCACCATACGTCTGTTCCGGCCCTTTGAGAAAGCTGTAGAAATAGTTGACATCATGCTTCGAACCCAGCCCATCCAGACTAATGCCCATGCTAGTCCCGCTACCAACAGCTCTATGGCAATCGTAACAATTGTTTTTCTGATATATCCCATAACCACGCAACCCATCAGCTGAAAAATCAAAATGTGTCAGAATTGGAAACAACGGTTTATCAGAGTTACGCCTGACCGACTCCAGTACGGTAAAGTTAACTACTGTAATCAGCACGAGCAGTGCAACTATCCCGAAAAGAATCTTTTCTCCTTTTTTCATCTATCACCAATCCTGATCCAACATAAAGCTTTTATAGATCTGCCTTATTCCATAGGCGACCCCACAAAGCAAAAAAAGACTGATCAACACAGACCAGTCTTCATCAGATTTCCCGCACCGAAACTTTAGGTGCGGGAAAGAAAACTTTATCGAACGATCTTAACGTTTTTCAAAACCGTCTTGTTTTCAATTTCCATTCCGTCGCCTATGGTGCTGTCGGCTGCTTGTGACAAGAAGGCTGCGGCATTATGTATATCTTCATCGGACAAAGTCCTGGCAATCGCCTGCATCTGTCCCATTGGATCATTTGCACGAGAACCGTCCCGCCAATGCGTCAACTGATTGATCAGATATACATATTTCTGCTGGCCGATCTTCGGATAAACCGGATCGGAACCGCGACCATTAAAGCCGTGACAAGACTGACACGCAGAACTCTTACCCTCTACCCCATAGCGAACTAGTATCTGACCTTTGTAAGGCTCACCTACCACTGTCCCGTTGGCTTTAAGATCTTTGAGGTCAGAAAGCTCGGGATCCCTGGGAAAGCTGTTCTCATAGGCTGCCAAATCACGCCTATCCTGAACACTCAGTCCTTTTGCAATTCCGTTCATTTGATCCAACGTCAGATCTTTACGCTTATCTTCTGCGAAATTGGTCAATTGCTTGACGATGTATACATATCCAATATTGGCAAGCCTGGGGGTACCCATCGCATCAATGCCCATCGCCTTGTCACCGTGGCATGTAGCACATGCCGGGACGCCCGTATCAGTTTTGCCATTTTCGAAGATATTCTTTCCATTGGTGACATTCGCCGTTACAGCTCCTTCTTCGGCAAAACTCGCACCAGAAAAAGCCAGCATGGCGACCGCACCCCAACATACTATCGCCAAATTGGATAAGTTACGCATGTACCCCTCCCCATTCTAAAATTTTTAATTACCTGTATTTTTCTACAGGCTAACACTATTGCACTTCTTGATTAGACAAGCAGATCAGGAATGCTTCTTCATCAGAAAAAAAGCCAAGCCAAATAAAAACGCGAAAATCCCAACATACATCATGAGTACTTCACTGGTTGTTGTATCTGGTTCAAGCATTTGCAGCTCCTCGGTCAATGATGATTATAAAATTAACAATCCCTATTAAATTAAGGACGCTTATAATATTTTAATATTAGCATCAATAAAACAATGTGTCATTTGTCTTCCTAACTGCGATACAAATAACACCCCCTTCGTTACAGCTTTAAAGCCATGCAATCAACATTGCCGAGCTTCAGCTTTTCCGGTTTCATGCCGCCGCATCCGAAAATGGGCTCCAATCATGAGCCCCTGCGCTGATCGTTCTACCCCCACTCAACGCAGCAAATGCGCCAAAAAATACGCTTTTTCAGGCCCCGGCACAACGCAACGTAACATAACTGAAAACACGCACCCATTCACTGACATGGATCAACCAAACCACATTTAACTGACGGCCGTGTATCCGATTAAAATGTTCGGAAACTGCATATGTGAATACTAGCCGCGAGCAATGTTATTGAGCCGATCCAGATCATGGATATGCACTTGTCGCCGTTCGTTGGCAGGCAGGCCTTCGTTCTGGAAACGAGTAAACGCGAGGCACGCTGTTTCTTAGGCTATGCCGAGGTAATTGCCAATATCGCTGTGCGACATGCTCAGGTTAAATTTGGTGCATGAAGCAAGCGGGTTATTTTATGGTGTTGGCGCAAAGTAATAGTGTCCACTGGCGACGCAGGCCACCCTTAGTTAAAAATAACAGCGGACATTTTGAAATGGACTAGTTCGTGAGTCAATAAGGAAGTGAAGCGCGCTGGTATTGGGCCTGCAGGAAGAGGACAAGAGCATTAAACAAGAAACGGCCAAAAGATTGGTGATAACGTCCCGTCAAGTGCGCCGCTGGTCAAACAATGCCAGACTGGAGGCCTGGCGGGGGGGGGTAGAAAGAAGCGAGGTAAACCTTCGAGCCGACTGCTTGGTAAAACTCCTCCTAAGTTATGGCGATGGAACTGCCTGTCTTGGGTCATATCGAAAGAATAATTATGCGCTACGAGCCGCTTTGAATGGCTTATAGCGAGTGGGTTGTCGCCGCTGAGATGCAAGTATTTGCCATGTGAGCAGGTGCGTTTCAAGTGGCTAACTGGCATAATGCACAGTAATTAAAGGAGGCTTTATGGATAATTCAGTCAAACACGTAATTGTGGATATGGAACTGATACGCAGGCTGGATAAAAACGGTCCGCGCTACACTTCTTATCCAACTGCAGACCGCTTCGTTGAAACTTTCGATGCTGTCACCTACAGCAAGTGGGTGGCAAAGCGCGAAAACGAAGGCGTGGCGCGCCCACTGTCGCTGTATATTCACATTCCGTTTTGCAACACCCTGTGCTTTTATTGCGCCTGCAACAAAGTGATCACCAAGGATCGCAGCAAATCCGCCGAATACGTGCGCTACCTGATAAAGGAAATGGCGATGCAAGCGATGTTGCTGGGGCCGGACCAGGTCGTGGAGCAATTGCACTTTGGCGGGGGGACACCTACGTTCCTGAGCGATGACGAATTAAGATTGGTGATGACGGCGATCCGCCAGCACTTCAAATTGGTGAAAGACGGCGAATATTCCATCGAGATCGATCCACGCAAGGTGAGCGACGAGACTATCGCGCTGCTCGGCCAGGCTGGACTCAACCGCATCAGTATCGGCGTGCAGGATTTCGATGCAGAGGTACAAAGCGCGGTGAACCGTATTCAGAGCGAAGAAGAGACATTGCGCGTGATTAACGCGGCGCGTGCCAATGGCTTCAAGTCGGTGAGCATCGATTTGATCTACGGCTTGCCCAAGCAAACGCTGGAAGGCTTCGGCGTGACGCTGGATAAGGTCATCGCAGCCAATCCAGATCGATTGTCCATCTACAATTATGCTCATATGCCGACCATCTTCAAGCCGCAACGGCGCATCCATGAAGAGGACTTGCCTGCTCCGCAAATAAAACTGGATATTCTAGACATGGCAGTGAACAAGCTGACCAACGCGGGCTATGTGTATATCGGCATGGATCACTTTGCAAAACCGGAAGACGAGCTTGCCGTGGCGCAACGACAAGGCAGGCTGCATCGCAATTTTCAGGGCTATTCCACGCATTCCGATTGCGATCTGGTCGCGCTCGGCGTGAGTGCAATCGGCAAGATCGGCCCGACCTACAGCCAGAATTATCGTGAACTGGAAGATTATTACGCTGCACTGGACAGGGATGTGTTGCCCATCATGCGCGGCATGGAATTGAATGCCGATGATTTGGTGCGCCGCGCCATCATCCAGGCCTTGATGTGTCACTTCGAGCTTACCAAGGAATCCATCAATAGCGTTTTCCAGATCGACTTTGACAGTTATTTTTCCACCGAGCTGGAAGAGCTGCGTGAATATGAACGCGAAGGCCTGCTGGAGATTTCTCCCCGGCAGATCAGGGTGACGCCCAAGGGACGCATGCTGATACGCAACATCTGCATGGTGTTTGACAAATACCTGCGGACGCGGCAGAAGCACGCGCTCTATTCCAAAGTGATCTGATACGACTACTGGTGAAATTACCAATTAAGTCTACTAGCCATCTGACTAACCCAGCAAAATACGCTGGGTAAGTCATTGGTTAACGCTGGGCAATTCATTGGTGCGCTAACAAGATTCAGGGGCAGGTCACAGTCCTGCCCTTTGCGAGCGGTCTCTCCGTTATAATCAGCCACTATTTTTTCGTGGGGCGATCATGAACAAAATCCTTAAATACGGTTTGTTGGGCACGGGCGCGCTGGTCGGCATTGGTGTGGCAGGAGTCGCTTACGTGGTGGCGACCTTCAATCCCAACGACTACAAGGCACAGATCATCAAGGCGGTGAAGGACAGCAAACAGCGCAATCTGCGCCTGGACGGCGACATTAAACTGTCGTTCTACCCCAACATCGGTGCGAGTCTGAGCAAGGTTTCGCTTTCCGAGTTCAGGAATGACAAGGAATTTGCGGCAATAGAATCCGCGCGTGTCTCGCTCGCACTGATGCCTCTGCTGCGCAAGCAGGTGGTGGTGGACGAAGTGGCGGTAAGCGGTTTGAAAGCCAAGCTAGTCATGCACAAGGACGGCACGACCAACATCGACGACCTGCTGGGTCAAGCCGAACAGAAGCCCGAACAGCAGAAACCTGAACAGCAGAAGAAAGCAGCAGGCCCATCGGTCAAATTCGACATCGCTTCAGTATCCTTGGAAAAAACCAATCTCAGCTATCGCGATGAGGGCAGCGGCGCGCAATACGCGTTCAAGGATCTGAATCTCAAGACCGGACGCATCGCGATCGGTGTGCCGGGCAAGATCGAATTTTCGGCCGGCATACAGACAAATCAGCCCAATCTGGATATCAATACTCGACTGAAGACCACGCTGACCTTCGATCTGGACAAGCAAAAGTATCAGTTGCAAGGTCTGGAGCTGCAGGCCAGTGGATCAGCGTTGGATATCAGCAACCTGAAAGTGACAGCCAGCGGCGACGTGAGTGCGGACCTGGCTACCCAGGAATTCGCCGCGAAAAAATTCGCGTTGAATGCGAGCGGCGTGAAGCTCAAGGAAAACGGAGTTTCAGCGTCGGCTAACGTGAGCGGAGCGAACGTTAAGCAAAGCGGCCAGAGCTACAAGTTTGAAGCCACGCTGGATGCACCGTCACTGAGCCTGACCAAGGACAAATATTCCGGCGATAAGCTGACTCTGAATGCCAAGCTGGATGCGGCTTTCGGCAATATCGTCGCCAGCCTGTCGCTGCCCGGTGTGGAAGGCAACGCGCAATCGTTCAAGGTCAGCGCGCTGAGCCTGGATCTGGATGTGAAACAGCCCGAGCAGGCTTTCAAGGTGAAACTCAGTTCGCCGCTATCGGGCAATATCAAAACGCAGCAATTCAATCTGAACAACCTCAGCGTGGCGGTGACTGCCACCGGAGACAAACTGCCGAACAAATCGGTGAGCAGCGAGATGAAGGGCAGCGTGCAGGTGGATGCCCTGAAGCAAAATGTGCAGGCGAATCTCGCCGGTGGCTTGCTGCAAAGCCAGATCAAGGCCAAAGTTGACGTGAAAGGTTTTGCCGATCCTGCGATCAAGTTCGATGTGGATGTGGACCAGTTCGATGCCGATCTGTACCTTCCTAAAGCACATGCCTCTGCCGCCGCCTCTGCGGTGCCGAAATCAAAGGAGCCGGAGCAAGCGCTGGATCTGTCCGCGCTGCGCACACTCAATCTGGACGGCAGCCTGCGCATCGGCTCACTGAAAGTGATGAACGTGAAATCCACGCAGCTGCGTATGGATGTGACGGCGCTTCACGGGCTGGTGAATATCAATCCGCTGTCCGCGAAGCTGTATCAGGGCAGCATGAACGGCAGCCTGAGCGTGAACGCGCAAGCCACCCCCAGCATCGCGATCATCCAGAATCTCAACGGCGTCAATGTCGCCCCGCTGGCGAAGGATGCCGCCAACCTCGATATGCTGGAAGGCAAGGGTAATATCGGTGTGAACCTGACCTCGCACGGCAACACCGTCAGCGCGATGAAGAAGGCGCTCAATGGCAACTTCTCGCTGAACCTGGCTGATGGCGCGATCAAGGGTATCGACATCGACAAGAAGCTGCTCGCTGCGCAAGCCCTGCTGAGCAAGGGTGGCGGCGCGACCAGCGAAACGCAATCCGCCAACAAGGATGAGAAGACCGCATTCAAGGAATTCAAGGCGACTTTCAGGGTGACCAACGGCATCGCGCATAACGACGACCTCTCTTTGAGATCTGAACTGGTCCGGGTCAGCGGAGCAGGCGACATCAATATCGGCAACGACAGCATCGACTATATCGCCAAAGCCGCGATCACCAAGACCCCGGACGGAAAAGGCGGCATCACTGTGCCGCTACGAGTCAGCGGTCCGTACACCGATCTTAAATACACCCTGGATTATGGCGCGATGCTCAAGGATGCCGTCAAGCAAAAAGTCGAATCCAAAAAGGAAGAACTTAAGGCCAAGGCGCAGGAACAGCTCAAAGAAAAGTTGAAAGGGCTGTTCAAGTGATCGGTGGCCTTCTGCTGCAACTGCGGTTGAATGCATAGTTTCTCGTCCCGCCTGATCGACTGGCAAAGCACGCATGGTCGCCACGACCTGCCATGGCAATCCGCGAGTGCCTACCATGTGTGGCTGTCCGAGATCATGCTGCAGCAGACGCAGGTCGCCACCGTCATCCCGTATTACCAGCGCTTTGTAGCCTCGTTCCCGACCATCGCCGCACTCGCCGCCGCGACTGAAGAGCAAGTGCTCGCGCACTGGAGCGGCCTCGGCTACTACGCGCGCGGACGCAATCTGCATGCGGCTGCGCGGATCATCGTGGAAAAATATCACGGCGAATTTCCGCGCCAGTTTGAACAGATACTCGAACTCCCAGGCATCGGCCGCTCCACCGCGGCTGCGATCTGCGCGCTGGCCTACCACGAACGCCGCGCGATACTGGATGGCAACGTCAAGCGCGTGCTGGCGCGCTACTGCGGCATCAGTGGGTCGCCCAATGAGAAAGTGGTGGAAGCGCAGCTCTGGCAACAGGCCGAAGCCTTGTTGCCGCCATCCCCTCTCACCGCCGGGGAGAGGGTTGGGGAGAGGGGGGAGGAAAACGCAATCGCCGCTTACATACAGGCACAGATGGACTTGGGCGCAACGCTGTGCACGCGCAGCAAGCCGAAGTGCGGTGAGTGTCCGGTGCACAGCGATTGCGTTGCTTTTCAAAGCGGACGAGTCAGCGAGTTGCCCACCCCGCGCGCGCGCAAGGCTATGCCGGAAAGACACAGCACGTTTTTGTTGCTGATGCACGGCAACGACATCCTGCTGGAGAAACGCCCCGGCAACGGTATCTGGGGCGGGCTGTGGTGCCCGCCGCAGTTCGATGATGAGGCTGCAGCGAAGGATTGGTTCGTGCAAAACGGAATGACTGCGAGTGATGGTGAGAGGCTGGAGACATTCACCCACACCTTCACCCACTTCAAATTGCACATCACGCCGCTGAAGATTCAACTCGCGCGTAAACCTTTGCGTGCTGCGCAACCGGGGAGTGTGTGGCTGGATGTGGGGGATGCGTTGGGGGCGGCGATACCGACGCCGGTGAGGATTATGTTGAATAAGGCCGTTCGTGGTGAGTACCTATGACCGTTCGCCCTGAGCCTGTCGAAGGGTCGCCGCGAAGCGGCGGGCACTCTGTGGTGTGTACAACGAAAAATCAAAACCGTCGGGGGTAGCCCGGCAGCTATAACCAATGACTTAGCCAGCGTCGTTTGCTGGGTTAGTCAGATGGCTAGTAGTTCTATCAGTCACTTTTTCTTGCTTCGCCAAAGAAAAAGTAACCAAAAAGAAGGCGACCCCGGTTTGCCGCCGCTTCGCGGTACCCTGCGTTGCTTGACTGGTCAGGCGGCTGCGGAACTCGCACTGCGTGCTCAAACATAACCAGCGACTTGGCTGGCGTCGTTTGCTAGCTTAGTCGAATGGCTAGTTGTTTCATCAGTGCTCGCCTAAACCTCCGCTCGCTTGCGGCTGATCGAGGCGGCGCACAGGGGAAAGTAAATCCAAGGCCCCAAACCCTATGGTGGGCAACAAGTTGCCCACCATACAAAGTTCAATAGGCAAAACAACTCAACTCCGGTACATTCGAGCTTGGTTAATTTCCATTAATTTTGATATGGCAGTTATGGTGCAAAAAATAATGAAAAAGATATTTCTTGTTTTGTTACTAGCATTATCAGGAACCGCAATCGCAGCTCAAGTTGATGAGTGGCTACAGAAGTTAGAACACCCGCGTCATCAGAAATTGGCACTTCTGCCTGAAAACCTGATTCAGAATTACATTTCATATGATTTCTCATCTACTTTAAAACCGAGAACAATATTCCTGGGATACATTGGTGACAATTTCCGGAGAATTCACATCAGCTTTAAATCAATTTCACGAGATCCAAAGAATCAAGACAGATATTTGGTTTATGGAGAATCAGTCGTTGGAAAAAATAAAAATGAATTCAATGGGTATATCACTGTAACCTCGGTTCGCGAGTACAAGAAAATGCATTACGGTGTTGATGACGAGCTAATAACTACTGGTATCCAACATGAAGGCTTGCTCATTGGACATTACAAGTTTCAAGAGCAGCAAAGCCAATCTCACAGCGGAATTTTTGAAGGTATCGTTACAGCATATTGGTACATTGATAAGGCTGGGAAATTGCGTTATGACGACATTGAGGCCGCTTACTCTGATAACTACACGAACAACCAGTACGTTGGTACATGGACTGAACACCACACCGAAAAACAGGAGATAGCTAACTGGGGGGAACATCGAATCCCATTCTCTGGAGGCCTAGATATTGGTGCGGCCGAATTTGGGCTAAATCCAAAATACAAGGAACAAGGTTGGGAAAAATATTGAGTCTAGTAGGGCGGGCACTTTGTGCCCACCCTACGATTTAACGGTTTTTATTTTCGCCTTTCAATCCCCTGAGCGCCGCCTCGATCAACCGCAAGCAGGCGGGGATTTAGGCGAGCACTGATGAAACAACTAGCCATTCGACTAGGCTGAAAAAATACTTCAGCCAAGTCGCTGGTTATGTTCGAGTCCTGCAGTGGGGCGCGGGGTGTGCGCCCCGCCAGGTCGAGTTGCGCAGCCCCGCTTGCTTGCGGTTGATCGAGGGAACCCCGCAGGGGCGGCAAACCGGCGTCGCCTTTTCTTTGGTTACTTTATTTTGGCGAAGCAAAAGAAAGTAACTAGCTGCCGGTCTACCACCGGCGAAGTTGACTTTGCTTTCGGCCATTCATGTTTCGACAAGCTCAACAAGAACTGCCTAAGCTGTCGTGCTACCCCCGACAAACTCACTCTCCCCACTTCTTCATCAACTCTTGCTCCACACCCAAATGGTCCAGTATCCGCGCCACCACAAAATCCACAATATCCTGCACAGTCTGCGGGTGGTGATAGAAACCCGGATTAGGCGGCATGATGACGGCGCCGGCGTGCGAGAGCTTGAGCATGTTCTCCAGATGGATTGCGGAGAACGGCATCTCGCGCGGTACCAAAATCAATGTGCGTTTTTCCTTGAGCATCACGTCGGCGGCACGCGCAATTAAATCATCACTAATCCCGCCTGCGATTTTGCCGAGCGTGCCCATCGTGCAAGGGCAGACCACCATCGCGTCGCCGGGATTGGAACCGGAGGCCATAGGCGCGTACCAGTCCTGGATGCCGAACACTTTCAGCTCACCGCTGAATTTCCCGAAACGCTCCGCAAACATCTGCTCCGCGTCCTGCGGGCGATTCGGCAGCACGAAATCCATCTCTTGTTTGGCGACGATCTGCGCGGCCTGTGAATAGACCAGATGCACGCGCTGTCCGCTTTGCAGCAGGCATTCCAGCAGGCGCATGCCGTAGGGCAGTCCGGAGGCACCGGTGAAAGCCAGGGTGATTGTTTTCAAGTTGTATTCTCGGTTGAGTGTGTTGAGCGTACAGGCATTATCCTAAAAAATCCAAGCTATAACCACGGAATACACGGAAGAATGCAAAGAGCGAATATTCGGCATCCCTCACGGTATTGCTTTTCTTCCGTGTGTTCCGTGTATTCCGTGGTCAAGAGGCTTTTTAAAGTTATCCATGAAACGCGCCGCAATCAACCCGTTCACCGTGCCGAACACCAGTGCGGCGGTAGCAAAGATCGGGATCAGGTAGGCGATGCCGGCGTGGGGAATCAGCCACAGATACACCACCAGCATCTGTCCGGTGATGTGCGCGAAGGCGGCGTAGATGCTTTGGCTGACCGGGCCGAACCAGCGCGCCGGCAAGTGCCGGGCGAAAGCCAGCACGATCAGGCTGAGCACTGCGCCGGACAGGCTGAGAAAAAATCCCGGTGTCAGAAAATTTCCGAACAGCAAGCTGCCCGCCACGACGCGCAACAGCGACACCCACGCGGCGGTGCGCCAGCCGTAACGCGCCAGCACGATCAGCGTGACGATGTTGGCCAGCCCCGGTTTGACGCCGGGCAGCGGCGAGGGGATGGCGCTTTCCAGTATCGTGAGTCCGAGCGCCACCGCTGCCATGCGCGCGATACGGTGGTCTTCGGCGGTGGTGTTCAGATTGATGGTCGAGGTGGTCATAATTTATAGAAGGACTGAGTGGCAAGGACTAAGGACTGAGTAGAACCCGCTAATCTGCTTTTCCTCAGTCCTTAGTCCTCGATCCTCAGTCCTGATTTTAATAATTGAGGCTGTCATATTTCTTCCTGCTGCCCGCCAATTCGACACTGACCTGATTGGGCAGGCACAGCGCGATCTCGCCGGCTTGTTGCAGCCAGCCTTGGCGCACACAGTATTGGCGCGGGCTGGGGTCGGAGGCGATGCGCGCCTTGCGGTTTTGAATGCTGATGATACTGACGCCAAGCGGGCCGGGCACTTCGATCTGCTGGTCGCGCGACAGCGGCACTTCGCGAAATATCTTTCCGCCGCTGCGGATGATAGCCTTGTCGGCGAGGTCGCCGCTCCATAACTTTAGCGTCAGCAGCACCACGAAGATGCTGCCCAGCAACAGCGTCAGCCAGTCGCCCGGCTTGATGTGTTGCAACGCAGCGGTGTACATCATCCTGAACAAACGCAATTCATAACCACGGAATACACGGAACACACTGAAAAAAGCGAGACCTGTCCCGATCTTATCAATGGGCTGTTGGGTTTTATTTCCAATCGGGGAATGATGGATAAAGAACAATTCATGGTTTTTATTCCGTGTATTCCGTGGTTAATGGTTGTTCCTGAGATTATTGAGTCAGTTCGCGATGGCGCACCAGCACCTGTTGCTGATGCTCAAAATATCGCGCGAGCTTTTCGGCCAGATAGACCGA
>Ga0208079_1000762_pt1 | contig 17688 bp, 14 predicted proteins | sample NGESurdeep092012_5_FD_184474 | JGI IMG/M metagenome (GOLD analysis project Ga0208079, IMG submission 184474) | Arctic peat soil microbial communities from Barrow, Alaska - NGEE Surface sample 210-2 deep-092012 (SPAdes) | ecosystem: Environmental > Terrestrial > Soil > Wetlands > Peat ... | reverse complement strand
TGCCACGTGCGGCCCGCCCGCCGCTAGGGCGACCTCAGGTCTTGAGAAAGGCCAGCAGGTCGGCGTTGAGTTGATCTTTGTTCGTGTCGGCGAGACCGTGCGAGCCGCCCGGGTAAATCTTCAGCGTCGCGTGCTTCACGAGTGTCGCCGACGCGTGAGCCGAGGGGCCGATCGGCACGATCTGGTCGTCGTCGCCGTGGATGATGAGGGTGGGGACGTCGACCTTCTTGAGGTCTTCCGTGAAGTCCGTCTCGGAAAACGCCTTGATGCCATCGAGCTCGTTCTTCAGGCCGCCCTGCAGGGCCAGCAACCAGAACGTCTCGCGGACGCCCTGGCTGACCTTCGCGCCCGGTCTGTTGGCGCCGAAAAACGGCGTCGTGAGGTCCTTGAAGAACTGCGAACGGTCGGCGGCGACACCGACGCGGATCTTGTCGAACGCCTCGATCGCCAGACCGCCGGGATTGGCGGCCGTCTTGAGCATCAGCGGCGGCACGGCGGCCACCAGCACGGCCCTGGCGACGCGCTCGGTACCATGACGCCCGATGTAGCGCGCGACCTCTCCGCCGCCCATCGAGTGACCGACCAGCGTAGCGCCGTGCAGGTCGAGCGTTTCCATGAGCGCCGACAAGTCGTCGGCGAAGGTATCCATCTCGTTGCCGTTCCATGGCTGGCTCGAACGGCCGTGGCCGCGACGATCATGGGCGATGCAGCGATAGCCGTTGGACGCCAAGTAGACCATCTGGCCTTCCCAAGCATCGGCGTTGAGCGGCCAGCCGTGGCTGAAAACGACGGGCTTCCCCGAGCCCCAGTCCTTGTAGAAGATCGTTGTGCCGTCTTTGGTGGTAATCGAGCTCATGGTAGGATTTCCTTCGTTGTCTGCGATTGGTTGCCTGCATGGCGCCGACATTACCCGCAAAGTCGAGGCCTATTCGTTTGGCAACTGCATTCGCCGCCTCACGGACCCGCGCCTGCGTCGGCGTCTACTACCGTCACCAGCGCGATGTGAGTCATGTCATTGCGAACGCGCGACGGGACGACCTGATGGACGGCATACCGACCAGCGCAACTCGGCATTGCCGAGTCCGCGCGTAACCGTCATCATGTGGTAGCGCGCGGGCCTCCGACCGAGACCCTTCCCCCGCCCTTCCGCCCTTCCGCCGATGGAAATCCTGCCGAACATCCCGCCACCGTCAGCCGCCGAGGCTGAGCGCATTCCGCGTGTGGCGACTCCGGTCGATGCCGACGAGGAGCAGGCGCCTCAACACACCAATACCTTCAAGGCAGCGCTCGCGCGAGTCGAGGCGCATCGCACGAAGGTGCAGACGACGCTTACCGTTGCGCTCCTCACGCGGCTCGCGTTCGAGCTGCACCTGCCGTCTCTCTTCCGGAGCGGGCAGCTTCTCGCGGCGGTGCCGTTGATCGGCATGACACTGCTTGCGTACATGATCGTGCTCTGGTTTCTCGCCACCCGCACGCGCGACCAATTCGGCTTCGGCATGGCACTCGGCATCGGCGTGCTCGTGACGACCTATCAGTTGGTGATGGTGGCAACGCTTCGGCCGTACAGCATCAACACGGCGTGGCCGGGGCTCGTCGTCGCCGTGGCGCACGTGGCGCTGGCCTATTCGGCGTTCCGTTCCTCCACGGCATTTCCGCCGCACGACAACAAGCGCCCGTGGATCGTCGGCTTCGTCACCGCGCTCGCGTTCGTCGTCATTCCATGGGTCGCGCCCGCCGTGCAGGATATGCTTCGCCGTTGAGTCTCCCTACTTGCACGAATGGAACGACCCTCGTTGACGCTTTCAGCCGATCCGCGGGTCAGCGTACGACTCACACATTGAGGGGCGCGCATTGGGCGAATTCGAGAGAGCCAGCGATGAGCTGATGCAGGAGCACCGGCTCATCGAGCGCGTACTCGACGCGCTCGAAACCGCGACCGGGCATCTCGAGAACGGGCACGCGGTGAGAGCGGAGTTCTTTATCGAGGCCGCTGTGTTCATCGCCGGCTTCGCCGATGGGTGCCATCACAAGAAGGAAGAAGGCGTGCTCTTCGGCGCGATGATCGAGAGCGGTCTCCCCCGGTCCGACGGACCGCTCGACATGTTCCTCGACGAGCACGTGCAGGGCCGCGCTCTCACGCGCGGCATGCGCGATGCCGCACGCCAGCTCCAGGGGGGCGACGCAGGTGCGCGCGCGGCGCTCATCTCCAACGCGCGACGATACGTCGCGTTGCTGCGAGATCACATCATCAAGGAAGATGAAATGCTCTTCCCGATGGCGGACGAAATGTTCTCCGCCGAGCAGCAGCGTAGCGTGTTGCGGGACTTCGAGCGGGTCCAGCGCGAAGATGTCGGGGCCGAAGCCCATGAGAATTTCCGGGCGCTCGCCGAAAGACTCGAGCGCGAGGCGGCGGCGATGACGCCCTAGGCCGGGATCAGCACCGCACGCTTGACGAGCTTGCCGTGGTGCGCCCGATCGAATACGTCGTTGATGTCGGCGAGCGCGTGCCGCTCCACGAACGGCCGCACCGCAATCCGGCCGTCGGCGATCCACTGCAGGAGCTCGGGATACACCAGCGGGTCGGCGCCCCAGTTGCCCCGCGCGACGGCGTCGAACGCCATCAGGTTCGACAGGCAAATCTCGATCTTGCCCATGGCATAGCCAACCACCGACAGCGTCGCACCGTGGCCAATGAGCGCGTAGGCGAGTTCCTGTCCCGCGCGCGTGCCCGATGTCTCGAAGATCTTCCACAGGAACTGGCTCGCGCCCAGTTCGTCGGCCAGACGTTTGACCTGCTTTCGCACGTCCGGTACAGCTACGTCTTTGACGTTGAGCGTCGCGTGCGCGCCGGCCGCGCGCGCCTGCGTAAGCTTGGCGTCATCAATGTCGAGCGCGACGACTTTCGCGCCAGCCGCGGCCGCGATCTGCACGCCGTACACGCCGATGCCGCCGACCCCGACACACACCGCGGTGTCGCCCGCCGCGAGGCCCGAGCGTTTGACGGCCTGAAATGGCGTCGACACGGCGTCCGCGACGACGCTCAACTCCCAGAGTTCGTGCCGCTGAAGCACCGCGTCGGGGACGGGGCAGAAGAACCGCGCCGGCAGCACGACGTGCGATGCGAATCCGCCATGCCGGTCGTTACCCGGCATCACCTGCTTGCGGCAGATGGAGCGCCGGCCGGCGCGGCACAGGTCGCACTCGCCACACGGGAGAACGGCCGGCACGACCACCGGCTGTCCGACCAGTGCGGTGTCGACGCCAGGTCCCACTTCTCGCACGTATCCGCTGATCTCATGACCCAGCACGAGCGGTAACGCCGATCGGGTGCGCACACCGTAGTGGAGAAACGAGAGATCGGTGTGGCAGACGCCGCATCCCGCCACCTCGACCGTCGCCTCACCAGGGCCCGGCGTCTCCGCTGGCCGCGGGCGGTGTTCGAGTACCGCACCCGGTGCCGTCATCACCCACGCGTCCCACATGCTGTTTGCGTGCGTCATATTCGTCATGGAGTCCTGTCGCTCCCCGATATTGGCACGGGTGTATCACCGAACACGAAGCTGCCGCACTCGTGGCAGCGATCGAGCGTGCGCGCCTGTCCGGTAAAGCAGGGCCGTTCGTCGGTTGTGAGCCGCATGACCTTCCGCATAAAACGGCAGTCGCAGTCGATGGTCGGCTCGTAAATGGCTTCGAGGTACCCTTCCGCATTCTGCAGCACATTGCGCACGCGCACCTTCATCGACGGCGTGAGCTCGCGGGCCTCGAGACTCAGCTCCTTGGCGACAACGGCGAATGCTTCGATCCGTTCATACTTCGCTGGGCGTTCACGATTGAACTGCAGGATCGTCTCGCGGAGTGATGCCTTGACGGCGCGCTCCGCGGTGGTGCGGTCGTCTCCGAACTGCTCGGCAATCCGGAAGTAGTCCGGGTAGATGAGCGCGGCGAGGAATCGCCGTCCGTCGCCCGCAACGATCACATGCCGGATGAAGCTGTTCATTCCGGCGAGGCGATTCTCGATCTCCGTCGGAACGATCTTCTCCGCGTTCAGCATCTTGAAAACGCGGTCTTTGCGGGTGACGAGCTTGAGCCCGGCGCCCACAAATTCCCCGAGGTCACCCGTGTGGAACCAGCCGTCGCCTGGCAGCGCCGCCAAAGTCGCGGCAGAGTCGTTGTCGTAGCCCCGCATGACGTTGGGTCCCTGCACCAGGATCTCGCCGTCGGCGGCGATGCCCAGTTTCACGCCTGGAATCGGATACCCTACCATCCCGGGCAACGTGCGAGGCTCCATGAGATCCGTGACCGTGCAGCAAGGGGACGTCTCAGTCAGTCCCCATCCTTCGATTACGGGAATGTGCCTGGCGGCGAAGTACGCCGAAATATTCGCCGGCAACGGTGCGGCGGCAGTGAAAACGAACCGTAATCCCGGATGGAAAATGCGCGACTCGTCTTCGGCGTGCGTTTGCGCGTGCACGACCAGCTGCTGGTAGACCTGCGGAACGCTGAAGTAGATCGTGGGCTGGATGTCCATCCAGTTGGCCAGCAACCGTGTGGTGTCCTTGCCCAGCGAATCGTCGATAAAGAGCGTCGCGCCGTTGTATAGGGCCGTGTACTTCTCGAAGATGCCGCCGAAACTGTGGTGCCACGGCAGGTACGACAGGAAACGGTCCTCTGGCGTAACGCTCCATATCGCGGCGAGCGAGCGCTGCTGCGAGAGAATGTTGTCATGCGTGAGCACCACGCCCTTCATGCGCCCGCTCGTACCGGATGTGTACATCATCAGGCAGGGCGTGAACGGATCCAACCGCTTCGCGGCATCGAGGAACTGTCCAGCGGTGGAGCCACCGGCATCGCCGGCTCCGCGCTCCAGCACCCCGGCGAACGTCGCATACGCCGTTCGCGTGCCGGCCAGCACCGCATCGCGCTCAGCGTCCGCGATGGGATCCATGGTGATCAGCACGCGCACCGTCTGCGGAACGCACGCCCGTACCAGCTGCTCCTGTCCGGGCACGACGAGCACCGTGGGATTGGCGTATTCGATGAGGTCGCGCACCTGCTCGGCGGGATAGCCGGCAAAGATCGGGACGTACGTCGCGCCGAGGCACATCGTCGCGAGCTCGACGACCAGCGTCTCACCGCGATTCGGCGATACCGACACGACGCGCGTGTTCGGACCCACGCCTGCCTCCGACAGAAAGCGTCCGAACGTAACGACATCGCCCAGGCATTGGCCCCAGGTGACGCGGCGAAACTTTCCGTCACGCTGCTTGACGCCATATATGGGGTGGTCCGCGAGCCGGGCAGCATTGCGCGCCAACATTGCCCCCACGGTCTCGCGCTCGCCGATCGGCCGAAGCCGCGAGTAAACGACGTTGCCGTCGCGGACGGCCGAGCTAGGGAGGCTCATGGCTGAACCAGCTCCGCGGTATCCGACGTGTCCGCGATGTCCTGTGTTTCGCACGCGGCCAATGCCGCGAGCGCCGCGCCAAACGCACCGATCTCCTGAGGGTGGGGAGGCACGACCACTTCGCCGCGACATGCGGCGCCGATCAGCTCGACCATGATCGGATGGTAGGCCACGACGCCGCCCGTCGGAGCGATGCGACCTTCAAGTACGTCCATTGCCACGATGCGTTTGACCAGCGAGCGGTACGCGGCCATCGCCAGGTCGGCGGGTCGCTTGCCGCTGCGGATGAGAGTGAGCAGCTCGGTTCCGGCGAACACCGTGCAGAAACTCGAGAGCTCGAGGTTTTCGGTCGCACCCCGGCCCAGCGCGTTCAAATCCCCGATGTCGATGCCAAGCCGCAGCGCGATTTCGTCCAGGAAGCTGCCGGTGCCGGCCGCGCATTTCCGGTTCATCCGGTGCGACAAACGATGGCCCGCCGCATCGAGACGGATGACCTTCGCGTCCTGCCCGCCGATGTCGACCACCACGAGTGGTCCCTTGATGTAATGGGCCACGCCGCGCCCGTGACAGTCGAGCTCGGTGCGCGATCCGTCCGCGAATGGAATGGTATTCCGGCCAAAACCGGTTGACCATACCGCCTCGATGTCGGCGCGCGTACGGCCGCTGTTGGCCAGGACCATCTCGTACACGCGTTCGGCCGCCGCGGTCAGGTCGGCGCCGGACCGCGTGACGGCGGTGCCGAGCACGTGGCCCTCCCCGTCGATGACGGCTGCCTTCGTCGTCCAGGATCCGCTGTCGACGCCGGCGTAGTAACTCATCAGCGCGCTCCCCTCGGCGCTGCCGCCCCGCGCGCATCGGTCAGTTGTTCGACGAATCCCTCGATATTCGTGCGCGCCTGCTCGTCGGAGAAACACCGCAGATCGTTCACGTCCCCGTCCAGCACCAGGGTCGGGATTCCAACGCGTTCGGTGAGACGCCCCGGCATGCCGTAACGCGTGTTCGAATTATTTGGGCACGTGCGACAGTCGTGGAAAATCACGCCGTCGACGTCGTAGAACTCCACCATGCGAGCGATGTACCGCTCCTTGGGTGCTTCGGAGCGCGAGATGAAGAGTTCGAGCGAGGCACGGGCCACGGACCGCCACGGCTCCGCGGGGTCGAGGTCCGAAAATGCCCAGCTGTTGCAGTAGGTCGAGGCCACGACCGATGTATGGAACTCAGCAAACATCGTCGATAGCGCCCGCAACCGCCCCCAGACCGGCATGCCGTCCCAATACAGGCGCAGTGTCTCGCCCGGCACGGCGGCGACACGGTTTTCGACCCGCTGCTCGAGTTCGGCGAGCAGCGTCCTGTAGTACGCCGCAGCGTCGTCACTTCCACGAAGCACCACGGCAGGCCCCATGTGGACGGAGCCGTCGAAGAAGGTCAACGGCGCCGGGCGTGCCGACGCTGTCTCGAGACACGCTCCCCACAGGCGCGCGGAGTCCCTCGACGCGCGCATGGCGGCCATCAGCCGCGCGTCATCGAGCCGCGTGCCGGCCACCTGCTCGAGTGGAGCCACCAGCGACTCGAGCTGCCTGGTCACGGAATCGATGTCGCCTTCCGTGACGTCGTCGATCGCGCGCGGAGAGTGCACGCCAACCACGGGAACGTGTAGCTCGCGTCCGTACCACTCGAACCAGTCGCGGACGTCCCGGCACTGGTTGGTGTTGAACACGAGGACGTCAGGCGCGGGCGCGCGCTCCAATCCGTACGCTTTGAGCGGCGACTCGCCCGCGAGATACGCGCCGATGTCGCTCGTCAGGTACGAGCAGATGTCCTGCGAGTATCCCTGCGCGTGCGCCAGCGGCAGGTAACGGTTCGCCGTGCGCGCGGCTCCGATCATCGCCGCGTGGTTTTCGGGATAATGCACGGCAAAGCCCAGCGCGCGCAGCAATTCCGCCGGTCCCACACTCGTGCACCAGGCTACCGGTGCGGTCTTGCGGAGGGCGGCATCGGCCAACGCACGGTAATACTCGCCCATGGTGGCGCGCAGCGCGTTGGTGCTGGCCAGTTCGGTCATTGCAGCGCTCCCTCTGCTTGGTCGACGACGCGGCGGGCGGGTTCTCCCCGCTGGTCACTGAACACTGCGAGCGCCGCGCCGAGTGCGCCAGTGAAGATCGGCTCCGGCACCGTTGTCACCTGCAATCCCGAGAGCGATTCCAGCGCGCGCAGCACGCCGGGGAAATACTCGGCAACGCCCCCCGAAATCACGACGGGATCTTCGAAGCCACCGAGTTCCAGCACGCGCTGCGCGATGGACCGTATGCAGCCCAGCGCCACCTGCTCGCGCGTGGCGCCCTCACGCAGCCGTTCGAGCACTTCTGACGCGGAGAACACCGAGCAGTAGCTGCTCACGTCCGCCGCATTGTTGCCGGCCGCGTCGGCGAGCTCGTCGAGTTGGGTCGCGTTCACGTCGAGGTGGCGCGCCGAGAACATCAGAAAACTCCCGACCCCCACAGCACAGCGCCGCATGCCGCGCGCTCTGACAGGGCGCCCCGTGGCGTCCACGTTGATCACGTGCGGATCGCCGCCGCCGATGTTCACCAGCGTCATGGCGTGTTGCCGGTGATGAAACGCGCCCCGCGCGTGCGACACCGATTCCGTTATCGTGACCGTCGCGTTCGGCACGCACGTCATGCCGAAGCCGGTCGCTCCGATCCCCGTCAGCTCGTCAAGCCGCCTGTGCGCATCATCGAGAGCGGCAGTCAGCGCCTCGTATGCGCAGACCTGGAAGTAGCCGCGCGTGGGTATCACCGAGCGACCGAGCGTGCGACCGGCATCCGTTATCACGACGGCCTTCACGCATTCCGTTCCGACGTCTACTCCCGCCGCGATTCCGCTCGCGCTGTCTGGCATGGGCTACCTCCTCCTCGCGTCCATTCGCTAGCGACCGCCGACATCCGCTGTCCGCGGTTCATGCTGTTCCAGGAATTCCCCGAGCCGCCGTTGCAGCCGATTGGCCGAAAACAGCCGCTCGTCGTGCGAATCGGCCTCGATCACGAACGCCGGCACGCCCGTCTGCCGCTCGGCCCGAACCGCGAGCCCGTAGCGCACGTGACTCGCTTCGGGTGTCGTGCGGCAATCGTGAAAGACCGCGGCGTCGACGCCGAACCGCACGAACTTGTCGGCGAGGTAGTCGCGCTGATATCGCTCCGAGCGATTGCCGAACACGGCGGCGTACGTGCGCGCGATGCTCTCGACCGGGTCGTGCGGGTCGAGCCCCGTGAGCGTGAACGTCGCGCAGAACGTCGACGCCACGATCGCGACCCCCTGGTCGGCGAAGATCTGCGCGAGCGGACGCAGCGCACTCCAGATCGGGGGACCGTCCCAATAGAAGCGCTGCTTTTCACCTGGTACCGCGGCGAATCCCCTCGCGATTCGGTCTTCGACCTCAGCCTTCAATAGCTGATAGTACTCCACCGCTTCCGGCGTGCCTCGCAGCACCACCATTGGCGTCATGTGGATCAGCATGTCGAAGAACGTGATCGGAGCCGGCGCCGCGCGCGCGAGATCGAGGATGTCGCCCCAGAGTTTCGCCGCCTGCGCCGTGTACGCCACCGTTTCGCCGAGCCGGTCCATGGAGAGTGTGAGACCGGTGGCACGTTCGACTTGCTCGACCAGCCGCAACAACTGCTCGACCGCGCCGTACAATTCGGTGCTGTCCATCTCGTGCAGCGCCGCCGGCGGATGAAGGCCGACAACGGGCACGCCGAAGTACGCGCCATAGAACTCGAACCAGCGCAGCAGATCGTGCCCGGTGTTGGTGGAGTAGACGACGATATCGGGGCGCGGCGGACCTTTGATCCCGTGGGCCGCGACGAGCGGGCTGCTCTGCGCCAGCAGTGCGCCGATGTCCGCGCGCATCGCTGAACTGGAGAACTGTGAGAATCCTTCCTCGGACGCGCGCGCCATGTAACGCGCCGCTTCGTGGCGCGCGCTGATGAGCACCGCATGGTTCTCCGGAAAGTACGGAGCGATTCCGAGCGCGCGAACGATCTCCACGGGGGCGAGGCCTGAACACGCCGCGACGAACCGGTGGGGATCATCCGAGGCGGCGCCAAGGTCGCGGTAGTACGCGTGCACGATTTCCTTCAACCGCCGCGTGCTTTCGAGCGGTGGTACCTGCGGCTGGTTCCCACGGTCCGCCCGCCGCGCAGCCGCGTGGGCGAGACCGGCGGGCGGGGAACTCGTCGCGTTCGCTCCGGGCCTGGTGTCGAGTCCCAGCGTGCGCGTGATGTGCTGCCGGTTGAGGAACCGTTGCCGCTCGCGTGAATGCACGAACCGCACGAGCGCCGCATTGTGCGGCGCGAGCAACCCGAGTCGCTTCGCCTCCACCACGACCGCTCCGTTGAGTGCGTCCACTTCCGTCCGCACGCCCCGCGCGAGATCCTGCCACATCGTCGGCCGATTGTTTCCGAGCGCGTTGAGTGATCCGAGCAGTGGACGGAACGGATCTTCCTCATCGACGATGGGAATGCCGCGCGCGCGCATCACGGCGACAATTTCCGCGCACAAGTCGCGGATGAACGCCAGCAGGTCTTCATCTCCGAGGATCTCGCGGCAGGTGAGGCCGGTGATGGCGGAGACGGGGTTGATGGCCGCGTTGTGCAGCAATTTTTGCCACACGACGTGGTCGATGTTCGCGACGACCGCCGTATCGAGCCCCGCGCGGCGAAACGTCTCGCCGATGGCGTCGATCTCGGGAGTCACGTTCCCGTCGAACGGCGCGATCTGGATCGGTTTGATTCCCGCGCGGAACTGCAGGCGCCCCGGGCCGACGTGCTGTACGCTGTGATACGTGATGCCGCACAGCACGCGATCGGCACCGACAAGGCCTGCCACGACCTCCGTATTGCCGATGCCGTTCTGCATCGACAGAAACCGCGTGCCCGCATGCGCGGCTGGCAACGCTGCCTTCACGGCGTCCTCGGTCTGATACGCCTTTACCGCGATGAACACGAGATCGAACGGCTCGAGCCCTTCCGCCGACGTCACGACGCGCATTGGGACCGTGATGGATTCATCGCGTCCTGTTTGCACGATCTGCAACCCGTCCGCGTTCAGCAGATGTGCGCGGGCGGCATTCGCCTCGAGGAACGTCACATCCTCTCCTGCGCGCGTGAGGAATGCGCCCACGAGCCCTCCCAGCGCCCCCGCACCGACGATCAGGATTCTCATCGCTCTGCTCGCTCCCGCGCGCCCGCGACGCTCATCGGTTCTTCCACGCCGGCCGGCGCTTCTCGAAGAAAGACGCGAGTCCTTCGCGCACGTCTTCCGTTGCCATCAGCTCGCCGAGGAACACGCGTTCCGCGGCGCGGCGCGCGTCCTCGAATGGCTGGCCGAAGAGCGTTCGCGTCATCCGCACGTTCATTCGCATCACGAGTGGGCTCGCGCGCCGCAGGTCCGCGAGCACGCCCTCGAGCGCCGCCGGCAACTCGGCTGACGCGATGACGCGCGACACGAGGCCCATCGCGAGCATCTCCGCCGCCGTGTACGTGCGCCCCGTGCATGTGATTTCGAGCGCGCGCGCGAGTCCGACGCGCGCCGGCAACGCGGTGACGCCAACCGGCGCGAAGAAGCCGAGCCGGATTTCCGGTTGGCCAAACGTCGCGCGATCGCTCGCCAGGAGCACGTCGGCCATCATCGCCAACTCGAATCCCGCCCCCAGCGCGGCCCCGTCCACCGCCATCACAAGGGGCAATTCACTCGCGCCCAGCACGCGGAACAAACGGCTGAACGCGGCGATCATCTCGGGCGCCTGCTCGGGACGGTGCTCGCCGATGGCCGCGCCCGCGGAAAACGCACGGCCATTCGCATCAATGGCGACCGCGGTGAGTGCGCGATCCGCCTGCGCGCGTTCCAGTGCGTCGGTGAGTCGCAGCATCATCGCCGCGCTCAGGATGTTGAGCGGCGGTGCGTCGAGCGTCACGTGCGCGATGCCATCGCGCACCTCATACCTCACGAGTGTCATGCCAACTGTCCCCCGTCCACTCTGATGACTTCTCCCGTGATGTGGCGTGCGGCTTCGCTGCACAGGAAGACGACGACGCGCGCCACGTCCTCCGGCTCCGCGATCCGGCCGAGCGCCGTTTCGGCGATGGCTTTCTCGAGGACGGCCGGCGGGAGTTTCGCCGCCATCTCGGTTCGCACCATGCCGGGGGCGACACAATTTACGTTCACGCCCTTGGGACCCAGCTCGCGCGCAAGCGTGCGCGTGAGCGCGACGATCCCCGCCTTCGATGCCGCGTAATTCGCCTGCCCGGCCTTGCCGCGCAGTGCGTTGACCGACGCGATGTTCACGATGCGCCCGTGCTGCTGCGTGCGAAACAAGCCCGCCACCGCGCGGCAGTACGCAAAACAGCCTTTGAGATTGACGTCGATTACCTGGTCCCAGGCGTCTTCCGTCATCTTCCAGATCATCGCGTCACGCGTGATGCCGGCGTTGCACACGAGATGATCGAGCCGCCCGAACGCCTCGACCGCGGCCGCGACCGTCTGCTCCGCCGCGCCGACATCCGATACGTCGGCGCGGAGCGCGACCGCGCGCCTCCCTGACTGGCGAAGCTCATCGGCCAGGCTCTGCGCTTCATCGAACGCCCCGAACTCCACGAGCGCCACGTCGCAACCAGCGCGCGCGAATTCGCGCGCGATCGCCGCGCCGATGCCGCGTCCAGCGCCAGTGACCAGCGCCGCCTGACCCGTGAGTTCAAGGCTCATGGCATTCGCAGCACTAGGTGAGCGCGGCGCCGCAACCGCCGCAGTAGGTGAACTGTTCCGGAATGCCCTTCGCGCCGCACTTGGTGCACGCCTTTCCGTATGGGCCCCAGAGGAATTCACTGCTTCCTGCTCCGGCGGCTTTGCGCCGCAGTCCCATGAAGTCCACTTTCCGCTTCTCCACGAACGCCTGCATCCCCTCGTAGGGCTCGAGCGTGGTGAAGTGCGTCGAGAGCCAGTCGCGCGCGTGCCCGACGGTGGCGTGCCATGACACTTCTTTCCAGTAGTTCACCTGCTGCTTGGTGTACCGCGTGCACTCGGGGAACTTCTCGAGCAACTGCTTCACGAGCGTCGCGACTTCTTCGTCGAGCTTGGCGCGCGGAACAACGCGGTTCACGAGTCCCCATTCGAGCGCCTTCGCCGCGGGGATGCGCGGATTGAGAAACAGCATTTCTCGCGCGCGGCGGTCCCCCACGTGGATCGACAGCCATTGGGTCGCACCGCCACAGGCGACGCTCCCCACACTCGTTCCAACCTGGGCGAGATAGGTGTCGTCGGCCATGACCGCGAGATCGCACGCCAGCTGGGTCTCGTTGCCGCCACCGACCGCGATCCCGTTGATACGCGCAATCGTCACCTTGCCGCTGCGCAGAATGCTCTCGATGTACTTGGCGAAGAGCCCCATGTACTTGAAGTAGTCGTGCGGGCTCTTGGTGTAGACGTTCGCGTATTCCTTCACATCGCCGCCCGTGCAGAACGCCTTGTCACCGGCGCCCGTCAAGACGATCACGCCGACGTTGTCGTCGGCCGAGGCGTCGTCGATCGCGGTGATCAACTCCTGCAGCGTGGACGTCGTGTAACAATTGAACGACTCGGGCCGGTTGATCGTGATGCGCCCTACCCAGTCTTTCTTCTCGTACAGGATGTCCTTGAATCCGAATCCGGCAGCCTCTTTCGGGGCGAAATAGTTCATCGCAAAGGTCCTCTCGGCCATTCGTATGGTTCAGCGCGCGCTGACTTTCAGCACGACCGCGGCGGCGCTGTCTCCTGCGGCACAGCCGGTGAACAGTCCATATCCGCCGCCCAGGGTTGTCAGATCCTCGATCAGTTCGATGATCGACCGGAGCCCTGTCGGTGCCTGCGGGTGCCCCCACACGAGCGAACATCCGTGGCGGTTCATCCGCTCGGCGTCGAGCTTCAACTCCCGCACGAGGTATACGTCATTCACCGCGAACGGGTTGTGCGTCGTGATGCTCGCCAGCGCGTTCGCCTGGATTCCCGCGCGTTCGAGTGCGAGTTGCGCGGCGGGAAGCACCGCCATCGGCATGAAGCCCTTCTTGACGCGTGCCTGGCCGTATGAGAGCAGTTGCACGTCCACCGCGCCATTGGGCGCGAGAGAGCGCGCGCGGTCGCGGCCCGACGTGAGCAACATGGCCGCGTTGCCATCGGCGGGGTGTGTCTGCGTGCCAAATGTGACCGTGCCCCCTTCCATCACGGACCGGAGTCCGGCGAGTCCCTCCGCCGTGGTCGGAAAGACACCCTGGTCCCCGGTCACCGTCGCGAGCACCTTCTTGCCTCGCGCGTCCTTGATCTCCACTGGCCACAACATGTAGCGCTTGAGGAACGCGCTGTCGTCGGCGAGCGCGCGCTCGTATTGCTTGTACCGCAGAAGGGTGATCTCTTCCTGCGCGCCGCGCGTGATCCCGGCCTCGCGCGCCACATTCTCCGCGGTCTGCAGCATCGAATTCCTGGCGTACGGGTCGAGCCCGAAACTGTCGAGCACGAGGTTCTCCGAGTCGCCCGTGCCGCCTGGACCAGCGGGATTCGGATAGAACACGTGCGGACCGTTGCTGGTGCGGTCGGCGGTGGCGGCCAGGTACGTGCGTGCGCTCTTCGATTCGAGCTCCTGCGCGGCCTGCACCAGGCAGCGCACCGATGTCGCGCACGCCTGGTTGATCGTCGGTCCACCCAGGTGGCCGAGGCCCGCCAGCCCGGCGAACCACGGAGCGCCGTAGAACGAATGCTTGCTCGCGATGGTCGTGCCGAGGCAAAGACCGTCGATGTCGGCTGCAGCAACGCCGCGCTCCGACAATGCGCGTGCCGCCATCTCGGCGGCGAACGGAATCGGCGGCAGCGTCGCGAACGCTCCCTGCCATGCGGTGAACGGCGTGGACCAGTACCCGCCGTAGGGAATCCAGACATCGTTGAACTGCACTGACACCCTCCTGTACATAATGAAGATCCCAAAGGCGCTGGCGCCGCACCCGGGATCAACTGCTTCGTTTCGTGCGCCGAAGGCCGTTCAACAGCAAGTCCTGCATTTCCTGCCCGATTTGCTCGACCGTCCCGTGCCGCGACGGCTCGTACCACATGAAAATCCAGTTCAGCATCCCGAAGATGAACAGCGCCGCGTGCCGGCTCTGCCTGGTTTCCTTCGTGCCGGCCGCCGGTCCGTCAATGATCTGCGCGACCGCCGAGGCCATCAGCCTGTAGTAACGGCGTCGAATCTCCTCGACGATCTTGTACGGCTTGGGGCCGAGCGACTCCATCTCGAACGTGCATGCCTTGAGCTCGTTCGTGTGCCGCGAGTAGAACTGCAGGTGGCCGGTGAGCAATCGCGCGAGCCGCTCCTCCGGCGTGCCCGGCTGCTCAGCGATCTTCTCCTGCTGCTCGAGCAGCGACGCGAACGTGCGGTATTGCAACTGAAAGAGCAGATCTTCCTTGCTCGCGAAATAGTGGTACAGCCCGGCCACACTCGTGCCGAGCGCCGTGCTCAGGTCGCGCATCGTCGTCGCGGCAAACCCGTTCTTCGCGATGAGCGCGGCCGTCTTGATCAACAGCCGGTCGAGTTTCTTTTGCGACGACGCGCGCACGAGGCGCGATGGACGTACCGCGTCGATGTGTGCGATGGGTCGCGCGGTCATGCGGGGACTCCATTGGCCGCGGCACGTTGCGCCAGACCGCGCAGGATCTTCTCGGGCGTGATGGGTAGCTCGGTCACTCGGACGCCGCACGCATCGTAGATCGCGTTGGCAATTGCGCCGAGCACCGGGAGCAGGGATCCCTCCCCGACTTCCTTCGCGCCGAACGGACCGTTGGGTTCGAAGCTTTCGACCGCTGCCGTGTGAATCTCGGGAATTTCGAGCATCGTCGGGATCAGGTAATCGTGCAGGTTTGGATTCGTGGCACGCCCCTTCGCATCGAAAAGTGTATCCTCGAGCAGCGTTTCGCCGAGCCCCATCACGATCGAACCTTCCACCTGGCCGTGGAACGTGACCGGATTGATCACCGTGCCGGCATCGCTGAAGTCCGTCACGCGATCCACCGTGACCTGACCGGTCTCCAGATCCACTGTGACCTCTGCGACCACGGTCGAGAAACTGTACGCCGGCGATGTGCCGACGGCGCCTCCTTTGAAGTCGCCGCCAAGATTCTTCGGCGGTTGATACGATCCCGTCCCGACGACGGGGCCTTGCGCTGAGAACGCGAGCCGCGCGGCTGCGGCCCAGTCCATTGCCACCGCGGGATCATCCTTCGCGAAGATCCGGCCCCCCCTCGCGACGAGCGACGCGACGTCGCGCGACAACTCCGCGGCAGCGATCGCGAGCACCTGCGCGCGCACCTTCGCCGCCGCGCGCTGAACCGCGTGGCCGGCCATCAGGGTAACCCGGCTCGAGTACGAGCCGAGATCCAGCGGACTCGTCGCCGTGTCGCAGTCCGCGAGCCACACCCACTCATACGGCACCCCTAGCTCTTCCGCCGCGATCTGCACGAGCACGGTATCGGATCCCTGGCCAATCTCCGCGGCCGCGATGTGCAGCGACACCCCTGTGCCGTCCTCGTGCACGCGGATAACGGCGTTCGAATGCGGAAAATCGGACCGATAGATCGGATACCCGGCGCCGGACACGAACCCACCGCATCCCACGCCGATTCCCTTGCCGCGCGGCAACTTGCCCTTCTTCTCGATCCATTTTGACGTGTCCCGTGCACGCTCCAGCGTCGCGGTGAACTCACACGACGAAATGTCGAGCGCGTTGCACGTGCGCGTGTTCGGCGTCATCGCATTTCTGAGCCGGATCTCGATTGGATCGAGCCCGAGGTCTTCCGCGATCATGTCGAGGAGCGACTCGAATGCGAACCGCGGCTGCGGTACACCATGTCCACGGAACGCCCCCGACGCGGGCAGGTTCGTATAGATGCGCGTGCCGTCGTACCGGTAGTTCGGCATCTTGTAGAGCGTGGGCAGCATCGAACCCGCGTAGTACGCCGTGATTACGCCGTACGACGTGTAGGCGCCGCCGTCGAGCACGACGCGCTGGTCCACGGCGGTAATCGTGCCGTCGCGCTTCACGCCGATCTTCAGGTCGATGTACTGCTTGTGGCGCCCGCGGAAGTGCCTGAACATCTCCTCGCGCGAGTACTCCATCATCACCGGCCTGCCGGTTCGCTTCGCGAAAATCGCGGAGCAGAAATCGAGCGGCGTCGCCTCGGCCTTGGCGCCGAACCCACCGCCGACGGACGGCCGGATCACGCGAATGTTCCCCATCGGGATGCCGAGCATCCGCGACAGCGAACGATGGACGTAGTGCGGCGTTTGCGTAGACGTCCAGATGGTGAGGCGTCCGCCGTGATGCTCCCAGCGCGCGAGCGCAGCGTGCGGCTCCATCGGCGCCTGGTACGTGCGGTTGCCGACGAACCGTTGCTCGCGCACGTGGTCCGCTTCGGCGAATCCCTTCTCCACGTCGCCGAAATCCCAGTCCACGCGCGTGTTGATGTTGCCGGCATAGCGCGGTTTCTCGGGATGAATCACCGGTGCGCCCGGTGCCATCGCCGCCTGCGGATCGAACACCGCCGGAAGTTCCGCGAACTCCACTTCGATGAGCTTGATCGCGCGCTCAGCCGTCTCCTCGTCCACCGCGCAGACCGCGGCGATCTCGTCGCCGACATAGCGCACGCGATCGCTGGCCAGAATCTGCTCATCCTCGCGTGCGGGACTCACGCCGTACCACCCATCCGGTACATCAGCGGCGGTGAGCACATCAACCACACCCGGTAACGCACGGGCCTTGGAAACGTCGAGCCGCGTGATGCGCCCGTGTGCGATGGGACTCCCGAGCAGCTTTCCGTGAAGCATGCCGGGAAGCCGCAGGTCGGCGGTGTACTTCGCGCGCCCCGTCACCTTGTCGGGGCCGTCGTACCGCGTGACGCCGTGGCCGACTACGGCGTGGTCCCGCTGCTGGTCGCGTTCGCCGTGCATATGGGGCTTCGCGTCGAGCGGCACGCCATCACATTCCCTCCACCCTTCAACCGCGCTGACCATCCGGCCGTACGCGCCGCACCGGCAGAGATTGCCGCTGAGCGACGTCTTGATGTCGTCGCGTGATGGATCGGGATTCCGGTCAATGAGCGCCTTCGCCGACATCAGCGCGCCACTCGTGCAGTAGCCGCATTGGAGCGCGCCGTGCTTGACGAACGATTTCTGAAGCGGGTGCAGATCACCGTCGCGCGCGATTCCCTCCACCGTC
>Ga0208079_1000761_pt1 | contig 17692 bp, 17 predicted proteins | sample NGESurdeep092012_5_FD_184474 | JGI IMG/M metagenome (GOLD analysis project Ga0208079, IMG submission 184474) | Arctic peat soil microbial communities from Barrow, Alaska - NGEE Surface sample 210-2 deep-092012 (SPAdes) | ecosystem: Environmental > Terrestrial > Soil > Wetlands > Peat ... | reverse complement strand
GTTCGTCGAACCAGAATGGACGCGATGACCCCTTGGCTGATCGTCGGACTGGGCAACCCTGGCCCGTCATATGCCGGTCACCGGCACAACGTCGGCGCCATGGTGGTGGCCGAGCTGGCTGCCCGTTCCGGTGCCAGCCTGCGCTCGCACAAGGCGCGAGCGGTGGCGGCCGAGGTCCGGATCGGCACTTTGCCCGGCGGGGCGCCTGGGCCCAGGGCGGTCATTGCCATTCCGCTGAGCTACATGAACGAGTCCGGCGGGCCGGTCGCCGGGTTGATGTCGTTCTACAAGGTGCCCGCCGAGAAGCTCGTCGTGATCCACGATGAGCTCGACATCCCCTTCGCCGACGTACGGCTGAAGCTCGGCGGGGGTGAGGGTGGCCACAACGGCCTGCGCTCGATCACCAAGTCGGTTGGCACCCGGGACTTTCTGCGCGTACGCGTCGGCATCGGGCGTCCGCCGGGGCGCATGGATGCTGCGGACTACGTGCTTCACGACTTCTCCAGCACCGAACGCAGCGAGGTGCCCTTGCTGATCAGTGACGCCGCCGACGCGCTGGAACGACTCGTTGCTGAAGGCCTTCTCGCCGCGCAGCAGCAGTGGCACTCCCCATGATCCAGGAGCTTTGCTCACCATGAGCCTCACCCCTTTGCTTGATGTCCTTGTCACCGACCCGATGGTGCGGCGCATCCTCACCGCGCCCATGGGTACGGACCGCGCGGCGCCACAGTCGCTGGACATCGCCGTATCTGCAGGTGCTCGCCCGCCGCTGATCGCGGCCCTGGCAGGTGCTCAGGACAGCAGTGTCCGCCGCCCGATCCTTGCCGTGACCGCCACCGGTCGTGAGGCCGAGGACCTGGTCGCTGCGCTGCGCTGTTTCCTGCCGAGTGACGTCGTGGCCGACTTCCCGAGCTGGGAGACCCTGCCGCACGAACGGCTCAGCCCGCGCAGCGACACGGTGGGCCGCCGGCTGGCCGTGTTGCGCCGCCTCACCCACCCCGAGGCGACGGGCACGGCATACGGGCCCCTTGATGTTGTCGTCGCTCCGGTGCGCGCACTGCTGCAGCCGCTGGTCAAAGGTCTGGGCGAGCTGGTTCCCGTCGCCCTCAAGGCCGGCGACGAGACGCCGATGGGTGACGTTGTCGAGGCTCTTGCCGCTGCCGCGTACGTCCGCACCGACCTGGTTGAGCGGCGGGGCGAGTTTGCTGTGCGCGGAGGCATTCTCGACGTCTTCCCGCCCACCGAGGAGCACCCGGTCCGGGTTGAGTTCTGGGGGGACACGGTCGAGGAGATCCGTTGGTTCAAGGTCGCGGACCAGCGCAGTCTCGAGATCGCCGGACACGGGCTGTGGGCCCCGCCCTGCCGCGAGGTGCTGCTGACCACGGCCGTGCGGGAGCGGGCGGCGATCCTCGTCGAGCAGCTGCCAGGGGTCGCCGACATGCTGGGCAAGGTGGCCGAGGGCATCGCCGTCGAGGGCATGGAGTCCCTTGCGCCGGCGCTGGTCGAGGGCATGGAGAGTCTGCTCGATGTGCTGCCACAGGGCACCCACGTGGTCCTCACCGACCCCGAGAGGGTGCGCAAGCGGGCCTACGACCTGGTGGCCACCAGCGCCGAGTTCCTTGACGCGAGCTGGTCCAACGCGGCCGCCGGCAACGCCGTTCCCGTCGACCTGCACGCGATCCTGGGCAGCGCGTCGTACTGGTCACTGGACGACGTCCGGGCTCACGCCATCGAGACGGCTCGCCCGTGGTGGTCGCTGACCAGCTTCGTCAGCGATGCGGAGCTGGCGGAGCTGGCGGAGTTCGCCACGGCCGACGTTCCGCGAGACGTTGCGGAGAGCGTGAGGGTCGAGTCGACCGATGTCGAGGCCTATCGCGGGGACACCGAGCGCGCGGTCGCGGACCTGCGGCAATGGGTTGCTGAGGGCTGGCACACCGTCGTCGTGACCGATGGCCTCGGGCTCGCCAAACGGGTCAGCGAGGTCCTGTCCGAGCACGACATCCCCAACCGCATCTCGACCGGTGCGGTCAGGCTGGAAGAGCTTCCCGCCGGCCTCATCCAGGTGACCACCGGGGCGTTGGTGCGTGGCTTTGTCGCACCCGGCGCCAAGCTGGTGGTCGTCACCGAGTCCGACCTGACCGGTGCCAGCAGCCAGGGCACCTCCACCAAGGACATGCGCAGGTTGCCCTCGAGACGACGCAACCAGGTCGATCCGCTGGAGCTGCGTCCCGGTGACTATGTCGTCCATGAGCAGCACGGCGTCGGCAAGTTCTCCGAGATGGTGCAGCGCACGGTCGGCGGAGCAGCCCGCGAATACCTCTTGTTGGAGTACGGCTCCAGCAAGAGGGGCCAACCGGCCGACCTCCTGTTCGTGCCGACCGACCAGCTCGACCAGATCACCCGGTACGTCGGCGGCGAAGCCCCCACCCTGAACAAGCTGGGCGGCGCGGACTGGGCCAAGACCAAGGGTCGCGCCAAGAAGCACGTGAAGCAGATCGCCGGCGAGCTGATCCGCCTCTACAGCGCCCGGATGGCAACCAAGGGTCACGCCTTTGGGCCGGACACCCCTTGGCAGCGTGAGCTCGAAGACGCCTTCGTCTACGTCGAGACACCCGACCAGCTGATCAGCATCGACGAGGTCAAGGTCGACATGGAGCGCGAGGTCCCCATGGACCGGCTGATCTGTGGCGACGTCGGCTATGGCAAGACCGAGATTGCGGTGCGAGCGGCGTTCAAGGCGATCCAGGACGGCAAACAGGCCGCGATCCTGGTGCCGACGACCCTGCTCGTGCAGCAACACTTCCAGACGTTCTCCGAGCGCTACGCGCCGTTCCCTGTGGTGGTCAAGGCACTGTCACGGTTCCAGTCCACGGCCGAGGCCAAGAAGGTCGTGGAGGGGCTGGCCGATGGCACCGTCGATCTGGTCATTGGCACGCATCGGTTGCTGTCGGACGAGATTCGCTTCAAGGACCTCGGGCTCGTGGTGGTCGATGAGGAACAGCGTTTCGGAGTCGAGCACAAGGAACAGCTCAAGCGGATGCGCACGGCGGTTGACGTCCTGGCGATGTCGGCGACGCCCATCCCGCGCACCCTCGAGATGGCCGTCACCGGCATCCGCGAGATGTCCACGATCGCCACACCGCCGGAGGAACGCCACCCCGTCCTGACCTTCGTCGGCCCCTACGACGAGAAGCAGATCATTGCCGCCATCCGGCGCGAGCTCCTGCGCGAGGGCCAGGTGTTCCTGATCCACAACAAGGTGTCCTCCATCGAGAAGGCCGCCGCCAGGATCCGTGAGCTTGTCCCCGAGGCACGGATCGCGACCGCACACGGCCAGATGGCTGAGCATCGGCTCGAGCAGGTCGTTGTCGACTTCTGGGAGAAGCGCTTCGACGTCCTGGTCTGCACCACGATCATCGAGACCGGCCTCGACATCTCCAACGCCAACACCCTCATCGTCGAGCGGGCGGACATGCTCGGCCTCAGCCAGCTCCACCAGCTGCGCGGTCGGGTGGGACGTGGTCGTGAACGCGCGTACTCCTACTTCCTCTACCCGCCGGAGAAGCCGCTCACCGAGACCGCTCACGACCGGCTGGCCACCATTGCCAGCCACACCGACCTCGGCGCCGGGATGGCGGTGGCCATGAAGGACCTCGAGATCCGGGGTGCCGGAAACCTTCTCGGCGGTGAGCAGTCAGGGCACATCGCCGGCGTCGGGTTCGACCTCTACATCCGGCTGGTCGGCGAGGCGGTGGCGGACTATCGAGACGACAGTGGCGAGAGCGCGCCGACGGAGATCAAGATCGAGCTGCCCGTCGATGCGCACCTGCCTCGCGAGTACATACCAGGAGAGCGGTTGCGTCTCGAGGCGTACAAGAAGCTCGCGACGGTTCAGGACGCCGATGGGCTGGTCGAGATCGAGGCAGAGCTGCGGGACCGCTTCGGCACTCCGCCCGAGCCGGTGCGCAACCTGCTCGAGGTGGCCCGGCTACGCACCGTTGCACGCAAGGCAGCAGTAGGAAACGTCAGCGTCCAGGGGAAGTACGTGCGGTTCGGACCGATCCACATGCCCGAGAGCCAGCAGCTACGGCTCCGGCGGCTCTACCCGGGCACGCTGGTCAAGGACGCTGTCCATACGATCTTGGTGCCCAGGCCGATGACGGCCAGGGTGGCTGGTCAGCCGCTGCGGGACACCGCGGTCCTTAGGTGGGCGATCGACCTCATCCAGGCCGTCCTGCTGGACAGCGTGGCCGACGCGGCGCGAGTCGCGACGAAGCAGAACTGACGAGAGGAATGGCCTTGGCGCTTTCACAACACCTGAAGACTCTGACGCTCGTGCTCGGAGCGAGCCTGGCCCTGTCCGGTTGCGGGGCGCAGCAGGCCGGCGCCGCGGCGATCGTGAACGACACGACCGTACGCCACCAGGACATCGTCATCAGCGACAAGGATGTCCAATCCGTCCCGGAAGAGCTCAACGCGCTCGCTCAGGGTGGGCAGGAGCTCAAGGTGAGCGACGCCCTGCTTAGCCTGATCCTTGCGCCATACGTCCTCGATGAGGCCAAACGCGTCGGCAAGACCGTCTCTCCCTCCGAGGCGCGCAAGGTCATCGCCAAGGTGGCCGACCCCTCGCCCTCGACGATCATGTTCGTCCAGATGCAGCTTGCGATCCAGAAGCTTGACCAGGCCAGCAAGACCCTCATCGTGGACGAGCTGGGCAAGGTCAAGATCACGGTCAACCCGCGATACGGCGCCTTCGATGTCACGAAGATTGCGCTGACCCCGATCTCACCCAACTGGATCAAGGTGAGCGCGCCATCGCCGGCCAAGTGAACACCGGCGACGTGATGGCTCGTCGGCTCACCCTGCTGCTCAGCACTCCGCGCATCGCCCCCGGCCTGTTCACCCGCGACGCGTGGACAACGTTGGCGAACGCGGTCCACGTCTTCACCAGGGATGAGGACGAGACCCAGCTGATCGCCATACAGGAGTCGGGTATTCCGGCCGTGCACCTTGGCGAGATGCCCCCGGTCGCACTGACCAAGCTGTTGCTCGACCGGACCATCGACGGAGACGTGGTCTGGATCGGTTCCGCCGACGGTGACCCCGGTCTGACCGATGCCCTCGCCGCCGCGGTCACCGCGCGTGACGACGCGCCAGAGGTCGAGGTCATTGTCGGGTCCTATGACGTACCGGGAGCGCGCCTGCTCGATCTGGTCGCGGTGATGGACCGGCTGCGTTCGGCAGAGGGCTGCCCGTGGGACGCGGAGCAGACTCACGAGACTCTCGTGCCGTACCTCATCGAGGAGACCCACGAGCTGGTCGAGGCCATCGAGTCCGGGGACCGCATGCACATGGCAGAGGAGCTCGGCGACGTTCTGTTGCAGGTGGCCTTCCATGCGCGGATCGCTCAGGAGCACCCCGACTCGCCGTTCGGGATCGACGATGTGGCCGGTGGCATCGTGGACAAGCTGGTCCGTCGTCACCCACACGTGTTCGCCGATGGCGACGCCGAGACCTCCGAGGACGTGGCGGCCAACTGGGAGCTGATCAAGGCTGAAGAGAAGCCGCACCGGAGCTCGCCCATGGACGGCATACCGGACGGCCTTCCTGCCCTGGCTCGCGCGGACAAGGTGGCCGCGCGTCTGTCGGCGGCCGGCCGGCTCGACCTGGCGCAGAGGGCGGCGGCCGGCGACGACCTCGGCTCGCGGCTTTTCGCGCTCGTGCTGGAGGCGCGTGAGAGCGGTCAGGACCCGGAGGCCGCGCTGCGTGCAGCGGTTCGCGCAGCGGCAGGCCAGCTCTGAGCTCGCGGCACAAGGGTCAGGCTCCGTGCTGCGGGTCGGTGATCGGCTCATGATCGATGTCCGGATAGGCTCGGGCCGTACCTATCCGGCATACCGCAGGAGAGCAAAATGGCCGTCATTGAGGAAGTAGGCGCACGCGAGATTCTCGATTCGCGTGGCAATCCAACCGTCGAGGTCGAGATCCTTCTCGACGACGGCACCTTCGCGCGGGCGGCGGTTCCCTCGGGCGCTTCCACCGGTGCCTTTGAGGCCGTGGAGCGCCGTGACGGCGACCCCAAACGATATGGCGGCCTGGGTGTCGAACAGGCTGTTGATGCGGTCCTCGATGAGATCCGCCCTGCCCTAATCGGGTTCGAGGCAAGCGAACAGCGGCTCATCGATGCCGAGATGCTTGCCCTCGACGGCACTCCCAACAAGGGCTCCATGGGCGCCAACGCCATCCTGGGCCTCTCGCTGGCGGTGGCCCGTGCGGCAGCCGAGTCGGCGAACCTGCCCCTGTTCCGCTACCTCGGCGGCCCGAACGCGCACGTCCTTCCCGTCCCGTTGTTCAACATCCTCAACGGTGGGTCGCACGCCGACTCGAACGTGGACATCCAGGAGTTCATGATCGCTCCGCTGGGCGCGCCGACCTTCCGTGAGGCGCTCCGCTGGGGAGCCGAGGTCTATCACGCGCTCAAGACCGTTCTGAAGGAGCGCGGGCTGTCCACCGGACTCGGTGACGAGGGTGGCTTCGCGCCCAACCTCGAGAGCAACCGCGCCGCCCTTGACCTGATCATCGAGGCGATCGAGAAGGCCGGTTACCGGCCAGGTACCGACATCGGCCTCGCACTCGACGTGGCTGCGTCCGAGTTCTGCACCGACGGTGTCTACACCTTCGAGGGTCAGAGCCGCACCGCTGCCGAGATGACGGCGTACTACGGCGAGCTCGTCGCGGGCTACCCGCTGGTGTCCATCGAGGACCCGCTGGACGAGGACGACTGGCAGGGCTGGGCCACCATGACCGCCGAGCTCGGTGACAAGGTCCAGATCGTGGGCGACGACCTGTTCGTCACGAACCCGGAGCGGCTCGCCCGCGGTATCGCCGGCAAGTCTGCGAACTCGATGCTGGTCAAGGTCAACCAGATCGGCTCCTTGACCGAGACCCTGGACGCCGTCGACATGGCACATCGGGCTGGTTTCACCTGCATGATCAGCCACCGTTCTGGTGAGACCGAGGACACGACGATCGCCGACCTGGCGGTGGCGACGAACTGCGGCCAGATCAAGTCCGGTGCCCCCGCCCGGTCCGAGCGCGTGGCCAAGTACAACCAGCTGATGCGCATCGAGGAAGAGCTGGACGACGCTGCGCGCTATGCCGGTGCCAGCGCCTTCCCCCGATTCAGGGGCGCGGCGGCGACTGCTGCCGCGGCTGACGAGGCCTGAACAGGCCTCCACCAGTGCCCACCTCGCGACGACCGGTCAGTGCGCCGAGAGCCCCTCGGCGTACTGCCGCGTCGCGCGCTGGGAGCGCCGCATCTGCCAGGCCGACGGCGTCGCGCCCGGCGGTCCGCCCTGCCGCGGCCGCTCGTGGCCGTCGCGCGTCGGGGGAGTTGCACAAGTCGAGGTCCGTGAGGCGTACGGCCGTCCTCTCGGTGATCTTCGTGATGCTCGCTGTGACCCTCATCCCGACCTTGCGCTCGACTCTGAACCAGCAGAGCGAGATCAACGCCCTGCGCGACCATCTCGGCCAGCAGCGTGAGACGGTCGCCGCGATGCAGCAGGAACAACGGCAGTGGAGCGACCCGGTGTTTCTCGAGCAGCAGGCCCGTGAGCGGCTCAAGTTCGTGCGCGTGGGAGAGACGTCCTACACGGTCATTGACCCGCAAACCCCTCCGGCCACCAGCGGTGACCTGAAGATCGCTGCTTCTGCAACGGCTTCCACCTTCGCCGGTCCGTGGTACGGCCAGCTGTGGCAGTCGATGGTGATCGCGGACGTTCCGGCAAAGGCCCCGGTCAAGGCACCGGTGAAGACACCGGTGAAGACGCCGGCTCAAAGCCAGCCGTCGACCGCTTCCTCGGCCAGATGAGTAGTTCGGGCCACGTGAGCAGTGCAGCTCGGATGGGCCGCTCGGCAGGCGTCCAGAAGGTCGCTGCGGCCGATCTGGCAGCGGTGAAGGAGCAGCTCGGGCGCGTGCCTCGCGGGGTGGTTGCGGTGGCCCACCGATGTCCATGCGGGTGTCCCGACGTCCTGCGCACCGCGCCCCGACTGCCTGACGGCACGCCGTTTCCTACGACCTACTACGCGACCTGCCCGCGTCTGACCGGAGCCATCAGCACGCTGGAGACAAGCGGCATGATGCGCGAGATGACCGAGCGGTTGGGCAGCGATCCCGAACTGGCCAAGGCATACGTTGCTGCCCACGCGGACTATCTGCGCCGCCGTGGAGAGCTCGGCGAAGTCGTGGAGATCGATGGCATCTCTGCTGGCGGAATGCCCACCAGGGTCAAGTGCCTGCATGTGCTCGTCGGCCACTCACTGGCGGTCGGTCCGGGCGTGAACCCGTTGGGGGACGAGGCGCTCGAGGCTCTTGGCGAATGGTGGGCGTCCGGTCCCTGCGTTCCCCACGGTGACGCATGAGCAGCGGTGACTCATGACCCGCGTCGGGGCGATCGACTGCGGTACGAACTCGATCCGGCTCCTGATCGCCGATGTGGACCGTGACAGGGGGGCTCTGTCCGACATCGTGCGGCGGGTGGAGATCGTGCGGCTGGGCCACGGCGTCGACAAGACCGGCGTCATCGCGCCTGACGCCATGGCCCGAACCTTGGCTCAGGCGCGTGACTACTCCTCACAGTGCTCACACCACGGCGTCGAGAGGGTCAGGTTCGTCGCAACCTCGGCGTCGCGGGATGCCAGCAACGCGGAGGAGTTCGTGGTCGGCGTCCGTGAGGCTTTCGCCGCTTTCGGAATTGCCCCTGAGGTCATCACCGGGCACGAGGAGGCCTCCCTGTCCTTCAGGGGCGCCACCGGGGACCTGCAGGCAGATGCGATTCACGGCCCCTACCTCGTCGTGGATATCGGCGGTGGATCCACGGAGTTCGTCCGCGGGACCCACGAGGTGGAACAGGCGCTGTCGGTCGACGTCGGGTGCGTTCGGCTGACCGAACGCCACGTGCTGAGCGATCCACCAACGCCTTCGCAGATCGCGACCGCGACGGCCGACATCGAGGAGGCGATTGACCGGGCCGCTGAAGTCGTTGATTTCCAAGGGATCTCGGCCCTGGTGGGCTTGGCCGGGTCGGTCACGACGGTCACCGCTCTTGCGCTGGGCCTGATGACCTACGACCCCGAAAAGATCCACCTCTCGCGGCTGCCTCCAGTGCAGATCATCGACGCATGCACCTCGCTGCTGATGATGACCCGCGCCCAGCGAGCTGCCCTGGGGTTCATGCACCCGGGACGCGTCGACGTGATCGGCGCAGGCGCTCTGGTGTGGCGCACCATCGTTCAGCGACTGCAGCAGGACGCTGGCATCACGAGAGTCGTGACCTCGGAGCACGACATCCTCGATGGCATCGCACTGTCGATCGCCTGAGGTGGCCGTGACCGCGCTCGCACATCCGGTGACCGGCCAGCTGTTCGAGTCCCCGGTGCCCCCTTGCACGGGCTGGCCCGGCGATCCAGCCGCTGCGCTGACTCTGGTCGCACGGACCTCCAAACAGGTTGAACGGCTGGCCGGGCAGGCCCAGTCCGTCGCAGAGCTCGACGCGGCCGTGTCCGTATGCCGGGCCTGTCCCCGCCTCGTGCGGTGGCGCGAAACCGTTGCCACTGAAGGCAAACGGGCGTCCTTTGCTGACCAGCCGTATTGGGGTCGACCGGGGCCGGGCTTTGGCGACCCCGAGCCCGCCGTCCTCATCGTCGGACTGGCACCGGCCGCCAACGGCACCAATCGCACCGGCCGGATGTTTACCGGCGACCGCAGCGGCGACTGGATCTATGCCGCGCTACACCGTGCGGGATTCGCGAGCCAGTCGACCAGCAGTCACAGCGGCGACGGTCAGACGCTCACCGGCGCTCGCATCGTTGCAGCGGTGCGTTGCGCACCGCCGGCGAACAAACCGACGCCGACCGAACGGGATACGTGTGGACACTGGCTGGACCGGGACCTCGCGCTGGCGGCCCCGGGCTTGCGTTCGATGCTGGCACTGGGAGCCTTCGGCTGGGACGCCACCCTCGCCAGTGCCCGGCGACTCGGGTGGCAGGTCCCTCGTCCGAAGCCGCGGTTCACCCACGGCGCCGAGACATCGCTGGTCACCAGCTGGGACAGGCCGATTCGACTCCTGGGCAGCTACCACGTGAGCCAGCAGAACACCTTCACCGGCAGGCTCACGGAAGCCATGCTGGACGAGGTTCTGGCCCGACTTTGAGTCGCGATACCGTCAACGTCATGAAAGACCAGATCATCGCCGTGACCGTGCTCGGCGACGATCGGCCCGGCATCGTCGCCGACGTGACCGAGGCTCTTGCCGGACTTCACGGCAACCTCGAAGACTCGACGATGACGGTGTTGCGCGGACATTTCACCATGGTGCTGTTGGTGCGCACCGGCGCCAGCGCAGGGGCGGTCGAGGCCGCCCTTCACTCCCTCATCGCGGACGGCTCGATGGTCGTCAACGCCCGGGTGCTCGGTGAGCCGACGCTCCATCAGGCTGTCGGCCCGATCTACATGCTGCGGGTGCATGGCGCGGACCGTCAGGGGATCGTGGCTGAGATCACCCGCGTCGTCGCACGACACGGCGCCAACATCATCGACTTGGGCGCTCGCCTGGGCGCAGGGCTCTATGTCCTGACGGCAAAGCTGCAGCTGCCCAGTGAGGCTTCGGCGGCTGGACTTGGCGCAGATCTGCAGAGCGCGGCCGATGAGCTCGGTGTCGTTGTCAACCTCTCGCCGCTCGACGACGACGTGTTGTGATGACATCGCGTGATCCCGACCACCTGACCGGACCGAACGGCATACATTCGCGTCGCATGTGTCGGTAATCTGGCGCCTGTCCCCGTAGCCCAACGGCAGAGGCAGGCGACTTAAAATCGCTCCAGTGCGGGTTCGAGACCCGTCGGGGACACCATGGTTGGCTGCACCGCGGGAACAAACGACGCCTCTCAACCTTTAATCTGATGACAAGGCCGCCCATGGGGCGGCGAGACGTTGTGGAGGATGACGATGGCGAGCAACCCGGTGTTCACCCGGATCGACAAGCAGATCAGACAGGGCGACTATGCCGGTTTCGACCGCCAGCCCTCGACCCGAGGGATGAACGGGGGAGCGGGCGTCCAGGACAACCTCACCCCCGACCAGCTCCAGGACAGGTACAACCAGCCGTCGGCCGGTCCAGTTCAGATGGGGCGTCTGACTCTGGACGACGTGGTCATGAAGACCCTGTTCCTGTTCGGCATCGTGGTCCTGGTCGCCGCGGCCACCTGGATCACCGTGGCCGACCCTGCGCGCCAGTCGCTGAGCGTGCCGCTGATGCTCGCCGGCATGTTCGGCGGCCTGGCGGTCGGCTTGGTCATCGCCTTCAAAAAGACCATCAGCGTGCCACTGATCGTGCTCTACGCGGTGCTGGAGGGCCTGCTCGTCGGGGCGATCAGCATGGTCTTCGATGCCGCTTATCCCGGCATCGTCACGACCGCGGTGATTGCGACGACGTCCACCTTCGCCGGCATGTTCCTGGCCTGGAAGTTCGGCATCATCAAGGTGACCGACAAGTCCCGCCGGATCTTCGGCATGGCGATCATGGGCTACCTGCTCTTCAGCCTCGTCAACGTGGCTGCGGCGTTCATGGGTGTCGGTAACAGCTGGGGCTTCGGCGGCAAGAGCGGCATTCTCGGCATCGGCATCTCCGTGCTCGGTGTCGGCCTGGCGTCCTACTCGTTGGCGATCAACTTCGACTCGGTCGACCGCGCTGTCGCGGCCCAGCTGCCCGAGAAGTACTCCTGGCTGATGGCCCACGGTCTTATCGTCACCCTGGTCTGGCTCTACCTCGAGATCCTGCGGCTGTTGGCCCGCCTTCGCGAGTGACCGTGCCGCATAATCCGAGGTCGCCGGTGCCCCACGAGGTCGCGACAGAGCTGCAGCGCGTGGTCGATCGGTGGCGTCAGCTGCCGCTCGACCACGCGCTGTCGTATGCCGGCCGCGTCCGCGCGCTCGTCCAGTCCCTGGCCGATGGGGTCGCCGAGGCGAACGGTGTCCCCACGTCGGTGGTTCCGGACTGTGGCCCGGCGACGTTGATGGACCAGCTCACCGTGATGGTGTACGACGCCAGCGCCACTGCAGTCACGTCGACAGCGCCGGCATCAACGCTGGTCGACGATCTGGCGAGCCTGCGCCGCGACCTGGTCTGACCGCGCATACCGGCATGTCCCGCGTTTTCACGAGCATGTTGCTCCGAAACCACCGTTTCGAGTCCTGACATGTGTTGATTCGGTCTCGGAGCAACAAGGCGAGTGGTTCGGGCGGGTCAGCTCAGGCGCTCGTAGATGATGGCCATGCCCTGGCCGCCGCCGATGCACATGGTCTCGAGGCCGAACTGCCCGTCGCGAGTGGTCAGGCCGTTGAGCAGTGTCGTGGTGATGCGGGCACCGGTGGAGCCGAACGGGTGGCCCAAGGCGATCGCGCCACCGTGAACGTTGAGCTTGTCGGGGTCGATGCCCAGGTCGTCCATCGACGCCAGCACCTGCACGGCGAAGGCCTCGTTGATCTCGACCAGATCCATGTCCTTCATGGACATGCCCGCTCGCGCCAGCGCCTGACGAGAGGCCTCCACCGGGCCCAGGCCCATGATTTCTGGGGACAAAGCGGTCAGGCCGGTGGACACGACACGGGCAAGCGGGGTGAGGCCGAGCTGGCGAGCCATGGCGTCGCTCATGACGACGACTGCGGCCGCGCCGTCGTTGAGCGGGCAGCAGTTGCCGGCGGTGATGGTGCCGTTCTCGCGGAACACCGGCTTGAGCGCGGAGACGGCCTCGATGGTGACGCCGGCGCGCGGGCCGTCATCGGTGGAGACCACGCTGCCGTCCGGCGTGGTGATCGGGGTGATCTCGCGGGCGAAGAAGCCATCGGCAATGGCCTTCTCGGCGCGGTTCTGGCTGCTGACGCCCCATTCGTCCTGACGAGCCCGGGAGATGCCACGCATGGTTGCAACGTTCTCGGCGGTCTGACCCATCGCGAGGTAGACGTCGGGCATCAGCCCCAGACTGCGAGGGTCGGTCCAGGTGGAGTTGTCGGCGGCCATCTGGGCGTTGCGGGCCTGGGTCTTGGCGAACTTCGGATTCTGGTTCTCGGACATGGTGCCACCCGGACCGGCGAAGTCCTTGTAGCGCGATACGCACTCCACACCGCCGCTGATGAAGATCTCGCCCTCGCCGGCCTTGATCGCGTGGAACGCCATCCGGGTGGTCTGCACCGAGGAGGCGCAGAAGCGGTTGACGGTGGCGCCGGGCAGGTGGTCGAACCCGGCCAAGATCGCCACCACGCGGGCCATGTTGGCCCCCTGCTCAGCCGACGGCTCGGCGCATCCGAGATAGAGGTCGTCGATGAGCTTGGGGTCCAGGCCGGGGATCTTGGCAAGGGCCGCGGTCACCACGGCAGCAGCGAGGTCGTCCGGGCGGATGTCCTTGAGCGAGCCCTTGAACGCCCGGCCGATGGGGCTGCGGGCGGTGGAGACGATGACGGCTTCGGACATGATTCCTTTTTCCTTTGTGGGACAGCTCAAGGGCTTGTTGGGACCACTCAAACAGATCGAGCCGGCCGACGACAGCGTCGGCTGGACCCGCCGTTGATGTTATTGCGGTGAAGGGGTTTTCGGGGTGTGGGCTTCGTCTCCTACCGAAACTGGGGTGGCGTCCGTTGTATGGACCTCCGGCTCGCTGGCGTCCGACAGCTCGCTTCGGTCCGTGAACGGGCGCTGGCGGCGGCGCAGGACCATGGCCCAGCGTCCCCGGGGACCACCTTGTTGACCCCCGACCGCCGTCGCGCTCACTTCGGTGCCGGCGTCACGGACTGCTTGCACGGCAGCCACCGCAACGGGGTCCACACGTCCCGCGCGACGGACGTCCGGACGGTGGTCCATCGGGTCCGTCCACAGGCCCAGGGCGTCGCAGACACTGGGCAGCAGGACCGCGGCCACCCGGGCATAGCCGGCCGGCGACGGGTGGAACCGGTCGTGGCTGAACATCTCGTGCGAGCTCTTGGCGAACTCGGTGCCGAGGAGGTCGCCCAGGGAGACGGTGCGGCCACCGGCCTCGATCACGGCGACGGTCTGGGCCGCGGCCAGGTCGCGGCTCCACCGGCGGGCCAGAAGCCGCAGCGGTTGGGCTACCGGCTCGATGGTGCCCAGGTCGGGGCAGGTTCCGACGATGACCGCGCAGTCGGTTACGCGTAGGGCGCGCACGGTCTGTTCGAGGTGACGCACGGCAATGGACTTGTCGATCCGGTGGGTGACGTCGTTGGCCCCGATCAGGATGACGGCAACGTCAGGCTTGGCAACCACGCCCAGTGCGGTGGCGAGCTGCACGTCGAGGCCCGAGGACTCGGCGCCGATAACCGCGACGTTGGTCAGGCGGACCGGGCGTCCGCTCAGCGCCGCGACTCCGTTGGCGATGATGGCCCCGACCGTCTGACGCGCCGCGTCAGCGCCCATGCCCGCGGCGCTGCTGTCGCCGAGCACAAGGAGCTCGACGGGCTGACCCAGGCCTGCGCCATACAGGGCATCGTCGTCCGGAGCCCCCTCGAAGGGTTGACCCACGATGCGTCTGGCCAACAGCACCTCAGCCTTGAGCACGCCGTAGCCCGCAAGGGTGAGCAGGCCGATTCCGGCAGCCCCGATGCCGCCACCGTAGGCAGCGGTTGCCGCAATCTTGCGTGCCCGTCGCGCCCTGCCCATGCCCGTCAGCCCTTCGCCGTCTCGTCGCCCTCGATGCCAGGTGGTGTCCTCTCACCACGGTAACGAGGTCACCCATGGCTTTGTCCCGAATCCCACCATCACCCAGGGTGGAGGTGCCGTCCGGGGACCAGCTCGGAGTCTGAGACCATGACCGGGTGAAGTATGCCGAGAACATCGCCGACCTCGTCGGGAACACGCCGCTGGTCAAGCTCAACAGAGTCAGTGGAGACATAGCCTGCACCGTTCTGGCCAAGGTGGAGTACATGAACCCCGGCGGCTCGGTCAAGGACCGCATCGCCGTTCGGATGATCGACGCGGCCGAGGCCTCCGGTGAGCTCAAGCCCGGTGGCACCATCGTCGAGCCCACCTCGGGCAACACGGGGGTGGGGCTGGCGCTGATCGCCCAGCGCCGCGGATACAAGTGCATCTTCGTGTGCCCCGACAAGGTGAGCGAGGACAAACGCAACGTCCTCAAGGCCTATGGCGCCGAGGTCATCGTGACCCCCACCGCGCTGCGGCCCGAACACCCTGACTCCTACTACTCGGTCAGCGACCGGCTGGCCAAGGAGATCGAAGGCGGTTGGAAGCCCGACCAGTACTCCAACCCCGAGGGCCCCAACAGCCACTACCTGTCCACAGGCCCCGAGATCTGGGCCGACACCGACGGCCTTGTCACGCACTTCGTAGCGGGCATCGGCACCGGCGGCACGATCACCGGCACCGCACGCTACCTGCTCGAGGTCTCGGCCGATCGCCCGAGCGGCCGGGTCCAGATCGTCGGCGCCGACCCCGAGGGCTCGGTCTACTCGGGCGGCACCGGCCGCCCCTACCTCGTCGAGGGTGTGGGCGAGGACATGTGGCCGCGCGCCTACGATCCGTCCGTCGTGGACGAGGTCATCGCCGTGTCGGACGCCGAGTCGTTCGCAATGACAAGGCGGTTGGCGCTAGAAGAGGGACTGCTCGTCGGAGGTTCTTGCGGTATGGCGGTCGTCGCGGCCCTGCGCGCGGCGCGCGACCTGCCGGCGGATGCCGTCGTTGTCGTGCTCCTGCCCGATGGCGGTCGTGGCTACCTGTCCAAGATCTTCGACGACAACTGGATGGCGTCCTACGGCTTTATCCACCAGGACGGTGGGCGCACGGTTGGCGAGGTCCTCAAGGCCAAGGCTGGGGACCTGCCGACGCTGGTGCACACGCATCCCACCGAGACCGTTCGCGACGCCATCGAGATCCTGCGTGAGTACGGCGTCTCGCAGATGCCCGTGGTCAACGCGGAGCCGCCGGTGGTGCTCGGGGAGGTTGTCGGCTCAGTCAGTGAACGCGACTTGCTGACAGCGCTGTTTGCCGGCAGGGCGCTTCTCGCCGATCCCGTTTCCAAGCACATGTGCCCCACCCTGCCACTGGTCGGTTCGGGTGAGCCGGTGTCAGCCGCTCGTCACATCCTGGAGACCGAGGATGCGTTCCTGGTCATCAACGACGGCAAACCGGTTGGGGTCCTTACCCGGGCCGACCTGTTGGGCTTCCTCGTCGACTGAGGCCGGATTCTCAATAGGGGTTCTGGGTGACCTGGCATTGAGGCTGGCCGCCGGGACCACCGGGCTGCGAACGTAGACAGGGCGAAGCCCACGAGTATGCAGACAGTGTTCTGGATGGGATCCACCGGCACGAACAGCAGCACGCTGCTGCCGTGGGGCGCTGGCAGGAGGCCGCTCGCGACATATCCCAGGAGTCCGCACGAGGCCAGAGCCGCTCCTAGCCCGGAGCCGATCGTCGCAAGGACGACGTTGGCTGTCCCGTGTGGCCGGGGTTCCTTGTCCCGGCCGGATGGCTGGCTCGATGCCCTCGATGCCGCGGCCGGTCTGCCGCGCTCGAGCGGAGCGAGCAGGGTCGCGACCACGGACAGCACCAGGGCGAGACCGAGCAGCCAGAACGGTCTGGTCAGCCACCAGAGCCCCGATCCGGCAACGGGCGGGTCGATGCCCAGGCCGAACAGAGCCAGGAACGCGATGACCAGCAGGGACAGGTGCCACAGGTAGACGGTCATCGCCATCGAGGCGAAGCGGACGACCGCCGCCCACGGCGCGGGGCGCTGGAGCCATCGAGATACCGGTCACGAACCAGCATCGCGATCGCTGTCTGTGCGACGGCGAGCACCAGCAGACAGATCGTTGGGGGAGTCATGTTGGAGGTCTCCGTCCGGCAGGCCCACCATGCTCACCGGGTAGGGCCCCCACGACGTCAACACCACCAGCGTCCCGAACGACCCTGCCACCGTGGCCCACAGCGTGCGCCGGGTGAGCCGCGCGAGGTAGCCGTCGGCATACAGGAATCCGAGCTGTTGGGCGAAGAGCCAGACGATCGCGAGGTTGATGTAGCCGACGCTCTCCATCCCTCTGCCCAGGCGGAACCAGTCAACGACGATCGCCACGACTATCAGCGCTGCCAACACAATTCGTGGGCTGAACGTATGCCAGGCCGTCATCGCCGGAGCAGGCGGACGAACCGGCCCTGAAGGTACTCGGAGTAGCCAACGCCGCGACGACGCAGGCTGCGCCAGACCGTGATGTTGGAGAAGCTGCCGGCGATGAAGAACAGGGGCATGACCTGCAGAAGCCACGTGGCCAGCTGCAGCGCAGGGATCGTGGTCAAGGCGTTCGCGCCGGTGATATGGCCTTCCCGGACGATCACCGTCGCCATCAGCCAGTGGCCGAGGACGACGATGAGCAGGCTCCCGGCGCGAACGGCGTCGATGAACCGATCCCGGTCTGGTGCGGTGGCCGCGGAGACCCTCTCGGCGAAGGTGACGGGTGGCGGACGGACTGGCATGTCCTCATTCTGGCGACGCGGCGGCCCCGACCTAGTGGGTTTCTCCCATCCCCAGCAGGGTCAGGACCTGGGCCACCACCATGTTCTCGATCTCGTGGGGGTCGACGCTTTCGTTGGAAGCGTGGATCCGCGCGAGGGCGAGGTCT
>Ga0208079_1000760_pt1 | contig 17693 bp, 16 predicted proteins | sample NGESurdeep092012_5_FD_184474 | JGI IMG/M metagenome (GOLD analysis project Ga0208079, IMG submission 184474) | Arctic peat soil microbial communities from Barrow, Alaska - NGEE Surface sample 210-2 deep-092012 (SPAdes) | ecosystem: Environmental > Terrestrial > Soil > Wetlands > Peat ... | reverse complement strand
TCGACTCCGTGGACGACGTCCTCAAGATCGGCCAGAAGATCCAGGTCGAGCTCAAGGAGATCGACCCCCGCGGCAAGCTCTCCCTCGGCGCGGTCCTGGTCGAGGACACCGCCGTCGGCGATACTGCCCCGGCAGGCGACGAGGTCAACGCTGACGCGGCCTCAACAGGGCCGGTCGACGCCTGAGTCTGACCTACTGAACGTCGCCGAGGCCCGGTGCGCCCGAGAGGGTGCTCCGGGCCTCGGCTTTTCTCATGCTGCTCGGAGAGGGGCTCAGAGCCAGCGGCGAACGCGAAGCTGGTATTCGCGGTAAGCGTCACCGAAATGTTCGGTGAGGTAACGCTCCTCGCGGTCGATGACCTTGCGTCGCATCACCAGAACGATGGCTGGCACTACCAGCAGGGGCCACCAGCTATGGATGGCCAGGCTGCCACCGAGATACGTGATCGCGTCGGCGAGGTAGATCGGGTTGCGGCTGAACCGGAACGGCCCGGTGGCGACTATGGCCGAGACCTGCTGCCACGGGATGACGGTCGTGTTCGCCCGCGTCAACGTGACGAATGACCAGAGCATCAGGAAGATGCCGCTGGCTATCAGTGCAAGCCCAGCTATGTTCGTCGCGGCGCCGCCCGGGATCGTCCACGGCCGCCACTGTTGCAGCGCCCACATGAGCGCGAACGGCGTGAAGTAGACGACCGGCGGAATCAGCCTGACCTGAGCCCCGGTGCTCAACCCAACCGCCTTCGGACGCCGACTTGGAGGAGCTTCAGGGGCAGGACCTTGGCTAGGGTCGTGGTCATGGCCCGATTATCGACCGTGACGTCTTGGGAGCGCGAGCGTGACGCACGTCGGCTGGCGGCTCAGCAGTTGGTCGGGCCGCCAGCCGATGGTGTCCTCCAGGTCGTCGACCGGCTGCTCGCGGTGCAGGCGCAGGACCTTCGCGCCGCACGGCTCGCCGTCAGAGCCCGTACCACCGGGCTCACCGCCGCCGACGTGGACCGCGAGCTCCAGGAGCGGACGCTGGTGGTGACCTGGCTGAACCGAGGCACCCTTCACCTCGTCCGGTCGCCGGACTACTGGTGGCTTCAGCGGCTCACCACGCCGCAGCTGTCCACTGGCAACGCCAGACGCCTTGCACAGGAAGGGGTTTCACCCGATCAGGCCGATCGGGGTGTCGCCGCCATCGAGGCTGCGATCACCGCCGACGGTCCGATGACCCGAACACAGCTGCGCGAGATCGTGGCGGCGGCCGATGTGCCCGTCGAGAGACAGGCACTCGTCCACATCCTGGCGCTGTCCGCCATCCGGGGCCTGACGGTCCGCGGGCCGATCATAGGCGCCGAACAGGGCTTCACCCTCGTCCGCGACTGGTTGGGTGACCCACCCAGGTTGACCGACCGCGAGACCGACCTGTCCGAGCTGGCCCGACGGTTTCTTGCCGGTCACGGCCCCGCCGACGCAGAGGACTTGGCCAAGTGGGCCGGCATCACCCTAGGCGACTCGCGTCGCGGACTGCGCGCGGCCGGAGCCGACCTTGAAGATCGGCCGGGTGGCCTGTTTGACCTGGCCGGACGCGAGGCGTCGCACGGCCGACCCCGACCCAAGCTGCTCGGCGGGTTCGACCCGTTGCTGCACGGCTGGGTCGACCGCACGCCGGTCCTGGGCGGCAATGAGACGATCGTGACGACGAACGGGATCTTCCGGCCGTTTGCGCTGGTGGACGGCAGGGCGGTCGCCACCTGGGGTATGCCGCGTGGCCGGGTCATGCTCCAGCCGTTCGGCCCCATCAAGGCCCCGATCCTGGCAGACCTCGAGCGTGAGGCCAGAGATGTCGAGCGGTTCGTGACGGCGCCTCACTAGTCTGTGCGGATGAGCGAAGCGATCGAGGTCCCTGTCATCACAGTCTCTGTCATCGGCGCAGCCGGACGGATGGGTTCGACGGTATGTCGCACCCTGGAGGCCGCAGCGGACACCCGGCTGGTGGGCCGTTACGACGTGGGCGACGACCTCGGCGACCTCGGTGGCGCAGACGTCGTCGTCGAGTTCTCCGTGCCGGGCTCTGCAGCCGCCAATGTCGCTCACTGCATCGACCGTGGCAGGCACGTGGTGGTCGGCACCACGGGCTGGACGCAGGACGCCCTGACCGCGGTGAGCTCACAGCTCGCGGACAAGCCAGGGGTCGGGGTGCTGATCGCGCCGAACTTCGCCATCGGGGCGATCCTGATGATGTCCTTCGCCCAGCAGGCGGCGCGGTTCTACGAGTCCGTCGAGATCGTCGAGCTGCACCACCCCGACAAGGTCGATGCGCCGTCGGGAACCGCTGCCCGCACCGCCTCCTTGATCGCCCGGGCCCGCAGGGATGCTGGGTTCGGCGATGTCCCTGACGCGACCTCATCGGATCCCGGCGGCGCGCGTGGTGCCCGTGTGGACGGCATACCGGTGCATGCTTTGCGGTTGCGCGGCCTCGTGGCGCATCAGGAGGTCCTGCTTGGTGCGACCGGTGAGCTGCTGACTATCCGGCACGACTCGTTCGACCGGGTCAGCTTCATGCCCGGCGTCATGGCGGGCGTGCGCCAGGTCGGCGACCACCCCGGACTCACCGTTGGGCTCGAGAACTACCTGGGCCTTGCCTGATCTCGTCCATCTGACAAGGCAAGGATGGTGCGGGGGGAACCCCCGGGCTGCGGACACCTCATCGACGCGGTCCCGCAGTGATCACGGAGGTCGGTTTCGCGGTCTGCGGGTCAGCCCCATCCGAGAGCCCTCAGCGTGGCGGCGGTGGCTGCCGCGAGGATCACCACGACCAGGAACGGGGCACGCAGCAGCAGGGCAGTGACGGCGACCGCGAGACCGGCAGCGCGCGCGTCTACGGTCAACCCACCTCCGCTGGCCGTGAATGTCTGCACGGCGACCAGGGCCGACAGCAATGCGACCGGCAACATCGCGGTCACCCGCGACACGACCACGCCGTCCAGCACCTGGTGCGGCACGACGTAGCCAAGGAACTTCAGAGCGAAGGCGAGTCCGCTGGCGAGCAGGACGGTGGTCCAGAGCGTCATGCCGGGGCCTCCTCGTCCGGTGGCGTGCTCAGGTCAAGCAGGACGTCCCGTTCGCGTGACCCGCGTGAGGGGAGCAGCCCAGCCACGATGGCGGCCACGGCGGCGACCAGGACGGGGATGCCGGCCGGGGCGTGAGGGGCCACCACCAGCGCGATGACGGCGGCGACGGCGGCAACAGCACGAGCGTCCCCGGATTTCAGCCTCGGCCACAGCAGCGCGCAGAATGCGGCCGGCGCGGCGGCGTCCAGACCGAATCGTTTGGGGTCGCCGAGCGCGTTGCCCACGACGGCGCCAAGGATTGTCGTGAGATTCCACAGCACGTACACCGCGAGTCCGGTGCCCCAGAAACCAAGCCGTTGGGCGGCCGGCTCAGGTTGGGCGATGGCGACGGCGGTCGACTCGTCGATGGTCAGCTGCGCGGCGGGCACCCGGCGCAGCCCCCGCACTCCGAGCAGCCGCGACATCTGCAGGCTGTACAGGCCGTTGCGCATACCGAGCAGGCTCGAGGTTGCCACCGCCGCAGCCCCTGCGCCTCCAGCAGCGATGATGCCCACGACAGCGAACTGCGAAGCGCCCGAAAAGAGCAGGGCCGACAGCGCGATCGTCTGCCAGAGGCTGAGTCCCGCCGTCACCGAAAGGGCGCCGAAACTGACGCCGTAGGCCCCCGTTGCGATGCCGACCGACAGGCATTGGCGCAGGACCTCCCTTCTGCGCTGGTCAGCCAGGCAGGACGCGTGCAAGGTATCCGTGCTCAATCCCGGGAGAGGTCGGCGGTCAGCCTCACCTCGCGGGCGAGGGCCCGGTCGACGTCGATGACCCGGTCTCGGTAGGCGCCGTCGGGGACGAGACCTGCTGCGGTCAGGAAGGCTCGGGTGTCCTCGTCGCGAGCGAGAAGCCAGACCGACATCGAGTCGAACTCCTTGCCCCGCAACGTGTCCACGGCAGCGTTGAGCAGACGCGAGCCGTGACCGCTGCCTCTGGCGTCCGGATGCACGCCCAGGGCCAGTACCTCGCCCGAGGTCTCGTTGGCGTCCGGGTCGATGCTGGGACCCACAGCTGCGAAGCCCACGACCTGCGCCCCGGCACAGCCCACCAGCAGCACGTGCCGAGGGCTCGGGGGAGCGTTCAGCGAGTCGCGCCAAACACGCGCGAAACTGGATGCCTCGAACTGGCCGACCAGCTCCCGCGGCAGGACTGCGTCATACGCAGCGCGCCACACGGCGGCCTGGACAAGACCCACCGCAGACGCGTCGTTCGGGCGGGCGATCCGGACACTGGCGTCGGCGATCGGACCCGTCGCGGCGGAGTGCGCGTGGTCGTGGGCGACGGTGGGGTCCTTGGTCACGTGGCCATCCTCCCATCCGATCGCAGGGGAGGTGATCGACGTCTACGTCGCGCCCGACTACGAGGGGCGACCAGTTCGTGCCCGCTGCGACCGCAGGGTGCGCTCGTAGGTGACAAAGGCGAAACCCTCATGTGCCTCGCGCGCGGTCTCGCGCCAGTCGTCGGGTGTGAAGGTGGGGAAGAACGCGTCGGCCTCAGGTGACTGCTCGAGCTCGGTCAGCAGCATCTGGTCGGCGAACGGCAGGGCCTGTCGATAGACGTCGCTGCCGCCGACCACGAACACGTCCGCCGGGCCGGCCAGGGCCAGAGCCTCGGGCAGAGAGTGGGCGACCTCGACGCTCGGGGCGTGCCAGCCAGCCTGACGGGTGATCACGATCGTGCGACGACCCGGCAGCGCACTGCCGATCGAGTCGTAGGTCTTGCGCCCCATCACCATGGTGTGACCCATCGTTGTGGCCTTGAAATGTGCCAGGTCCTGCGGCAGGTGCCATGGCATATTGCCGTCGCGCCCGATCGCGAGATTGGCGCCCACCGCGGCCAGCACAGTGATCGTCATACGGCGATCGGGGCCTTGATACCTGGGTGGGGGTCGTAGCCCACCAGTGTGAGGTCGGACTCGACGAAGTCGTCGATTCCCTTGCGGTCAGGGTTGATCAGGAGCTGGGGGAGTGCCCGGGGCTCTCGGGTCAGCTGCAGGCGCGCCTGGTCAAGGTGGTTGAGGTAGAGGTGGGCGTCACCCAGTGTGTGGACGAAGTCCCCGGGCTCGAGCTCGCAGACCTGCGCGACCATCATCGTCAACAACGCATAGGACGCGATGTTGAACGGCAACCCGAGGAATATGTCGGCCGAGCGCTGGTAGAGCTGGCAGGAGAGCCGGCCATCGGCAACGTAGAACTGGAACATCGTGTGGCATGGAGGCAGCGCCATGGCCTCGATGTCGGCGACGTTCCAGGCGCTGACGACGTGCCGGCGCGAGTCCGGGTTCGTGCGGATCGACTCGATCACCGCGGCGATCTGGTCGACGGAGTGGCCGTCAGGGGTGGACCAGGAACGCCATTGGTGCCCATAGACCGGGCCGAGGTCACCGTTTTCGTCGGCCCACTCGTCCCAGATCTTCACGCCGCGTTCCTGTAACCACCGGACGTTGGTGTCGCCGCGCAGGAACCAGACGAGCTCTGCGATGACCGACTTCATGTGCAGCTTCTTGGTCGTTGTCGCAGGGAACCCCGCAGTGAGCTCGAAGCGCATCTGATGGCCGAAGACGCTCAGCGTGCCAGTGCCCGTGCGGTCGCCTTTGGCGGTCCCGTTCTCCAGGACGTGGCTGAGAAGGTCCAGATACTGACGCACAAATGAAACGTAGCACTGCCTGGAACTCGATTGAGGTCATTTGTTTCGGACCTTCGTGCGTGAGGGCGATATCGTGGCCACATGTCTCAGATGCCGCTGTTCGGCCGAGTCCTCACGGCCATGGTCACCCCGATGAAACCCGATGGTTCTCTCGACCTGGAAGGCGCCGCGCAGCTGGCTGTGCACCTCGTTGACATCGGCCACGACGGTCTGGTTGTCAACGGCACGACCGGTGAGTCGCCCACCACCACGGACTCCGAGAAGGTCGACCTTGTCCGCGTCGTCGTTGAAGCCGTGGGGCACCGGGCCCACATCATCGCCGGCGCCGGCAGCAACAACACTGCCCACACGGTCGAATGCGCCCGGGCCGTCGCAAAGGCCGGTGCCCACGGCCTGCTTATCGTGACGCCGTACTACAACAAGCCGCCCCAGGAAGGGGTCCTTGCGCACTTCACCACGGTCGCCGACGCAACCGACCTGCCGATGATCGTCTACGACATCCCTGGACGGACCGGCACACCGATCCACACCGAGACGCTGTTGCGGATGGCGGTCCATCCCCGGATCGTCGCCGTCAAGGACGCCAAGGGTGACCTGTTTGCTGCCAGCGAGGTCATGTCGAAAACCGACCTGCTCTGGTACTCCGGGGATGACGCGCTCAACCTCGCGCACCTCAGCCAGGGCGCCGTGGGCATCGTCAGCGTCGTCGGCCACCTGGCCAGCAAACAGTACGCAGAGATGATCGCCGCAGTCGGCCAGGGCAACCTCGCGCGAGCCATCGAGATTCACCGGCAGCTGATCCCCGTGGTCAACGCCGTCATGCACATCACCCAGGGCCCGATCATGGTCAAGGCCGCGCTACACGATCGGGGCATTATCGCCTCGGACACCCTGCGGCTCCCTTTGATCACGGCCACCAACGACCAGCTCGCCCGCGTGCGAGAGGGTATTGAACAGTCGGGACTGAGTTGAGCCATCCCCATCCCGAGCTGACCTTCCCGCCCGAGCTGGCAAAGAACGCCGTGCGGATCGTGGCGCTCGGGGGCCTGGGCGAGGTCGGTCGCAACATGTCCGTCATCGAGTACGCAGGTCGGTTGCTGATCGTCGACTGCGGAGTGCTCTTTCCCGAGGACCACCACCCCGGCGTCGACCTGATCCTGCCGGATTTCGAGTACATCACCGACCGGCTCGACGACATCGACGCGATCGTGCTCACCCATGGTCACGAGGACCACATCGGGGCCGTGCCATACCTCCTTCGCCTCAAGGCCGACATCCCGTTGATCGGTTCGACGCTGACCTTGGCGATGGTCGAGGCCAAGCTCAAGGAACACAAGATCAAGCCCTACACGCTCACGGTCACCGAGGGGCAGCGCGAGAAGCTCGGTGTCTTCGACTGCGAGTTCGTCGCGGTCAATCACTCGATCCCGGACGCGCTCGCCGTGTTCGTTCGCACCCCTGGCGGCACGATCCTGCACACCGGTGACTTCAAGATGGACCAGCTGCCCCTGGACGGCCGAATCACGGACCTGCGGGCGTTCGCCCGGTTCGGTGAGGAAGGCGTGGACCTGTTCATGACCGACTCGACCAACGCCGAGGTACCGGGTTTCACGACAGCGGAGCGCGACATCGCTCCGGCCATCGAGACCGTATTCCGCAATGCCAGCCGCCGGGTCATCGTGGCCTGTTTCTCCTCGCACGTCCACCGCGTCCAGCAGGTGCTCGATGCGGCCCACGCCAACGGCCGCAAGGTCGCCATGGTCGGTCGCTCGATGCTGCGCAACATGGGCATCGCCGAGGAACTCGGCTACCTCACCGTGCCGCCGGGCGTCCTGGTCGAGCTCAAGAAGCTCACCGACTATCCGGACGACAAGATCGTCCTGATCTGCACCGGCTCCCAGGGCGAGCCGATGGCGGCGCTCTCACGGATGGCCAATCGGGACCACAAGATCGAGGTCGGTGACGGCGATACCGTGCTGCTCGCGTCCTCGCTGATTCCCGGCAACGAGAACGCTGTCTACCGGATCATCAACGGCCTGATGCGCCTGGGCGCCGACGTGGTGCATAAGGGCAACGCCCAGGTTCATGTCTCTGGTCACGCCAGTGCCGGCGAGCTGCTCTACTGCTACAACATAGTCAAGCCGCGCAATGTCATGCCGGTCCACGGCGAGTGGCGGCACCTCGTGGCCAACGCCGCTCTGGCCGTCCAGACTGGTGTTGCGCGAAACCGGGTTGTGCTGGCTGAGGATGGTGTCGTCGTGGACCTCAGCCATGGGGTGGCGGGCATCGTCGGTGCGGTGCCGTGCGGATACGTCTACGTCGACGGCTCCTCCGTCGGCGAGACCACTGAGGCACTGCTGAAGGACCGTCGCATCCTGCGCGACGAGGGCTTCGTCACGATCATCGTCGTGCGCGATGCGGCAACCGGAAAGGTCGCGGCCGGCCCCGAGATCCAGACGCGCGGCTTTGCCGAGGATCAGGACGTCTTCGCCCAGGTGCTTCCCATGCTCGAGGAGGCACTGGCCGATGCGGCCAGCAACGGGGTCACCGACTCCTACCAGCTGCAGCAGATCATCCGCCGGACAGTGGGTTCGTGGCTCGGCGGCCGGTTGCGCCGTCGGCCGATGATCATCCCCATCGTGATTGACGCGTAGCCAGCTCCCGATGCCGAGGGCAGAAAAGTTCGGGGAAGGGCTGCTCACCGTACTGCTCTGGGCGTGCTTTGCTGGCGCCGTGCTGCTCCTCGGGGTGAGCTGGGTCGACAGCAGCGTCGGCATCGTGGTTGTTCTGCAGTCCGCGGTGCCGGTGAGTGCCGTTCTGTGGGCGGGTCTGTTGGTCATCGCTGCGGTCAGCAGACGCTGGCGCGTCACGGTCGCGGCGGGAGCTGTGCTGGCGCTCTGCGCCACGATCGCCGTGCCGACGGTGTTGAGCCACACAGTGGCGCCCGGTCGCGATGACTTCGTGGTCATGAGCGCGAACCTGGAGTATGGCGGCGCGGACGCGCAGTCCCTGGTGACAGCCGCGCGTGAGCATCGGGTGGACGTGCTGGTCCTGATCGAGATCACCGCGGCTGCCGTCCAGCGGCTCAGGGTCGTCGGTCTGGACACCCCGCTGCCTGAGTCTGTCGGTCAACCGAGCCAGGGTGCAGGCGGCACGATCATCCGTAGCCGGATCCCGATGGCATTGGTGCAGGCACGCCTTGACCAGGTGTCCGCCCAATCCTTCCTCGAGCCAGTCGTGTCGATCCACAGCCGCACCGGCGATGTCGTGCTGCGCGCGGTTCACTCCCGGCCACCGGACCTCTGGGGAGCGGGGGGCTGGAGGTCCAGTCTGGCCGATCTGCAGGCATGGCGTGAACGGCAGCCTCTCGATCTGCCGTTGGTTCTGGCGGGGGACTTTAACGCATCATGGGGACACTCGGGCTTTCGCGGGGTCGCCGAAACCATGACCGACGCCCACCGAGCCGCGGGCGAAGTGTGGGCGCCGACCTGGCCCCAGGGGCGACGGCTGATCCGTCCGTTCAGCCAGCTCGACCACGTGCTGGCTCGTGGGGTGAGCGTTGTCGATGCCGGCGTGGTGCATCTGCCGAACACCGACCACGCGGCGGTCTGGGCCCGTCTTTCGCCTGACCGTACCTAGGTTCGGTCGCCCGGCACGCGTGTGACGCGTGATCGCGGGGTCTCTTTCGCGTAGCGTAACGACCGTGGTGACTCGTACGACTACCCCTGTTCCGCGTCCGAAGTCCAGGGGACGCGGCAAACCGTCCACCCCGGTCAAGGGACGCAGCGGCCAGCCTGCACCGCGTAAACCGGCACGGCGCAAACCTGCACCTCGGCGCAGCAGGGCCAAGGTCAAGCGTGCGGGCCTGCCCGTAAGGGCCATCCGTGCCACCTGGATGGGTATTGCGCACGTCGCCGGCGGGACCGTGCGCCGGATCGGGCGTAGCGCCGGCGAGCTCGAGCCGGAACACCGCCGCGACGGCATCGGCTTGTTCCTGCTCGCACTGTCTGTGCTGGTGGCCGCGAGCGAGTGGTGGGGCCTCAAGGGCACGACTGGCAACGTGGTCCATGCGGTCGTCGCCGGAACCTTCGGCCGGGTCGCATACGCCGTTCCGATCGCATTGCTGCTGTTCGGTATCCGGCTGTTGCGTGCGCCACAGGACCAGGCGTCGACGAACCGCGTCACGATCGGCACGACCGTGTTGACCTGCGCCGCAGCAGGCCTGGTCCACATCTCTGCCGGTCTGCCCAGCCCGCCCGACGGCGCGCTCAGGATGAATGATGCCGGCGGCATGATCGGGTTCCTGGCCTCGAGCCCGATTGTTGCCGCCATCAAGACCGTAGGTGCTGTCCCTCTTCTGCTGCTCGTGGGGTTCTTCGGGATTCTGGTCATGACGGCCACACCCGTCCGGATGATTCCTACCCGTCTGGGCGAGCTGCGAGACCGGTTGCTGCACCATCCACGAGAGAGCCACGGTCTTGGTGATGAGGACGGTCAGACGGGCGAGGTCGATTCGGGCGCCACGCGCACGTCGCGCCGCCGTCCGGGACCCATCGGCACGGGACCGTTCGACGGTGATGAGGCCTTCCGGCAGGCCGCTATCGTCGCGAAGGCCAAAGCCGACAAGCTTGCTGCTGCGGGGTTCCGGCCCGGCGAGAAGCGTCCCACCGCGCCCGGCGTCCTCGCACCCGGAGCAGCCGCGACTGCGGCAGGGGCACCAGGGGACTTCGGTGTGGGCAGCGCCTCGGACATTTCCTCTCAGACGGGAGGCGCTCTGCGGGGCAAGTCCATTCTTGAGCCGCCGCCGACCACCCCGATGCCACAGCGGGTGGAACAGCTCGCGCTCGCCGGCGACATCACCTACACGCTGCCCGTCAACACGTTGCTCGAGGCCGGCCGCCCGCACAAGACCCGCAGCATCGCCAACGACGCCGTGGTCGACTCGCTGACCGAGGTGCTCGACCAGTTCGATGTCGACGCCCAGGTCACCGGATTCAGCCGCGGCCCGACGGTCACCCGCTATGAGGTCGAGCTCGGCCCCGGCATCAAGGTCGAACGGGTCACCGCGCTGTCCAGGAACATCGCGTATGCCGTTGCCTCGGCTGACGTTCGCATCCTGAGCCCGATCCCCGGCAAGTCGGCGATCGGCATCGAGATCCCCAACGCGGACCGCGAGAAGGTCAGCCTCGGGGATGTGCTGCGCAGCCAGACGGCGCGCAGCAACGAGCACCCGATGGTCGTGGGGGTCGGCAAGGACGTCGAGGGTGGTTATGTCATCGCTAACCTCGCCAAGATGCCGCACCTGCTCGTGGCGGGCGCCACCGGCTCCGGCAAGTCCAGCTTCGTCAACTCGATGATCACCTCGATCCTGATGCGCTCCACGCCGGATGAGGTGCGCATGGTCCTGGTGGACCCCAAGCGGGTGGAGCTGACCGGCTACGAGGGGATTCCGCACCTCATCACGCCGATCATCACCAGCCCGAAGAAAGCCGCCGAGGCCCTGCAGTGGGTGGTCCGCGAGATGGATGCCCGTTACGACGACCTCGCGACGTACGGGTTCAAGCACGTCGACGACTTCAACAAGGCGGTCAAGGCAGGCACGCTCAACCCCTTGCCCGGGTCCCAGCGGGTCATCCACCCCTACCCGTACCTGTTGATCATCGTCGACGAGCTCGCCGACCTGATGATTGTCGCGCCGCGTGACGTCGAGGAGTCGATCGTGCGGATAACTCAGCTCGCGCGGGCGGCTGGCATCCACCTCGTGCTGGCCACGCAGCGCCCCTCGGTTGATGTCGTCACCGGCCTGATCAAGGCCAACATCCCCTCGCGGATGGCGTTCGCGACCTCCTCGGTCACCGACTCCCGGGTCGTTCTGGACCAGCCCGGCGCCGAGAAGCTGATCGGTCAAGGTGACGCGCTGTTCCTGCCGATGGGTTCCTCCAAACCGATCCGGGTTCAAGGTGCCTGGGTGACCGAATCCGAGATCCAGGCGGTCGTCAAGCACGTCAAGGGTCAGCTGAAGCCGCACTATCGCGAAGACGTCACCGTTGTCGCGGCCAAGAAGGTGGTCGAGGATGACATCGGCGATGACCTGCAGCTCCTGCTGCAGGCCACCGAGCTTGTCATCACCACGCAGTTCGGCTCGACCTCGATGCTTCAGCGCAAGCTGCGCGTCGGCTTTGCGAAGGCCGGCCGGCTGATGGATCTCCTCGAGTCCCGTGGCGTCGTCGGTCCATCCGAAGGCTCGAAGGCCCGCGACGTCCTGGTCAGGTTTGATGATCTGCCGACCACACTCGCCCTGATGCGCGGCGAGGAGGTTCCTGACGCCGAGCCGATCTTCGACCGGACGGCGCCGCCGCCTGCTGATCACGTCGACCTGAACGCCACTGTCCCGGCCTCAGTGGTGGGGGCGCCACCGGGTGCTCCGCCTCGTGACCCGCTGGCACCCGAGATCAATGAAGAGGTCGAGGACGAGGACGGCGAGGACGCTTGGTCCCTCACCCGCAACGGTCGGCGCGACGACTTCTGAGTGAGGTATCCCTAACTGCACAGACTAAGGTATCCCTAACTGCACAGACTAAGGTATCCCTAACTGCTTGATCGCCTAAGTGTTGCCCGAACTCGATCGCCCAACTGCTCTACCCTGGCCGCGATTTGTGGAATATCGTCGTTTCTATGGGGATAGGTCAGGCAGTGTGTCGTCCTGTTGTCGTACTCGCGATCGGTTTGTCGCTTCTGTTATCAGGGTGCGCGCGAACGTCCCAGTCGGAGCTTGACAAAGCCAAGGCCGCCGGGGCATCCGAAGAGGCCGCGAGGCAGAGCGCATCGGCTGAACAGGACGCGCAGGCAAAGCTCGCTGCCGAGATTCAGAAGCTGAAGGCACAGTTGGACGCCAAGACGGGAACCGTCACGCCGTCGACTGTGACGGCGTCGGTGCCGGTCCCGGTGCCGGTGGCACCTCAAGGCACCTCATGCGGAAGCAATGTCAGCGCGGGCCCCAACACAACCTGTCCCTTCGCATTGAATGTCGCGGCCGAATACCTCACCGAGGGTGGCGGGACCATAAGCATCGTGGTGTATAGCCCCGTAACCGGCCTGGACTACACGATGAGTTGTGTGGCCGGTGTTCCGTCAATATGCCGTGGCGGCAACAATGCTGTTGTTTACATTCGCTGACGGCCGGCTGTGTCAATTGATCGCCAAGTGATCGGGCCGAGTGACCGCCGGGTGACGAGGGCGTGGCGACGGATGTCGTGCGCCGTCATGGCCTTGATCTACATCGGGAGTGGCCTGTCCGGTTGCCAGGGGGCTTCAGACCAGCCTGTGGTCGGGGCGGGTTCCACGACCGCGACTGGCGCGCCGCAAGCCAGAAGCATGAAGCAGCTCGAGCAGGAGACCGAGCGGATGCGCATGGAACGCGATCGCCTCAAGGCCGAACTCTCCCAGCAGGGGACGCAGGCGACGGAGAGCCCCTCGACGAGAGTGTCAGCCACGACCGCCCGGCCCCCCCCTGCCGTGGGTGACTCGGCGGGCCTGCTGGTGGGGTTCGCCCAACTGGCCTCCCAGCTGGGCGGATCCGAGGGTCTGGCATTCACCAGCGTGGGTGGCACAGTGACAACTCAGCTCGGGTCGTGGCGAACAGGGCCCGGCTGGTCAACGGTCAAGGTGCCACTCGCCATCGCTGCCGTCGCCAAGGCGCATGGCCAACCAGAGGCTGACGTGCAGCGCCTGGTGCGACTGTCCATCACTGCCTCCGACAATGCGGCGGCTGAGCAACTGTGGGCCTCCTTGGGTGAGCCGCACACCGCGGCGGCTCAGGTGCAGGCCGTTCTCCGCTCCGGGGGCGATGGTGCCACAAGTGTTCAGTCCCAGCGAGTCCGGGCGGGGTTCAGCGCGTTCGGGCAGACGACCTGGTCTTTGGCCAACCAGGCTGTGTTCGTGGCGGCGTTGCCATGCCTCAAGTACAGTGGCGCCGTGCTCCAGCTGATGGGAGACGTCGAATCGGATCAGCGCTGGGGGATCGGCGCAGTCGGCTTGCCAGCACAGTTCAAAGGCGGTTGGGGTCCGGGCCCGGGCGGGGGATACCTCGTGCGTCAGATGGGGGTCGTCACTCTGGCGAATGGCGCGCGGATCGGTCTGACTATCGCGTCGGAGCCTGCCGACGGCCGTTTTGAGACTGGGACCGCTAACCTGACCGCGCTCGCTCGATGGGCAGTGGCCAACATCAAGACCACAGGGTCTGGCGGCTGCTGAGTACGGCTCAGACCATGAAGCGGTAGCCGATGCCTGGCTCGGTGATGAGGTATCGCGGACGGCCGGAGTCGGGTTCAAGTTTGCGGCGCAGCTGGTTGGCGTAGACGCGCAGATAGTTGGACTCGCGGCCGTATGACGGTCCCCAGGCGGCACGTAGCAGCGCCGCGTGAGTGACCAGGTGACCTGGCGTCGAAGCCAACGCGGTCAGCAGTCGCCACTCGGTGGGGGTCAGATGAACCTCCAGCTCGCCGCGCGTGGCGCGATAGTTCGCGAAGTCCAGGACGAAGTCGGCTGTCTGCACGGTGGGCAGCGATTCGGCCTCGGTGCCTGCGCGGCGCGCGGCGGCCCGTACGCGGGCCAGGAACTCGTCCATGCCGAAGGGCTTGGTGACATAGTCATCGGCTCCGGCGTCGAGAGCCTCGACCTTGTCGTCGGAGTCCTGCCGCGCCGACAGGACGACCACCGGAACCACGGACGTCTCGCGGATCCGGCGCAGCACCTCGACGCCTTCCATGTCCGGCAGGCCGAGGTCAAGCACGATGACGTCCGGGGCGCGCTCAGCGATGATCTGCAGGGCAGAGCGCCCGTCGGCAGCAGACTCGACGTCGTAGTCACGAGCTCGCAGGTTGATGGTCAGGGTGCGCACCATGCGCGGCTCGTCGTCCACGACCAGGATGAATGTCACGCGCTGCTGCCTCCCTTCATCCGTCGGTGGATTGCCGTGGTGTCGTCAAGGCTAGGTCTATGACGATGGTCAGACCGCCGCCCGGCGTGTCCTCGGCGCTCAGCGTGCCGTCCATCGCCTCGGTGAGCCCGCGAGCCACGGCCAGTCCGAGGCCGACGCCGTCACCTCGCCCAGTGTCCTCCAGACGCCGGAACGGGGCGAAGATGTCCTCTTTCGAGCGGTCCGGGACGCCGATACCACGGTCGACCACACGAATCTGGAGCCGGTCGCCGATGACGCTGCCGCTGACGACGACCTCCTGACGTCCGGGGGAGTGCCTCAGCGCGTTCTCCAGGACGTTGGCGAGCACCCGGTCGAGCAGGCCCCCGTCCGCACGGAACAACGGGAGGTCGTCGGGGAACCAGGTGCGGACACGACTGCCCTGGTCGCCCAGGGCCGAGATGGCCGGGTTGAGTATGTCCAGCAGGTGCAGATCCTGGATGTGGGCAGTCACCGACCCGGTCTGCAGGCGTGACATGTCGAGCAGGTTGCCAACCATGGCGTTGAGCCGGTCGGCTGACTCCTCGATGGACTCGAGAAGCTCGGCCTCGTCGGCGGGGGACCAAACAACGTCGTCCTGTCGCAGGCTGGAGGCAGCGGCTTTGATGCTCGCCAGAGGTGTTCGAAGGTCGTGTGAGACGCCGGCGAGCAGGGCTGTGCGGGTCCGGCTGTCCTTAGCAAGACTGCTTGCAGCTCTGGCCTGGGCGAGCAGCTCGTCACGGGTCAGGATCGCCGACGCGTGCGATGCGAAGGCCGAGACCAGACGCTCCTCATCGGCCTCCAGGACCGACCCGTACAGGACAAGCTCGGTCCTGTCATCCACCGGCGACCGCACCGACGCGTCGCGCACCTGGTCGACGTCGAAGGTGTCTGTGCTCGCAAGAATCTCCCACGGTGCGCGAACCGACTCACGTCGGACGATGGCCGCGGCCTGCATACCGAACGTGTCGCGGGCTCGGTTCAGTAGCGCGGGCAGCTGGTCGGCAGCGCCAAGGAGGGAGTGTGCAAGCTGGGCCAGAATGCGTGACTCCCGCTCTGCCGCGACGGCTTGAGCGGTGCGACGGGCACTGAGGTGGACCACGTAGGCCACCGCGGCCGCCACCAGCACGAACAGGACCAGGACCGCGGCGTTCCGCGGGTCCGAGATCGTGAAGGTGCGGATTGGTGGGGTGAAGAAGAAGTTGAGCGTGAGGCTGCTTGTCACGGCACAGAACAGCGCCGGCCAGAGCCCGCCCACCAGGGCGCAGGCCACGGTCAAAGCCAGCAGCGCCAGCATTTCCAGGGGTAGATCCTGGCTCTGCTGGGTCGCCACGAGCAACCAGGTCAACAGGCCCAAGCCCACCGTGGCCATCAGCCAGGAGACGATCGCCCTCTGGATGCCGATGCCCAAGTTGGTGTCGAAACCGATACCGCTGCCGTAGCCGGTGCGGGGCGCCTTGCCCAGCCCCTTGCCGGCGTAGGCGTGGGACACCAGATGCACATCGATGTCACCGGCGCCGGCGACCACCGCCTCCCCGACCCCGGGGGACAACACGGACTGAAGGCGCCCCCGGCGGCTGACCCCCAGCACGATCTGGGTCGCGCTGACCCCTCGGGCGAAGTCGAGGATGGCATGAGCCACTTCGTCGCCGGTCACGGAGTGGAAGGTCCCGCCGAGCTCGGCGGTGAGCTTGCGTTGGGCCGCTATCGTCGACAGATCGGCGCCGACCAGGCCGTCGGACTGGGTGACATAGGTTGCCATCAGCTCGCCTCCGGCTCCCCGTGAGGCGATCTGCGCGCCGCGGCGCAGCAAGGTCTCCCCCTCGGGTTGGCCGTTCAGGGCCACCACGACGCGCTCACGGGTGGGCCAGGGCTCCGAGATTCCCTGGGCCTGGCGGTAGCGCTCCAAGGCCTCGTCCACCCGGTCGGCCAGCCAGAGCAGCGCCAGCTCTCGCAGCGCCGACAGGTTGCCAGGCCGGAAGTAGTTGGACAGCGCCGCGTCCACCCTGTCGGCGGCGTAGATGTTGCCGTGCGCCATCCGCCGCCGCAGCGCCTCCGGTGTCATGTCGACCAGCTCGATCTGGTCGGCCGCACGCACGACGTCATCCGGCACGGTCTCGCGTTGCTTCACGCCGGTAATGGACTCGACCACGTCATTGAGCGACTCGAGGTGCTGGATGTTGACCGTGGAGATGACGTCGATGCCAGCGTCGAGCAGCTCGTTGATGTCTTCCCACCGCTTGGCGTTGCGCGAGCCTGGAACGTTGGTGTGGGCCAGCTCGTCGATCAGCGCCACCTGTGGTGCGCGGGCCAGCACCGCGTCGAGGTCAAGCTCGCGGAAGGACGTTCCGCGATACTCGATCTCTCGCAGAGGAACGAGTTCCAGGCCCTGCATCTGCGCGGCAGTGTAGGCGCGCGCGTGGGGCTCGCAGAGTCCGACGACCACATCGGTTCCACGGCCGAGCCGGCGGTGGGCTTCGCCGAGCATGGCTACGGTCTTGCCGACCCCTGGTGCGGCGCCGAGGTAGATCCGCAGTAGTCCGCGTGCCATGGTCCGATTCTGGCCTGTTCGTTGGCGAGTCGCCAACAATTGGGAAAGGGATTGCGGGGACTTAGGGCTTCATGGTATCGAGGGCCAGGTTGAGGTTGAGGACGTTGACCCGTGGATCGCCGAGGAATCCGAGCGTGCGTCCCTGGGTGTTTTGTGTGACCAGTGTCTGAACCTGTGCGACGCTCAGGCCGCGCGTGCGGGCGATGCGAGGGATCTGTTCTTGGGCGTAGGCGGGGCTGATGTGGGGGTCGAGGCCGGACCCGCTGGCGAGCAGCGCGTCTGGGGCGACTTGGGCCGGGTTGACGCCGTCGAGGGTGGCCGCGGTGGTCCGGCGGTCCTTGATGGAGGCGATCAGGTCTTTGTTCTCCGGGCCGAGGTTGGATGCACCGCTGGACGTGGGGTCGTATCCCAGCCCAGCCGCGGACGGCCTGCTCTGG
>Ga0208079_1000758_pt1 | contig 17727 bp, 19 predicted proteins | sample NGESurdeep092012_5_FD_184474 | JGI IMG/M metagenome (GOLD analysis project Ga0208079, IMG submission 184474) | Arctic peat soil microbial communities from Barrow, Alaska - NGEE Surface sample 210-2 deep-092012 (SPAdes) | ecosystem: Environmental > Terrestrial > Soil > Wetlands > Peat ... | reverse complement strand
GGTCAGGGACCCGCCGCCGTTGTCGTCGTTGAGGCGCGCCGCCCGCTCCAGGAGGCGGCTGTGCAGGTAGAAGACGTCGCCCGGATAGGCTTCGCGGCCGGGCGGGCGGCGGAGCAGGAGGGCCATCTCGCGGTACGCCCAGGCGTGCTTGGAGAGGTCATCGTAGACGCACAGGGCGTCCTTCACGAGGCCCTGCCCGGGGACCTCGACGCCGTTCTCCATGACCTCCTCGCCCATCGCGACGCCCGCGTACGGGGCCAGGTACTGGAGCGGAGCGGGATCCTCGGCGCCGGCGACGACCACGATCGTGTGGCCCATCGCGCCGTGTTGTTCCAGGATCGCCACCGTGGAGGCAACCGTGGAGAGCTTCTGGCCGATCGCGACGTAGATGCAGACCAGGCCCTGGCCCTTCTGGTTGATGATCGTGTCGATGGCGAGCGCGGTCTTGCCGGTCTGGCGGTCGCCGATGATCAGCTCGCGCTGGCCGCGGCCGATCGGGATCAGCGCGTCCACAGCCTTGATGCCGGTCTGGACGGGCGTGTCGACCGACTTGCGGGTGATGACGCCGGGGGCGATCCGCTCGGCCGGGCGGACCTTCGTGGTCGCGATAGGCCCCTTGTCGTCGAGGGGGCGACCCAGCGGGTCCACCACGCGCCCCAGCAGCGCTGCACCAACGGGAACCTCCACGACCCGGCCCGTGGTCTTGACGACGTCGCCTTCCTTGATCGCGGTCGCGTTGCCCAGGATCACGGCGCCCACCGTCTCCTCGGCCAGGTTCAGGGCCATGCCCATGACGCCGCCGGGGAACTCCAGGAGCTCGGACGCCAGTGCGCCCTCCAGGCCATAGATCGTGGCGATGCCGTCACCGACCTCGACGACCGTCCCGACGTTGCGCGTCTCCGCGGTCGCATCGAAGTTGTCGATATTGGCCTTGATGATGCTGATGATCTCGTCAGATCGGATGGCCATTGGGTGCTCCGTTCGGGTGCGGGGTCAGCGAGCTCCAGCGACGAGGCTGTCGCGGAGGCGCGCAAGCCGTCCCCGCACGCTGGCATCGATGAGTCGGTCGCCGACGCGGACGGTCAGGCCCCCGATCAGCTCGGGGTCGACCGCCGCCTGGACCTCGACGCGCGCGCCGGCCATGGCCTGGACGCGCTCGGCGATGGCCGCGAGATCGGCGGGTTCGAGGGGTTGGGCGCTGGTGACGTTCGCGACGACGACCCCATGCTCCCGGTCGACGAGTCGCTTGAACTCATCGGCGACGCGGGGCAGGATCGCGAGCCGGCCGCGCCTGGCGAGAAGGAGGACCAGGTTCCGCGTCGGCGTGCCGACGCGAGATTCCAGGAGGCCGGTGATGATCGCTCGGCGGTGGTCCCAGGCGATGGCCGGGTTGTCCACGACCGTGGCCGCCTCCTTCACGCTGACGAGCTCCACGGCGAGTCGGAGCTCGACGAGCCAGGCGTCGAGCGTCCCGTCGCGGCGGGCGAGCTCCAGCGCGGCTTCGGCATACCGGCGGGCGGCGGTCGTCGAGCCGGCCATCAGGCGGTGGGCCCTCCGGCTGCAGGTTCGCCGGCGGTGGGCCCTCCGGCCGCGGATCCGCCGGCGACGGCTTCGGCGAGGAACTCCTCCACCAGGCGTCGCTGGCGTTTGCTGCTCATCGTCTCGCGCACGACGTGGCCTGCGGCGTCGAGGGCCAGGTTGGCCACCTCGGCCCGCAGGTCGGCGATGGCGCGGGTCTTCTCGGCCTCGATCTCCGCGGTCGCGCGGACCCGCATCCGCTCCAGCTCCTCGCGGGTCGCGGCGACGTCCGCGGTGCGGCTCTCCTGCGCCAGCTTCTGGGCGCGCTCGACGATCTCGCGCGCGTCGCGTCGCGCGTCGTGGAGCTCGGCGACTGCGGCGGCTGCGCCAGCGGCGCGCTCGATCCGAGCCTGGTCGGCGTCATGGATCCCCTGCTCGATCCGCGCCCGGCGCTCCCGGAGAGTCACGCCGATCTGCTTGAGGACGAACAGGTAGAGCACGCCGAAGAAGACCAGGAAGTTGAGGGCCGCGACGATGATCCAGAACAGGTTGATGGTCAACCCGGGGGTCGCGGTCTCGGCCTGGAGGCGGACGACCTCGCGGGCGGCCTGGCCGATGTCGACGATTGCCACGCTGAGACTCCGACCCGTCGCCTACGCCTTGATGAAGATGGCCAGCAGGCCGACCACCACCGCGAGGACGCCGAGCCCTTCGGCGAACGCCGCGAGGATGATGGCAAGGCCGCGGATCTGCGAGGCGGCGTCCGGGTTCCGGCTGATCGCGCTGCTGGAGAGGCCTGCGAGGATGCCGATGCCGATGCCGGGGCCGATGACGCCGAGGGCGGCAAGGCCTGCGCCGATGTGCTCCATGAGTGGTACTCCCTCCTGCCTCCGGGGTCTCCCGGGGTCTGGTGACGACGGACTATGCCCCTGAGGGGCTGGTATGCATGGTTGGTGCGGTCATGTCGTGTGACGCGTCGACGACTTCGTCGGCGAGGTGGCCCTCTTCCTGCTCGTGGCCTTCCGTTGCGATGAGGATGAACATGAGCGAGAGGACGCTGAAGATGAGCGCCTGGACCAGGTTCAGGAGGAACTCCAGCCCATAGAGCGCGACCGGCAGGATGGCGACCGTGAGGCCGGTGACCACGCCGAGCGCCACTTCGCCGCCGTAGATATTGCCGAAGAGTCGCATGGACAGCGTGACAGGCTTGATGAACTCCAGGAGGAGCTCGATCAGCCCCACGAAGAGGGCGATGACACCCGCGCCCACGCCGTTCCTGAATTCGTAGAGCGGAAAGAACTTGCCAAGGTACCCGCCGACGCCCAGCTTCCGGAAGCCCTCCACCTGGAAGACGGTGAAGCTGACGAGCGCGAGGCCCAGCGTCACGTTGACGTCACTGGTGGGGGCGCGCAGCGCGTCGACCTTGCCGACCGGCGAGATCAGGCCGATCCAGTTACCGGCCACGATGAAGATGAAGAGGCCGGCGAACCACGGCACGTACGGCCGGGCTCGATCGCCGCCGAGCGAGAGCGCGAAGTTCTCCAGGGATTCGTAGGCCAGCTCGGCCGCGTTCTGGAGGCGCCCCGGGATGACGTCGCGGCGGCGCGTCATGACGATCGACATGCCCAGCACGAGCACGATCACGATCCACATCGTGAAGAGCGTGCTCGTGATGCTGGGCCAGAAGCCCACCACGAGCGGCCCGGTCGGCGTGGGGTTGGCCGGGTCCAGGTCGACGATCACGTGCGGTGCCGGGAGCTCCAGGTTCCCGTTGATGAAGCAGACGGGATACGCGCAGGGCGTGCCGGAGACGACGCCTTTCTCAGCCGGGGGCACGTGAAGGTAGACGAGGACGTCCAGCGCAATCACGGCAAGCACGAGGTACCCAAGGGTGCGCCGCGTCAGGAACCGGCTCACGCCGCCGCCTCCGCGGGCGCCCGTCGCGGGTGCCTCCATGTGCCGCTGCTCGCCACGCTGTCTCCACGCACAGGAGCACGGCCGGATCGCCGCGCTCTCTCGGGTCAGTCGTCGAAGGTCGCCAGGAACCTGCTGATGAGCCGGTAGACGGCCCGGGCGCCCGCCCCGAGCCCGACGAGGAGCCCGACGAGGACGAAGATCGGCAGCGTTCGCAGCTGCTGGTCCACCCAGTATCCGCTCAGCACGCCCACCAGGACCGTCACGAGGAGCACGAGGCCGATCTCGGAGAAGAGTGCGAAGTAGCCCCAGGCCCGTTCGGGCACGGTGATTCGGCTCCCTAGCGAAGCCGCGCGAGTATACCAACGGCAGCGTTGCGCGGACAACCGAGCGTCGCCCGGCCGCGCCTCGCCAACGGCGCGCGTTTCCGGCGGCGCCGCGTTTCACGCTCCGCGCGGACGCGCGCCCGCCTCACGGCGTGGGGGTCGGGCTCGGGTCGGGGCTCGGGCTTGGGCTCGGGTCGGGGCTGGGGCTCGGCGTGGGTGCAGGGGTGGCGATGGGGCTCGGGGTCGGGCTCAAGGCGGGCGTGGAGCTCGGGGTCGGCGTCGGCGTCGGCGTCGGCCGCAGCGTCGGCCGCGGAGTGGGACGCGCCTTCGGCGTCGGGGTCGAGACGGGGCGCGACGTTGGCGCCGGATTCGGACGCAGGGTCGGCGTGGGCGTCGGCGTGGCGGTCGGGGTGGCACTCGGGCTGGGGCGCGCGCTGGGACTCGCATCGTGGGTCGGCGCCGACGTGGCCTCCGGGGCCGCGCTCGGGAGCCCGGAGGCGGCCGCCGGGGGCGACTCCACCGGCGCCGACGTGACGGCCAGGACACCGCCCTCAGGCGCGCCACCTGGCGTCCCGACGAGGCTGAAGGCAAGGGCCCCCAGCACGCCCACGAACAGCACCGCGGACGCGTCACGCCAGAGCCGGCGGCGAGGCGAGAGGTCGGTCGAACCCGACTCCGGCATCGCCTGGTCGGTTGACGCGACGACCGGGCGCGTCGGGGCCGCCACGAACATCGCGGCCGGCTCCTGGGCCGCGGGCATCTCGCCCGACTGCGGCGTCGCGCGCGCGAGGCCGGCCACCCAGTCGACTCGCTCCATGATCAGGCGCTGTGAGCGCTGTCGACGCTCGAGCTCCAGACGCTGCCGCCGAGCCCCCTCACGAGCGACCAACGCGGCGCCCACGGCGACCACCGCCAGCCCGACGGCCGCGGCGAGGATCGCGAACACCAGAGGGGTCATCCCGCTCGGGACCCCGTCGGCCGGCCGCCATTGGCCGGTTCGGCCCTCGCATCCGCGAGGGCCGCCGCGGAGCCGGACGCGATGAACGTCTCGCCGCCGACGAGCAGGCGGTCGTCCGGCGGATTCGCGGCGTACCGATCGTCCGCCGCGAGGATCGCAAGCACGAAGAGCCCACGCTCGCGGAGCCGGCCGACGCTCACCCCCTCAAGCGGGCCGCCCGCCCGAACGTGCAGCTCCTCGAGACTGAACGAGAGCTCGCCGTGCGACAACGCCGCGTCGAGGAAGTCCACCACCCGCGGCCGCACCGCCAGCCCGGCCAGGCGCCGACCGGCCATCGTGTATGGCGAGACCACCCGGTCGGCGCCGGCGCGGGCCAGCTTCTCCTCGGCCGCCGACGTGCTGGCCCGGCCGACCACGAAGAGCCCCGGGTTGAGCGCACGCGCCGAGAGGATCACGTAGACGTTCTGGGCGTCCGAATCGATCGTCGCGACCAGCCCCTTCGCCCGCGTGATCCCGCCGGCGCGAAGCGTCGCATCGTCGGTCGCGTCGCCCTCCACGACCAGGTACCCGTCGTCACGGGCGCGCTTCAGCGACGCCGGGTTGGCGTCGATGACCACGAACCGTTCGCCGTCGTGGGCAAGCTCATGGGCAACGGTGGACCCGACCCGGCCGTAGCCGCACAGGACGAAATGATCCCGGAGCGCGTCCACCTGGCGTGTCATGTGTCGCCCGACCCTCCGTCCGCTCGTCGCCTCGATCACGAGGTATTCCGTCACGAGGCCCACGCTCCCGAAGATGAGGACGACCCCGAAGCCGGTGACCAGCATGGTCCAAAGCCGGCCGACCTCGTCAAGGTCGCGGACCTCGCGAAAGCCGGCCGTCGTGACGCTGATCACCGTCATGTAGAGGGCGTCCGAGAGACTCCAGCCCTCCAGGAGCATGTAGCCCGCGGTCCCGATCGCCAGCGCGGCGCCGACGATCGCCAGCCACACCCGGAGGCCGGGAGCCTCGACGAGCGCGATGACCGCGTCGAGCGCCCACGACTCCTGCCGCGACCGCTTCACGTCTGCACCTCACGGCGAGCGCGTCCGGCCCGGGTGGGCCAAGCGTGCCAAGCGTAGCGCGCTTCAGGTAGCGTGGCCCCCTCCTGCCGCGCGGCTCAACAGGTAGAGCCCGAGCCCGAAGATCAGGAAGACGCCCAGGAATGCGTACAGCGGACCGGTGCCGGAGAGGACGAGCGAGAGCACCGCCAGTGCCATGCAGACCGCGTAGATGACGAGCACCGTCTGGGCGTGGGACAGGCCCAGGTCCAGGAGGCGGTGGTGGATGTGACCGCGATCCGGCGAGAATGGGGAGCGCCCCTCAGAGAGGCGCCGGACGATGATCCAGAACGTGTCGATGATGGGGACGCCCAGGACGAGGAGGGCGACCGCCACCTTGGCGCTGCCGAGGATGGAGAGGAGCGCCAGGACGTAGCCGATCACCATCACGCCGCTGGTCCCAACGAAGATCGAGGCCGGGTGGAGGTTCCAACGGAGGAAGCCGAGGAGCGCCCCGGCCATCGCGAAGCAGAAGAGCGCGATCGCCGGCTGGTCGATCGGGCCGGTCAGGCTGATAGTCCCCAGCGTCAGGGCTGCGATCAGGGCCACCCCGGACGAGAGCCCGTCAAGCCCGTCGATGAAGTTGATGCTGTTGATCATCCCCAGGATCCAGAGCACCGCGAATGCGGCCCCGAACACCCCGCCGAGGTGGATGCCGGACCCGAACGGATTGGCGAGCAGGCTCACGGTAGTGCCGAGCCCCACCGCCACCCCGGCGACCACCAGCTGCCCGGCCAGCTGCCAGCGGGCGCGGAGGTCGAACCAGTCGTCCAGGCTGCCGATCAGGGCAGCCAGCGCGGCCCCGCCGACCAGCGCGACGACCTCGCCGGCCGCGGGCGCGTCCGCAGCAGGCCAGATCCCGAACAGCGAGTCGGCCGCCAGCAGGCCGAGCGACGTGATCACGAACGCGGCCGCAACCGCGATGCCGCCACCGCGCGGCACCGGCAAGGTGTTGACGCGGCGCTCCTCGGGCCGGTCCAGGACGTCGAACCGGCGCGCGTAGCGGCGGACAATCGGCGTGAGCAGCAAGGCGAGGATCGCGGCGGTGGCGAACGCGGCGAGGGCCGGAAATGCGATGCCCTCGCTCACCGGGTCACGCTTCGGGCAGCCCCGGGACGGGGAAGCGCCCGCAGATGTCGCGAACCTCGGCGGCGAACTTCGCCTGCTCGGCGGGCTCGTCCCGGGACGTGAGCGAACCCACGATCAGCCGGCCGACCTCCCGCATCTCATCGGCGCCGAACCCGCGCGTCGTTGTGGCCGGGGTCCCGATCCGGATCCCCGAGGCGATGTTGGGCGGGTTCGGGTCGAACGGGATGGCGTTCTTGTTGACCGTGATCCCCACTTCGTCGAGGAGGCGCTCCGCCTCCCGGCCGGTCACGCCGAACGGCGTCACGTCCACGCTCATCATGTGGTTGTCCGTCCCGCCGGTGATGAGCCGGCCGCCGCGGGTGACGATCTCCGTGGCGAGGATGCCGGCATTCTCCACCGTGCGACGCTGGTCCTCCCGGAACTCGGGCGTGGCGGCCAGCCGCAGCGCGACCGCCTTCGCGGCGATGACGTGCATGAGGGGACCACCCTGGGTACCGGGGAAGACGGCCTTGTCCACCTGCCTGGCAAGCTCGGCCGACGAGAAGATGAGGCCGCCCCGAGGACCGCGGAGCGTCTTGTGGGTGGTGGTGGTGACCAGGTCCGCGTGCGGGAATGGCGACGGGTGCTGCCCGGCCGCGACGAGCCCGGCGATGTGTGCCATATCCACGAGAAGATATGCCCCCACGCCGTGGGCGATCGCCGCGAAGCGCTCGAAGTCCAGGGTTCGCGAGTACGAGCTGGCCCCCGCGATCACGAGCTTCGGGCGGACCTCGGCGGCCTGCCGCTCCACCGCGTCGTAGTCGATCCGGTTCGTCTCGCGATCAACGCCGTAGGCGTGGACGTCGAACCACTTCCCGCTGAAGTTGACTGGCGAGCCGTGCGTCAAGTGGCCGCCATGGGCCAGGCTCATGCCAAGGATCCGGTCGCCCGGGGAGAGCACCGCGAAGAACGCGGCGAGGTTCGCCGGCGCGCCCGCGTGGGGCTGGACGTTGACGTGCGCCGCGCCCGGGAAGAGGGCGAGGGCGCGATCCTGTGCGAGCCGCTCCACGACGTCCACGTACTCGCAGCCGCCGTAGTAGCGGCGGCCCGGCAGGCCCTCCGCGTACTTGTTCGTGAGCCAGGAGCCCTGGGCTTCCATGACCGCGGCGAACGTGTAGTTCTCGCTCGCGATCAGCTCGATCTTCCAGCGCTGGCGGTCCGCCTCGCCGCGCATCGCGGACCAGACCTCCGGGTCCAGCTCCGCGACCGTCGCCCACGCGGCCTGCGCGGCGTCCGTCACGCTCATCCCGACTCCTTCCTGGTCGCCCCCGGTCGCCGCCCCCACCGCGACGCCCGACGCGCCCGGCACTCACCCGCCAGCGCGTCCGCGCCATTGTCGCCCAACCACCCGCGACGCGTCCGGGGGCTCTCGGCTGGCGGTTCGATCCGAGGGCGGGGCGGGCACGTCAGGCGGCGGAGCGGCCCCCGAGCACGTACATCTCAAGCACCTGCGCCGCCCCGTCCTCATCGAACGGTGGGGCCACCAGGCTGGCCGCCGCCCGGAGCTCCGCCGGGCCGTGCGGCATCGCGACGCCGAACCCCACCTCGCCGACCATCTCGAGGTCGTTGAGCTGGTCGCCGATGGCGAGCGTGTCGCGGAGATCCACCTCCAGCCGGCGGGCGAGCCAGCGGAGCGCCGCCCCCTTGCTGACGCCGGGTGCCACGAACTCGAGGAACATGGGGTGGCTGACGGTGGCGACCGCCCGCCCCTCGAAGTCGGCCCGCGCGGTGGGCAGGAGGCGGGTCGGCGTCGGCGGGTCTCCCACGGAGATCACCTTGGTCACGGGGTGCCGTACCCACGCGTCGAGATCCGGCACGACCACGACCCGGCCAAAGTTGAAGCGCACGTACTCCGCCGCGCGGGAATCCGTGACGGGGATCACCATCTTCTCAAGGTGGTTCACGTGCGGGTCCAGCCCATGGGTCCGGCACCAGGCGAGCGCGTCGCGGGCGACCGCAGCCGGAAGCGGGCGATGGTAGAGCAGCCGCCCAAGGCCCGGTCGGCCCGCGTCGGGCAGCTCGCGGATCAGCGCGCCCTGCATCCCTACGATCGGCTCGCGCAGCCCCAGCTCCCGTGCATACGGGAGCGCCGAGCTGGCCATCCGCCCGGTGACGATCGCCACCGCCACGCCCGCCCCCACCGCCGCGCGGACGGCCGCTACCGTGCGGGGCCGGATCCGCATGTCGTCGCCGACCAGCGTTCCGTCGAGGTCGAGGGCTACCAGCCGGATCCTGCGTGGGCAACCGCCCGGCGCGTGCGGGCGAGACAGGGTCACGACCCGGGTACCGGGCGCGTTATGGGCACGACCCGGGCAATCCTGGGCAGCCCCGCAAGGTCCACCACGACCTCGCAGCCCCAGCCCGGAAGAAGGGCAACCGCGGCGTCGCCGATCGCCTCCGCCTGGTCCGAGCCGATCTCCAGGAGGGCCAGCCCACCATCGCTCAGCCGATCGGGCAGGAGCGCGAGCAGGCGCCGGATGACGTCGAGGCCGTCCGGTCCCCCATCGAGCGCGTCCAGGGGCTCGAATCGGACGGGAGCCGACAGACCGGCGAGATCGCCCGTACGGATGTAGGGCAGGTTGGCGCACACGATGTCGAACCGCTCCGGGGCGCGGAGAAGCCCCGCCGCCTCGCCCGCGGGCGGCAGCAGGTCGGCCACGGCGACCCCAATGCGGTCCGCCACACCGTGCGCGACCGCGTTCTCCCGGGCAAGCGCGGCCGCATCGGCCGACAGGTCGGACGCCACGATCTCCACCTCGCCGGCCATGCCGCGGCGCCGCAGCGCGGCCGCGATCGCCACCGCGATGGCGCCGCTCCCGGTCCCGGCGTCCGCCACGGTGACGGGCGGCGTTCCGGCCGGGCGCGGCGCGCGTCCCAGGACGTCCGCCAGCTCCCCCAGCGCGAGGTCCACCAGCAGCTCGGTTTCCGGTCGCGGCACGAGCGCGCGGGCATCCACGGCCAGGGCCAGGCCGTGGAACTCCTTCATGCCACGGATATACGCCACCGGCTCGCCGGCCGCGCGCCGCTCGAGGGCCGCAGCGAAGCGGGCCGCGGGACCGTCGCCGGCGAGGCCGTCGGGATGGGCCAGCACCCCGGTCCGGTCCGTGCCGAGCGCATCCGCGAGGAGCAGCTCCGCATCCAGTCGGGCGCTCGGCGAGCCGGCCGCACGGAGGCGGTCGGTGCCCGCAGCCAGGAGTTCGCCGACCCTCGCCACCGGGCCGGGCGTCAGGATCCGCCTGCGCCGTCGTCGGCCAGGGAGGCCAGCCGGTCGGCCTGGTCGGTGGTGCTGAGCGCCTCCAGCAGGCGATCCAGGTTGCCGTCGAGGACGCCCGGCAGGTTCGACAGGTCCATCCCGATCCGGTGATCGGTCACGCGGTCCTGCGGAAAATTGTAGGTCCGGATCTTGTCCGACCGGTCTCCGGCGCCGATCAACGAGCGCCGCGTGACGGAATCCGCCTCGCGCTGCCTCGACCGCTCCTGGTCCAGGAGCCGGGCGCGCAGGATCGCCATCGCCTTGGCCTTGTTCTTGTGCTGGCTCCGTTCGTCCTGGATCTCCACGACCAGGCCGCTGGGCAGGTGGGTGATCCGGACGGCCGAGTCGGTCGTGTTGACGCCCTGGCCGCCGGGGCCGGAGGACCGCTTGACCTCGATCCGCAGGTCGTGCTCCGCATCGATCGAGAGGTCGGTCTCCTCCGCCTCGGGAAGGACCACGACGGTCGCGGTCGACGTGTGGATCCGACCGGATGATTCGGTGGCGGGGATGCGCTGGACGCGGTGGACCCCGCTCTCGAACTTGAGGCGGCTGAAGGCGCCCTCGCCGAAGATCTCGACGACCACCTCCTTGACGCCGCCGATCCCGGTCTCGTGGAGGCTCATCACCTCGGCGCGGAGGCGATGCCGGTCCGCATAGCGGAGGTACATCCGGAGCAGGTCGCCGGCGAAGAGCGCAGCCTCGTCACCACCCGCACCCGCGCGGATCTCCACGATCACGTTCCGATCGTCGTTGGGGTCCCGCGGCAGGAGGTGGACCGTCAGGGCCTCCAGCTCGGCGGTCTCGGCGGTCTCGAGCCGGTCGACCTCCTCGCGGGCCATCGCCCGCATCTCGTCGTCGTGCTCCGCATCGCGCATCTCGCGAGCGCCGGCAAGCTCCGCGCGGAGCGCTTCCAGGCGCCGATACGACGAGACCACCGGCTCCAGGCGCGCCAGCTCCCGGCCAAGTCGCCGGAGCGCGTCCAGGTCTGCGGCCACACCGGGGGTCGAGAGCTCCGCCTGGACACGCTCGTATTGCGCGACGAGCTCGCCCAGCTTCCGGTCCAGCACCCCGTCGGCCATGGCTCAGGCCTCAGCCGCCGGGCTCGCCTTGGCAGAAATCATCAGCGGGCTTCGCCCGATACGCCCGGCGCCGTCGGGGAGTGCCTCGTCGTCCGCGAGGAGAGCCTGCTCGAGGCTGACGATCGCGACTTCGAGCATGTCGTCGGTGGGTTGCTTCGTGGTGATCTTCTGGACCCAGATCCCGGGCTCGAAGATCCAGCGGACGATCCGGCTGTCGCGGTGGCGCGCGCCGAAACGGAGCAGCTCGTAGCTGATCCCGGCGATGACGGGGATCAGCACGATCCGGCTCGCGACCATGACCGGGATCGCCTGGCGACCCACCACGCTGAACACGACGATCGAGACGAGGATGACGACGACCAGGAACTCGGTGCCGCAGCGCGGGTGCGCGGTGGGGTACTTCCGGACCGCGTCGACCGTGAGCGGGTCGCCCGCCTCCAGGGCGTGGATCGTCATGTGCTCCGCGCCGTGGTATTGGAAGGTCCGACGGACGTCCGACGTCCGCCCGATCAGCAACAGGTAGCCCAGGAAGATCGCGATCTGGATGGCGCCCTCAACGGCACGCTCCACGACGCCGCTCTGGCCGCCTGCGATCGCCTTCGCGAGCAGGAGCGGCAGGAAGAAGAAGAGCCCGACGCCGACAACCAGGGTCAGGCCGAGCATGAGCGCGACGGCACCCTTCCCGAGGTCGGCACTGTTGGCCACCGGGGCGGCGGGAGCGGGCGGGGGCATGGCACCGCCGTCGACGGCGTCCTGCACGCCCGCGAGATCGGCGGCCAGGTTCGGCGCGGACGGCGCGGACGGCGCGGACGGCGCGGGCTGCAACGGTGCCAGCTCCTCGACCGCCGCGATCCCCGCCGATCGGACGAGCCAGCGCGTCCCGACGACCAGCGTCTCGTAGAGGACGACGAGCCCGCGGACAAACGGAAGGCGTGCCCAGCGCGTGGCGCGGAATCCCACCGCCAGCTTCTCGTCCGCCCAGACGATGCGCCCGTCCGGGTGGCGGAGCGCCACCGCGATCGCGGTCCGTCCGCGCATGAGGACGCCCTCGATGAGTGCCTGGCCACCGTAGGAGAAGCGAGCCATCAGGCGACTCTTACCGGCCGGGAATCACGAGGGCGGGCCGGGCGGCTCGCCGTGGCGAGTGCGACCCAGCCGTCAGCGGCCCGTCGCGGCGCGCTCGAGGCGCTTCTGGAATCGCTCGACCTGGCCGGCGGTGTCCATGATCATCTGCTTGCCCGTGTAGAACGGATGGCAGTTCCCGCAGACGTCGACGCGAAGCTCGGGGCGCGTCGACCCGACGACGAACTCGGTGCCGCAGGTCGCACAGTGCACCTTCGAGGCATGGTACTTGGGGTGGATCTTCGGCTTCATCGGGTCTCCGGGAGCGGTGTGGCGGGGCTGTGGCGGGGCTTCAGGCGCCGGCGACGGCGGGCTCGGCCTCGGCGGCAGGGGCTGCCTCGATCACGGGCTCCACGCGGATGCGCTTCTTGTGGCGCGTCTGGTGCTCGAAGCGAACGCGGCCCTCGACCGTGGCGAAGACCGTGTAGTCGCGGCCGAGGCCCGTGCCGGAGCCGGCGATAAACGTCATCCCGCGCTGGCGGACGATGATCGAGCCGGCCGGCACGAGCTGGCCGTCACCAACCTTCACGCCCAGCCGCTGGCCGACCGAGTCGCGGCCGTTCTTCGAGCTGGAGCCTGCTTTCTTGTGGGCCATCGATCAGTCGTCCTTCTTCGCGGCGCGGGCGCGCTTGGCGGCGGGCTTCGCCGCGTCGGCCGCGGGCGTCTCCGCCTTGGCACTGCGCTTCGCCGCGTCGACCGCGGGCGTCTCCGCCTTGGCACTGCGCGCGCGAACCGGCTTCTTCGCCGGCTTCTTCGCCGGCTTCTTCGCCGCGTCCGCGGGGGCAGCGGCTGCTTCGGCCGCCGCGGCCTTCAACGCAAGGGTCGCGGCGAGGGCAGCGTCGGCGGCCGCCTGTGTGGCGGCGGCCTCGGCGAGTCGCTCGCGCTCCGTCTTGCGCGCCTCCGCGGCACGCTTCTCGGTCGCAGCGGCGCTCTTGCCGTTGAGCGCGACGTCCGTGATGCGCAGGATCGTCTGCTCCTGGCGATGGCCCTTCTTGACGCGGCGGCGGGCCTTTGGCTTGTACTTGAACGAGATCACCTTGTCGGCGCGGTCGGCCCGCAGGACCGTAGCGCTGACGACGGCCCCGGCAACGAGCGGCCGGCCGATGGCCGCCTCGTCCCTATCCGCGACCAGCAAAACGCGGTCGAGGGTGATCTCCTGGCCGGGCTCAACGTCGAGAAGCTCAACCGCGAGCTCCGTGCCGACTTCGACGTGGTACTGCTTCCCGCCGGTCTCGATGACTGCGTACATGGGTCTCCGGGTGGGTGCTCGGCGGGCGTGACGTGCCGGCCGCGGGTGGGCGCGAACAAACCGCCCGGTTGTCTCGGGCGCGAATTGGGAGTGTACGGCGCTCCGCCGCTCCGGTCAAACGACAGCCGGGTTCAGGGCAAGAGGTCGCGCCGCCGGAAGAGCACGAGCGACGCCGTCCAGCCGGCCACGGCGACGATGGCGAGCACCCCAATGCCGACCCAGTCCGCCGTCCCCCCGTCGATCAGCGCGCCAACCCCAGCGTAGCGGAACGCAGAGAGATCGCCGAGCCAGGCGAAGTCGGGCTGGACCTGCGCAACGATGTTGAACAGGTACATCGCGATCAGGACGCCTCCTGCTGCTGCTGCCGCCACGCCACGGCTCAGCGTGATCACGGCCAGCAGCGAGGTCATGCCGGCGATGGCGCACGCAAAGAGCCATAGCACGACGCCGGCGGCGAGGAACCCGGTGACGTCGAAGCCGGCCCCGACAAGCGTTCCCACCGCGAGCACGGCCCCGACCGTCGCGAGCGCTAGTGGGGCGAGGACCACCACCTGGCCAAGGATCGCCGCGCCGAGGTAGCGGCTGCGGGTCAACGGCGTTGCGAGGGGAAGGTCAGCCCAGCCACGCTCGGCGTCCGCGGCCGTCGGCCTGGTTGCGAGGACGATGGCGCCGATCGCCGCCACGATCGGCCACAGGAAGCTGCCGATGTACGTCGTGAAGAAGATGCCTGGGTCCGCCAGGCTCCCCGTCATCCCGAAGGCCGCCATGAATCCCTTCGGGAAGAGCTTCATGTAGTCCTCTATCTGCGCCGTGTTGGCGAGCAGGATCGGGTAGAGCGCGGCGATCAGCCCGCCGTACACGAGGACGACGACCGCCAGCCCCACGGCGAGGATCCGGCTGCGTCGGAGCTCGAGGCGAAACGAGAGCGCGGTCATGGGGCGGCCTCCCCGTGGATCCCGGTGCCGCCGGTCGCGACGACGCGTCCCTCCGACCCGGCGACAGTGCCCTCGTAGTAACGGAAGAAGAGGTCTTCGACGTCGGGCGTGCTGATCGCGATGTCGCGGACGTCCAGGTCGCCAAGGCGGCGGAGGAGCGCGTTGACGTCGCCCCGGACCATCAGGTGGACGTCCTGCCCGGTGCTCGAGAGGACCGTGACGCCGGACAGGGCAAATGCACCCTCGGCCGCCGGCCGCCCGAGCACCAGGTTGACGGAGCGCGTGTGGTCTCCCACCAGGGCGGCCACCGTGGCGATCTTGACGAGGCGGCCCTCCCGGATGATCGCCACCCGGTCGCAGGCCCGCTCCACCTCCGGCAGGTTGTGGGACGAGAGGAAGACCGTGCGGCCCTCCGCGCCCGCCTCCGCCACGAGCGCCAGGAACTCCCGCTGCATGAGCGGGTCCAGGCCCGTGGACGGCTCGTCCATGACCAGGAGTGGCTCGCTGCCCATGAACACGGAGACCACGCCCACCTTCTGGCGGTTGCCGCGCGACAGCTTCTTCACGGGCACCCTCGGATCCAGGTCGAGACGTTCTGCGAGCGATCGCCAGACGCCCTTCTGCAGCCCACGAAGCGCGCCCAGGTGGTCCAGGAGCGACGCGGAATCCAGGTCGCCGAGGTAACCCGGGTCGCTTCCAAGGTGGGCGAGCCGCCGATGCACCGCGGGCGCCTGCGTCCAGGGGTCCAGCCCCAGGATGCGGGCGCTGCCCCCGCTGGGCCGGATAAGGCCCAGGAGCACCCGGATCGTCGTGGTCTTCCCTGCACCATTCGGCCCCAGGAACCCGAAGACCTCGCCCTGGTGGACGTCCGCCTCCAGGTCGATGACCCCGCGGCGCTTGCCGTACCACCGCGTCAGGCTGCGCAGCTCGATCGCCTCGGGCATTCCGCACCTCCGATCCGCTGGCACGTGGGCGGTCCGGGCGGACCACCAGACTCGCAGGGTGCACCGGGACGGGCAGTCCCGGGAGGGCCGCTCGGCCGGAACGGCCGGCCCGGACGGCCCGGACGGAGGGGTCTGCCGTCCTCGACGACGAGCGTCAGGCGTCGTCCCGGGTGAGCAACCGCTCGCGCACGATTCGGAGCACGCGGACTTCCCCGTCGAGCGGGGGCACCGGCGGCTCGGCGAGTGCCGAGACCACGTCCTCCGGGCGCCCTACGGCGTCCGGGCGGTGGCGGAGACGGGTCCGCAGGAGGGCTGTGGGTGCGTCCGCGCCGGCTCCGGCGGGCGGGAGCACGGCCGCCACCGAGAGCGAGACGATCAGCGGCCGCAGGTCGAATGTCTGCGTCTTCTTCTCGCGACGTCGCTGGCGCGGCAGGGTGGCGACGGCCAGGAGCGCCTCTGCCGCGACCCGGAGCCCGAGCGGCGACACGCCGGCAACCTCGACCCGGTAGTCGGCGGCGGCCAGGGCGGCCGATGCTGAAGGTGCGCCGACCCAGACGTCGTGGAGGTCGACCAGCTCGACGAGCGGCGGGAGTCCGGCACGAACCCGCTCCCGGACTTCGGCGGCCGGGAGGCGCGCCGCGAGGACCACGTCGACGATCTCGCGCTCCCCGGCGATGCCGAGCGGGAGCTGCGCGGCCGGCACGGCACGGCCCCGCCCAGGTTCGCCGGCCAACGGCAGCCCGCTTCGCTCCAGCAGCGAGGCCCAGGCGCCGGCTCCGGCAGGAAGCTCGCCGGGCACGTGTACCGCCGGCAACCGCAGGTAGAGGCGCCAGCGCTGGCGCGGGCTGCTCGAGGGCGACTCAACCGGCGCGGATGTCGACGAATCGGCCGGCGGCGCGCTCAGCGGGACGGCGGGCGGCGCGCCCGGCACGCTCCCGGCGTCCGGCGGTCCTGGTAACGGGCGCGGCCCGGTCATGCGGCTGACGGCGGCGGCGGAGGCAGGAGGCCCTCGGTCACGGGCGAGGGCGCGATCGCCGGCGAGGCAGGGAGCGACCCGCAGAGTTGTCCACCTGGACGGGCAGACCGCACGTCTGGGCCAGGTAGCCGGCCGGGAGCATCACCACTCGGCACGCTGCTGGCGCATGGCGATGCTCTGGAGAATGCCGAGCCCGATGGCGATGCTGACGAGCGAGGCGCCGCCGTGCGTGATGAACGGGAGCGGAATGCCGGTGATCGGCATCAGGCCCAGCACCATCCCGACGTTGACGACGATCTGGAAAAGGATCATCGAGGCCACGCCCGCGCCCATCATCAGGCCGAAGGGGTCCCGGGACCGCCAGGCGATCGTGAGGATCCGCCAGAGGAGCGCCGCGAACAGCAGGAAGACGACGACGCACCCGACGAAGCCGAGCTCCTCAGCCAGGATCGCGAAGACGAAGTCCGTCGTCTGGACGGGAAGCAGGTTCGACTGGTTCTGCGCGCCGTTCGTCAGGCCCGCTCCCAGGAGCCCGCCGGAGCTCACGGCCTTCTGGGCGGTCAGGAGCTGGAAACCCGCACCGAGCGGATCATTCGCCGGGTCCAGGAAGCTCGTCAGGCGCTCCTTCTGGTAGTCGTGCAGCACGTACGTCCAGATCAGCGGCAGGGCAGCGAACGTCGCCACCGCCAGCGCCCCGAGCCACCGCAGGCTCGCGCCCGCCATGAAGAGCATCCCAGCCAGGACGGCAATGAAGACGAGCGACGTCCCGAGGTCCGGCTGCAGGAGCACGAGTACCCACGGCGGGATCACGATGAGGCACGCACCCACGATCGCCGAAAGGGAGTCCAGGCGCCGCTCGCGGTCCGCGAGGTACCGCGCAAGAACGACGATCATGAGGATCTTGGCGATCTCGCTGAACTGGAACTGGAGCCCGAAGATCGAGACCCAGCGGGCGGAGACCGCATCGGAGCTTCCGAGCGCGAGCGAGGCCGCGAGGAGCGCCAGGTTCACGAGGTAGATGGGCCAGGAGAACGCCTTCAGCCACGTGTAGTCGAAGGCCGCCGCGGCCGCGAAGGCAACCAGGGCAATCATCGCCCAGATGATCCCGCGGACGAAGGTGGTCCCACCCTGCAGCGCCTCGCCGCCCAGCTGGGCGGCAGTGTTGCTATACGCCATCGTCAGTCCGAGCGTGGCGAGCAGCACGGCGTAGACAAAGAGCTGCAGG
>Ga0208079_1000754_pt1 | contig 17754 bp, 12 predicted proteins | sample NGESurdeep092012_5_FD_184474 | JGI IMG/M metagenome (GOLD analysis project Ga0208079, IMG submission 184474) | Arctic peat soil microbial communities from Barrow, Alaska - NGEE Surface sample 210-2 deep-092012 (SPAdes) | ecosystem: Environmental > Terrestrial > Soil > Wetlands > Peat ... | reverse complement strand
CCGTTCGTCCTCGCTCGGGAGACGCGCCGGGCGTACGCTCGGCGCATGTCAGGGGAGCCAGCGGAAGGGCGATCGGCCGCCGCGACCGCTCGGCGGCTCGTCGAGACGCTCGGCGGCCGCTACTCCGCGCAGCTCGGGATCGCGGTCGACCAGGGGCCCGACGAGGTCGAGCGGTGGTTCCTGGCGGCCACGCTGTTCGGGCACCGGATCTCCGCCGAGGTCGCCATGCGCACGTATCGCACGATCGAGCGGGCCGGCATCCGGACGATCGCCGAGGCCGCCGGCGCGACCTGGGACGAGCTCGTCGCCCTGCTCGACGAGGGCGGCTATGTGCGCTACGACTTCAGCACCGCCAGCCGGCTGCTGGCGCTGGCGGGGACCGTGATCGAGCGTCACCACGGCCGGATCTCCTCCGTGGCCGAAGCGACCGACGATCCGGCCGAGATCGAGGCCACCCTCGATCAGCTGCCCGGTTGGGGCCCGACCACGGTCCGGCTCTTCCTGCGCGAGCTGCGCGGCGTCTGGGCAGGCGCCCGTCCGCCCTGCGACAAGCGGGCTCGCTGGGCGGCCGAGCACCTCGGCCTGGGCCAGCCCGAGGGAGACGCGAGGGGTCTCGCCTGGCTCGAGGCGCTCGCCGCGCTGGCCGGGGTCGACCCGCGGGATCTCGAGTCGGCCCTCGTCCGGCTCGCCCTGGCGCATGGCCGGCGGCGGGCGCCCTGCCCCGGCGGTGATCGCTGCCTCGTCTGGCTCGGCGGGTGGCCCGGACCTGCTCCGCGAACCAGATACAGCTAGCCCGTCACTATGCTTCCATCGTGTGGCGACGAGATCGCGCCAAAGCCCCGCGGCCGGCGGTCGTCAGCGCACTCAGCTGAGCTCGAATGGTTCCTCGCGACGGGTCAGCGCCGTGCGAGATCCTGCTTATGCTGCCCATGAGTCGTCGGCGAGCGGAAGCACCCCGAGCTCCGCGCGTAGGAATCGCCACCGCGGCAAGTACTCGTCGAGCAGCGACTGGAAGCGCCGGTCGTGGCGTCGCTCCACGAGATGGGCGAGCTCGTGGACCACGATGTACTCGACGCACGGGGCCGGCTTCTTGGCGAGCTCGAGGTTCAGCCAGATACGGCGGTCTGTCGCGTTGCACGAGCCCCACTTTGTCTTCATCCGCTTGATGCGCCAGTCGGCCACCTCGACCCCGACGACGAGCGCAAACGCGTCGAGCATCGGGCCGGCGAACTCACGGAGTCGGCCTCGGTACCAACGCTCCAGGACCGCCGCCCGTTCTCGGGCATCGGCTCCCGGGCGACACGTCAACTCCATCGTCGAGCGGTTCAGGAGCTTGACCCCTGAGCGGCCGGGTGCCTCCGCGACACGCAGGAGAAAGCGGCGGCCCAAGTACCAGTGGCTCTCACCGTTAACCATCTCGCGGGGGGACTCGCGGGCTTGACGCTCGAAGCTGGCCTGCTGGCGGCGAATCCAGGGCAGTCTGCCGGCGATCGCGGCGCGGACCGCATCGTCGGAGACGGCCAGTGGCACCGCGATCCGGACGTGGCCGTCCGGCGGATAGACGCCGAGGTGAAGGTTCTTGATCTCCTTGCGGACGACCGAAACCCGCACCCCTCGGACCGTCTTGACCTCGGGGTCAGTAGTCATCTTGGCTCTTGACGAGGGTGAGCACCATCGCCGTCTGGTCTTCCTCGGACCCGGAACCCGCCAGAGCCGCTCCGAGCGCCTCGCGGATCGCGTTCGCTACGCGGCGCGTCTTGATGACGTTGTCCCGCCAACCGTCCTGAAGACTCCGGCGGACCGCCGCGTCGACCCGCAAAGCGGTCGCCTCGTCCTGCCCGAGGTTGTCGTACAGCGCCCGCTTGGCGGGCGTGTCGACCGTCGCCGGGTAGTCGGCCGCGTTCGGCCCGGCGTGGAGCTCACGCGTCAGCCGGACGACCTCCTCGAGGTACGTCTCGTAGCTGATCGCGTCCGCCTGGCGCTGGGCGATCAGGCCATCGAGAAGCTCCGACATCCGCTCGTAGTACTTGGGGTTGATCGGGGACTCGTCGATGATGAGCTTGCGGACGTTGTTCTCAATCGTCTCGGCGACCGCATCCCGGCTGCCCCGTATCCCCTCCGGCAGGTCGTCCACCGCGTCGGGGCCCCGCTGGACGATGAGCTCGATCAGCGATAGGTCGTCAAAGGCCGAGAGCTGCCGGCCGGGCTCCGCCCGGATGTACGTGTCGATGAGGTGCCGCATCGCCGGCTCGTACATCTTGAGGTCGACGTAGTCACCGCTGGCGAGCTTCACCTCGGTCCGGACCTTCTCGTAGTGGTCGACCTCACGCTTGATCGCCTCGATCTCGTCGGGGGTGTAGCCGGCCTCGTCGAGCTCGCTCGCGAGGTTCGCGAAGGCGCGCACCAGGGCGGCGGTGAGCTTGTAGAGCGCCAGGCGGTTCGGCTCGTTGGCCTTGAGCTGCTCGGCATTGCCCGACTCCGTGGCGCAGAAGTAGCGGAGGTACGCCGCCGAGTCCCGGGGGACCGGCACCGGCTCGCACAGCGCCTTGATCGCCTCCCGCGACGCCTCCAACCGCTCGCGGGCCATCACGAGGCGATCCTTGAGGAGGCCGGCGACGTCCTCTGGTTCGTAGCCGTCGAAGGCCGCGCTCGTATAGTCGCGGACTGCTCCCTCCAGGCTCTTGAAGAGGTCCTTGTAGTCGACGATGTAGCCGTACTCCTTGTCCGGCGTGTCGAGTCGGTTCACCCGGCAGATGGCCTGGAACAGGCCGTGGTCGCGCATCTGCTTGTCGATGTAGAGGTACGTCGCCGGCGGCGCGTCGAAGCCGGTCAGGAGCTTGTCGACGACGATGATCAACTTCATCTGCCCGGGCTCGTCGATGAACTTCTTCTTGACGTCCTTCTCGAACTGGTCGGTCTTGTTCACCGCGACCTCGGGCGGCTCGTTGAACCAATCGGCCAGCATCCGCTGGTAGATCGCGTGCTGGCGCAGCTGTTCCGTCTCCCCCTCGCCGCTCTCCTCGCCCTTCAGGGCGGCGGCCGTCGGGCGATACGAGGTCACGATCGCGCACTTGTCGCGGAGACCGTGGCTGGCGAACAGCTCGTAGAACTTGCAGGCCTGGTAGATGCTGTCCGACACCAGAAGCGCGTTCCCGAGGCCGCTCTGGAAGCGATCCCGCGTCTCCATGTCGAGCAGGATGTCGGCCACGATTTGCTCGAGCCGAGACTGGCTCGACAGCACCTCCTGGAGGGTCCCCCAGCGGCGCTTGAGCTGGGCCTTGGCGACGTCCGTCAAACCCTTCGTCTTGGCCTCGAACCACTGGTCGATCTTCGCCTGCGAGGTGATCCGCTGGTCGATGTCACGGGCCTCGTAGCGCAGATCGAGCACGACGCCATCGCGCACCGCCTCATCGAACCGGTAGGTGTGGATGTAGCCGCCGAAGACCTCGATGCTCCGCTTCTTGTCGTCGCGGAGGAGAGGCGTCCCGGTGAACCCGATGAAGGTCGCGTCGGGGAGGATTGTCCTCATCGCGTCGTGGAGGTCTCCCGACTGGGTCCGGTGGCACTCGTCGACGAAGACGAACAGGTTGCCCTTGGCCACAAAGCCCTTGGGCAGGGCCCGCTGGAGCTCGGCGATGTACTCGGGGATGTCGCCGGCGTCCTCGCCTTCCTCCTTGCCACCGAACTTGTGGATGAGCGAGCACATCAGCCACGGCGCGGACGCGTTCAGCTTCGTCACGAGGTCAGCGCCGCTCTCGGTGCGATAGACCTGTTCGCCAATGCCCAGGTAGACCTTCTCGATCTGCTCATCGAGCTCGGTGCGATCGGTCACGATCAGCACCCGAGCGTCCGAGATGTGCTCGCGCATCCACTTCGACAGCCAGACCATCGTCAGGCTCTTGCCCGAGCCCTGGGCGTGCCAGATGATCCCGCCCTCGCGCCGCTCCGCATGCGCCTGAGCGGCCTTGACGCCGAAGTACTGGTGCGGCCGGCAGACCTTCTTGATGCCTCGGTCGAAGACGATGAAGTCGTGGATCAGCTCAAGCAACCGCTCTTTCCCGCAGAGCTGGAGGACCGCACGGTCGAGCGGGTTCTCGACATCGCTGGGCTCCTTCCAGGTCAGGTAGTACTTCTCGGGCGTCCCGATCACGCCGTAGCGGAGCCCCTCAGTGTCGTTGCCGGCCATAACGAGCTGGACTGTCGAGAAGAACGGCTGGATGAACTCCTTCTTCTGGCTATCGAGGTTCTGGCGGATGCCCTCGGCCACCGACACGGTCGAGCGCTTGAGCTCGATGATCCCGAGAGCGATCCCGTTGACGTAGAGGACGAGGTCGGGCCGCTTGCTGTGGGACCCTGTGGCGGTCGGGATGACCGTGACCTCCTCCGCGATCGCGAAGCGGTTGCGCTCCGGGGCCTTCCAGTCGATGAGCCAGACCGTCTCGGTCTGGTCGCCGACGTCGGCCCGCACCTTCACGCCGTAGCGCAGTAGCTCGTAGACGGCACGGTTGCGGTCGTAGAGGCTCTTGCTTGTGTCGCCCGCGGTCGTTCTGAGCTCGTGGAGCGCACGAGTGACGAGTGCCTCCTCGTAGCCCTGGACGTCGCGGAGGAACGGCCGGAGCAGGTCCTCCTCGAGGTTGCGATTGCCGACACGGTCGGTCCAGTCGCCGAGGTACCGGTAGCCGAGCTCCTTTCGGAACAGCCCGACGAGCCGGTTCTGGGTCCGCCGCTCGATCTCGCCTGGGTCTCTCATGCCAGGCTTGTCCTTCCGGTCAGTAGCTCCTGGGCCATCGCTTGCTTCAGATCCATCGTCTTCGCAAGACGGGCTTCAAGCGAGGCGATCTCGGCATCCGCGTCTGACAGCACGGCCGCGATCGCGCGCTGCTCATCTATCCGCGGGATCGGGACCTGATAGGCCTTCAGCCACGGGTACTCGATGCTCTCGACGGTCGTGCCGGCCTTCAGGCACGCCGTGAGAATCTTGGGCCCGTGGGCCCGAAGCACTTGCAGTAGGTATTCGGGATCGACGTCCTGGTTCGGAGCGACAGCCTTGATGTCCTGGTTGATTGCCATCGGAACCTGGAGCTTGGCAACCGGCAGGTACCTTCGAAGGATGCCGCTTCGGGTAACCACGATCACCGAGCCGCTCGGCATGAGCGTCGTGCTTGATCCCCGGACGGCGGCCTCCGTGATGTGCTGGGTCGTCTCGGCGAGCCGGACCGCCTTGACGTCACCCGAGGACACCCACGGGACCGTCCCTTCATCCCAGAAGGAGCGGTTCATCATGGATGGCGTGCCCCCGCCCTTCCACCGGCCAACTTCGCCAAGGGCACGTTGGCCCCACGCGCCGGTATAGCCGGGAAGCCGCGTCCGGCCCGTCAGGAGCTCCTGAGCCACGGCCTGCCGAACGTCCGTCTTCTTGGCGATGAGCTCCGTCAGGCGGTCGTCGAGAGTATCGATATGGCTGAGCGTGGCCGCGATAGCCCGCTGCTCCTCGGGAGTCGGGACGGGGACCTCGAGGAGGTTCAGCGACTCCAAGTTGAGCGTGTAGCCCTTGACTGCCTGTTTGCCAACGAGGGAGTAGTCAACTCGGCTGAGGGCGTAGTACAGGTACTCCGGATCGACCCTCGGATTCCGCAGGCTACAAATCGCCTCGTTCGTATACATGTCCCGCGCGGCGAAGGCAAGCCGCCCGAGGGTGAGCTTGAAGCTCATCATCAGCGTGCCACGAGGGATGACAGTCATGTCAGCGACGGCAGCGTCGGTGATCTCTTCCTTCGTTTCAGCGATGCGTTTCGCCTTCATGTCGCCGATCGAAAGCCACGGGTGACCCGGCCCCCAATACGCTCGCACCGCGCGACTCGGCGTTCGTCCCATCGTGATGCGCGCCATCTCCCCAAGCAGCTGGACGGTCCATCCGGCTGGCAGGGGATCGAGCGTCGCCCGACCGTTCATGCTCATGCCCACACGACGCCCATCTTCCGCAGGTGGCCCTCGACGCGACGCGAAAGGGAGTCGACCTCTTCGATCATCCGCGGCATTGGCACCGCGTAGCGCTCGGCCAGCTGTCCTACGCGCGCCGTAAGGTTTCTGGACATGACGTCCAGTTCACGTCGCACTTCTTCCGCCAAGTGCGCAAGCCATTTGTCCTCGACGACTAACGCCTCGATCTGCCCTTCGGCGAGCTCGCCGTAGCGGGCACCGACCTTCGCCTCGAGGACCCGCCTACCTGCCTTCAGGCGGCCCTTCAAATTGGCTTGGTCGACGAGGATGGCGGCAGCCTCGATGAGCCGCTCGCGCTCGTTGGTGGCCTCGTCGTCGTTCGCGATCTCCTCCAGCCGTGCGGTTAGTGCCTTCACAGCGATCCTGCCGTTGTCATCTACGACATCTTCGAGGAGGCCACCTTCGCCGCCGTGCTCCTCGACGAGCTCGGCCAGCTGTTGCTGACGTGCTGCTTCCTCAGCTTCGAGCACCTCGATGGCTGACTGTTCGGCCGCGAAGTCGCGCGCGATTAGCAGTGACGCTGGTACCAAGTCGGATTTGAATCGTTGCTTGCCCACCAGGAAGTCCGGGACGTCCTTCGACCTCTGGCCATCGGCGTCAACAATCAGCCGGGGCTTCGTGGCCTCTGCCCAGCCAGCGGCGACGATGAGGTACGCGTCATCCTGAAGCACCTCCGCCCAGTAATCCATGAGGCGTTGGTAGACGTCATACGGGTCGATCAGGGGCGCCTGACGGAAGGCCGCGAGAAGGCTCTCAGAGATCGTGTTGATGAGGTCTTTGGGCTTGTCGCCGACCGCAATAGATCTGAGGCGTGGCTCGTTCGCCACGCGCCAGGCGTCGAAGATTGCGGCGACGGTTCCGATGAACGCCTCGAACTCCGGGTGGCCGAAGATCGTCGCGTTGATCTCCTGCGGCGGCACGCGAACCTTGCAGTATCCCTGTCGCCCAGCTGGCTCGAAGAGGGCCTCGCGGACGGCGGGGAACACAGCCCAGTAGCGACTAAGCGCGTCGATGTCCCGATCCGGGATGCCGCCTCGCACGTGACCATCGATGTCTTGGAGATCCTCGGGTTCGCTGCTGTCGATATACCGCGGCAGGTTGAGGTTGAAGTCGTTGGCCTCGATCTCGGCGCGCGGCACCAGGCGGGCGTAGCCCGGCGTGTCGAGCTGGCGCGTGAACGTGTCCACGATCCGGTGGATGTCCTGCTCCCGCAGCCGGTTCTTGTTCCCGTCCTTCATGAAGCCACGGCTGGCATCGATCATGAAGATGCCCGCTCGGTCTGCGGCGCCCTCCTTGTCGAGCACGATGACGCACGCCGGGATGCCGGTGCCGTAGAAGAGGTTCGCCGGCAGCCCGATGATGCCCTTGATGTACCCGCGCCTGACGATCTCGCGGCGGATCGTCGCCTCCGCGTTCCCGCGGAAGAGGACACCGTGCGGCAGGATGACGGCCCCCTTGCCGGTGCTCTTGAGGCTGGCCAGGATGTGGAGGAGGAATGCGTAGTCGCCATTCTTCTTCGGCGGCAACCCGTAAGGGAAGCGGTGGAAGTCATCCTCGGCCGGGTTGAAGCCGTTGCTCCACGACTTCGTCGAGAAGGGCGGATTCGCCACGACGAAGTCGAACATCTTGAGGCCACCAAATCTGGCGTCTCGGAAGTGGGGGTTGGACAGGGTGTTGTCCTGCCAGATCTCGGCGGTCGGCGCGTCGTGGAGGACCATGTTCATCCGCGCCAACGCGCTCGTCGCGTTGTCGTTTTCTTGGCCGTAGATGGCAAGGTCGAGACCGGTCCTGCTCTTCGCCTCGTCGTGGGCCTTGAGCAGCAAGGAACCTGAACCACAGGTCGGGTCGTAGATCGACTGATCGGCGGACCTCGCGCCGCCGAGGCCGATGACCTGCGCCATGATCCGCGACACCTCGGCTGGGGTGTAGAACTGGCCCTTGCTCTTTCCCGACTCGGTGGCGAAGTGGCGCATGAGGTACTCGTACGCGTCACCAAGGAGGTCGTCGCCTTCGGCGCGGTTGCCCCGGAAGTCGAGCGCGGGTGTGTCGAAGATGGCGACCAGGTTGGAGAGGCGGTCGACCATCTCCTTGCCCTTGCCGAGCTTGTCCGGGTCATTGAAGTCGGCGACGTCAATGGCGCCCTTGAGGTTCTCGTTGGCGTCGGCGAGCCTGGCGATGATCTTGTTTATCTTGTCGCCGATGTCCTTGTCGCCCTTCAGGGCCACCATGTCGGCGAAGCTGCCGCCGGCAGGGACGTCGAGCAGGTATTCGCGCTGGCTCGCGGCCTTGTCCGAGACGTACTTCATGAACAGCAGGACCAGGACGTAGTCCTTGTACTGGGACGCGTCCATGCCGCCGCGCAGCTCGTCGCACGACTTCCAGAGCGACGCGTATAGCTCGGATTTCTTGAGGGCCATAGGTATGTCCATCTCCCGGGCGTGGTTCACGAGCGCCTAGGACCGTAGGATGCGCCTCCGGCACGACGGTCAGCTGGGCCGAATGGTCAACGGGGCCGGGTAGGTCGCGATTGCCGCGCGGAGCTCGGCAACCCGCTCGGCACCGCGAGATGGTGTCTGCTCGCGCCGCGCTCACTTGACGGGTGGGTGGCCGGCCCCGTTGGAGAGAGGCTGTTCGACTTCGCCTCGAGAGCCCACGCTCAGGGTACTGCGCTCCATCCGTCAGGGTTTGGAGGCCGACGCTCGATTCCGCCGGCGGAGCCTCACCCCTTTGCAGGGGCAACGAAGACGATGCGGACATGGTGACCGCGATCACCCACCACTTACTCCCGGACGCCAGCGGTGGCGTCGCTCTCGGCCACCTCGGCGGAGGACCCGGCGTCGGACACCGAGCCGGGCAACTCGGTGAGCCCGAGGAGGTCGTGATTCTCCCGTTGAACGCCGATCTGGTATTCCACGAGAAGGCTCACGAGGTCGGTACCACTCATCAACGCGACCGGAATCCGGTCGGGCTTCGCCGCCTCCTTCCGCGCGCCTGCGCTGAAGTCGCTCGTCGTGATGACGAGACCCTGATCGTGGGCGCCCAAGGCCCCCCGGAGCTGCTGGACGGTCGGAGCCTGGACGTTGTGCATCCAGCGCTTCACCTGAACCGCCATCTGGGTCCGGATCACCCCGCCGATGACGAGGACGCCGACGACATCGATCCCGCCGTCGTTCGTCGGCGGCGACTCGACGACATCGTCGAACCCGAGCCGCGTGAGGAGCTCGGCGACGAGCGCCTGAAACCGGAGTGAATCCATCTCCTGGATGCGCCCGAGGAGCTCCGCCTTGACCGCCCGGTTGTGCCGGGCAATGAGGGTAGCGAGGTCATCTTCCTGCCAGGCCGCGAGCCCGAACCGGCCCTCGGGGAACTGGGTAAAGCGCGGCTCGTCACCGCGCTCCACTCGTCGCTTCACGTCGTGGCCGAGTTGGACGCGCATCGTATCGGCCGGTGTGAGTCCACCCGAGATGAGATAGTGCCGTTCGAGCGCCCGCTCGGTGATCGTCCGGTACGAGAAGGGCTCGCGGTTCGCCGTCTCGCCGAGGACCCGTTCGGCCGCATCGAGGTAGCGCATCGGAGGCGGCGACTCGACGTCGCCGGCACGCCCTTCCCCTGGTTCGGCCATCGTCCCTCCCCGAGCGTCGGCGACCAGTCGGCCCGGCTCGCCACGACGTCACGAGCCGCGACGACGAGGATCGCCGGAGCAGCTTGACTCATAGTCTATTCACTCATCGTCGATGCCGCCGTACGGTCGCCCGGTGGCTGGCCGCGTATCGAACGAGCTGCTCAGGGCGCTCGGTGGCGCCGTCCGGACCTTCCGTCTCGGGCAGGGCCTCACGCAGGAGCGCCTCGCCGAGGCCGCCGGCCTCCACACGACGTACCTGAGCGACATCGAACGCGGCCTCAGGAACGTCGGGATCATCAATCTCGACCGGCTCGCGAGCGCCCTCTCGATCGATCTCCCGACGCTCACCCGCGAGGTCGAAGCCCGAAGACGCGGCGGGCCGATCGTCCGCTCGTAACGGACACGGCGGCGAGGTCCGGCGGGTGCGGCCTGGGCCACCTATCCCGGGCCTGTCGGGAACCGGGGGCACGTGCCGCGTCTCGGCCCGTTCCCCCGACGCTGCCGGACCCCGGCCCCCGGCACGATCCACTCATCGTGTTGCTTTGTTCGGCCTCCTGAGTGATGAATGTGGGCGACCATTCCCGCTCATGAGATCGCCGATGAAACCCCAGCTCCTCCCCGCCAACCCCCGCGACGACGCCGCCGGCTGGGAGCAGACCGTCATGGCGTTCCTCGCTGAGAAGGAGCGCCGATCCGGGTCAAGGCGAACAGTCGAAAGCTACGCTCGGATGCTCTGGCCGTTCTTCGGGCGGGTCGGGTCTCCCGAGAAGGTGACGCCCGCTCATGTCCTCCTCTGGGCCCATGGGATCGGCGCTTCAGGACGGGAGCCCTCCTCGGCGACGGTCGGCGCCCGGATTGCCTGCCTGTCCAGCTACTACCGCTTCCTCATCCGCATGAACGTCGCGAGCGCCAACCCGTGCGAAGCCCTCGAGCGGCCGAGAACGGTGCAGTCGGTCGCCCGCGGGCTGAAGGCGGACGAGGTCCGTCGGCTCCTGGCAATCGTGCCCGACACGGTTGCCGGCAGGAGGGACCGCGCCCTTCTGCTGACATTCATCCTGACCGGCCGGCGCCGAGCCGAGGTCATCGGCCTGACCGCCGGCGACATCAGCTTGGAGGGCGAGACGGCCTTCTATCGCTACCGTGGCAAGGGTGGCAAGCAGGGCCGGCGGGAGCTCCCCAAGCCCGCGTACGAGGCGCTGTGTGCCACGCTGCGCGACGCTGGTCTCTCGCTCGTGGACATGGACCCCTCTGCCTCGCTCTGGCAGGCAGCGGCCGGCACGCGGGGCGTGACGGGCTCAACGTTCTACGCCCGGTTTCGGCGGTATCTCCGCGCGGCGGGGCTCGCGCCGAGCGGGCTCCACATCCTGCGCCATACGGCGGCGAAGCTCCGCCGCGATGCCGGTGCGTCAATCGAGGCCGTCAGCGCCTTCCTCGACCACTCGTCGCTCGCGGTCACGAGCGTCTACCTCCGCCGGCTCGAGGGCGAGACGGACCGGACCTGGCCCGACGTTGCCTTGGCGATCGGGCTCGCGTCCTAGATGTGGGTCTCCGGGAGGATTGCGAACCCCGAGGAGCCCGTTACGAGGCCGGCACCGGCCTCGGTACCGCCGGATGGTGATCACCGATACTAGGAACGACTGCCCGGGTCCCCCGAGATCCCCGACGAGGGCGGTGACCTCGGTCGGTCCGCGTCCTGATCCGAGGCTGGCGGCGGTGCGGACCCCGTTCTGCGAGCGCGGCGGAGGAGGGCAGTCCATGGACGACGCCGAGGCCAAGGATTGGGCGCAGCGGCTGACAACGCTCCAACTACCCCACCAGGAGGTCGCTCGAGCGATCCATTCCGGCGCGGATGCCGCGTCCTGCTCCGTCTTCGAGGAAGGTGGCCAGGTTCGCTTCACCACGCGCACGGGGGAAGCCGCGGTGGCCACGGTCAAGTTCCGGCTTCGCGGCGAGCGGGCGCCGCAGGTCCTATGCCGGCCCCTAACATGGGTCGCGACGGTGGCTGCGCAAGGCGCCATCATCGAGGAACTCTCGGCCCCCGAGCCCGACAGCTCGACGTGGACAGGATTGGCATGGGTCATCGCGGAGGCGACGCTGCCAGCCGGCCTGGTTCTGCCGGCACGCCTGCGAGGCCCCTGGATGTGGCTGGTCATCGCGCAGGATGACCGTGGCTTCGGCGCAGCGCCACTCTCACTGATGCGGATGCCCGACGGCCGTCTCTTGGGCGAGGCGCTCACCGGAGTCCTCGCAAAGACGCAGATCGAAGGGGCAAAGGCACGGATGGACGCAGCGCGGCGGAACCTCGGGGACAACTTCTCCGCCATCGTCGCATCAGGCGCGGCCGAGCATTTCCACGATGTCGCCGCCGTATCTGGCGCCGATGGAGGCCCGTCCACCCTCGAGTGGCAGGTGCTGCGGCGTCCGCTGACTAGCGGCGCGTGGAAGCTCGTTGCCGGTGCACCCTCCACGCCCAGGACGGCACAATCGCGTCGCCGAGGCCACCTCTTCGACGCGATCCTCAAGGAGGCCGAAGCGGACGCTTTCGGGACGGGCATCGACTCGCCGCGCGGGACCCGGAACATCACCTCGCTCGATCAGCCCATTGGGGAGGCCGACGCCACTCTTGGGGAGCTGCTCGCCGGAGCCCCCGACGTCGCTTCAGGCCTAGAGATCGACGACCTGCTGGCCGCAGCCCGTCTGACTAGGCGCGAGCGAGAGGTGTTCGACCTTCAATTCGTCGACGGGCTCACGCAGGCGGCGATCGCTGAGCGGCTGGGCATCGCGCCTGGCACCGTCGCCGCCCTATCGAGCCGGGCCGCGAAGAAGGTTCGAATAGAGCTCGCCGCGACGTAAAGGATCGGGCTCTCTGCTGCCCTTATGAGGTATGGGCAGCTCACGAAACAGTTCCTTTATCGCCGTGTACCGCGGCCGCACGGCGTCCGACGCGCGGCTTGTCGCGGTAAGCGCCGATCCGGCGCTCGTCGCCACCGTTGTCGGACAGATACTCGCGGTCCACCGCTCAGGCGCTGCCGACGATCCCGTCGTCGACACGATCGACCGGGTGCGCCGACACGGCCTGCGCCTGATCCAACGCGAGCTCCGTCCCTCGACCGGCGACGGGCACGACCGTGAGCCGCGACCGTGAGCGCGCTTCTTGAGAGCGCCCTTGCCATGGGAGTCGCTGGCTGGGGGGTGATCCCGCTGCACACGCCGAGTGACGGCGCATGCGATTGCCGCCGGCCCGATTGCCCGTCACCCGGTAAGCACCCCCGGACCAAGAACGGTCTCCGCGACGCAACCACGGACGCTGACCAGATCCGCAAATGGTGGGGCATGTGGCCCAAGGCGAACATCGGCGCGGTGGTTCCCGACGACTGCGTTGTCGTCGACGTCGACGTGGCCGACCCCGCGACTGTCTTCGCCATCGGCGAGCTGCCGCACACGGCAACCTCCAGGACAGGGCGAGGATCGCACCATATCTATCGCACGCGGGTGCCGGTCAGGCCCGCGGTCGGCTTCAGAACGCATGTGGACCTGCGCGGGCTAGGCTCCTACATCGTCGTCCCGCCATCGCTCCACGTCAGCGGCGTTACCTACGAGTGGGTCGTCCCCATTGCAAATGGGGTCGCCGACGCGCCGGCGTGGGTCGTCGAGGCCGCGCCGTCGCCTCGAGCGGGAGGCGATCGTCCAGACGACACCGACAGCGGCATTCCGGAAGGCGAACGGAACGCCCGCTTGACGTCGTTGGCCGGGACCATGCGTCGACCGGGCATGACCGCCGCCGAGATTGAGGCAGCCTTGCTCGCGGTGAACGCGGGCCGCTGTCACCCTCCATTGCCCGACCGCGAGGTCTGCATGATCGCCGCGAGCGTGGGTCGCTACGAGCCCGAGTCGAGCGCCGGCGGGCGTTGCCGGCCCATCGAGGCGCCCCAGGGCGATGCAGCCGAAGGCGAGCCGGAAGCCGATCAGATCGGACACCTGAGTCGCCAGTCGCTCGCGGCCCGACACTTCGTTGACCGCCAGGGCGACTACGTCCGGTTCGACCATGGCCGGCGGATGTGGCTCATCTGGCACGGCCACCGCTGGCGACCGGACCGGGACCAGGAGATCCGGCGGCTGTGGCTCAAGGTTCTCAGCATCCGCTACCAGGAGGCGTGCGGGATCACCGATAGCGAGATTCGTGACCGGACGCTCTCCGCGATCAGGGCCGCGGGTGCAACGGACGACGCGATCGGGGCGGGTCTCCGGATCGCCGCGGCGATGGAGCCCGCCGCCACCGCAGGCGACGCCTGGGACCCTGATCCCTGGACGCTCGGCTGCGAGAACGGACTCGTCGACCTTCGGACTGGCGAGCTGCGGGTGGGGCAACCCGCGGATATGGTCAGTCGCTCAACCCGGCTCGAGTTCGACCCGCGGGCGACGTGTCCGCGCTGGGATCGCTTCCTCGTGGAGGTCTTCCCCGCGGACGAGGAGCTCATCGGCTGGTTCGCCCGACTCGTCGGCGCCTCGCTCGTCGGGACCTCGAAAGAGATCGTCGCCGTCCACTACGGCTCGGGCAACAATGGGAAGTCCGTGGCCTTCCGCACCCTGGGTCGTGAAGTGGCGGGCGACTACAGCGTCGAGATCGCGGTCGAGACGCTCCTTAATGCCAACCGGACGGCCGGCGCTCCCACCTCCGATCTCATGCGCCTTCGTGGGGCGCGCCTTGCCTTTACGAGTGAACCCGAGCAGGGTGCGAAGTTCAAGGGCGGGACGCTCAAGCGCCTCGCGACGATCGATCTGATGTCCGGCCGCGAGCTCCACGGGCGCCAAGAGGAGTGGCCGCCAACCCACACGCTCCATCTCGCCACTAACCACCTACCCGCCGCCGACGACGCCTCCGAGGGGTTCTGGCGTCGGATCGCCCTGATCCCGTGGGCTGTCCGGTTCGCCAAGCCTGGCGACACCGGCGATGGACAGACCGAGGACCCGCAACTGGCAACCGTCCTCGCGGGGGAGGCCAAGGGCATCCTCGCCTGGGCGGTCCGGGGTGCCGTGGCATTCGCGACCGCCGGGACGCTCCACCCATTCCCCACCGCTGTCGCGCGCGAGACGGCCGCCTATCGCGAGGAGGAAGACCCAATCGGCGGGTTTCTCGCGGAGTGGGTCGCTCGCGACGACGGCGCCTCCACCCCGGGAACGAAGGTATACGAGCAGTACGTTCTCTGGGCCGGCTTGGTCGGAACGAAGGTCTTGACGGCGCCGGTCTTCGGCCGGGCGTTCACCGAGCGCTATGACCGGCTGGGTTGGCCCGTGTGTCGCCGTGTCCTCCATGGGCGCCCTGTCTACGTCGGTCTGACGGTGCGGCGGCCTCCTGAATGAGCGCACCGGGTGGGGCAGGTGGAGCAAACCGACGCTTCTCTGGTCCTCTTCCGCGCCCTGATGGGAGACAACGAGGAATTGGCGATCCTGCTCCACCTGCCCCACCCCGACGACAGTGGAATGCCCGCTCCGGCCACGTGTCCGCGGAACCCGACCAGTGCCCTTCCTGCGGGGATCGGAGCGACGACAAGCCCGGTGACTGGTGCGCTCTCTGCAAGGAGGCCGGGCGGCTCGTCCGGTATAGGCGGTGAACGCGGGACGGTGCCTTCGCTGCGACGCGGTGCTCGATGAGCGGTCGCGGTCCGACCGCCGCACCTGCGGGACCACCTGTCGGGTCGGGCTCTGGAGGCTGAAGAAGGCCGATACGGCGGCGAATCCGCACCGAGCCGAGGGCAAGCCCGGGGCGGCGCCCATGCGCCGTCCTAGGGCCGCATAGCCGTTACATGAACGCTGCGAAGGCGCCGGAGGCTCGTCGGCAGACCACCAGCCCGTCGGCGCTCGCGGCTGCCCTTGCTCAGGCCGTCCTTGAACAGCATGCGAAGCGCGCTGGACTTGTCGCGGCGTTCGTGGGTAACGTCGGCGACATGGTGATCATGGACGCCCCTGATCCCGCTCACCGTCGCGTTCCGGGGGCGCCATCGCGCCTCCGGGGACCAGTGTTGACGGTGATCGAAGGTGGCCGGAGGGCGCAGACCGAACCGTGAGTCCGCGCCGCCTGCCGACTTCAACCCTGCCGCCCGACCTCGACCACGTTCGCGGGTTGCGCGCCGCCCGCTGGACCCGGGAGTCCACGGGCAAGGTCGACCCGGCGACGGGAAGACCGACAGGCAGGCAGTGGGATAACTTCGGCCCTGACGCTCAGCGCGAGCAGCAGGACCGCGCCATCGAGCGGTACGGACTCCTCGACATCACTGAGGCGGACCACTCCCTCGATTTCCGCGTTGCCCACTCTGGTCGGACCATCGCGGAGACCCCTGAGTTCGGGCAGATGCTCGAACGTGCCGGTGCCGACTTCGACGTGATCCTCGTCGGGTACGCCTCGCGGTTCGCCCGCGACCTGAGGACAGCGGTCAACGCCCGCCACGACATGCACGCTCGGGGCGCGGTCATCCTATTCGCTGACGAGCACCTGTTGAGTTCTGACGAAGGCCACTGGAAGGAATGGGCGGACGAAGCCGTCGAGGCCGAGGCGTATAGCCGGAAGTTGGGGCGGCGCATCGCCGAGGGGCTGGAGGCGAAGCGGCGGCGACTCGGAGAACCCGGGGGCAGGCCACCCTTCGGGTTCCAGCGAGACGGAGGCAGACCGCCTGTGCTGGTGGAGGTTCCAGATCGCATCGAACTCGTGCGGGCGATGTTCCGATGCGCGGCGGAGGGGCACACGGACCGCGAGATCGCCGCCCGGATGGGACTCCAGAAGACCCATGTCTCCGAGGTGCTGACGAACCCTTTCTACAACGGCGTCCTGCGCGACGGGAACCGCCGTCCGGCGATCATCGACGACCTGTTGTGGACGCAGGTGCAGGAGATGCGGTCCCGACATTCCCACCGTCATCCGGGTCCTGCGACATATCGGACGTACATCTGGTCGGGCCTCATCGTGTGTCGAGCCTGCGGGCGCCGCCTCACGGGCCACGTCGAGCGGTACCGCCACGTTGATACATGCGAGGCTTTCCGGGCGGCACGACCCGGCGGAACCGACCCGCGCCACAAGGGCGACTCGTACGCTGCCGCGGTCTACGACGACATCGCTCCTCGGGCGCTCGCCCACGTCGTCGCCAACGCAGCCCTTATCGCGGAGGTCGACGACGCCATCGAGGGCCGGCTCGGCCACATGCCGGACCAGTTCCGGCTCGCCCGCATCCGGCGGGATCGACAGCAGGCGATGCAGCGGCTCGCCGAAGACCGAGACACCGCCGCATGGAAGGCGACGATGGAGCGCCTCGACGGCGAGGAGGCAGAAGCGCAGGCCGCCGACGCGCCCCTCGTGACCGCGCAGGGGATCGCCGAGTCCCTCGCCGATCTCAATACCCTATACGCGGACGCCGAGCCAGCGACCCAGCACCGCATCGTTCAGGCGCTCTTCGAGCAGGTCGAGGTTCTCGGGCCCAGCGAGGTCTGGCTCTACCCGAGCGTCGAGGCTGAGGCCCGCGGTTGGGCAGCCGCAATGAGCGGCGAGTTCCGGGTGGAAGAGCGTAAGACTGGTCGGGGCGAGAGGATTTGAACCTCCGACCTCATCGTCCCGAACGATGCGCGCTACCAAGCTGCGCCACGCCCCGACCGAGGGTGCCCGTTCAACAGGGCCGACGGAGTATACCGCAGGCCGTGCGGCCAGGCGGGCGGCCTCCTCGCCGGGAGGATCTGGCCTGCCCGCCGCGGCCGAGGACCGGCGACTACGGCGGACCGTGTCCTCACCGGCCCGCCGCGCCCCAACCCGGATCGAGCGCACGGCCAGGATCGCCGCCAAGTAGGGCAGCGTGGGCGCGAGGGCCTGGGTCCATCGCCGCACATCGCGCGGCATCGCGGGCCTCAAGCGTCAGCCGCCGGCGGGCGCCTCGGATTCGGACACGCGGCTCGTTCGGAACACGGAGAGTCGCGTTCGCGGGTCGTGCCACGCGTGCCCTTCGAGGCCGGCCTTCTCGCAGACGGCGTCAAGCATCTCACGGGCGCCCCAGCCCAGGTCTGTCGCGACCTCCGGGAGGAGCAGCGCGCGCCGCCCGTCGCGGGCCACGATGATCCCGTCGATCCCAGGTCGGAACGCCATCGGGTCCGCG
>Ga0208079_1000752_pt1 | contig 17767 bp, 17 predicted proteins | sample NGESurdeep092012_5_FD_184474 | JGI IMG/M metagenome (GOLD analysis project Ga0208079, IMG submission 184474) | Arctic peat soil microbial communities from Barrow, Alaska - NGEE Surface sample 210-2 deep-092012 (SPAdes) | ecosystem: Environmental > Terrestrial > Soil > Wetlands > Peat ... | reverse complement strand
TCGGCAGCCTGCGCCATTGCCATCGGGCTGGCCGTAAACGACGGACCAGACTTGGACGAGGCGCCGGAGGCGTATGGCAGAGCCTCGGACGAAGCCGCGGCGGAGACGCCGGCAACGGCGAGAATCGCGGCAGCAGAGACCAGCGGCCGACGAAGTGTGTGAGAAAGCCCCTGGACTGCGGTCCGGGCCTTGCCTACGGCCGGGGTCCTCCGGTTAACTCCCCCGGTGTGTCGCCCCTGGTAAGCCGTTGACATACAGCGTGCCTCCACATAGAAGAAGACCACCAGATCTGGTGGTCTGTGAACGTACTTGGTTCAAGACGTTGCGAGCAACCGTGCCACAGGGTCCCCAAAAACTCCAAATCGCCGCACGACAGCACTACCATCGCGCGCCATCAGAGACATGGGCACCAGCAGTCGCATAGAAACCCAGATTCGCCGCCCGCGGATCGTGAGGCCCTCAGATCTCGAGGCCCTCCAGCAGGTCGGTCACCAGCGCCGCGATCGGACTGCGCTCGCTGCGGGTCAGCGTGATGTGGGCAAAGAGCGGGTGTCCCTTGAGCGCTTCGATGACCGCCGCGACACCGTCATGGCGACCCACCCGTAGGTTGTCACGCTGCGCGACGTCATGTGTCAGGACCACCTTGGAGTTCTGGCCGATCCGCGACAACACCGTCAGCAGCACATTGCGCTCAAGGGACTGCGCCTCGTCCACGATGACGAAGGCATCGTGCAACGACCGGCCCCGGATGTGGGTCAACGGCATGACCTCTAACATCCCCCGGTCCATGATCTCCTCGACCACCTCTGTGGAGACCAGCGCGCCCAAAGTGTCGAAGACCGCCTGCCCCCAGGGCCCCATCTTCTCGGTCTCGGTGCCGGGCAGGTAGCCGAGCTCCTGGCCGCCGACAGCAAACAGCGGCCTGAAGACGACCACCTTGCGGTGCTGGCGCCGCTCCATGACCGCCTCAAGTCCGGCGCACAACGCCAGGGCGCTCTTGCCGGTGCCGGCCCGCCCGCCGAGGCTGATGATGCCAACGTCGGGGTCCATCAGCAGGTCCAGGGCGATCCTCTGCTCAGCGCTGCGGCCGTGCAGCCCGAACGCGTCACGGTCACCGCGCACCAACCGGACCGCCTTGTCGGGACCCACTCGACCAAGGCCCCCGCCGCGGGGCGACATCAGCACCAGCCCCGTGTGGCACGGCAGGTCGAGTACCTGCTCACTCTCGAGGCGACCGGTCTCGTACAGGTCGTCCATCTCCTCGACCGAGACGTTGAGCTCGGCCATACCGGTCCAGCCACTGTCGACGGCGAACTCGGCGCGGTACTCTTCCGCATCCAGCCCGCACGCCGACGCCTTGACCCGCATCGGCAGGTCCTTGCTGACGATCGTCACATCGCGACCAGCCAGGCTCAGGTTCTTGGCGACGGCCAGGATGCGCGTGTCGTTGTCGCCGAGCCGGAAGCCGGCAGGCAGCGACTGGGCGTCGGTGTGGTTGAGCTCGACGCGCAGGGTTCCCCCGTCCTGTCCCACCGGAATGGGTGCGTCCAGGCGTCCCAGCTGAACACGCATCTCATCGAGCAGCTGCAAGGCCTGTCGGGCGAAGAAGCCCAGCTCCGGGTGGTGACGCTTCGCCTCGAGCTCGGTCACCACGACGACCGGGAGCACCACCTCGTGCTCGCTGAAGCGCAGCATCGCTCGCGGGTCGGACAGCAGGACAGAGGTATCGAGCACATACGTCTTGATGCCACCAGCTGTTGGGGGTTGAGATTCAGCGAGTGTCTCAGCGCTGCCTGGAGTTCCCAGTCCGCCGCTGACTACTTTGGTGCGGCTGAGGCTGGCGGTGGAGCTGGTCGAAGAACGACGAACCGTGGCCATTGCGACTCCCCTGCGCACAGCACGTTCGGCTGTGCGACTACTCGCGGACGAGGTGCCAGGACCGAGCCCCCATCAGACGGTGGGGCCGATACCGGCCCTCCGTCCGGAGCTGAGATCGCTCCATGTGGCGGGCCTCCCGAACGCACGACGGGTGCCTTGCGTCACTGCTGAGGCTAAGCCTTCGAGGGGCTCACTGTCATCACATTCTTGGCGACACGCAAGATGTCCACCGGGGGTCCTTTCAGCGTTGGTCCAATGTCAACCCCAGGGAGGAGGAACTAGCAGCCGTAACGTCTTTCCCGCTCGGCATACGCACGCAACGCACGAAGGAAGTCGACGTGTCGGAAGTCCGGCCAGTAGGCCTCGCAGAAGTAGAACTCACTGTGCGCGCTCTGCCAGAGCAGGAAGCCACCGAGCCGCTGCTCGCCGGACGTGCGGATTACCAGGTCGGGGTCGGGCTGACCCCTGGTGTAGAGATGGTCCGCGATGTGTTCGACGTCAAAGACCTCAGCGAGCTCCTCGATCGAGGTCCCCTTGGCCGCGTGCTCCAGCAACATCGAGCGGACGGCATCGGCGATCTCGCGGCGGCCACCGTAGCCGACCGCGACGTTGACGATCATGGCGTCGACATCGCGGGTGGCATCCGCCGCGTCCTTGAGACACTGAGCCGTCCCAGCAGGCAGAAGGTCGAGTGCCCCAACGGGATTCAACTGCCAACGCCTCGAGGCGGCAAGGTCGGCGACGACGTGCTCGATGATCGCAAGGAGCGGCGTCAGCTCTTTGGCCGGGCGGTTGAGGTTGTCGGTCGACAACAACCAGAGGGTGACCACTTCGACGCCGGCTTCCTCGCACCATCCCAGAAGCGGCGAGATATTGTCAGCGCCCGCCTGATGCCCCTGCGCGGTGTTGGCACCGTTGGCCTTGGCCCATCTGCGGTTCCCATCGAGCATGACACCGACGTGGCGCGGCAGTTTCTGCTGCCGCAGGGAGGCAGCGAGTCGACGCTCGTAGGCGCCCAACAGCAGGTCACGCAGCCCCACGGCAAGTCTCCTTGATCTCTGGCCGGCACGTCAACGTTACTCCGAGTTTCTGTGACTCTCCGGCATCCGCGAACGACCGGCAACGCAAGTTACGCCCTGGTAACTTACGGTTCCGTAGGTTACCGTTGTCACATGAGCTCCACGCCACCCGAGACCGATCGCAACCCCCTGGAAGTGGCCGCTGCGGCCGTTGCGGCGGTCAAACCCAAGCTGCGCGGCTGGATTCACGCCGGAAGCTTCCCGCTGGTTCTGGCTGCCGGCATCGTCCTGGTGGTTCTTGCCCCGGGCGGGAAGGCACGCCTGGGTGCCATCATCTTCGCCATCACAGCCGCCATGTTGTTCGGCACCTCAGCGGTCTATCACCGCGGCACCTGGTCCGACACGGTCCGGGGCTTGCTCAAGCGGATGGACCACTCCAACATCTTCCTGATCATTGCCGGCACGTACACCCCCTTCGCCTTGCTGCTCCTTCCGCCACAGCAGACCCGCAGCCTGTTGCTCATCGCCTGGATAGGCGCGATCGGCGGCGTGCTGTTCCGCGTCTTCTGGGTGGGCGCGCCACGGTGGCTCTACACGCCCATCTACGTCGCGCTGGGCTGGGTCGCCGTGTTCTACCTCAAGCCGCTGTATGTAACCGGCGGGGCTGCCGTCGTGGTCCTCATCGCGGTGGGTGGGCTGCTGTACACCCTGGGCGCCCTGGTCTACGGGACCAAGCGACCCAACCCCTCGCCGAAATGGTTTGGCTTCCATGAGATCTTCCACGTCTTGACCGTCGCCGCGTTCGTCGTGCACTACATAGCGGTGTCGATGGCGGTCTACGGATCAGGACCTGTTGCCTGACGCAGCGCTCAGGCCGATCAGCCGTTCTGCGGCCCGCTCTGGTACAGGCCCACCAGATTGCCCTCGGGGTCAGTGAAGTAGGCGGTAAAGCCCATCCCCCCACCAATGTCCTGGCGCGGCCTGACCGTCTTACCGCCCAGCTGCTCGACCTTGGCCAAGGCGGCGTCGATGTCATCGACATCCACGGTGATGACCGGCCCCTGGAGAAGCTCGTTGCGCTCCGTCAGCCCGCCGCCGATGTAGCCCGGCTCCGAAGGGCCCACGTTCTCGGTGGTCGGCCCGGTGGAGACCATCGTGTAGTTCGTCCCGGGCATGGGCATCATGGTCCAGCCGAACGCGCCCTGGTAGAAACCCCGGGCCCGATCGCCATCGTCAAAAGGAACCTCGAAGTGCACCACGCGACCACTCATGACACCGACTCCCTCTTCGCTGAGCTGACCAGGCGTCTAGTCCCACGCCCTTAGGTCAGCCTAAGTCCGGGCCATCCTGGGTGCCACCCCCGGAACCGGAGGAATCGGGCTTCACGGGGCTTAAGCCCTCAGCAGCAGCCCGGGCCTCCTGCTCCTCGCGATAGGCCATCCGGCGCAGCCGCGCATTCATGTTGCGCATCAGGAAGTACAACGCGACGGCGAGCAGGAAGAAAGCCAGAAAGCCACCGAGTCCAGCGGTGACGTCGACGCTCTCGTAATTCATCGGGCCTGTCTCCGTCCGTCATACGCGATGTAAAGATCGCCAGATGTCGCCAACGCACTGGCCTGTTCGGGAGTACCAAGTCCGGCAAACAGGTCTGACTCCAGCGGTCGGATCGGCACATAGGACATCGCCGCCTCAAAGTCCTCCGTCGGCCAGATCTCCTCCTGCATCGTCAGCGGCACCTTGAACCACGTGCCGTCGGGGTCGACCTGGGTGGCGTGGGCCAGAAGCGCCTGGTCCCGCACCCCGAAATAGTCGGCGCACTCGATCTTGGTGGTGATGGTGCGTTCGCCGCGGTCCTCCCAGCGCGAGATCCACTCGCCGTACGGGGACTCGACCCCTGCCGCTTCCATCGCATCGTGGTAGGCCATGATCCTGGCCTTGGTCAGCGTCTGGTTGTAGTAGATCTTCAGAGGCTGCCAAGCCTGGCCGGCATGCGCGTAGGCGCTGACGTCACCCGCCGCGACAAAAGCGGACATCGACACCGTGTGGCACATGATGTGGTCCGGGTGAGGGTAGCCTCCGTTCTCGTCATAAGTCGTCATGACGTGCGGTTTGAAGTCCCTGATGACCCGGACCAGCGCCTCGGTCGTCACCTCGATGGGCTCGAGCGCGAAACAGCCCTCGGGCAGTGGCGGCAACGGGTCGCCCTCGGGAAGACCGGAGTCCACAAAGCCCAGCCAGGTGTGCTGGACACCGAGGATCTCCTGGGCCTTGGCCATCTCGCGACGGCGCACCTCGGGCAGGTTCCGCAGGATCTCCGGGTCGTTCTTGAGCGCCGGATTGAGGACGTCGCCGCGCTCGCCATCGGTGCATGAGACCACGAGCACCTCAGCACCGTCGGCCGCATACTTGGCCATGGTCGCTGCGCCCTTGCTCGACTCGTCATCAGGGTGCGCGTGCACCGCCATGAGTCTCAGTACCTGCTCCACGTGCGCTCCCGCTCAACGTCATACCGGACACTCGCTGCCATACCGGGCTATGGTCCCAATAGCGGCCCCAACATTGGTCCCGCGCTGGTCCCAAGGGCCATCCTCTCACCCACACGCGACCGTCCACCGAAAGGTCTTTGTGCTGTGCCGATTCCCCGCCCCGCCCCAGGCGCCGCCAAGTGGTGGGCCGTCGCCACAATCGGCATTCTGCTCGGCAGTGCCCTGGCCGTCTGGTGGGGGCTGGCCAGCACCGTCGGCAAGCCGGCCTGGACCGTCATGAGCTATCGCGTCGTCGATGACCGGAACGTGGACGTGACCTACCTCGTCAGCCGGCCGACCGGTCGCGACGTCACCTGCGTGATCACCGCCCTGGACCGAAGCTTCGCGACGGTGGGCCTGGTCGAAGTCCACGTCCCGGGCTCGGACGTATCGTCGGTAAGACGCACGACGCGAGTCCGCACCACAACCCGCGCCGTCACCGGCGTGGTCAAGTCCTGCGCGACCGGCTGAGCAGGAGCAATGCCCGTCTGGGCAGAAGATTGCTACGCTTGACGCAACGCACCGAGGGTCTGGACTCTGCCGATCATCAGATCGAGAGGCCGGACCCGCTTACTTGGCTCACGGCATACCGCTGGTCTGGCGGACCGTTGCCAACCCCGCACACCAAGGAGCTAGACGTGACCGACACCGCAACGCCTGCTGCGAGTTACCTCACCCAAAACGCCTATGAGCGGCTCAAGGGCGAGCTGAACCAGCTCTCGGGTGAAGGCCGCTCCGAGATCTCCAAGAAGATCGAGGCGGCCCGTGACGAGGGCGACCTGAAGGAGAACGGCGGCTACCACGCGGCCAAGGAGGAGCAGGGCAAGATGGAGGCCCGGATCCGCCAGCTGACGCAGCTGCTGGACGGCGCCACCGTCGGTCATGCTCCCCCGGATCACGGCATCGTCGAACCGGGCATGGTCGTCACGGTCGAGCTGTTCGGCGACAAGCTGACCTTCCTGCTGGGCAACCGCGAGATCGCCGGGAACTCGGATCTCGAGGTCTACAGCGAGAAGTCACCCCTGGGCAAGGCAATCCTCGACCTGAAGGCCGGCGACGTGACCAGCTTCCGGGCGCCCAACGGCAAGGAGATCGAGGTCAAGGTCCTTCACGCCAAGCCGTGCGCCGGCTGATCCCTCACACACTTCGAAGCTGACTCCTCGATCAGAGGTCAGCGACTCACCGAGCGCCGGAACTGCCGGGTGGTCAGCGGAACGAAGATGACGAGGATGGCCACGGACCACATCAGGGTGTACATCACCGGGTGTTGCAAGGCCCAGCCCGGCGTCGGCGTGTGAGGCGGGATGTTGCCGAACAGCTCACGGGCTGCCTGGGTGACTGACGAAACAGGGTTCCACTCGGCGAACGTCCTCAGCGGCCCGGGCAGGGTGACGATGGGCACGAAGGTGTTGGCCACGAACGTCAACGGGAAGATCACGATGAAGGCCGCGTTGTTGACGACCTCGGGACTCGGTGCCAGCAGCCCCATCATGGCCATGACCCAGGAGAACGCGTAGGCGAAGATCAGCAGGATCAGGTAGCCACCCAAAGCCTCCAGCACCGAGCTGCGAATCCGCCAGCCAACCACCAGGCCGGTCAGCGACATCACGATGACGACGATGACGTTGTTGACGATGTCCGAGAGGGTGCGTCCGAACAGCACCGCGGACGGTGACATCGGCAGTGACCTGAAGCGGTCGATGATCCCCTTCTGTATATCTTCGGCGAGCCCCGCCCCGGTGATGACCGAACCGAAGATGACTGTCTGGGCGAAGATCCCGGCGATCAGGAACTCGTTGTAGTTGCTGCCCTTGACGGCGATGGCGCCACCGAAGACGTAGACGAACAGCAGGACGAACATGATGGGCTGAAGCGTAGTGAAGACGAGCAGGTCCGGTACGCGCTTGATCTTGATCAGGTTGCGCTTGGCCACGACCAGACCGTCGCCAATAGCGCTGGGGTAGCTCATCAGGACGCATCCTGAGCCGGTGCGCCAGTCTGCGCACCGGCGGGCTCTTCGGTCGGATGACCGGTCAGTGAGAGGAAGACGTCGTCCAGTGTGGGCCGTCTCAGGCCGACGTCGTCCAGGACGATGTGTGCGGCGTCCAACCTGCGCAGTGCGTCGGTGAGCACGGCCGCACCGCCGCTGACCGGCATGAGCAACGACCGTCGATGATCGTCCACAGTCGCCTTGCCCACCCCGAGCGGCTCGAGCAGCTGACGGGCAGCCGCCAGCTGGGACCCGTCGTCCACGGTGATCTCGAGGCGCTCGCCGCCTACCTGAGACTTAAGCTGGTCGGCCGTGCCTTCCGCGATGACCTTGCCATGGTCGATGACCACGATGTTGTTCGCGAGCATGTCGGCCTCCTCAAGATACTGGGTCGTCAGCAACAACGAGGTGCCGCCGGCGACCAGTGCCTGGATGACCTCCCACATATCGGTCCGGCTGCGGGGGTCGAGCCCGCTGGTGGGCTCGTCCAGGAAGAGGACCGGCGGGTCGGCGACCAGGGCACCTGCCAGGTCCAGACGCCGTCGCATGCCGCCCGAGTAGGTCTTGGCCATCCGGTCTCCGGCATCCTCGAGGCGGAACTGGGCCAACAGCTCGCGCGCCCGCTCACGGCTCACCTTGCGGCCGAGGTGATACAGCCGGCCGATCATGTCGAGATTCTCGAAACCGGTGAGGTACTCATCAACCGCCGCGTACTGTCCACTCAGCCCGATGTTTCGCCGAACCTCGCGCGGATCTTTGAGCACGTCGATCCCGGCGACCTCCGCGGTCCCGAAGTCGGGTGTCAGCAGGGTCGTCAGGATGCGTATCGCCGTGGTCTTACCGGCGCCGTTGGGGCCCAGCAGACCCAGGACTGAACCGGTCGGCACCGTCACGTCTATGCCATCCAGAGCCTTGACCTCGCCGTAGTGCTTGACCAGTCCGCGGGCTCTCACTGCGTCCGTCACACAGAGACTCTTTCATGGTTTCCACAATGAACCAGACAGGATCCAGACAAGGAACCACGCGCCTGCCACGACCTCTTTGCCGTGACTCAGCCGAACGTCAGCGCGTATCCCTTGTCGCGTAAGGTGCTCAGCAGCTCCTCGCAGTGTGCAGAGCCCTTGGCCTCGAGCTGCACCGCGATGTCGACCTCGTCCACCGGTAACGTCGCACTCGTGCGAACGTGCTCGATGTCGACGACGTTCGCGTCGGCGCTGGCCAGGTCGGCCAGCAGGCCAGCGAGCGAGCCCGGGCTGTCAGGAACCCGCACCCGGAACTGCAGGTACCGGCCGGCAATGACCAGACCGTGACGGATGATCCGCAACAGCAGCAGCGGGTCGATGTTCCCACCGGACAGGACTGCGACCACGGGCCCGCCATGAACACCCTTGCCGGCATCGAGCAGTCTGGCCACGGCCGCGGCACCAGCCGGTTCGACGAGCTGCTTGGCCCGCTCGAGCAGGAACAGCACTGCCCGCGACAGCGTGTCCTCACCAACCGTCTCGATCGAGTCGACCAGCTCACGGACGATCGCGTACGGCACCTCACCCGGACAACCGACCGCGATGCCATCGGCCATCGTGGCCATCGAGGCCAAGGGCACGGGATGGCCGGCGGCCAGGGACGGCGGGTACGCGGCTGCGCCCTGTGCCTGCACTCCGATGATGCGCACGTCGGGCCGCCTGTCCTTGACGGCAGTCGCGATACCGGCCAGCAGTCCGCCACCCCCGGCGCTGACGACGATGGTGCTGACGTCCGGGCACTGCTCGAGGATCTCCAGACCGCAGGTCCCCTGACCCGCGACGATGTCGGCGTGGTCGAACGGATGGATCAGAACAGCCCCCGTCTCGGTCTCGAACTGCCTTGCCCTGACAAGGCATTCGTCGATGCTGGTACCGAGCTGTTCGACCTCGGCCCCATACCCTCGGGTCGCTATCAGCTTGGGGATCGGCGCGCCCAGCGGCATGAAGACGGTTGACCTGATGCCCAACAGCTTGGCCGCGAGGGCCACACCCTGAGCGTGGTTTCCGGCGCTGGCAGCGACGACACCACGGGCCTTCTCCTCATCACTGAGGCGAGACATGCGCGTATAGGCGCCGCGGATCTTGAAAGATCCAGCGCGTTGGAGGTTCTCACACTTGAGGTGGACCTCACCCCCCACGCGGTCGGAAAGTGCCTGGCTGAACTCCAGGGGGGTGAGATGGATGACCCCGCTGAGCAGTTCTTGCGCAGCGAGCACATCGTCGGCGGAGACGGGCAGCGACATTGATGCCATGCGTGCAGGCTATCGTCGCCGGGCGGACGCCGGAGCAAGAACGCGACGAGCCACCCGGGCGGCCACCTCGACGCCGTGACCCTGAGCGTCCGCCAGAAGCCCGGCCGCAAACAGCTGGTATGCCGAGTCAACCGTCGTGCGCGCCTGCGTCGGCACCTTCCAACCACCGCCAACGTCGGTGATGACGGCCTGCAACACCTCGTCCTGCATGGCTTTGGGACTATGTCGCAGCACCCCACCCGAGCCGATGACGTGGGCAAGCCGGGTCAGTGGACGGGCCGGGTCGCCAGGGCGCGTGGGCCGCGCGTGACGCCGGACCGCGGTGAGGGCGGCCACCCGCGCCAGGGCCAGGTCGAGCTCAACCTCGTCGTCGCTCTTCGGCAGGTATGCCGGGTCGGCCTCGACAACTGCCGCCCAGACCTGGAGCCGCTCGATGCCAACGCCGTCCGCCCGGTCACCGTCGGGCAGCAGATGCTCTACTCTCGCGGCTTCCACGACGCCACGAGCGTTCCAGCGCATCCCGAGATCACCTTCGACGGTTCGGGCATGCCAGAGCGGGGCGACCACCTCCTTGCGCAGCGTGGCATCCTCACCCTCTGGGCTGATCACCGAATAGACGTCGGTGGTGGCGCCGCCGATGTCGAAGACCAGGACATCCCCGTCGGTCACGGCGGCGAGGGTCTCCACTCCGCGCAGCATCGCGTCGGGGGTTGCCGCCCGGACCATCGACGCGAACTGCGGACCCTTGGACAGGTGCTTGCCCCCGATGACGTGGCGCAGGAACATCTGGCGGATGGCCGCGCGGGCACCGTCCGGGTTGATCACGCCGATCTGCGGGAGCACGTTGTCGGTGAGGATGAAACGCCGCCCGGTCGACTCCAGCGCTCGGGCCACCTCGCCGCGGACCTCGGCGTTACCGGCGACCACGACCGGAGCGCCCAACCGGGCCTTTGCCAGCCGGAAACCGTTGTGAAGCAATACCTCTGCGTTGCCGCCATCGGTCCCGCCGACCAGCATGATGACGTCGGGCCGGGTGGCCCGCAGCGCCACCACCTGTGCCGTGGTCATCGGCCCCGCCGCCATGTGCACGATCTTCGCCCCGGCGCTCAGCCCGACCCGGTAGCCCGCCTCGGCGGTGACGGAACGCTCGTAACCCACGACCGCGAGCCGGAGACCGCCACCGGCGCTGGAGCATGCCAGAACCTCATCCGCCGGCGAGAACCCGGCAACGGCAATGGTTTCGCAGATGGAACGGTAGCCGTCAAGAACATCGGTGCTGATGGTGGTCGGCACCGACGCAGCGGTCAGCAGGCGACCGTCCGCGGGGTCGAGCAGGACCGCCTTGGTGAAGGTCGACCCGAAGTCGACACAAAGGACCCGTGTCATCGGCGTGGCCAGCGGGGGCTGCTCGAGGGCTCAGCCGCCGCTCTTGGCCAGCGCGCGGTCGAGGTCGTCGATGAGGTCCTCAGCATTTTCGATGCCGGTCGACAGACGCACCAGGTCAGCGGGCACCTCCAGCTCGGTCCCGCGAACCGAGGCGTGCGTCATGCGTGCCGGGTGCTCGATCAGCGACTCGACGCCACCGAGGCTCTCACCCAGGGTCCAGATCGCGGTCGCGCCACAGACGTCGACCGCCTGCTGCTCGCCACCGGCAACCTGGAAGGAGACCATGCCCCCGTAGCGCTTCATCTGTCGGGTCGCGACGTCGTGCCCCGGGTGCGTGCCCAGACCCGGGTAGTGCACGGCAATCACCGCGCGATGGCCCTGCAGGAACTCAACGACCTTCTCGGCGTTGTCGCAGTGGCGGTCCATCCGCACGCCCAGGGTCTTCAGACCTCGCAGCACCAACCACGCATCGAACGGTCCGGCAATCGCGCCCATGGAGTTCTGGTGGAAGGCAAGACGCTCTTCGGCGTCCTCGAACCCGGCAACCGCGACGGTCTTGGCCGTCACGACCGCGCCGCCGACGACGTCACTGTGACCGCCGCAGTACTTCGTGGTCGAGTGCATGACGATGTCAGCGCCGAGGGCAAGCGGCTGCTGGAGGTACGGCGTGGCGAACGTGTTGTCCACGGCCAGGACCGCGCCGGCCTCGTGAGCCACGCCCGCAAGCGCAGCAATGTCGGCAATTCCCAGCAGCGGGTTGGTCGGCGTCTCGACCCATACGATCTTGGTCTGACCCGGTCGGATCGCGGCACGCACCGCCTGGACGTCGGAGATCCTCGCGATCGAGTGCTCCACCCCCCATGGAAGGGCAACCTTGTTCATCAGGCGGTACGTGCCGCCATAGGCATCGCCGGGAACGACGACATGGTCACCGGGTTTGAGCAGCGCCCGGATCACCGTGTCCTGCCCAGCCAGACCCGAGGCGAACGCGAAACCGCGGCCACCACCCTCGAGCGCCGCCAGACACCCCTCCAGCGCGGCGCGGGTCGGGTTGGCCGAACGGCTGTACTCATAGCCGCCCCGAAGGCCGCCGACTCCGTCCTGTTTGTAGGTCGAGACCTGGTAGATCGCCGGCACGACGGCCCCGGTTGCAAGGTCCGGCTCCTGCCCCGCATGGATCGCGCGGGTGTTGAATCCAGCGTTGTATTCAAGGCTCTGTGTGTTCGCGGCGGACATGTCGCCAAGGCTACGCGAGTCGCCACAACGAGCGATCAGGCGTCGATGAGCGGTGACAGCCTCGGACAACCGCAAGAGGAGCGGATGACCACCCGGCCCGGGAACACTCGAGACCTTCCCACCGGCTGCTCGCCCACGATGCGGGCCTGCAGCTGTTCGGCGGCGAGCCGACCGAGGTCGCGGCTCGGCTGGCGCACCGTGGTCAGAGCCGGGGACACGTAACGGGCAGCCATAACGTCATCCCAGCCCACGACAGCCAAATCGTCTGGGAGACGAGCCCCGTTGTCCTGCAGACGTTTCATGATGGCCAGAGCAAGGTCGTCGTTGGCGCAGACGAGCCCGTCGACCTTGACTCGTCGTCGCAGGATCTCGTCCGCGACCTGGATGCCGGCACCCTCGAGCAGGGGCACTCGCAGCGGAGGCCGGCGCAGGGGCACATCTGCGGCGACGTGAGCCATGCGGAATCCGGAGTACCTTTCGGCCACGTCGGGCGAGCCGTCGGGATCGCCGACGAACACCAGGTGCGACCGGCCGTGCTCCAGGAGGTGAGAGGTGAGCAGGAGGGCATTCCCGGGGTTCTCGGCCCGCAGCGAGTCACAGAAGGCCACCTCGGGTCGCGCGAGCAGTACCACCGGCACCTCGCGGGCCAGGTCGTGAACCACCGAGTCGGGCACCGTGTTGGCCCCGATGGCAATGCCGTCCACGCGTTTGGCCAGAGCTTGCAGCGCCTCGGAGCCATCGCTTCGGCGCCATGCCACGAGAAGCAAGACGCCTCGGCCCAGATCTGCGGCCGCGGACTGAAAACCCATGACAAGCTCCGAGTGGTAGGAGCCGGCGAGGTTCGCAAGCACCAGCCCGTAGGCATCACGGCGAGTCACAGCGCGAGCCCGGGACCGATCGGGCGGCGAGTAGCCCAGCTCCTGGGCGGCGGCAATGACCTTTGCCCGGGTCGACTCAGAGGCCGGTGCGCTGCCCATGAGAACCCGCGAGACGGTCGCCGTCGAGACTCCGGCCCTTCGCGCCACGGTGTGAATCGTCACCGCGACGGGCTCACTGTCTTGCGCCATGTCTCGCCTTCCCTGACTCCGGGCCCTCCAGAAGTCACGGCGTTGTCAAGAACCGATCCTGACAGACGGCGAGCGGATCGACCATCCTGTATGCCGGCGAACCCCCCAACTGGCCGAATCGTGTGAGACTTGTGTTGTGTTTGGATCCACGAAGCGCACCCTGACCACCGCCGACGACGCCCTGACCGGACGGAGCACGCCCCTGCCGGACATCCTGGACCGTCATGAGGTGCTCGGCACGTCGATGCTCGGTCCCTGGCCAGCCGGCACCCAGGCCCTGTATGCGGCGATGGGTTGCTTCTGGGGGGCCGAGCGCATCTTCTGGAAGCTGCCCGGCGTGGTGACCACAGCCGTCGGATACACGGGGGGCTACACCCCCAACGCGACATACGAGGAGGTCTGCAGCGGCCGCACGGGACACGCCGAGGCGGTGCTGGTCGCCTATGACGCGTCACTGACCTCCGCGGAGCTTCTGCTCAAGGCGTTCTGGGAGAACCACGACCCGACGCAGGGCTTCCGCCAGGGCAACGATCTCGGCACGCAGTACCGCAGCGCGATCTACTGGTCGACCCCCGACCAGGAGGCAGCGGCGGGTGCGACCCGAGAGGCCTTCCAAGGCGTGTTGAACGACAACGGTTTTGGCGACATCACCACCGAGATACGGTCCGTCGACGACGCCGGTCCCTTCTACTACGCCGAGGGCTATCACCAGCAGTACCTTCACAAGAACCCCGGTGGCTACTGCAACCACGGTCCGAACGGGATGACCTGTCCGGTTGGCCTGGTACGTCAGGATCAAGTGCCCGCCCAGACGGATGTCCGCCCACCTGACTGACCGGCCGCTGTCGATGAGCGTCCCCTTCTCGTTCGAGGTCCTGCGACGTTTCCCCGACCCGCAGGCCGACAACCTCGTGGCAGTCGACGCCACCGACCGGCTGATCCTGACCGAGGCGGCCGCTGCAATCGAGGCAACGGCGCCGGGCCAGGTCGTCGTGGTCGGAGATCGATATGGCGCGATGACCCTCGGCGCCATGGCTCTTCATGGTGCCCGCGACGTTCGGGTACATCAGGACCCCATCACCGGCGAGCAAGCCCTGGCACAGAATGCACTCCGTTCCGGCAATGCGATTCGAGCGGGGTTGGCCGATGGGTTCCGTCAGCTCCCACTGACACCAGAGCTGTTCACCGGGGCCACTGTCGTCATCGGTCAGCTCCCAAAGAGCCTCGACGCGCTGCGTGAGATCACCCAGCTTGCGGCGACCAACGCCCGCGCCGACGTCACGGTGTTCCTGGGCGGCCGGGTCAAGCACATGACCCACGCCATGAACGACGTGCTCGGCGCCAGCTTCATAGACGTGAGGGCATCCCTGGCCCGGCAGAAGTCCCGCGCCCTTGTTGCCCGCGAGCCTCGGCGGGACGTCGACAGCCGGCAGGAGGCCGGGGCCGGACTAACGGCATACCCGCTGCGACAGCATCATCTCGACCTGGACCTGTGGGTCTGTGCGCACGGCGCTGCCTTTGCTGGGACCAAGATCGACATCGGCACGCGATTCATTCTGGAGTTCCTCAGCCGCATGCAGCCGGCCGCCGGGACTGCGGTGGACCTCGGGTGTGGCACCGGCGTCATCGCCACGGCACTGGCCAGAGCCCGTCCGCAGCTGAGCGTGCTCGCGACCGACGAGTCGGCGGGGGCCGTATCGTCGGCGTTGGCCACCATGGCAGCCAACGGACTGACCGAACGCGTCCAGGTCCTTCGCGACGACGCGATGTCAACCCTGGCAGATGCCAGCGTTGACCTGATCGTGTGCAACCCGCCGTTCCACCTTGGCACCTCGGTGCATTCCGGGGCCTCCGTCAAGCTCTTCCAGGCCGCGGGCCGGGTCTTGAAACCCGGGGGCCAGCTGTGGACCGTGTTCAACTCTCATCTGCCCTATCGCAGCCAGCTGACCCGCGCTGTCGGGCCGACGCACGTCATCGGCCACAACGCGAAGTTCACCGTGACCGTGTCGACGCGCTGATCTGAGCCACTGCCGTTGTGGCCATGGCGCTCATCCCTCGGGCAACCAGCGGGTCAGCCTGCAGGCATGGCAGCCAATCCCCCACCCGTCGGCCTGACCAAAGGAGTCCCCCCGGCCACCTCACCAGATCGGGATCGGATCATCGACAGCGTCGGGGATGGCAGCCTGCTGGTGGTCGTTCTCGACCACTGACTGTCCACCTTCGCGACAAGGTCGGCCCGGAGCCGGCATTGACAATGAGGGGACCCTCAGTCGACGAGGAACCCCAAGAGGTCAGCCCGGGTCAGCACGCCAACCGGTTTGCCGCCGCTGATGACCAGAACCGCATCCTCGGTCTCCAGGACGTGGCGAGCCGTGGACACCGGCTCCCCTTCACCAACAAGCGGCAACGTCGGGCTCATATGCTTCCCGACCAGGTCCGCAAGGTGCGCTGTGCCCGTAAAGAGCGCGGCCAGCAGGTCGCGCTCGCTCACCGAGCCCGCAACCTCACCGACCACGACCGGAGGCTCTGAGGTGACAACGGGCATCTGGGAGACGCCGTACTCGCGCAGGATCTCGATGGCGTCGCGCACGGTCTCGGTCGGGTGCGTGTGTACCAGCGTGGGCAGCTTCCCGGACTTGCCCTTGAGCACCTCACCAACTGTCCGCCCGCCGTCCTCGTGCATGAACCCGTAGGACGACATCCAGGCGTCGTCGAAGATCTTCGACAGATAACCACGACCGCTGTCCGGCAGCAGCACCACGACAACAGCCTCCGCCGGCAGGTCGCTGGCCGCGCGCAAGGCTGCGACGACCGCCATCCCGCACGAACCTCCCACCAGGAGACCCTCCTCGCGCGCCAGTCGCCTGGTCATCGCAAAGGACTCGGCGTCCGACACCGCGATGACCTGATCCACCAGGGTCGGGTCGTAGGCGGGTGGCCACATGTCCTCGCCAACCCCCTCGACGAGGTACGGACGGCCGGAGCCACCGGAGTAGACCGAGCCCTCAGGGTCGGCGCCGACGATCTGGACCCGGCCACCATCGCGGTCGGCCGAGATCTCGCGCAGATACCGACCGGTACCGGTGATCGTGCCGCCGGTACCGATGCCCGCAACGAAGTGGGTGACCTTGCCCTCGGTATCAGCCCAGATCTCGGGACCTGTCGACAGGTAGTGGCTCTTCGGGTTCTCGGGGTTGGCGTACTGGTCGGGTTTCCATCCACCCTCGATCTCCTTGGCCAGCCGGTCGCTGACCGAGTAGTAGGAGTCCGGGTGGTCCGGCGCGAGCGATGTCGGGGTCACCACGACCTCGGCCCCGTACGCCTTGAGAACGTTGCGCTTGTCCTCGCTCACCTTGTCGGGACAGACGAACACGCACTTGTATCCGCGGCGCTGGGCGATCAGCGCCAGCCCCACCCCCGTGTTGCCCGAAGTGGGTTCCACAATCGTGCCGCCGGGCTTGAGCTCGCCGGCTGCCTCGGCGGCATCGATCATCCGAACGGCGATGCGATCCTTGACCGAGCCACCGGGGTTGATGTACTCCACTTTGGCCAGCACGGTGCAGGCAATCCCGTCCGTGACCGTGTTGAGCTTGACCAGGGGTGTGTTCCCGACGAGGTCGGCGATATTCTCGGCATACTTCACCCGGCTATGCTCTCAGACTGCGAACAGATCCCGGGAACAACCCCTCCCCACGCTGCGGGCTCGGGCACAAAAGCCTTCGCCGCGCCGTTGGCGTAGTAAACCGAACAACAATGGACACCGCGGGATTTCGACGCTGACGAAGGCAGGGGTATGGGCAGGGCACGGCGCGCACGCAAGATCGCGGCAACGGCTGCCTACGGGGGCGGCATCGGTGCCGCCGGAATCGGTGTGCTCGGCCTGGTCGGCTACGGTGTGCTCAAGGTCGAGGCGCTGTTGGCCAGGCGAATTGTTGGCAAGCCCTTCGAGGGTGCACCGGACGACAATGGACGGTACGGCTCGGGGCTGGGCTATCCCGTTCAGTTCCTCGTGCTCGGTGACAGCAGCGCCGCGGGGATGGGCACGGACACGGCGCAACAGACAGTGGGCGCCATCATCGCCAACGGCGTCTCGGCGCTCAGCGGCAGACCGGTCCAGCTGACCAACGTCGCGGTCATCGGCGCGGAGTCCTCGGGCCTGGATCAGCAGCTCGCCGACGTACTGGAAAAGGTCGACAACCCTGACGTCGCCCTCATCCTGATCGGCGCCAACGACGTCACGCACCGCATCGACAAGTCGATTGCCGTCCGTCACCTCGAACAGACCGTCAGTGCCCTTCGCGCCACCGACTGTGAGGTCATCGTCGGAACGTGTCCCGATCTGGGCACCATCGAGCCGGTGGCCCAGCCTCTGCGACTACTGGCCCGTCGCT
>Ga0208079_1000749_pt1 | contig 17775 bp, 15 predicted proteins | sample NGESurdeep092012_5_FD_184474 | JGI IMG/M metagenome (GOLD analysis project Ga0208079, IMG submission 184474) | Arctic peat soil microbial communities from Barrow, Alaska - NGEE Surface sample 210-2 deep-092012 (SPAdes) | ecosystem: Environmental > Terrestrial > Soil > Wetlands > Peat ... | reverse complement strand
TAAAATCATTAACGACTGAGATAAGGGATTTCTGGATATAGTATAGTGCAGAATCCAATTTATTAAGATATACGTAATCATCGCTGACATGTTTATAAGATAGTGATACCAATGTATGCTTATCTCCATAGTTTTTCAAACATATAGACAGAGCTTTCCTGTGGACATTAAGTGCTTCCGCAATTTTCCTTTCAGATCTAAGAAACAAGCCATAATCTAAATACACTTCTGCAATTCTATAATATTCATCTCCAAATTCAATTTTAAAACTTGAGATACTTTTTAAGTAAAAGGCTTCGGCTTTTATTCTATTATCTATTTTTAAATATGTTTTGGCTAAGTTTAGATAAACAAATGCTATCCCAGGAAGATTATATTTAATCCTAAGGTCAGCGCTCTCTTCAAGGTATTTTTGTGCTAATTTAAAGTCATTCAAACTGTAATATGTTATACCAAAATTCAGATAAGCTGAGGAAAGACTCTTGAAGATATCTGTATCAGAGTCTTTTAATTTTGAAAGCAGTCTTATTCCTTTTTCGAAATATTCAATTGCTGAATCATACGATTTCTTCAGGGTAAGAATACGCGCCTTATTAAGATATACTGTACCTAATATCTTGTAGCTATGTTGTTTGTCGGTGATATAAGTTTCAGCTTTAATATTATACTTAAGTGCTTCATCATATTTACCAAGCAAAATATTAAGTGCGCCCAGGTTACTGTAAGCTGCTACTAACTGTTCAGTATTAAGAGGTACCTTTGATTCAAGAAATAGAATTAGGCTCTTTTCTGCGTTTACTAGATCTCCAGCAGCATATTGATTTTCAAATCTTTGATATAGAATTTTTTTATCTTCAACCTGAGCATAAATGGGAGAAGTAAAAACAAATGAAATCGTGAAACAAAAAAATAAATATATCTTTCTCAATTCCTCAAGTTATTAAGCTTTTAATAGAGATGATTACTTGAGCAAAGTAGTAAAAAATGATATGCCAAAATAAAATAGAGCATTTACAATAGGGAAATGCTCTATTAATGCAAACAGAAAATAATAACTTTAAATTCTAAAGTTTGGGTTTTATCATTATTACTTCTCCTCCATCACCTTCTCCATCCATACTCCCACCTCTTACACAGCTCATAGCCTGTGTGTTTAATATCTCATTTTCTGATAGTTTGGAAATTAACTGATCAAAACTTCTTTTTGCTTCTGCTGATTTGTCTGCTGTTTTCATAATTATATGGTTTTAAATTAAAATTTGATGTTTTATGGGGATATGTATTTAAATGTTACCTGAATAATTATCACGATTAATGTTAATGAAAAAAAACAAGGCCATTAAAGCACTGAAGGATAAAGAAATACGAAAGTTATTAACAAATGGGGTACACCGGTATTACGGTACGGCGGTTTGGCGGTACTATAGTATTAATTTACAGCGATATGGCGGTACGAGTGTATGACGGTATGTCGTTACGTCGTTATGTTGTAAGTCTTTTCTCTGTTGTGCCGTTGTGCCGTTGTGCCGTTGTACCATTTCATCATCAAGCCGTTTTTTCAACCCATTTTCAGTAATCCTGGTAACAATTCTTTACTAAACCCGATATAACTCTACATTTTGACCGGTTGGATACAATGAAATATCTTTTAATCAAATGAGAATTGTTTCAGAGTGAAAATGAATTTAACATTTATGAATTATGAACAGAGCAAAATATTATGTGGCTGTCAGGCCCCAGACAAATGACCATCACGCCGTCCATAAGGGGGGTTGTCCATTTATATCTGAAAGTGATAAAAGGATTTACCTTGGTAAGTTCAGTTCAGCCATGGATGCAATTAAAGAAAGCCGACTGCACTTTAAAAAGACAGAGTGCTGCCTTTTCTGTTCCAAAGAGATTAAGATAATTAACAACGAGCAGGTACCTTTTAATCTGACAAACGGGGATATGATTCCAAATGAGCTCCGGATGCCTGTATCATTTCATCAAAGTCTTCTCTGTTGTGTGAATTAATCCGAAATAACTATGCAAATTCTCAGTGTACTCCGTGTTCTTGTGGTAAAAAAAGCTAAATATTAATAGTAAAATCGTCTCTGTCCTTCAGAACAGAAAATTTATTCCGGAATGCGCTAAGTCCGGCCATTGAAATTTCTGCAGTGACTGAACAATCCTTTTTGGTTCCCGCGTTTGCTATGATCTCACCCTTCGGATCTATTATCATCGAATCTCCACTATATACGATTCCTTCTCCATCGGTCCCGGTCCTGTTTGATCCGGCCACATAGCATTGATTTTCGATGGCTCTTGCTCTCAGAAGGATATTCCAGACATTCCGGCGTTTTTCAGGCCAGTTTGCGGCATAGATGATCAGATCTGATCCTTCCAGGTTCCTGCTCCATACTGGAAAACGCAGGTCGTAACATATATATGGAGCAATCCTCACTCCCCTGAAACTAAAATTCAATCTTGAGTTTCCTGTCTTGAAAAGGCGGTCCTCTCCTCCCATTGTGAAGAGATGATGTTTATCATAATGCCATGATTCATTATCGGGCGACACAAATACCCACCTGTTAAAGAAATTCATGTTTTCTTTGAATATATAGCTTCCGCATACTCCGAAGTTTCCGCTTTCAGCAATTTCTTTCATCCACAGGAAGGTTTCTCCGGAAGAAGATTCGCTCAATGCTTCCGGATTCATCGAAAATCCGGTATTGAACATTTCAGGAAGTATGACGACATCAGTTTTATTAAAAAGCGGAGATAAGATCCCTGAAAGAATCTGAAAATTCAGGGATTTGTTTTCCCAGGCAACTTCGGGTTGGATTACTGATATTTTCATTCAACAAAGATAATTAATTCCTTTTCTCTGTGCACCTCTGTGCTTCTCTGTGTATCTCCGTGTAAGTTCTTATCTTTTGTTACACAGAGGGCCACGGAGGTCACACAGAGAGCCACAGAGACGTTGTATCAAAAAAAAAGTACAGATCAAAATGCATCTGTACTTTTTCAAAATAGTTTCAGGTTTGTTATTTTTTCAGAGAAGCATAATAATCACTGAAGATCCCATTTATGAGGGGTTTGTAATAGAGCCAGAAGAATCTTCTTGTATCCTCGGGTTTATCGGAATAGAAAATCCCTTTAAGCTTATCAACACCTTTTAATCTTGCTGTCCAGAATGGAATGTCATAAGTTGCAAAATCTCCTGAAAAATAATAGATTCTCTGAGCAACCGGTTCCTGAACAACTGCCGGAAATTCACTCATGAGGCCATTACTGCTTAAAAGTGTATCGCCTTCAGGTGTGGTCTCAATTTTAAATTTTGAGATAACCTTGTTCTGAAGGGGATCGATTATATCGAACCACTGGTCGAATGCAACTTTACTGAGGACTCCATATTTTTTTGCAGAGCTTTCATCTGTAATTATTTGGGGCAATGAATTTTTAAGATGGATACCATCTTCAAGTACAACGATATCTCTTTCCTTCAGGATAACAATTCCGGCTTTTGTGAATTTCCAGGGTTTCTTATACTCTTTGCGGTACATTGCTGTCATCCAGATGGGGAAATCCTTTATGGTTGTATCGAGAGAGCTAAAGTATTTTCCGGTCCATCCTGAAAATGTGATTCCAAGTTTTTCCTGGGTCCTGAAAGATTCAAATTCAGCTGTAGGATAGTCGAATGAATTATATTCCATGATTATGAGCTTATTCCTGTCCTTCATTTCCTTTAGAAGAAGGAAGTCGGTGTTATTAAGCCCTCCGTAAATTTTCCTCGATTTGCGGCTTTTGTTTATACCTCTGAACCAGTCATTGAAAAAAACTCCGTAAGTATCGGTAAAATAAATAGCATCATTTTTATTGGCAAGATTAATAATATCGGCAAGACGGTAATCATTCCTGTCCCATTTTTTATCACGCAAAGGGCGTTGAGGGAAGAATCCAAAGTAATCCTTTGTATAGGAATAGCTTGCCCGATTTTCTTTTTTTACAAATCTCTCATTGGTCAGTATCCAGGTAAAGGGTTTGTGATGTTCGCGCTCCAGAGTCGGCACAGTCTTATCAACAATTATAATATCCAGAGGCTTTTTCGACTGGAAGCTCCATCGGATCAGATTAATTACAGGCAGGGCAAGAATTACTGCCAGGATAATGACTAAAATAAGCAGAGTTTTTTTCATAACTGAATATATCTGAATGTATTCAAATACAATAACGATAAGCCGATCATTTCCTAAATACCAAAATCAATTGTTAAAAGTATTAATTTATTTTTTTTAAAGAAAATAAATCTGAGGCAATTTAGTAAAAATTATTGAACCGCAAAAACTGTTAGTACCCGCACGATGAATTATTGCCTCTTTTGTCGGCGCCACCGGCCTTTTTCCCATCCGGAAGAATCATAATAGCATTTATGCTGCCAAGTGATGACCGCCCTTTCAGCTGATGACCCATTCCCTTTAATTTTTCAATAGTAAGGCTGTCGATACCGTTTTTCTCATAACTTATCCAGTCAGGCAACCATTGGTGATGAAACCTGCCTGCATCCACGGCCTGACCTATATCCATTCCAAAATCGAGCACATTCACAACCACCTGAAAAACCGTTGTTGGTATGGTTGATCCTCCGGGTGAACCGAGTATAAGAAGGAGTCTCCCATCTTTTTCTATAATTGTGGGAGTCATCGAACTTAGCATTCTTTTCCCCGGTTGAACAGAGTTTGCTTCTCCACCAACAAGACCGTACATATTTGCGTAACCAGGTTTTACCGAGAAATCATCCATCTGATTGTTCAGAAGGAAACCTGCACTGTCGACAACTATGCTGTTTCCGAAGGTATTGTTTAAGGTAGTTGTCACTGCTACGGCATTACCACGGGCATCTGCGACAGAATAATGAGTCGTTTCCTCACTTACATATCCATCAGGTGAGCCAGGCTTTATTTCCTGCGAGGATGAGGCTCTTTTCTCATCGAAGGTCTTTAACCGGTCGCGCAGATATTTTTTATTGACTAACTGATCAACTGGCACTTTTACAAATTCAGGATCACCCATATACTCCGAGCGATCCGCAAAAGCCCTTCTTTCGGCCTCTACCATAAGATGGATTGTACGTGGAGAGTTAAATCCCCATTCAGTTATCGGGTAAGGATCTGTCATCCTTAAAAGCTGGATGAGAATAATCCCTCCGGATGAAGGAGGTGGTACTGTAATGATTTTATAACCTTTATAATCTGCAGTGAGAGGTGTTCGTATTACAGCCCTGTATTCCATTAGATCCTGTTCAGTAATAATCCCGTTGCCTCTATTCATTTCTTTAATAAGCAGCCGTGCGGTAGTTCCTGAATAGAAGCCGTTACGGCCTTTGTCCCTGATTCTTTTCAGAGTTTCAGCCAGTGCGGTCTGAATCAGAATGTCTCCCTTTTTCCACAACGAATCCTTCACAAATGCAGGTCTGAAAGAATTTCTTTCAATGAATATATTTCTGTTGGAATTCAGATCAGCTGCCTGTCCGGCGGTGATCCGAAAACCTTTTTCAGCAAGGTCTATTGCCGGCTGAATTACCTCATTAAAAGGAATTTTTCCGTATTTTGAATGGGCAGTTATTAATCCATCAACAGTACCAGGAATGCCACTGGAAAGATGAGTATCAGTGCTCAAGCCTGCTGTTACATTTCCTGATTTGTCAAGATACATGTCTCGGGTTGCATGGGAAGGAGCTTTTTCCCTGTAGTCAATAACTGCTGTCTTACCATCGTTTGTCCTTATCAGCATAAATCCTCCACCTCCAATATTGCCGGCCTCAGGAAAGCAAACGGCAAGAGCAAATTCGGTACCAACTGCCGCATCAATAGCATTGCCGCCTTTCTGCAGGATACTTACGCCAATCCTTGAGCTCTGAGGATGAGCGGAGACGACCATTCCGCTGTCGGCTACAATGTTGCGACCTTCAAGAATACCTGATTTTTCTTTACCGGACTTAATAGAGCATCCGGTAAAAATTATCAGTCCCAAAAAAATGTAAATAGTTTTATTCATCCCAGTTCATATTAATAGCAAAAATGACTTAGTTGTTTAATATACACACTCGGTTTTCAATCCCTATTCCGTTACTCAATGTACTCACCCCCCTTAGATGATATAATGCGCGTTACGCCCCCTCTCTAATTCTTAGAGAGGGGGACGGGGGGTGAGTTCATCAACTTACAATATACAATTATACCAAAAAACCCACTATTAATTAAGGTGTGTCCCACAAAATCTATGAGAACAATAATTGTTTTATTACTTTTACGCAAACTTTTTTACGATGCTGGCAAATCAACCTCTGGCAGAAAGATTAAGACCAAGAGATTTAAGTGAGTTCTGCGGACAGGAGCACCTTGTTGGCAAAAATGCAGTATTAAGAAGAGTGATCGAATCGGGAAACATCCCTTCGTTTATCCTGTGGGGTCCACCAGGGGTGGGAAAAACAACACTTGCCGGTATCATAGCAAATACACTCAAAAGGCCATTTTTTCATCTGAGTGCTGTGCATTCGGGGGTTAAAGATGTAAGGGAAACTATTGAAAAAGCAAAAAGTCAGCAGTTCTTTAACCAGCCTAATCCAATCCTGTTTATAGATGAAATTCATAGGTTTAATAAATCGCAGCAGGATTCTCTTCTGAGCGCTGTTGAACAGGGAATAATAACCCTTATCGGCGCAACAACTGAGAATCCCTCATTTGAGGTTATCTCCCCGCTGCTCTCCCGATGCCAGGTTTATGTGATGAAACCTTTGACAGAGGAAGAGCTTATTCAGTTAATGAATAAAGCATTAAAAAAAGACACCTACCTGGCTGCTTATAATATAGAAATAGCTGAACATGAGGCCCTTATACGTGTTTCAGGAGGGGATGCCAGAAAACTTTACAATGCAATGGAACTGGTTGTCAGCTCAGAAGCAGATGAATCATCTCCTGAGAAGATCGTCATTAATAATGAGATGGTACTAAGACACGTCCAGAAAAACCTTGCTCTTTATGACAAGAATGGAGAACAGCATTATGATATCATTTCTGCATTCATCAAATCGCTAAGGGGAAGCGATCCAAACGCTGCAGTCTATTGGCTGGCGCGCATGGTTGAAGGAGGAGAAGATCCAAAATTCATTGCCAGAAGGATGCTGATACTTGCTGCAGAGGATATTGGAATTGCCAATCCAAATGCACTGCTTCTTGCCCAGGCCTGTTTTGAGGCTGTAAATGTTATAGGATGGCCTGAATCCAGGATTATCCTGTCGGAAGCTGCTATTTACCTTGCAACATCACCGAAAAGCAATTCATCCTATATGGCAATTGATAATGCGATAGGAACGGTCAAATCAGAAGGCGATCTGCCTGTTCCTTTGCATATAAGAAACGCGCCTACCTCACTTATGAAAAATCTGGGTTACGGGAAAGAATATAAATATGCCCATAGCTATTCGGGAAATTTCATTCAGGATAATTTTTTGCCTGAAGAAATAAAGGGTACTGTTTTTTACGATCCTGGAGTGAACCCTAAAGAAGAAGAGGTAAGGAAGAGACTTACTATAATGTGGAAGGATATTTATAATTACGATAAAAAATAGGCTTAAGTTACTCTGTGTAGCATTCTTAACCCTACCCTTCCCTTAGCCTTAAGTGAAGGGGTCGGGGGATGGGTTTTTAACCAACAGAGAGCAACAAGAACCACCACTGAAAACCACTGAGAAAATCCATTCCTTAATCTTTTATTGAAAAAAAAAATTAACTTTGTTATTATATGTCACCAGCTGTAATAAATATTCCAGGGATAGGTTTCAGTGAATCTGGCAACTTTCTGTTGATTGCCGGCCCCTGTGTTGTTGAAAGCGAGGAGATAGTATTTGAAACAGCCGACCATCTTAAAAGTTTATCAGAAAAATACCGGATCCCTTTTGTTTTTAAATCATCTTACAGAAAAGCAAACAGGTCAAGAGGCGATTCCTTTTCAGGGATCGGCGACATTAAGGCGTTAAAGATCCTTGCTGAAGTAAGGAAACGCTACTCTGTTCCGGTCATTACAGATATTCATAACCCGAATGAAGCTGAGATGGCTGCCGAATGGGTAGATATACTTCAGATACCTGCCTTTCTCTGCAGACAGACAGACATGCTTGCTGCCGCAGCAGCTACAGGTAAATGGATCAATATCAAGAAAGGCCAATTCCTTTCAGGGGCATCCATGAAATTTGCTGTTGATAAGGTAAAGGAATCGGGAAACAATAAGATTATGCTTACCGACAGGGGCAATATGTTTGGTTATCAGGATATTGTCGTCGATTTCAGGAACATACCAATTATGAAACAGATTGGCGTTCCTGTAATAATGGATATTACCCACTCACTTCAGCAGCCCAACCAGGAACAGGGAGTTTCAGGCGGAAGACCTGAAATGATAGAAACTCTGGGAAAAGCTGCAATAAGCGTTGGGGCCGATGGAATTTTTATTGAGACACATCCCGATCCGTTAGTGGCAAAATCTGATGGAGCCAATATGCTGAAACTAAGTGGTATGGATGACTTATTGAATAAACTCGTTGCATTGAGAAAAACAATAAATTCTTTTAATTATTAATTTTTAATACCAATTGTATGAAGAAAATGATTTTTGTTATGGCAGGATTAATTATGATGACTGTCATAAGTGCCCAATCTCTTGATGAAATCGTAAAGAAGTATACCGAGGCTAACAAACTTGACAAAGTTGCTAATCTAAAAACGATTAAAATCACTGCTAATATGTCTGTTATGGGAATGGAAATGCCTATGGTGATGTGGATGAAAAACCCCAATAAAATTAAATCTGTTACCACTTTCAATGGCCAGGATATGATCCAGGTATTCGACGGTGAAAAAGGTTATGTTGTTAATCCAATGACAGGTTCCACAGATCCTGTGGAGATGACTCCTGACCAGGTAAAACAGACACTGAGAGGTAACATGTTCCAGAATTATTTGGCCAATTACCTCAAGAATGGACAACTTGCTCTTGATGGGGAAGACAAGGTAAACGATAAACCGGCTTATAAAATTAAAGCTACAGTAGAGGGTGGAACCGTAATAAATATGTTCATCGACAAGAGCTCCTATTTTCTTGTAAAAACATCGACCACAACCTCTCAGGGTGGGATGACTGTTACAATAGATTCATATCCCACAGATTATACTGAAACCAGCGGGGTTATGATACCTATGAAGACCAGCACATCTGCACAGGGTATGGATATGGTTACTACTTTCAGCAAGGTTGAAGTGGATGTCCCAATTGAGGACACTATTTTTAAAGCAAAATAATCGTACTATACATTAATAGAAATGACGGGCACTTGCCCGTCATTTTTTTTGCAGCTGGCCTGTAAGCCGGATTCTGTACGGTTCTGGTTTCTGCGAAAGAATTTAAAACCGGTTTCCATCATTTATCTAGGCACGGTATCACTATCGTGCTCATACGACCTACCCCCCGGCATCGGACGAGCAGCCCTGTTCGCCGGTATACATGGTCTTTCAACCCATAAGGTGTACGGCTCAGTATGTTGCCATCCTGACCGGTAAGCTCTTACCTCACCTTTTCACCCTTACTCCTTCGACTACGCTCAGGAGTGGTTATTTTCTGTTACATTTCTATACCCTCACGGATATCTTCCCGTTAGGAAGTATGGTGCTCTGTGTTGCCCGGACTTTCCTTTCCGCTATGTGGCGGAACGATGGAACAGCCTGCTGCGTGGCAAAGATAAGAAATTGCAGGGTAATTGGAATACAATATATAATAATGGTTAGTTTTGTGACGCATTGTGTACCTTAGTGAAACCCTTAGTACCCCTTAATGGTAAAAAAAAATCTTTAACCACAGAGTATCACAAAGGAATGCGCAATGTAAAACAAAGGGAAAAATCAGAACATGTAAAGATTGCTTCGCTTCGCTCGCAATGACGGTGCAGGTGATCAAGTTAGGGTCCGAACCAGAAAAGAGCAGACAAAGCTTATGAAAGATATCAGCATTAACGACTATGATTACGATCTGCCGGAAGATCGAATTGCTCAGTATCCTGTAAAAGAAAGAGATAAATCTAAACTTCTCATCTTCAGAGATGGTAAAATAAGAGAGGATATTTTCAGAAATATAGATGAATACCTTCCCCCCAATTCACTTCTTGTATTTAATAATACACGTGTAATACGAGCACGTATTCTTTTTCATAAAGAGACCGGAGCAGTTATTGAGATCCTCTGTCTCGAACCGATAGCTCCTTCTGATTATGCTTTATCATTCGGGTCAAAAGAACCAGTTGAGTGGAAATGCATTATAGGGAATCTTAAAAAATGGAAAAGTGGTATATTGATAACCGCATTTATATATAAAAGTAAACAGTATAATCTATATGCAGAAAGACTTCAACAGGAAGGCGATGCCTGGAAGGTAATATTCAGGTGGAACTGCCCTGAGACTGGTTTTGGTGAAGTAATTGAATCTGCAGGTCACATTCCTTTGCCCCCGTACATTGACAGGGAGGATGAAATTGAAGATAATGAAAGATATCAGACAATCTATTCACGCATCAAAGGTTCTGTTGCTGCACCAACAGCTGGTTTACATTTTACAGATTATGTTTTGGGAAAGATTAAAGGAAGAGGAATAAAATCAGCTCAACTGACGCTCCATGTTGGTGCCGGTACCTTTCAGCCTGTTAAAACAGATGATATTTCCCTGCATGAAATGCATTGTGAGCATTTTTTGATAGATAGTGGTACAATTCAGCTTCTAATAGAAAATCTTGGAAAGATTGTGCCTGTGGGCACAACATCGGTAAGAACTTTAGAAAGCCTTTATTGGCTGGGCATAAAGCTGATACAAAACCCGTTAGTTGAAGCTCCTGTTCTTACACTGGGACAATGGGATTCATACAAATTAGAGACAAATATTTCTGCGAAAGATTCACTGGAAGCTATTTTGAGTTTTATGAAGCTTAGGAATTCAGATTATCTGCAGGCCACGACAAGTATAATGATTATCCCCGGGTATGAATTCAGAATAACAAACGGGATGGTCACGAATTTTCATCAGCCCCGGAGTACCCTGCTCCTTCTCATTTCCGCATGGACAGGAAACAGATGGAAAGATATCTATTCATTTGCTCTTAAGAACAGATTCAGGTTTTTAAGCTATGGAGACAGTTCGCTATTATTAAAGTAATTATCTTCATCAATAGATTTATGCAGTTCATCAAATTAAGTATGTATAACGAAATTTTTAGTTTAATTTTGAAAATAGATCTAATTTTTGTTAATTTGATACCAAATTAAATTGAGGATGAGCGGAAACAAATTAATGCAACAGGTACTAGCCATTTTTTCAATTTTCATGGTATTATTCTACCTGGGAGTTGGTTATTATTTTGTATTCCTTTCCAATCTGAGTTATCTCGATAAGGCTGTCAGGGTTATAATAGGATCGGCCTTCATCTTTTACGGTTTATACAGAGCTTACAGTACATACGTTAAAATAGTTGAGGTTTTCTTTACGAAGGATAGTGATGACGAATAAAACACTTTCTATCGGGGAAAATTATAATAGGATTTATTCATTCTGGACATCCTGCTTGGCACATACTTTGCAGTGATATGGAATGGAAATATTCAATTCTTAGCTAAATTTAGAAATATGAACAGAGTATCAGTTATTCAAAATTTTATTATTATTGCGTGCCGGATTAAAAGATTTACACCCAGTAACGTAGTGAACAGAAACATTTTCATTAAATTATTATCATTCATTCCTGTTTTTGGATTGTTGCTTAGTCTTGTATCATGCGGTGGCATGGGAAAAACAGCCACCAATGAGACACCTACCAGGGGAAATATCAGGATAGTATCGGACGAATCATTTCAGCCTCTTATTGAAACTGAAGTTTTTACTTTTACACATCTTTATACAAATGCTAAGATTAAACCGGTGTTTAAACCTGAGTATGATGTGATAAATGATTTTATGAATGATTCGGTAAAAGTTATTGTTACCAGTAAAAAACTTTCCGATTACCAGATTCAATACCTTCGTGATACTCAGATCATTGCCCGAACATCTAATTATGCCTATGATGCTCTTGCTCTAATTACAAACCGCAGTAATAATGACACACTTTTAAAATACAACAATATCAAAGATATTTTCCAGGGTAAAATAAAAACATGGAAAGATATTAACGAGAAATCGAAACTTGGCGATATCAGTGTTATCTTTGACAATACCAAATCGGGGAATATCAGATTTTTTAAAGAGCTTTTTGACATAAAAGATACTCTTGGCAAAAATTTTTATGCAGTAAATAGTAATGCAGAAGTTATTAATTTTGTTTCAAAGAATCCGAATTCCCTTGGTATTATCAGTGTAAACTGGATCAGTGACAAAAATGATTCTCTTACTATGAGCTTTATCAGGAAAGTGAATGTTATAGCAGTTTCACAGCAATATATTAATGATGGAAGCTACTATCGCCCCCAACAGGGTTTCATTTATGACAAATCATACCCTTTCGTAAGGGAGATTTACCTTATTTCAAGGGAGACATTCGCAGGATTGGGGTCGGGATTTATAAACTGGGCTTGTGCTGAGCAGGGACAAAGGGTTGTTCTTAAGTCGGGACTGGTACCGGCTACGATGCCGATAAGACTGGTACAGATAAAGCATTAGGCTCAGGGCACAGAGCAAAGAAGTACAAAGAACGCGAAACGACCAGAATATTATTGGAAATTATTAATATATATGGATATAGAAAATAACACTTAAATTGACATCAAATATTGATCGCTATGAAACGTTTAATTTTAAGACCAGCAATTCTTCTGGCAGTTTTTTTAACAGGTTTTTCAGTTAACATAAAGGCGCAGGATCTTGCTTCTGCTACACTTCTGACCAGAAGCGAACAGTATGATAAAGCACAGGCTATGTTACAGGATTTGATTAAGAAAGAACCTGCAAACAGTAAAAATTATTTCTTTTTGGGGGAAAATTATCTTTTGGACTATTTTGCAGACACCATCTCAAACTCGCTTCCAATTGCTGCAAAAGCAGCTAAGGAGATCTACCAGAAGGGAGTTGATGCCAATGCATCTGATCCTCTTAACTATGTAGGACTGGCTAAGGTTGCTTTCTTTACAGGCGATAATAAGACTGCCTCGGATATGCGTGCCAAGGCAAGAAGTTTTCTCCTTCCATACAAAAACATTAAAAAAATCGTACCTCCTGCAAAAGAATATGCATTTGCACTCGCAAAGATTGCTGAGTCATATATAAAGGCTGGAAAGGTTGATACTTCCCTTGCTTTACCTCTTATAAGGGAAGCAATAAAAATCGATAACAACAGCAGGGATGTGTTTTTAATTGCAGGCGATATCTACATTCTTGTTAATGACGGTTCCAGGGCGATCGCAAATTACAACCGGGCCCAGGACGCTGATCCGCAATCACCAACTGCCGCTATGAAGATCGGTAATATATATGTGAAGGGACGTGCATTACCGCAGGCTATTCCATATTTCGAAGAGGCAATTAAGCTCAATGCCAACTATGCCCCTGCATATCGCGAACTTGGCCAGCTATATCTTCTGGCCCAGAGATTCGATCAGTCAAAAGAGAATTTTAGAAAATATCTCGATCTGACTGCCGGTAATATTCCTGCCAAAACCAGGTACGTGAATGCCCTCTTCTATGCAAAAGATTATGACGGTGTTATATCGAATGTTGAAGATATTTTCAAGGTTGACAAATCAAGATATTATATGAACCGTATTGCCGGTTATTCAGCTTATGAAAAGAATCCACCCGATTATGATAAGGCTCTGGCTTACATGGAGACACTTTTTAAAACTGTAGCGCCTGAAAGAATTCTTTGGAAAGACTATCATTATATGGCCAGGATACTTGTGAAGAGAAATCAGAATTATCCGAAGATGGCTGATGATCTTGCCAGTCTTCAGCAGCAACTTGATAAAGAAAAAAACAAGCTTGCAATTTCAACAACATCTGCCGATAAAACTAAATACAAAGCCAGTGTTGAAGATCTGACCGGAAAAGTTGCAGCCGCAAAAGCTAATCTTGACAAATCATCTGCAGAGATTGACAGGGCATTCGTTGAATATTCAAAGGTGCTTGCTATGAAACCGGGTGACAGGGTATTGCTCAGTGAGATTGCCAGCAACTATAATCTCTTCAAACGGTATGATGGTGTTGCTAAAACCCTGGCAAAAATGCTCGATCCTTCAAAAGATAATACTGAAGATCTACTCAGGATAGGAAGAGCATATTACAACGGAGAAAAGTATAAAACAGCCGATTCAGTTTTTAGCGCAATAATTGCTAAATCCCCTGATTATATACCTGCATATCTCTGGACCGCCAACGCCTATTTAAAAATGGATCCTGATTACAAACTTGGGCTGGCGAAACCTAAATTTGAAAAACTAATAGAAGTGGCAAAGAGAGATTCGATTAAAAATGAGTCGGCTATGATGGATGCTTTCGGGTATCTGAGTTATTACCATATGATGAATGATAACTTCAGCAGATCAAAGGATTATTATAACAGAATGATAAATCTGGATCCCAATAATAAAGAGTACAAGATAAAGGGATATGTTGGAATAGGTTCGGTTGAACTGAGGTCAACTTCAACTGAAAAGACAAATGAAGGCAGATTACCATATCTTTCAAGAGCCACCGATGCTTATAATAAGATCCTTGCAATTGACCCTATGAATGCACAGGCAAAAAGTCAAATAGCTTATATACACGAATTTGAAGCATCAATTAAAAAGGGTATAAATCCTAATGAGATCAAAGGTGTCATTACAAACGCTGCAGGCCAGCCTCTTCCTTTTGCTTCCGTAAGGGTAAAAGATACTGCTGCCGAAAATCTTTCGAATAATAAAGGTGAATTTAGATTTGAGATCCCACAGGGTTCCGAAGTCCTGATTATTAGCGCGACTGGTTACAAATCTCAGGAGATACCAATAACTAAGTCAAGGGTTTATAATGTTAAGCTGGAACAGTAAACCAGGATATGAACAGGAAATATTATTTTAAATAAATTAAATATAGGGTACAATATTGCAATAACGGTCTTTTATTTTAGAGAATTATTCTAAACAATATCAAAAGTTTAACATTATTTTGTACTCTGTTGGAAAAAAACAATTCATAATATATATTTGCAAATCGTAAAATCTTAAACCTAAACAAATCGATAAAAATGAGTAAACAAGGAAGTTCGTTCAAAGATGCGTTGCAGAATATTTTTGCAGCAAGTGCTATTATAATAGCGTTTATAATAGCCGAAATTTTGTTCACACAGGTCATGGCTAATCCTGTGAATTTTGAAGGTGGTAATCCCGCCGGAAGAGCACTCCAGGGCAACATTCTGGGAACCATTTACAAAGGTGGTCAGATTGTTCCTATTCTTATGACCATCGTTTTAGTTCTTATCACTTTCATTATTGAAAGGATAATTACACTTACAAGAGCAAAAGGTAAAGGCAGGCTCAACTCATTTGTAAGTGAGTTACAGGCTGACCTTGCATCAGACAAGATTGAAGAAGCTATGGAAGCTTGTGACAGACAAAGAGGTTCTCTGGCAAATGTTATGAAAGCCGGTCTGACACGTTACCGTGACCTTCAGAAAGACAAAGAACTTGAAAAGGATCAGAAAATCCTTTCAATTCAGAAATCTTTTGAAGAAGCAACAGCTCTCGAATTACCTATGCTTTCAAAGAACATGGTTATTTTCTCAACTATTGCTTCTATTTCGGTGTTAATTGGTCTTATTGGAACAGTTCTTGGTATGATCAAAGCATTCATGGCTCTGGCACAGTCAGGCGCTCCTGATGCTCTGGCTCTTGCAGAAGGTATTTCCGAAGCTCTTGTAAATACAGCATTTGGTATTACCGGTTCTACATTGGCCATCATTGCATTCAACTATTTTTCTTCAACTATTGATGCATATACATTCAAAATTGACGAAGCCGGCTTCAGTCTGACACAGAATTTTGCCGCTTCACTGAAGACCAACTAATTTTAAATTTATCTTTTGGTTAACTAATATTAATAAGAAACTACAATGCCAAAGATTAAATTACCAACAAAGTCGCCCCATATCGACATGACGCCGATGGTTGACCTGTTCTCAGTGGTGCTGACATTCCTTATGTTGACTACCACTATGAGACAGCCCGAACCGGCTCCTGTTGATACGCCTTCTTCAATATCAGAGAAACCCACACCCGATTTTAATACCTTAACTCTTCTTTTATCAAAAGATAATAAGGTTTTCCTGAATTTTGATAACGGACCTGATACTGCGCTTAAATTCCGTCCGAAAATTCTTGAAGAAATGGGAAAGAGATATAATATTGAATTTACAGAGCCTGAGTTAAGGGAATTTGGAAAATATCCTTCCTCAATCGGATTACCGATTGATCAAATGAAGACATTTCTGGATACGAAAGATATTAAGGCCAAAACCGCGCTCGAAACAGGAATTCCGATTGACTCCGCTAATAATCAGCTGGCTGACTGGATCTTTTGTGCAAGAACAGTAAATCCCAACATTCAGGCATGTATAAAAGGTGATGCTAAGACTGGATTTGAGGTGGTGAAGAGAGTTCTTGATATAATGGCGGACAAGAATGTGTTCAAGTTTAACCTGATCACAACTCTTGAATCAGCAAAAATTAACCTCGCAGAAATACAAAAGTGATATGGCAGAAATAATTCAAGAGGAAAAAGCAGGCGGGAAAAAGAAAGCGAAGAAACACGCACCGCATATCGATATGACACCGATGGTTGACCTGATGTGTCTGCTGATCACATTTTTCATGCTTACCACGGCTTTCAGTAAAGCAAAGATCATGGAGATTAATCTTCCTGAAAAGATAAAAGATCCAAATGCTGTACCACCTAAAATACCAGGTAGCCGTACTCTGAACATTATTCTGGGCCCCAATAACAAAATCTATTGGTATCCCGGAACTGTAAGACCAGAGGATTATAATAATCTGCCACCGTTAAACGAAACAGATTTTAGTGCAAATGGTATTCGTCCGTTACTTCTTGAAAGAAACAGAGCTCTTTTCAAAAAGATCGATGATTTCAAGAACCAGGTGCTCACCGGGAAAATTTCGATGCCACCAGATTCTGTTCAGAAAACGATAAGCAGGATGAAAACTGACGACGATACTGGTCCTATTGTTCTTATAAAAGCATATAAAAAAGCAACGTATGGTAACTTTGTGGATATTCTTGATGAAATGAATATCTGCGGAATTGCCCGTTATCCGTTTGTTGAAATTGCTTTCTATGAGAATACTATGGTTGAGAAAGCAGCAGGTATTACATCAAATGCTGTACCGGCTGCAACTCCTAATAAAAAATAACCGTAAACCTTTAAAAAGATGGCAAACGAAAAATTAAATGCTCCTGCCTTTGATGATATTGTATTTGAGGTGCGGAATAAGGAATACGGAGCTTATAAACTACGTAAAAAGTATAATCGTACAGTGCTTATTGCCTTGGCAATTGGTATATTAGTATTAGCAACTGCTGTTATTGCTCCGTACATAAATGCAAAGGCAGCGGAAAACAGGTCAAAACGCGCTGAACGGCAGGTAGTAATTAAGATGGAGAATCTGGATACACCACATGATGTGGTAGCTCCTCCTCCTCCGCCGCCGCCACCACCGC